>CEWJ01123976.1_pt1 | contig 17452 bp, 13 predicted proteins | sample 350291 | NCBI WGS metagenome assembly CEWJ01 (sample SAMEA2622923, study PRJEB7988) | marine metagenome | isolation source: saline water (ENVO:00002010), including | reverse complement strand
TGGGGCATCGCTCGAACTACACCGAGGTGGACGTGACCAGAGAGTGCTTGGACGTACTGCAGACTGGCCGCAACACCTTGGCCATCCACTGCAAACAGACCAGCGGCGGGCAGTACATCGACGCCGGTCTGGTGGTGGATCAAAGCAAGACGCCGGTACCAGTGCTTGCGCGGTTGTACGGCAAGGAGGTTTTTGGTGATGCCAAGCTCAACGAATACAACAAACTGCGTGAGGAATTAGAAAAGGTTCAAGCGATCAATGTCACACTGAAGAGCGAGTACGCCATGGGTGTGGCCGAGGATTCGCGCCGCAAGATGTGGATCCTGCGACGAGGCATGCCGGCCCTGAAGGGAGAGGAAGTCGGCCCAGCGTTTCCGAAGATTTTAGCTGCACCAGCCGTGCATGTGCCAAACGATTACACAGTTGGCAGGGCAACCGGCAAACGCCGCGTTTTGGCAGAGTGGATCGCAAGCCCGGAAAACCCGATGACTGCCCGCGTGATGGCCAATCGCCTTTGGCAGCACCACTTCGGCCGAGGAATTGTTCGCAGCTCAAACAACTTTGGGTTCATCGGGGAGAAACCGACTCATCCCGAGTTGCTAAACTGGCTGGCCAATGAACTGGTTGCCGGTGGCTGGAAACTCAAGCGTATGCACAAGCTCATCATGATGAGCAAAACCTATCAGATGTCTTCCCGCGGAAACGAGATAGCTCTGGCCAAGGATCCGAACAACGACTTCATGTGGCGTTATGATATGCGTCGCCTATCCGCTGAAGAGATTCGCGATTCGATTCTCAACCTGACCGGCAAGCTCAATCTCAAGATGGGTGGTCCAAGCATCTACACTGAGGTGCCCCGCGACGTGCTCGCCACGTCATCACGACCGGGTGGCGCGTGGGGGAACTCCTCCGAGGAGGATCGCAACAGGCGCAGCGTTTACATCTTCGTGAAACGTTCCCTGCACGAGCCGTTTCTGAGCGCGTTCGACTGGGCGGATACGGACAACACCTGCGACGTCCGATTCGTGACAACCGTGCCGACCCAGACCCTGACCTTGATGAATAGCAAATTCCTCAATGACTCAGCGGAGACCTTGGCCAAGCACGTGGCCGAGGAGGCTCCCGGGGATGCCACGGCCCAGATTCGCCACGCCCTGCACAAGGCCACGCATCGCAAGCCAACGGATGAAGAGGTGCAGGATGGGCTGGATCTAATCAAGGAATTGAAGGAAAAAACCGAGGCCTCACAGGAGGATGCCATGCAGCGTTTCTGCCTGTTGGTCTTGAACTTAAACGAATTTTTGTATCTCGACTGACGAATTCAATTTAACAATCTAAAACGACAAATAATGAACAACAAAAAACCTAAAAACACGTTCTGCGGCCAGTTAAATCGGCGTGAGTATCTGCACCAGATGGGTGGTGGATTCTCCTCGCTGGCGATGGCTGGCTTATTGGCGAAGGATGGTTTTATTCAGAGTCAGGCGTTAGCGGCTGACGGCAAGACTCCGTGGGCCAATCCGCTTGCCCCGAAGGATCCGCCTCTGCCGGGCAAGGCCAAAAACGTCATCTTTCTATTCATGTACGGTGGCCCGAGCCACATGGACACCTTCGAGTACAAGCCAGAGCTGTATCCGCTGGATGGCAAGACTATCAATGTAAAGACCTTCGGTCGCGGCGGCAAAAAGGACGGCGGCCGGGTGGTTGGCCCGAAGTGGAAATTCAAGCAGTACGGCCAATGCGGCAAGCACGTTAGCGATTTGTTCCCGAACATCGGTAGACATGTGGACAAGATTTCGTTCCTCCACTCGATGACGGCCGACTCGCCGATTCACGGCTCCGCAATGCTGATGATGAACTCCGGTAGCCTGTTGAGCGGTAGGCCGTCGATGGGCTCGTGGGTCAACTACGGGCTGGGTTCCGTAAACGAAAACCTGCCCGGCTATGTCGTGATGCTCGACCCGACCGGTGGCCCGATCAGCGGAGCCAAGAACTGGACCAGTGGCTACATGCCGGCGGCCTATCAGGGCGTGGTGATGAATGCCAGCGGCTCAACTCCGATCCTCGACCTGAAGAATGCCCGCAACATGAGCCGCGAGCAGCAGCGTCTTCTGATCGACAAGTTGAACAAGTACAACAGTCGCCACCTGAGTGATCGCATCGACAACACCGCCTTGTCCGCCCGAATCTCGAGTTACGAGTTGGCGTACAAGATGCAGATGAGTGCCCCCGAGGCGGTGGACTTCGACAGCGAACCGCAGCATGTCAAAAACCTGTATGGACTGGATCATGATCGGACCCGTGACTTTGGTAAAAAATGTCTGCTCGCCCGTCGCTTGGTCGAGCGGGGTGTTCGCTTCATTCAGATATATTCCGGAGGCAACCACAACGACGCCAACTGGGACGCCCACGGCGATCTGGAGAAGAATCACAACTACCACGCCGGCAACACTGACAAGCCGATCGCGGGCTTGCTGGAGGATCTTCAGCAGCGCGGGATGCTCGACGAGACATTGATCATTTGGGGCGGTGAGTTTGGTCGCCAGCCAACGGCTGAGTACGCCAAGGGCACTGGTCGCGACCATAACAGCTACGGCTTCACCACGTGGATGGCGGGCGGCGGCATCAAGGGGGGCATGAGCGTTGGACAGACGGATGAACTTGGAAGTGCCGCTGTTGAGAAGCCGTTCCACGTCAAGCACATGCACGCCACGGTGCTCAAGCAGCTTGGCTTTGACCCGAACCACCTGAGCTACTTTTATCGTGGTCTCGAGCAGCGCTTGGTTGGTGTGGAGGGCGCTGAGCCGATCAACGAAATCATCGCCTAATCGGCTGAGAATTACTCTACGAAGCGGGGCTTATCGGCCCCGCTTTTTTTGTGCAAACCAAGCACTTGGCCAAGCGCTATTGGGGTTGATTTTAAAGGTGAAATCGGTAGCCTCCGCGGTCTCCGTGAAAAATATTATTTTACCGGTTCTGCTGGCTGGGAGCGTAGGGGTTGTGTTTGGTCAACAAATTCAAAATCCACCCATCCCGGATTTTTATACGCCCGAGGAATCCATGAAGCGCATCAAGCTTCAGGAAGGGTTCAAGTTGAATCTGGTTGCGAGTGAGCCGATCATCAACGAGCCGGTGGTTATCGAGTGGGATGCCAACGGTCGCCTCTATGTTGTGGAGATGAACACGTACATGCAGGATATCGACGGCAAGAATCAGCGTGATGCCATGAGTCGCGTGGTGCGGTTTGAGGACACCAACGGCGATGGTAATTACGACAAGCACACCGTCTTCATCGATTGGCTCGTTTTGCCGCGCATGCTGCTGACGACCACCAAGGATAAGGTCATTGTCCGCGAAACCGATACGTTCGACCTCTACTCCTACGAGGACACGGACGGCGACGGCAAGGCGGACGAAAAAGAGCTGGTTTTCAAGGGCGGCCGCCGCGGCGGCAACCTCGAGCACCAGCCGAGCGGTATGCGGTGGAATATCGACAACTGGATGTACGTCACCTACTCGAACCGCCGTTATCGAATGCAACCCAATGGCATGATCGAGGCCGAGCAAATCGCCGTGGGAACCGGCCAATGGGGGATTGCGTATGACGAGATGGGTCAGTTGATTTTCTCCACCGCAGGCGGTGAACGCGTGGCGCATCATTTCCAGATTATGCCGCAGTACGGATCGCTCAGTTTGTCCGGTGAGATGGAGCCGGGTTTTGAGGTGCCATTCCCGATCACTGCCACTCCGGATGTGCAGGGTGGCCTGCGCCGCATCAAGCCGGACGGCACGTTGAACAAATTCACCGGCTGTTGTGGCCCGTCCGTTTTTCTCGGCGACAACGGCCCAAGCGACATGTACGGCGACTACATTGTCTGCGAGCCGGTTGGCCGCTTGATTCGGCGCGCGAAGATGACCAAGGTCGGTGGCAAAAACGTCCTTTCCAACGCCTACCCCGGCTCAGAATTCATCGCCTCGTCCGACATGAACTTCCGGCCTGTCAACTCCGCGACCGGCCCGGACGGTGCGCTGTACATTTGCGACATGTACCGAGGCATCATTCAGGAAGGCAACTGGGTTCGCCCCGGCTCGTACCTGCGTCCGGTGGTGGAGAAGTACAAGCTGCAGGACAACATCCGGCGGGGCCGCATCTATCGCGTCGTGCACGAGAGCTATCGCAAAACCAAGCAGCCCCGGATGTACGATGAAAAAACGGCTGACTTGGTCAGGCACCTTTCTCACGCCAACGGCTGGTGGCGGATGACCGCGCAGAAGGAGATCATCCTGCGGCAGGACGACTCAGTGGTGTCGGCATTAAAAACTCTCGCGAAGACCGGGGATGGTATCGGGCGTGTGCACGCGATGTGGACCCTTGAAGGGCTTGGCCAAGCGGACGCTGAGTTCGCGTTGTCGCTGTTGAAGGACAAGGATCACCGGGTTCGCCAGACGGCGGTCCGCCTGCTTGAGCCGGGTTTTCAGTCCGGGGACGAAACGCACTTGGCCAAGGTGGCTGAGTTGATGGATGACAAGAATCCGCGCGTCGTGGCGCAGGCGATCAACTCGGTGCAGTTCCTGCGATCGCCGGATGCGAACGACCAGATACTCGCCGGCATGCTGGCCAACGAAAACAACGATTTCATTCAGGGCGTGGGCCGATTGGCCTTGAACGCAAAGAAGGGCGGCCGAGGATCGCGCAATTCCAGTTCGCTCACGGCGGCTGGGCTGCGTTCGTTCAAGAAGGGGCGAGACATTTACAACTCACTCTGCGTCGCCTGCCACGGCAAGGACGGAAAAGGCACACCGATTGAGGGCACCGGCACTATGGCGCCGTCGCTGGTCGGTTCACCCCGATTGGTGGGTAGTCACGATGCCGCCATCCGGATCGTCCTTCACGGGTTGACCGGTCCGGTCAACGGTAAGGAGTACATCCAGCAAATGATCCCGATGAAATCCAACGGCGACGACTGGATTGCGGACGTGCTCACTTACAGCCGGAATAGTTTTGGAAACAACGCCCCGGAGATAAAGGCCGGCTTGGTGAAGTCGATGCGTGAGAAGACCAAAGATCGTGTGAACCCGTACACGATTCAGGATCTTGCGGAGTTTCTGCCGGTCGACAAGCGGCAGATGAAGAGGTGGGGTTACAGCGCCAGTCACGGTGGGCATTCGGCCAAGCGGGCTGCCGATGGACGGATCGATTCCCGCTTTTCGACGGATGGCCAACAACGCCCCGGGATGACGTTCACCGTCGACATGAATGAGCCGCGGAACATCTACCGGATCGTCCTCGACACGACCGGGTCAGCCCGCGACTACCCGCGCGGCTACGAGGTTGCGGTGTCCAATGACGGCGAAAAATGGAGCGCCCCCGTGGCCAAGGGCAAGGGAACGCACGCCATCACGTCGATCGCTTTTGACGCGGTCAACGCGCGGTACTTTCGCATCACGCAGACCGGCAGCGTGAACGGCCTGCACTGGTCGATCCATGAGATGAGCGTTTTTGAAAAAGGCGGCAAGGTCGCCGAGGTGGCCAAGGTGCAGCCGAAGGAAAAGAAGCCGAAGCCGAGGCCGGCCAACTTGGATCCCAAGAATCCATACCATCTCGTCGCCACCGACGAGACTTTGGTCATCCGATCCTACGTGGCTGACGGCCCGGCCCGGGGCATCTCGGTGGGCATGCCCAACGGCATCAGCTACTGCTTCGATGCCGAAAAATCCCACGTGGTGTTCGGCTGGTTTGGCGCGTTCATGGATGTTGGGCCGGATCGCGGTAACGGCCGTGGCCGAGGCGGTCGACCGAACCGCACGCTTGGCACCCGCTTCAGCGTCGGCGCGGGTGGTTTTCCCATTCGTATCGGCGAGAAGAAGCCAAGCGAAGTTCAGTTCCGTGGCTATCGTCGAGCCAAGAAGAAGGACGTGAGTTTCCGTTACGACGTTGACGGTGTGAGCGTGCAGCAAAAAATCAGCCCGGCGAAGGCCGGCGTTGGCTTGGCCTATCAATTCACAATTGAGGACGCCCAGTCGGACGTCACCTTCACCGTCGACCGCGAACAGGTCAATGCGAAGGCAACCAAGGGCAAGTGGAACGGCAACGAGTTGAAACTCACTCTAGCCGAGGCAAAGTCGTTCACGGTCGAGGTGATGCAGAAATACAACTAGTACACCGATTGCGCTGCCGCTGATGATCACCATGGGACAGGGCTTGGCCAAGCGCAGTGCACTGCTGCTGCTTGTCGGCTGCCTTTGTTCCGGCTTGCTGACCGGCTTGGCCAAGCCGTGGAAACGGCACACGATCGATTCATCCAGCAAGGCAGCTGGAAAACTCGGAGCAGACGGTGTTCGCCTGGCCGACGTGAACGGGGACGGCTTGCTCGACATCACCACCGGCTGGGAGCAGGGCGGGGCGATCGTCGTTTATCAAAACCCCGGCCCGGCCAAGGCCCGTGCCGCTTGGCCAAGCGTGACCGTGGGCCGCGTGATCAGTCCGGAGGATGCGATGTTTATCGACCTCGACAACGACGGCAACCTCGATGTGGTCAGCTCCTGCGAAGGCCATGCCCGGACGATGTATATCCACTGGTCACCGCCCAAGCGCGGTGACTACTGGAACCCAAGCGCCTGGAGGACTGAAGCAATCCCGGTGACCAAGGGAAAGCAGTTGTGGATGTTCGCCGCCCCAGCGCAGTTGGATGGCAGGGGCGCCGCCGAGCTGTTTGTGTCGTCCAAGGGTGGCAACGCCTCCATCGGTTTACTCGCGCGCAAAAACGCCGACTCGCTGGCAAGGGATGCGGGCGGTTTTGAATTCGTTAAACTCCGCTCTGCCGGCTGGATTATGTCGCTGGAGCCGTTGGACATGGATGGCGATGGTGATACCGACCTGATTTACTCCGATCGGAGGGGTGCCAACCGGGGCGTGGGTTGGCTGGAAAATCCCGGCTCGGCAACGATCCGAAAATCGACCGCGTGGAAGGATCACCTGCTGGGTGGGCAGGGGAAAGAGGTGATGTTTTTGGACGCAGCCGACCTCGATGGAGATGACGACACGGACATCGTTTGCACCACCCGTAGTCAGCAACTCTTGATTTTTAAAAAAGCAGACACCAAATGGGACGTTGACACCTTGCCCAACCCTTACGGTTTGCCGCATGGCAAAGCCGTGGCCATCGGCGACGTCAACGGAGACGGTCGCCCCGATCTCGTGCACACCACCAACACCGGCGGTAACCGAAAAGTACCCGGCGTGTCATGGCTGGAGCAGGCTGAGTCGAAATGGGCGGTGCACAACATCGGCGGAAGTGTCGGTGTGAAGTTCGACCTGATCGAGTTGGTCGACCTGGACAAGGACGGAGACCTCGATGCCATCACCTGCGAAGAATCCGACAACCTCGGGGTCTTCTGGTACGAAAATCCCCTTAAATGAATTTGTAAACATGATGGCGAAAACAAAAACCTGGTTGATGGGCCTGATCGGCATGTTGTTGATGGGCGGCCTTGCTTCTGCTGATGCGGCGCCGAAGCATATCCCGGCGGGGTATAGCGTTGATACGATCCAGATTCCCGACGAGATTGTGCTGGGAGTGGGTGGAATGGAGTTTCATCCCGATGGACATCTTTTTATCTGCACGCGCGAAGGTGAGGTGTGGCGGTACAAGGATGACAAGTGGTCGCTGTTCGCCGATGGGTTGCACGAGCCGCTGGGCATTTACATCGACCAAAAAACGAAAGAGGTATGGGTAATGCAACGGCCGGAATTGACCAGGCTCATCGATGAGGATGGCGACAACGTGGCCGACGTGTACGAAACGGTGAATTCGTCGTGGGGGTTGACCGACAATTATCATGAATACTCCTTTGGCCTTGTGCGGGACCGGTACGGCAATTTTTACGGCACGCTTAATACCAGCCTGAGCTGGCGCGGTTGGGCCGGCAGCCACCGTTGGGATATCGGCCGGGTGCATGACTCCAAGATGGGCCGCTCGGCGTTTTATCGGGGCTGGTCATTTCAGGTGACACTGGATGGCCGGTTCGTGCCGTGGTCGTCCGGGTTGCGCTCGCCCGCCGGCATCGGGATCAGTCCGGACGGGGATATTTTTTACACCGACAACCAGGGCGACTGGAACGGCACCTCGTCCCTGCATCACGTGGTCAAGGGCCGGTTTCACGGGCATCCCTCCAGCCTAACGGATCACCCGGGTTATCAGGTGGCCAGTGCCTCGACGGATGTGAAGCTGCTCTCATACTACAAGGATCACGAGCGCAAGGTTGCGGCCACGGTAAAGCGCCTGAACCAAATCAGCGTGACGGATTACGAAAAGCTGCGCACGCCTCCGGCGATCTGGTTTCCGCACGGGGAACTTGCCAGCTCGCCCGGCGAACCGGTCTGGGACTTGACCGAGGGCAAGTTTGGCCCGTTTGCCGGACAGGTGTTCGTGGGTGACCAAACCAAGTCAAACATGATGCGGGCGCACCTCGAAAAAGTGCAGGGTGAATTCCAGGGGATCGTGTTCGATTTTGTCGACCCGATGCAATGCGGTGCGATGCGGAATCGATTTGGCGCGGACAACGCCCTTTGGGTGGGGCAGACCGGTCGCGGCTGGGGGTCTGTTGGCGGCAAACGCTTCGGCCTCGAGCGGATCGTCTGGGACGGGAAAACCACCCCGATGGAGATGCATCACGTCAGCCTCACGAACGATGGATTCACGATCGTCTTCACCAAGCCGGTGGACAAAAAGGCAGCGGCCGATGCGGCGAGCTACAGTATCAAGCATTGGGGCTACGAGTATCGCGCCGAGTACGGCTCGCCCAAGGTCGGCACGACCGATGTAAAGCCGAGCAGGATCACCGTTGCCGAGGATGGAAAGTCGGTTCACCTGTCGATGGATCTCGTCAAGGATCGGGTTTACGAGTTCATAATCCAATCCGGCCTGACCGGAGCGGACGGCAGCAAATTCACCAATCCCCGAGGCTGGTACACGCTGAACTATTTGCGCTAAGAAGCAGTCTCAAGATTCTCCGGCCATCGAATTTCAACGCCCCGCTTGATGAGAGCGTCTTGAAAACCGGTCAACTGATTTTTGTTCCTAAAAATATGTTCGGGAGCGGTGGCTTGGGCGATGGATTCGCTGGCTAAAATACCGGCGACCTCGCCGATGTTCCATTCAACCGGATGCAGTCGGTAGCAACCATTGGTCACGTGTGTTGTGCCGATGTTTTTCGATGCCGCGATGAGATTTTTTAACCGAAGGGGGATGAGTGCACCGAGGGGGATCTCAAACGGAAGCGCGGCGAAGTCGATATAGTTGTCGCCACCTGTACTCGGGTGGAGGTCGATTTGATAATGCCCGATGCCAACCGAGTCCGGGTAACGCTTGGCCCTTAGCCCCTTGCTGTCCTCTAATCCCAGGACGTTCATCCGGTTTTCAACGCCGCAATGCTGCTCAAGGACGGTGGTGTGAGCCTTGATTCGTCGGGATTCCCGAACATAGGGGTACTTGGCCATTCCGTCCCCGGTTCCCATGACGTCTTTTCGCAGCCGCAGCCCCGGCCAGCCCTGACCGCCATCGTCTCGCGGCGCCTCGGTTTGCAGCCAGTAGAGCAGTGACAGGCTCAATTGTTTTGAGCGATCGATGTGGCGTTGTCGTTCTTCCGCACTGACACTGACAAGATTGCCCAGCAGATAATCATTTTGCGGCCAGTTGATCAGGCTGACATCCCGCAACCCGCTGTTTGGCATGAAGTTTTTGGAGGCGACAATTCGACGGTAAGTCCAGAGGTTGATGATCCCGTTTTTGTGTGGGCCGGTGGGGTTGAAGCCCAAGCGCTTGGCCAATCCGCTGGGCGGGTGTGTATAGGTGAAGTCCAACAGCACCCCCGGCCACGGGGGAGAGATGTCAGGCACGAACGTTTTCCAAAAATCGTATTCGGTTGGCTTGTCTATGGTGTGGTTTTCGCCATCAACGTGATCGATGGCGAAGCACATTGTGAACGCCTGTTGATTTTCCGGGGAAGCGTTCTCTGGCATGTGCAGTTCGTCTGTGACGCGTTTGCCCTCGGTGCCCACCACGTGTTCGCATCGGGCCAGCGGCAACAGGTCTCCCAACTCCGTTGCATCGGCAAAAAATCGACCGCGCAGAACCAGACGGGAGTTTTTCCTGAGATCCAATACCTCGACCGATTTGATTTCGTCGTTGTCGGTTTCGACTGCCGTGGGGGTGGTTTTCCTGAGTAGCGCCAGTTTGCCGGACGCAACGAACGGTCTCAGCATGGCCTCGAGACAAGCCAGGGCCACGCGCGGTTCGTGGCATAGCCTAGATACGGAACCGCTACCGGGATTCAGGTTTTTGTGAGCTCTCGCTGCGGGTGTGAGAGGGTAATGTTTTTTGTAGTGGCTGCGAATGGCGTTCCGTAACTCCCGATAGGTGCGTGTGCAGCCGAAAGTCTCTATCCACTTGTGCTCATCCGGAGGGACACCCTGCGACGTCAGTTGACCGCCAATCCAGTCAGTCTCCTCTGTCATGATGACGCTCAACCCGGACCGAAGCGCGGAGATTGCGGCGGCGCAACCTCCAAGACCGCCGCCAATCAAGACAAAGTCCGCCTTCAGCTCCCTTGGAAATTTGTTGGGCGAGCGGCAGCCAGCCAGCCCCACGGAAACTGCGGGCACACCGAGTCCCAGCTTGGCCAGACTCTGGCGGCGGTTGATTTGCATTTGTTGAAAACTCATTTCGTTGATCTTGTGGCTAAAATGTTCAGTATCGCCTAACGATTCACTTTCGTTAATCCTGCCTGCGCTGGGTTGGATTGTATGGATCGATACGACATCAGGAAAGACTACGCGTGGAACTTTGACCATGCGCCAGAGCCTGTTGTGGGCGATGAGCCGGCAGTTGACGGTGACTGGACGTACTGCGGCCAATCGGTGGACTCACCGCTCGGTATCGCGGCCGGGCCGCTGCTCAACGGCCGGTGGCTGCTGTATTACGCCTCGCTTGGCTTCGATATCCTGACCTACAAAACCGTACGCGCCCGGGAGCGGGCATCGTATGGCCTGCCCAACCTGCAGCCGATCGCTTGGCCAAACGAGGTGGCCTTACCGGAGGAGGTCGTTACGACTGTGGCAATGGAGGGGAACTGGGCAATCTCATTTGGCATGCCGTCGAAGCCGCCTCGTTTTTGGCAGGACGACGTCGCAGCGGCGAGGGAGCGCTTGGCCAAGGGCAAATTTCTCAGCGTCTCTGTGGTGGCGACACCGGGGTTGGACGATTCAATTGACGACGTGGCGGCGGATTATGCCCGGTGCGCCCGATGGGCAGCGGACAGCGGCGCGGACGGGGTCGAAGCCAACTTTAGCTGCCCCAACGTCAGCAGTGTGGACGGGCAGCTGTATCTCAACGCCGCCGATGCCGGCCTCGTGGCTGCGCGGCTGCGTGAGGCGATCCCGGATAAACCGCTGCTACTCAAGGTCGGTCACTTCGCCGAACGGGACAACGCGCAGGCGTTTTTTGAGGCGGTGGCACCGCAAGTCGATGCGTTGGTGATGGTCAACGGGGTGTCAACTCGCGTGCGGGACGAGTGCGGCGAGTTGCTTTTTGAAGGGCGTTGCAGGGGTATCGGCGGCGAAGCTATTCGCGGGTTGGTCTTCGAGCAGTTGGCCTGGTTCGCGGAGTTTATCCGCGAGAGCAGCAGGCCGGTGCGGCTGGTTGGCGTGGGCGGGCTTGGCCAGGCGGCAGATGTTGTCCAGGCGCTTGGCCAAGGGTGTGAAGCGGTGCAGTTTGCCACCGCCGCGATGCTGAATCCCGGTTTGGGCTTGGCCATCCGAAGGGAGGGTTTTTAATGGCGGCGATGATTCGTTTGGGCCTGACAGGTGGCATCGGGATGGGCAAGTCCACGGCGGCGGAGCTGTTGGCCAAGCGCGGCGCGAAGATTTCTGATTCAGACGTGATCGCCCGTGAGTTGGTCGAACTGGGCCAGCCCGCACTGCAGGCCATCGCGGAGGCATTCGGGAACGAGGTGCTTGGGGCGGATGGCTCGCTCGATCGCGGGCGCGTGGCCGAATTGGTTTTTGGCGACGACGCAGCTCGAAGGACGCTGGAGGATATTTTGCACCCGCGCATTCGCGCGACTTGGCTGGGCAACCTCGACCGATGGGCAGGGGAGGGTGTGGTGCTTGGGGTGGCCGTCATCCCTCTGCTCTACGAGACCGGCAGCGAAGCGGCGTTCGACAGGATCGTTTGCGTGGCCTGTTCGCCGGAGACCCAGCGGGAACGCCTGCGACAGCGCGACTGGAGCGACGAGGAGATTGATCGGAGGATCGCCGCGCAGATGTCTGCCGAGGAGAAAATGAAACGTGCCGACCACGTGGTATGGACCGATGGGCCGGTCTCCGCGCACGCGGATCAGTGGGACGACTTGCTTGCCCGCTGGCGGGGGGCATCCTCGACGGTCGCCTGAACCTCGATTGGCGGCTGGAACTCGGGAAGATCCTCCCGCCGCATACCGGCCATGGCGAGCACCCAACCGCCGTACACCGTGCCGGCGATGCTGAACGGGATTCCCGCCATCACCCCTGCAATCAGCCCGCGCAAAAACGCCTGCCCAAATGAATCCTTGTTCAACAGTTTTTGAATCAGGAACACGCCGGTGCCACCGGTGAGGAAGGCCAGAATGGAAACGACCGGCGTTGCCAGGCCGGCGGTGATGGCGTTAACGCCAAAGAAAAACCAGTCGATCAGGAAAATCCACGCGCCGCTCAACCGATGGATGCGGAGTTTCTTGACGTGGCGCAACTCCGCTGGGGTGTTTGATTTCTGACTCATTTCTGCGTGTGACTATAACGGCTCTCGCCCGTCATAGCCAGCATCGAGTTCGTGCCAGTGGCCGATGTCCTCCTCGCCCTTTTCCCAGCAGAGAAAAACCTCACGCGTGCCTCTGCGCGAGGGGAAATCGATGAGGCCACGCTCGGCGTCCTTGAGCTGGATGTCATTCTGTTTGAATGCCCCGTAGATCGACTGCATGGCAAAGAGCACCTTGAGGCTGTTGTTCACCGATTCGCCCCCGACATCCGACTGGGCGCTGACGAGGTTGGCAACGCGTTGGCTGAGTTTTTCGTGTTCCTCCCGCAGGCGGGCGAGGTCGTCGAGCCACCCGGAGACCTTGGGCAGCATGGCCCGGGCCTCGGCCAGGGTGTAGTGCTTTTTGAAGCGGTACGGCATCAACCCTCCTTCTTGGCGGGGTGCAGTTTTTCGCGGAGCGACTCGGTCGGCGTAATCTCGTAGGAGCGTTGCCACGCATCCTTGGCCTCGTCCGCTTGGCCAAGTTTGTGGTGAACGTTGCCAAGCTGCTCGAATAGATAGGCGTCCGGCGCCTTGACCTTTTCCAACTGGGCATCCAGCAACTCGTGGGCGCGCTGCCAGGCGGCCTTGGCCCTGTCCGCTTGGCCAAGCGCTTGGTGTGCGTCGCCAATGTGCTCGAAGATGGTCGAGTCCGGCTCGTCCTTGGTCAGTTCAGCGGCGCGCAACAATTCGGTGAGCGCCTCGTCAAATTTTTCCTGCCGGAAGTACAGCCAGCCGAGGCTGTCGACATAGGCGGCGTTGTCCGGTTCGAGTTCGTTGGCCTTGATGATCAGCCTGGCGGCCTCGTCGAGGTTGCGGTTGATGTCCGCCCACATATAGCCGAGGTAGTTCATCGCGTTGTGATACTCCGGCGACATCCCGATGGCCTTGTTGAAAATCTTCGCGGCCGTATCGTACTGGCGGTTGCGCTCGTAGGCGGCTCCGAGCTGAAAATAGAAAAAGTGAGTCAGCCGGTTTTGTTCACCGGCCTGCGCGAGTTCCTCGGCCTCGAGCAGGTTTTCGATCGCGCGGGAAAACTGGTGCAGCGAGCTGTGGGCCAGCCCGGTATAAAACCGGTTGATGAAAGTGGCCTTGAACTGCTTGTCGGCTTTTTGAAGAGTCTCGAGGGTTTTCTTGGGTGTGTCCTGAAACAACTGTACGCTGGCCAACTCGTAGTAGGCCGGCTCAAACTTGGGGTTGATCTTCAGGACAGTCTCGAAGTGAGCCGCCGCCTCGTCGAGTTTGTCGAGGTCGCGCTTGATACCGCCGAGGACGAACAGGGCGCGCTCGTTGGTGGGCCGGGAGCGGAGGATGGCTTCGAGTTGCTTGGTGGCGTCCTCGGTTTTTTCCTCTCGCAGATACAGTTCAGCGAGTTGTTCGCGCACACCGACGAGGCTTGGACTCAACTCGATGAGCGAAACGAACAGCCGGATGGCCTTCTCGTTTTCGCCCCACAATTTATAGTAGTCGGCCAGTCGATGGATAGTCAGTGGACTTTCCGGCTTGAGGGCATCGGCCTTGTCGAGCGCAGCGATAATGCCGGTTTTGATGTCGCTGATCTTGGATTTTGCGGCGAGGCCGGTGTCCCGGTAAAGGTCGGCGATGCCGATCCAGAATTCCGACTGCGGCTTGTCCTTGGTCAGCGCGGTGTCGAGGACCTTGAAGGCCTCGTCAAAGCGCTTGGCCGCGGAGTGGAGATTGGTCAGGCCGCGAATGGAGATCAGCGTCGGCTGACCCTGTGCCACGGCAGTTTTGAACGCCGCGATGGCTTCGGCCGGCTGGTTGGCCTGTTGGTAGGCGAGGCCAAGCCACTCGTGGGTGGCGACGGCGTCCGGGTTGGCCGCTTGGCCAAGCCGCAACACCTCGATCGCCTTGTCGGTCTTTTTCTTTTGGAGATAACGCCGCGCGGTCAGGATGACGACCGATTCCTGCTCGGGATCGGCCTTGGCGGCGGCCTCAAGGTGCTTGAGCGAGTCGTCCGGTTTTCCACGGAACTCATAACTGCGGCTGGTGAGATAGTGGGTCAGTCCCTCGACCCGAGAGCGGAATGCCTTGTCCTTAGGTTCCTCGAGTTCCTCGAGATTTTGTCCCTCGATGCCGGAGGGCACACCGGGACGCGGTGCCGCCTTGGGCACAGTGGTGCAACCGGCCCCGGCCCAGAGCAGGGCGAGTCCGATGGTGAGTTTCGTATGGAGACCGCGTTTCACGGGAGGGGGCCGCCCGACACTCCACGCCCGGCCAAGACAACCGAGGTGGAAACTCGAGCCGGCAGCCGGAGCGGCGGCGGCGTTAGCCTGACAGATTATTTCTGCCAGGTACGCTTCTTATGACGATTGGCGCGTGATTTCTTTTTGCGCTTGTGCTTGTTGATCTTCGCTTTCCGGCGTTTCTTCAGTGAGCCCATATATGCTTCGTTACTTTGTTTTCGAGTGGTTTAAAAAAATCAGTGTACGACCTTGTTGAGGGGATACTCGATGATGCCCTCGGCTCCGGCGCTCTTCAGCACGGGAATGATTTCCCGGGCGACAGCCTCCTCAATGACGGTCTCCACCGCCACCCAGCCGCTGCCGCTCAAGCCGGAAACGGTTGGATTACGCAAGGCTGGGAGCTTTTTCAACACCTTTGAGAGGTTTTTTTCCTCAATGTTGAACTTCATCCCGACCTTGGTCTCGGCGTCGAGTGCCCCGCGAAGGAGCATGGCTACGGTCTCGATCTTCTTCCGTTTCCAGTCGTTTTTCCACGTATCGCGGTTGGCGATGAGCCGCGGGGTGGAGGAAAGCAACTCGTCGACGATGCGCAGGTTGTTGGCCGCAAGGCTGGAACCGGTCTCGGTCACCTCGACAATGGCGTCCACCAGTTCGCGGGCTTTAACCTCGGTGGCGCCCCATGAAAACTCGACGTTCGCCTTGACCCCGTTTTTCCGGAGGTACTTTTTCGTGAGGTTTACGACCTCGGTGGCGATGCGTTTGCCGTTCAGCCCCTTGACGCTCTTCACGGGTGATTCCTCCGGTACGCACAACACCCAGCGAGCGGGGCGGCGGGTGGCGCGGCTGAACAGCAGCTCGGTCACCTCATGCACCTTGGAGCCGTTCTCCATCACCCAGTCCAGTCCGGTGATGCCGCAGTCGAGGTATCCCAGCTCGACGTAGCGGCTGATCTCCTGCGCCCGGATGAGGCGCACCTCGATTTCGGGATCGTCCACGTAGGGTACAAGCGAACGGGCACTGCTGCGGACGTTGAAACCCGCCTTGGCCATCTTCTCGATGGTCGGCTTCTCGAGACTGCCCTTGGGCAGTCCAAATCGTATGACTTTCTTTTTACTCATTGATTTGCCGCCGCACCGCCCGCTTGGACTGTGCACGGGAATAACGCTTGGCCGATTCCTTCACCCGGGTGGCCGGGTTGAATCGCCATGTCCTGCGCGGCAGTTTAATGTTCAATTTCATTGGCTCCTAAACAGGTTGGCCGATGCGAATCTCGCCGTTAAACAGGCGGGCGAGCGTCCGCGGATAAAGCACGTGTTCCTCTTCCTGGATGCGCCGGTGGAGTGTATCCGGGGTGTCCTCCTCCAGCACGGGCACCACGCCCTGCGCGAGGATTGGGCCGGTATCGATGCCGTGATCCACCAAGTGAACCGTGCATCCGGTCACCCTGACCCCGTACTCGTGCGCCTGCTTCCAAGCCTCCAGTCCCGGAAACGCCGGCAGCAAAGAGGGGTGGATATTAATGACCTTTTGCTCGAATGCACGCAGAAAATCACCCTTTAAAATACGCATGAACCCGGCCAGCGCGACCCATTCTGCGCCCGATTCGTGCAGGGCATTCACATAGGCGGTCTCGGCGGTCTCGTCCAGTTTGGTTCGGAATTTCCCAGGATCGATGAACCGGGCGGGCAGGCCAAACTCTCTCGCTCGCTCCAGAATGCCGGCGTCCCCGACATCGCTCGCGACCAGCACGATTTCCGCCGACAACGTGCCGTTCTCACAGGCCTTGGCCAGCGAGACAAAATTGGATCCCTTGCCGGAACCCAAAACGGCAATCTTGGTCTTGTCACTCATCGAACCCCGCCCGCAACCGGACGCAGGCGCAACCTAAACCAAGCGCTTGGCCAAGGGGAGTTTGAAATAATCTGCGGCTTGCGGCCCGCGTTGTCGGTGAAGAGCCGATACAGCGGATTTGCTTGCGATCTCTTTTGCCAAGCGCGTAGTATCCGCCGGCCTCTTTGGGGCACAGGAGGCGTTCGCTGTTCGAATACAGCGTCATGCGCGCGTAGCTCAATTGGATAGAGCGCTGGCCTCCGAACTCGAAAAGATCGTTCGATCCGTTTTAATCTCGAGTGATCATGCCGGATCCAGACTTACGGGTAAGGTTTTACTTCACATTTCAAGTTAATCAGATCTGATCAGGTTTAATCCCATTTTACCCAGTCGGGTTACAACTTAGGGTTACAACTTTTTTAACTCCTAGTTTTGCATTCAAGAGGGAGGAGGGGGGAAGTGATTTTGGCAGGGGTTTCACGAGTGAATGGATTTGGCCTCAAACAAAATTTGCCAAAATCGCTGCCCTACAAGCTCTATGTGAGGGTTCGATTCCCTTCACCCGCTCCACTTCTCCACCCTTGA
>CEWJ01135156.1_pt1 | contig 17586 bp, 13 predicted proteins | sample 350291 | NCBI WGS metagenome assembly CEWJ01 (sample SAMEA2622923, study PRJEB7988) | marine metagenome | isolation source: saline water (ENVO:00002010), including | reverse complement strand
TTTTCCGAGCGCAAGCACATCATGGCGACGCTCAACTACCGATTCTAAGTCATGGCAAATGCCAACTATTGAGGAAGGGCCAAGAGCCCGTCTTTTTTTATCCCGCTTAGCCAAACGGTAAATCTTATTGATGACGGCTGTCCCAGCCGTCTTCGGGGATTCATAATTTTCCAGGTCAGCGAGACAGTCCCTTTATAACCACCCCCATGGCCAATCGTCATTAAAGGCGCTTTTACAGTATCAAACCAACTTCTCCGGGTAATTAAATAAGTGTGAGTTGCTATCAAATGGGTGCATCAAAATAAAATTATTAGATCAGTTAACAGATTGGGAAAATATTCATCATACTAACCCTTAAACAACTTGCCAACCTCTTTGAGTAACACACAGGTTTTGAAGAAATCGCAGGATTACCCCTCCGAGCCAAACATCAACTTCAAGGTCAGATCTTCGAGTTCACGCCCAAGATTTATCCCTTTGGCATAAGGCCTAGCAAAAGCAATCTTCAGGAATAGATTTTAATTTTCATAAGACTTAAACGGTCTTGTGGGTTAAATTATTATATTAATTATACATCCTGATTTTATTTCTATGCATGGGCGCACATATAGCAATTGTCAACTTGGAGGAAGAACCCAAAGCAATGGTCTACCTACATTACAATGCACACTACGTGCTGATAGATTAAATACACCCCAACTTAAAAAAAGATTTCTTCTGGTTAAGTTACCAAAGTTGAAGCTCCCAAAATTGTTTGTTTTAAGAGCATCTAATCTACTTTTGATACTCGGTACAGGGTAAAATATAGCTTGCTTCAGAGGGTTTTGATGTCCATTTTCATCAACTATACTAGGGTAATGTTTTATCCATTTAATCAGTAAAGATTTATCTCCGTTTTTAGCAATAGCATCACATGCATAAACAGAATTATGACTTAATCTTGTTAATAAAATTAAACTTATAAAACTCCAAACCGTCATCCAAGATGCGAGATATAATACTTTAAGCTCAACTTTTTCGGATTCATAAAGATTAAAAACTTCTCCAATTAATACTCCAAGCAGGTTCCATATTATTAATACCGCATTTGTTTTAAATAATATGTTGAATGAATTGGATCTCCGCAATGACTCAATAGAAAAATATTTAGATGAACTTATTGCATTTGATATAATGTTAATTTTACGAAAAAAATAATATACCACGTCTCCGGTAAAACATTTTTCGTTTGAATTAATTATGATTAAATTGCTATTGCATTTATGATTCTTCTTTTTGGAATAACGGTTAAGATTAATAAGAACAGCAAAAGGCCCCTGCAAAATTGGCAAGACAAGAAGAACAAGTAAAACTGAAAAAAACAAACCTCCTTTAAATGAAAAAGACGAAATTAAGTAAAATAAACACAACCAAATTCCAAGCTGCAATAATGTTCCAACTAACCATTGCATAAACCAAACGGTATTAAATGCGTTTTTGTTTAACAATTTGGCTCCAACCCAATCAAACAAAAATTGAAGTGTTATGTAAGTAATGTAAATATTCGTTATTAAAAAAGGATTATCAGTGCGCAAATTTGCATTTAAATAGTCCTTATTAGTTAAAACTAGCAAACTTATCAGAAACCAAAAACCAACGTTAATAATACCTAAGCAAAGTCTATTTTGAAATTTAAGATTTAATCCCATTGGTTAAGCACTTTTAATGGACTGGTAAGCCGTCAGCGCATTAATTCTCGCTGCCTGGTGTGACACAATAGGTTCAGGATATCTTAATGATGAATTAAACATATCTTGACTGCTATCAGGTTGATGTATTGTTGAATCATCAATATGAGAAAGTTCCTTAATCCATTTTTTTATATAAAGTCCAGTAGGATCAAATTTCTTACTTTGTAATGTCGGATTAAAGATTCTAAAATAAGGAGCAGCGTCTGCACCGCAACCAGCGACCCATTGCCAACCCAAAGTGTTAGAAGCAAGATCAGCATCAAATAAGGTATCCCAAAACCATTCTGCACCACTCCTCCAGTCAATTAATAGGTGTTTTACTAAAAATGAAGCTACAACCATTCTAACCCTGTTGTGCATCCATCCTGTTCTCCATAACTGACGCATTCCTGCATCAACAAGAGGATATCCGGTTAAACCCTTACTCCATCTAATATATGCACTTTGATTAATTTGCCATGGGAAGTTTTGAAATTCATCACGCAATGGGTTATTTATGGTTTTGGGGTAATGAAAAAGAAGATGACAGGCAAATTCTCGCCAACCTATTTCAGCAATGAATTGCGAATTTTTCCAAGTTCGTGGGTTTTGATTTCTTACAAGGCTTAAGATTTTATTCGGAGATATTTGCCCGTGTTTTAAATATGGAGACAACGACGACGTACCTTTTATTGATGGTATATTTCTATTTTCTTCATATTTATCATGTGCATTTTCAATATAGTTATTCAAAATTTGATTTGCAGAAATCTCACTAATCTTCCACTCATCTGCTATTTTCTTTTCCCATTTTGAGTTTTCTAATAATTCTAGATCCTCTAGGTAATTCAAATTTATATCAATTACTCCTAAAGGCTTATGCAGTGTCGGAACAACATCGTTTTCGCCAATTTTACTTAAACACTCTTTCCAAAAAGGAGTAAAAACTTTAAAAGGCCTATCACTTTTATTGCGTATATTATTTGGACTTGTAAAATAATTGCCATTGAAGCAATTTACACTCAGCAAACTAGAAAATTTTAATTTTATAGACTGATCTCTCTTATAGACTTTCGGCTCAAATCTATGATTCCAGTATAAACCCTTAGCTTTTGTTCTATGAACTAATTTAGCTAATACGTCAAAAGAATTTCCAATCCCATAAGTCAATTTTAGCCCTATTTTAATTAGGTCTTTTTCAAAACTTTTAAGAGCATAATGAAGCCAAACTTTTGAAGCGGCACCAGGTATTTTATCTTCTTCATGTGGCGACCATATAAAAACAGGTAATACACGACCAGATTCTGACGCGTGAAATAACGCTGGATTATCTTCAATCCTAAGATCGTTTCTAATCCAAACTATGTTGATATTCTCCGAATTCATTTTTCAAAACTTTATGTCGGGCCTTAAAGACACTTTTTAATTCACGTAAAACTAATTTACCAAAGATAATATTTACTAATTTACCCCCCGGTAAGGCAAAACTAATTTCATCTCTCATAAGGCTATATTCTTGATTTTCAGAAAGTTTGAAACAGTGACGATGTAACCAATACTTAAATGGACCTTTAACTTGAACATCAGTGAATTCTTCTCCGTAAATAACATTTCTAATCTCAGCAACCCAATTGATTTTTATCAATCCGAATAGTAACTTGAGTTTAAGATTCAGGAGATTACCTTCATTTATATTTTCGTACTCCGATATTATTGCTTTTCGAGGATCAATTAACTTTTCCATCGACTCCCTGCAGTCGTGCCACTTAAATAAAGAAATTGAATCTACAGCTATTTTTGATTCGGTGTGAAAATTTATTATTTCATCCATTTAACACTATATTTATTATCAAAGCTTTTGTTTTTTAAACATTGAAGTCATACCTCCATCAATTGTTATAACTTGTCCTGTAATACTTTTATTTCCAGCAATTTCTAATGACATACTTACTACATCCTCCATATTAATAAAAGAATTAGTCGGCTGCATGTTTATTGATATTTCTCTTGATTTGTCATTATCAAAAATAAACTTTGATAATGGAGTGTCTAGCAAGGAAAGTCTAATAGCATTAACTCTTGTTTTTCCTGCAAGTTCCGCGCTAAGACTTTTTACATAACCTTCAACCGCAGATTTAGATGAAGCAATTGAACTATGAAATGATAAACCCATTTTTGCAGCCACACTGGAGTAAAATATTACAGAACCATTATTCTTATTCAATTCTCTAAGAAATAATTTAATTATCTCATGTGCACAAACCAAGTTTACTCTATAGTCTTCAATTAACTGATTTGATGTAGTACTTAATACTGATTTTAAAGTTATTGTTCCCAGGCAGTAGTATATGTTTTTTATTTTTTCTTCTTTGTATATTTTAGCGATATCAATAATATTTTCTTCTTCGGAATTTCGAAAGATGTGTATGACTTCTTCATTTTCACTATTGAGTTTGTTTTTTAAAGCCAAACCAATACCGGAACTACTTCCAACGATTAAATTTTTGTATGTAGACATAAAAAAAGGGGGAGGAAAATCCTCCCCCACTTAAAAAATCATAAATTTAATTCTTCTTAGTAGGCGGAAGAATCACTTGGTCGATAACATGAATAACACCATTGCTGGCCAATACATCGGTCTTGACTACATTTGCTTTGTTGATCATGACTTTTCCATTTTTAATGCTAATTTTTGCATGTTTCTTATTAACCATTGCGACCTTACCTGCCGTCACCTTACTGGCAGGAACCTTGGCAGCTACAACGTGGTAAGTTAAGATATCCTGCAGCTTCTTTTTATTCTCAGGCTTAAGAAGCGACTCCAAGGTGCCTTTCGGCAGCTTGCTGAATGCCTTATCTGTGGGCGCGAAAACAGTAAAAGGACCATCGCCCTTCAAAGTCCCAACAAGGTCAGCCGCCTTTACAGCTGCAACCAAAGTCTTAAAACTTCCGGCCCCGACAGCAACATCAACAATGTCCTTTGATTTTTGATCTGCTGCTTGAACGCCAGCAGCAGAAATAGTGAGCAAAGCTCCCAACAAGTATTTTTTCATATTTTTCATTTTGTATATATTACCTATTATGTAGGCGGATCTAATATAGCAAATTTAAATTAAAGACCAAATACGTTGTATGTATTATGACGGGTTAGCAACAGTGAAGTCTATTGCATTTTCATTAATGACTTTTCTTAATGATTTTTCCATAATAATTCTTGCTTCTTGTGCATTTTCTTCTAATTCCCTGTGAAGAATACGATCGCTTTCGCTCAACTCCTCACAGTCTGCTGAATATTTTTCAAAACCTTTAATGCTGCTTATTATACTTGATAAATGCTTGGGACACTCGCAATGAATAGGATTAGCCATCACTGATATTTCCCATAACTCTTTATCAGTAAATGGAACATGTTCTTCGAGAGTTTCTTTATTGGAATTTTTATTTGACGGCTCTGTATCTGTTAAGAACTTTATCATAAGGAATATATCTTGAGCGGTAACAGGTTGCCTCAAAGTATTTATTCTTTTATCCGAATTGGCTGCCTGCATTCCACCAGAACTCGCAAACCTATACAGGATAATACAGTGTTCTATACCGTTATTTTTTAAAATATTTTTGATCCAATTTATTGTTTGTAAATGCAAGGTTGCTAGTTCAAATATTAGCAAATCACACTTGTTATCTATTGTTTCATTCTCCTCATCGGTAAATTCAACCAAATCATACTTCTTAACAACTTTTATTTTCGGCAGTCCAACGGATTCATCTTCAAGATTTGGTATCATTGTACCAATTGTAATGACATTTAGCTTTAATGGTTTTTCATGTGGAGAAATAGGGTTACTTTTGATGTCGTTGTTCAATAATCGGGATTGAAGTTGATCCAAACTCAGACCTCGAAGTGATGAAATTGAGTCTCCAGAATCGATGAGGGCTTGTATCAAACCTAACTTATCAAGATCTTGTTTGGTATATCCCCTCTGTGTCCCATTCACCCGAGTTGGGGTTACAATATCAAATTTATTCTCCCATGATCTAAGAGTGGGTATGTTGATACCTGTTATCTTGGAAACCGCACCTATTTTATACAATCCGTCCATCAGAAATTTATATTTTGTTTAAAATTGATTTAATTATTGCTAGGGTCATGGAAACTTTATTTTCCGCGTCGTTCATTTTGTAAATCATTTTCTTGCTTTCAATGTTATGTGAGAACACGTCCAAAAGTCTCTCACAATCTCCCACGTCATTAAAGTCTAAGTCTTTTGGGTAATCTATATCATCAAATTTGCTACTCAACTCACGATACTTATTTTTCAGCTGAAACAATAAATTGTCATTAGGTTTAGAATCTATTGATTTTCTTTTTTCGTAGTTGAATACAGGATAATCTGCATCGGTTTGAATGGGTTGAAAAATATTGACCTTGTATAAACCCTCGAGAAACAAAATTGATGATCCGTCAGATTGCCGCATGCATGTTTTTATCAAGCCCATTGTTCCAACGCCATGTTCATAATTGCCCTCCTCCTCAAAAGATAAAATGAATGAACGTGAAGACTCAAGAGCATCATCCAGCATCGAAATATATCTTGTCTCAAAAATTCTTAACGGTACTGAGCAGTCAGGAAACAATACCGCACCCGAAACGAACATAACTGGCGAATGACCCGAGTCTTTTTGAACCAGATTAACACAATCCAATAATTCCACGTCCCAAATGTCCCCCTGTTATGAGAGAGTGTCAAGTGGGACAAGAAAATCTGTTGTCATCATTGCTTAAATAAAAAAGCCTTCTCATTTTAACTAATGCATATTCCTCGATTTGGCGAACTCTCTCCTTAGTCAGCCCCATTTTTTGAGCAATTTCAATAAAAGTACTCGGAGAATTATCATTAAGACCAAATCTTTTGGTAATAACTTCTTTTTCCCTAATTGATAAACAATCTAAATTGGATCTAATTTGATCGTAGTCACCTGACCTGACAATGTTTTCTAGGGGATTTTGGCTGTTTTCGTCAGGAATCACATCTCCTAGAGTGTTTTTATCAGAATCATTAACTTGTGTATCTATTGAAACAAGTTTTGCCTTAGCCAGCTTAACTAATCTATTGACTCTTTCGGAAGGCTGATCGTTTTTGTCTTTTTCTTCAGAGACACCATATTGTTCTTCATGCCTCTTTTTCTTTTCGATTGCAGCCATTCTATCAACCATACTTACAGGAATTCTAATCGTTCTACTTTTATTGCTTAATGCACGTTTTATTTGCTGCCTGATCCACAAACCAGCGTAGAAGGAGAACTTAACATCCTTTTCAATATCAAAACGCTTGGCTGCTTTGACCAAACCAATGTTGCCCTCGCTGATCAGATCCAGTGAACTTAAACCAAGACCCTCATACTCTGAGGCAATTATAACCACCAATCTCAAGTTGGCTTGAATCAAATCATTTAAGGCTTGTTCATCACCGTTTTTGATTTTTTTTGCCAAGGACAATTCCTCATCGCGATTGATCGGTTCAAACTCGCTTACATCTCTGTGATATCTGGCAAAATTTTCAATGTCACAAGGTGTTTTCTCTCCAGCTGAACTGTTTTTGTTATAGGTTTTTTTCATGTTTTGTTCCCTCGAACAGGAAAAATCTAGCTAATAAAAAATTAAAATCAAGGTTTTTTTGAGGTTTTTAAAAAAAAGTTTTTCGACAAAAAAACCCAATTTTATTGGGTTTTTGCTGAATTAGTTGAATTTTTGCGTGTTTACTCTACGGTAATTATTCCTCGCATTTGACCAAAATGACCTGGAAATGAACATAAAAAATGATAAGCGCCTTTCTTTTCGAATTTAACCTTTAAAATTTCACTCTCCCCCGGGCCAAGCATCTTGGTTTGAGAAAATACCAATTTACCGGCCTTTACTGGTCTCCAATCATTAGAAACGTCAGCTCCGTAGTCTGTAATGAGCTTTTGACCAAATTTCAGCGCATCCATTCCCGGATTTAAAATAATTAAATTATGACCCATTGCAGCTTTTGGGAGTTTTCCAATATTCTCAAGTTTAATATTATATGATTCACCGACTTTCAATGTAAGCGATGATTTATCAAATTTCATCAAATCATTAGACTTAATGGTAATTTGCTTAGGCTCTTTATCTTTGGCAGCAATTGAATTCTCTGAAAAGACTAGCGCCGATACTGTTAGAAATGTAAGAAGATATTTCATACAAAAAACCAATACCGCTAAATATTTAATAGTCAAAAAAAACCTATAAAAAAGCTAAAAAACAAATTCACAAAATTTGTCTGACTACAAGTAGGTGCTAGTTTATTGCTGATGAAATTCTTTTTATCTTTATTACTTGTTGGTGCTTCACTGAGTGCAAAGGCTGATAACATAGTTAATGTTGCAAGCAATGCAGGCAACTTCAACACTTTGCTCAAAGCTGCGGTAGAAGCTGGTTTGGCAAAGACTCTTTCAGAAGATGGACCATTCACTGTCTTTGCTCCCACGGATTCTGCTTTTGAAAAATTGCCCGATGAAGTCATTATCTCACTTCTTAAAAAAGAGAATAAAGACAAGTTAGTCAACATTCTCAAGTTTCATGTCATAGCTGGAAATTACCCAAGTGACAAATTACCTCTCCTACCTCTTAAAACACTCAATGGTCAGGATGTTAATTTCAAAGTTGATGATGGAAATATTTTTATAAATGGAGCTAAAGTTTCAAAGGCTAACATAAAAGCTTCAAATGGCATTATCCACGTGATAGATGGCGTTCTAACACCTCCTAAGACTATTTCTGAGGCATCTGCGAAGGGTATTATTGTTAGGGGAATTCAAATGGGAGTTCCACAATTTAACCACGGGAACCACTCTGCTTGTGCTGATATTTACGAAATTTCGCTACGGAGCTTACTGATGCTCCCGGATGCCAAACTAAGTGAAGCAAATCGCAAATTAGTCTCCAAATCTTTATTAAGACTCTCAGAAATGGATTCTTCAACTGAAAAGGCTTGGGAAGCACGCAGCACATTTGACAAATTGATGTTGTCGGAATTGTGATTTTTAACTAAACCAACAACTCAATTAGCCAATGTTGTCAATCCTGCTGAAAACACTTATACCGTCAATAATTCTTGTTGTTTGGTTATTAAGGCAGAACGTTGCAAGTACATTCCGAGCTGGTGGAGTTTCAAATTTAAAAGATGAATTCGCCTTTTATGGCCTTTCAAATGAAATATTTTATTTCACTGGAATTTTAAAAATTTCTCTAGCATTAACTCTTTTTGCCAGTATCTGGATAGAACATCTGACGGTAATATCTTCAATTGGAATTGCATTTTTTATGTTATCGGCATTTTTCTGCCACATCAAAGTACGTGACAAATTCTATCGCTCCGTACCGTCTTTTGTAATGTTCTTACTATCTCTGGCGGTATGTGTAATCCATTGAGTTGGTGAGCTGGATGTTGATAGTGAAATTAGTTTCAGTTTCTAAAGAATGGGCTACGGAAGAAATGCAGTATTCAAAACACCCATTGGCATTTTGAATGCAGGGTAGAGAGGCATATAAGATCATTATAAATAACGCCAAAACCGAGACTCTTTTTACCAATCACCTTAGGAAAAGCTTAATCCAGAAATTGCGGCGTTAACCGACACCTGCTGCTCGTACATTGCACGGTCACGATTGTGCTTTCATCAAAGGCAGATAAATCACTCGACCCTTTTTGAAGTAAGCGATCGATCTTGCCTCTCCCGGCGCTTGGCTTCATAAATCGGGCGTACCATGAAAGCATCAACCGTTCTCATTCTCTCCCTGCTCGGCGGTGCCGCGCTTGGTCAAGCGGCGGATCTTCCCACGTTCCGGCATGTTACGATCGATGACAAGGTCAGGATCGGCTACGGCATCGCCATCGCTGACATGAATGCCGACAAAAAACCGGACATCGTCCTGTGCGATGCCCGCAACATTGCCTGGTACCAGAACCCGTCGTGGAAAAAACATATCATCGTCGAGAACCTCACCCAGCGCGACCACGTCTGTATTGCGGTGCGCGACATCGACGGCGATGGGCGGGCCGAGATCGCCGCCGGCGCCCAGTGGAACCCGGGCGAGACCACCGACACCGCCAAGTCCGGTGCCGTTTTTTATCTCATCCCCCCGGCCGACCGGACGCAGAAATGGACGCCGGTTCAACTCCACCACGAGCCGACCACCCACCGCATGCGCTGGTTCGAGGCTCCCAACGGCTCGTTCGATCTCGTCGTACTGCCGTTGCACGGACGCGGCAACCGGGCGAACAAGGGCGAAGGCGTGCGCACGCTGGCCTACCACGTGCCGGCCGACCCTAAGCAGGCCTGGAAAACCACGCTGGTCGACGACACCCTGCACGCCAGCCACAATTTTGACGTGGCACAATGGGATCGCGACAAGGCGGACGAAATGCTGCTCAGCGGCGTGGAGGGCTCGTTTTTACTCCAGCGGGGCAAGGGCAACAGCTGGAGCCGCCAACAAATCTCCAACAACCCGACCGGTGAAGTGCGGCAGGGCCGAGGCACGGGCGGGGCCAACTTCGTGACCGCCATCGAGCCGATGCACGGTTCACAGCTTTCCATCTACACGACAGCCAAGGGCGAAGGCAAGTGGAACCGCAACATCATCGACGACACCCTCGACCAGGGACACGCGCTCGCCACCGGCGATTTCATGGGGTCCGGGGCCGACCAGATCGTGGCCGGCTGGCGTGGCACCCGGCGCACCGGCAAGGTGGGCGTCAAGTTTTACTACCCCACCGACAAGGCTCGCACGAAATGGAAAAGCATGCTCGTTGATGATAACCAGATGGCCACCGAGGACATCCGCGTGGCCGACCTCAACGCCGACGGCAAACTGGACATCATCGCCGCCGGCCGCGCCTCCAATAACCTGAAAATTTACTTCAACGAATAAACTTTGGAGAAGGTGGCAAGCGAAGCACGACAGCTTTCGAATGGTCAAATTTCATACCGAGCTAACGCCTCCAGCAACGCCTGAAAATCATCGCTGCTGCGGCTTGCCGAAACGGTCACCCGCAAACGCGCCTCGTTGCGCGCCACAGTCGGGTAACGGATCGCCGGAATAAATAAACCGGCCTCGCGCAACTGCCCCATCATCGCCAGCGCCTTGGCCTCCCCTCCGACAATCAGCGGCAGGATGGCGCTTGGCTCGGCCGGAATGCTCCAGCCAAGCGCCTCGACGCCACGCCTCAATTCCTCCACCCGCTGCCACAGTTGTTCGCGAAGTAACTCCCCTTTCTCGCCTCGGACAAGTTTAACCCCGGCAAAAGCGGCCGCGCTGACCGCCGGGCTGGGCGCGGTCGAGAAAATAAAACTGCGCGCCTTGTTCACCAGCAACTCAACCAAGCCACGGCTGCCGCAAATGAAACCGCCGGCCGCACCCACCGCCTTGCCGAGGGTGCCCATCCGAATCTCGACCCGCTTGGCCAAGCGCTTGGCCAAGCCGCTCCCGCCCTCACCGTGGCAGCCAAGCGCGTGCGCTTCATCGAGCATCAGCCACGCGCCGTAACGCTCCTTCAACTCGATCAAGGCGGTTAAATCGGGAGAGTCTCCGTCCATCGAAAAAATGCTCTCGGTTGCCACCAGCACCCGCCCCCCCTGCTCCGCGGCCCACTGCAATCGCTGCTCGAGATTCTCGAGATCGTTGTGCCGAAAAACCCGCAGCGTCGCGCCGCTCAGCTTGGCGGCGTCGATCATCGAGGCGTGCGCTTTTTTGTCGAGAATCACCACGTCGCCCTGGCCTAGCAGAGACGTCAGCGCCCCCTGCGCGGCGGCAAATCCGGAAGAGAAAACCAGCGCCGACTCAGCTCCCAGCCAGTCGGCCAAGGCGGCTTCCAGTTCGTGATGCGGCCCCAGCGACCCGCAGACAAGCCTCGACGCCCCGGAGCCAACGCCAAACTTTTCGACGGCCTCCTTCGCCGCTTGGCCAAGCGCCGGATGACCGGCCAAGCCAAGGTAATCATTCGAGGAAAAGTTGAGATACTCCCGCCCCTCAATCGTGATGCGGTTCGCCTCAACCGAGTCGACCCGCCGGAGTTCGCGCCACAGGCCCGCCTCCCGGATCGCCTCAAGTTCGTCAGTCAAATGCCATTCGAATCCCGCCATCAATCCGTCTCCACGACCAGCCGATAAAAAACCGAGCGGCCATTGTCGATCCGCAGGTCGGTATGCGTCAGCGTGGTCGAGTCCGCCAGCAGACCACGCGCCGAGACTGACCAGTTACCGGGATCGCCGTTGCTACGCTCCACCCGGTAACGCCGCCCCGGCACGCTATTCCAGCGCAGCACGACGGTTTCGTTTTTGACGTCGATCGGCATCGAAATCCGAAGCAACGACGCACCATCCGTCGGGTCAGTGCCGGCCACAAACTCGGAGGCATCGGTGAAGCCATCCCCGTCGTGATCTGTCGAACGCCCCACTTCATGCAGCGACTCAAAATAAGTCAACTCCCAGTCGTCCCACAGCCCGTCCCCGTCGCTGTCCGAGTCGGCCTGATACAGGCTGACGATGTCGAACTGCGTCTCGAGCGTGTTATGATGAAACAACAACAGCGGCTTCGGCATCGCGCCTTCCTTGATTCCGTGGACCTCGAGTGCATCGTGATCGACGCTGACCTGAATCGGCGCGTCTGCCGGATGATAAGGCGAGTGGTCCAGCGCTGTATTCGCGGTCCGCAACGCCGGCCCGCCGACATCAAACGGAAGCCAGCGCGTGGTCTCGTAAATGTTGTTGAAGCGATAGCGGATCATGGGCCGCCCCTCTGCCAAACCAAGCTCCTTCGCCTTCACGGCGAAAACCATCACGCTGTTGTTCATCAGCGCGGTGTCCCGCTCCGACGAGGGAAATAAATTGAGAATCTCCGCGATCTCAAACTCGTCCGAATCGACATGCTTCACGAGCGTGTAGTAGGCATCGTCGGCCATCTCGCGTTCGGTGATGTCGCCGGAGACCAGCACGTCTCCGGAGGAGCCATTGGACAATTCCACATCCGTTTTCCCGTCGAGATTCGTGTCCAGATCGATCTGGATATCCGTCAGGAACGATTGCGGCACAATCCACGGGCCATCCATCGCCACTCCGAAAAAGAGGGTCGCATCGGCGACGTTTCCAAGCTCTGCAACATTGGACGCCGCGCCGATCGCCCGTAGATCTCGGGCGGCTCGTTCGCGCTCCTTATAACGGCGACTCGGGCTTTTGTAACCCAGTTGAAACACCGAGGCCAACGGAGCCGGGTGCGCGTTGCCTCCCTCGACCGGAATCGTGACGAGCGCCACGCCTTCCGGTTTTCTCACGGCAACCTTCGATTCCTCAACACGATGATCGCCAACCAGTCGCAGCAGCATGTGATACGGCACGTGCATCGAGGCGGTTTTGCCATGAATCCAAACCTGCCCCGACGCCTCCTGCGCGATATGCCTCGGACCACCCTTCACCTCCGGCGGGGTGGTCGGGTCGGACCGCAATTCAACCTTGGCTGGATCGATTTTCAGTTCCAACTCGATCTCCGCCTGGCCAAGCGCCGGGACGGTGATCGTTTTTTCGATCGGCGCAAGCGTGACCCCCGCGTTGGCCAGCGTGTTGGTGATCGCGATGGAACCGCTCCACGATTCGCTGCCCAGGTTTTGAATCGTCACCCTGCGCTTGGCCAAGAACGGCTCCGAAATTTCCAACAGGCCAAACGAGAGCGACACTCGCTCCGGTGATTCGGCATCGAAGGCCACCACCGGTGTGCCGATGGCCAAGCTCGGATTGACCCGCCCCGCCCCGGTGCGAGTCTCCGGATAGGGATGGCCGTTTTCGTCGCGAGTCTGGATTGCGGTGTTCATCATCGCCGCCTTAATCGTGTCGGGCGACCAGTCTGGGTGCTGCTCCATCAGCAATGCCACCACGCCGGCCACGTGCGGTGCCGCCATCGATGTGCCGCCGGAGAGAAGCGGTTGTGCCCCACCACCAGCCTGGGCGGAATGTATGTTGAACCCCGGCGCAGCCAGGTCCGGTTTGAGCCGCTGCAATTCATACACCGGGCCACGCGAACTGCTCGGCGAAAGTTGATCCGCCAACTCCGGGCCGCCGATGGTTACATCACCCCCAAGGTTTACAAACACCCCGGCCTCAAGTTGTTGTTTCAAATTCAGCCCGTCTCGCCGCGTGATCATCACGGCCGGAATGTCGACCGTGCCCCCCGGTGTGCCCATCGCGATCGGCGGCCCGCCCTCGTTGTTGACCACGACAACCGCGTGCGCCCCGGCCTCCTTGGCACGCTTGATTTTATCGAGAAAAAAACAAACGCCGCGATCGATCAACGCAATGTGACCCTTGATGGCATCTGGGTTTTTCAAAACTTCACACGCCTGCGGCGGATCGGCGTACACCAATTTTCCAACAACCCGACCGGTCTCCTCGAGCTTCCGCGTGAAGCCAGCCTCGACCGCCTCGTAATGCCCACGCAACGCCGGCGGAGCAGTCACCTCGATGCTATTGTTTTCGATGCCGTCATCCATCGAGTTGGCCACCGTGATCTCGCGGTCGTCCATCGACATGAGTGCATAAAAATTATTTCCGCTATTCCCCGCCGCACGCACGACCGCGCAGCCCAGCTTGGCCAGGCGCCCCGCAGCGTTGCTTTCAAACTCGGGATACGTGTAAGACGACCCAAGCGAGAGGTTTACCACGTCCAGCCGATCGTCAAGATCCCCGTCGGCGTCGGGATCGGCCGCCCACTCCATCGCCTCGACAGACAGCCCGGTGGTTCCCTTGCATCCGAAAACCTTCAACGCGTACAGCGTGGCCTCCGGTGCCACGCCGGGGCCGATCAGAAATTTCCCCATGTTCAATCCCTTGCCGTAGCCACCCGCGTACGCCACGCCGTTGGTGAGCACGCCCACCCCCGCCGCGATCCCGGCCACGTGCGATCCGTGACTGCTCTCGGCACAATCGAGCGGGTCCTTATCCGGCCGAGGTGCCCGGGTGCCGTCGTAGTCGTCCCCGGCAAAATCGTAGCCGCCGGCCACCTTCTTCGTCGGGAACGTCCCTTTCTCGATCAGCTTGGGATTATTTCGATCGTAATCAGCCACCTTGCCGCTACCGCCGAACATCGCGTGGTTGTAGTCGATGCCGGAGTCAATGATCCCGATGCGGATCCCCTTGCCGGTCGCAGATAGCTTGCCAAGATTCCAGACATTGGTCGCGCCGATGAACGGCACACTCGTCAAGGTCAGGGGGTGAAATTGGGCAACCGGCTTGACGGCCACCACGCCGTCGAGTTGCCGCAACCGTTCCGCTTGGCCAAGCGGCAGACGCACTTTCACGGCGTTGGCCAAGCGGGAAAACTGCGCCTCGACCATCCCCTGCACTTGACCAAGCCGTGCCACGAGTTGATCCTGTTGAGTGGCGATTTCAGCGATGCGCTCACTCGTGGCCTCGGCAATCTCGCGCTTGGTCAAGCCACGATCGCGAAGCCGCACCGCGACCTCCGCCGCCGGCTCGCCTTCGAGTACCACGTAAACCAGGTGCGTTTCCACCTCAGTCTCGACCCCAATCGCTTGACCAAGCCCAGCTAAGCAAAGGCAAAACGAGAAAAAAAAACATCCCCAATTGGAGCCCAACGTCATGCGCGGAGGATGCCAGTTTTTAATGAATCGAGCGAGCCTGAGTCACGAGCGATCAAGCTGGGTCGTAATTGAGATTTGGCGCCAGCCACCGCTCGGCATCGGTGAGGCTCATGCCCTTGCGCTTGGCCCAGTCCTCAACCTGATCGCGGTCGATTTTGCCGACGGCGAAGTACTTGGCTTCGGGGTGGGCGAAATACAGGCCACTCACCGAGCTGGCCGGCCACATTGCGCAGCTCTCGGTCAATTTGATGCCGGTGTGTTTCTCGACCTCGAGCAATTCCCACAGCAACTGTTTCTCGGTGTGATCCGGGCAGGCCGGGTAACCGGCTGCCGGACGGATGCCACGATATTTTTCGCGAATCAGCTCGTCGTTGGTCAGGTTTTCATCGTGGCCATAGCCCCACTCACGTCGCACGCGATGGTGCAGGCACTCGGCGAAGGCCTCGGCCAAACGGTCGCCCAGAGCCTTGGTCATGATGGCGTTGTAATCGTCGTTGGCTTCCTCGAACGACTTTGCAAATTCCTCGACGCCGTGACCAGTAGTCACGGCAAACGCCCCGAGGTGATCGGCCAAGCCGGAGTCCTGAGACGCGATAAAATCGGCCAAACTGTGATTTTCGCCATTCGACTTGTCGCCCTGTTGCCGCAGGAAATGAAACTTGGCCAAGCGCTTGGCCCGCGAGTCGTCCGTGTACAATTCCACATCATCCCCCACGCGGTTGGCCGGGAACAGACCGTACACGCACTTGGCCGTGAACAGCTTCTCATCAACAATCCGTTTGAGAAGCGACTGGGCATCGTCAAACAACTCCTTCGCCCTCTCGCCGACCACTTCGTCCTCAAGTATATTTGGATAACGGCCGCGCAGCTCCCACGCGTGAAAAAACGGCGACCAGTCGATGTAGTCGACCAATGTTTCCAAAGGAAAATCCGACTCGGTCCGAATGCCGGTGAATTCCGGTTGCGGAATGTCCTCCGGTTGCCAATCAATTTTCGTCGCGCGTTCAAGGGCCTCGGCGATACCGAGGAGCGGCTTGGCCTCGCGTTTGCCAAAATGCTTCTCGCGTAGCGCCTCCTGCGTTTCGCTGTTTTCGGCAATGAACGGTTCGCACCCCTCCTCGCTTAACAACTTGCTCGCCACGCCGACCGCCCTGGAGGCATCGATCACGTGAATCGTCGGATGCTCGTAACCGGGAGCGATCTTCACGGCTGTGTGTTCACGGCTGGTTGTCGCTCCACCTATCAGCAGTGGAAGATCAAACCCTTCGCGCTGCATCTCTTTCGCCACATACTGCATCTCATCGAGTGACGGCGTGATCAACCCGCTCAGGCCGATGATGTCGACTTTTTCCTCACGGGCGGTTTTCAAAATCTTATCGCACGGCACCATCACGCCGAGGTCGATCACCTCGTAGTTATTGCAGCGTAACACTACGCCTACGATGTTTTTGCCAATGTCATGGACGTCGCCCTTGACCGTGGCCATTAGTATTTTGCCCTGTGCGGAAACACCGGTCTCCGCCTTCTCCTCCTCCATGAACGGCTGCAAATAGGCGACCGCCTTCTTCATCACGCGGGCGCTTTTCACGACCTGTGGCAGGAACATTTTGCCGGCACCGAACAGATCGCCGACTACGTTCATGCCGTCCATCAGCGGCCCCTCAATAACGTGAATCGGCCGGCCGTATTTCGCACGCGCCTCCTCGGTATCCGCCTCGATGTGATCGACAATGCCCTTGACCAGCGCGTGGCTGAGTCGTTCCTCGACTGTTCCCTCCCGCCAAACATCGGTGACCTTTTCCGATTTACCCTGCTGCTTGACCGTCTCGGCAAACTCGATCAAGCGCTCGGTGGCATCTGGCCGGCGATTTAGCAGCACATCCTCCACGCGCTCCAGCAGTTCGGGAGGAATCTCCTCGTACACCTCAAGCATCCCGGCGTTGACGATGCCCATGTCGAGCCCTGCCTGAATCGCGTGATACAGGAACGCCGCGTGCATCGCCTCGCGCACGGTGTTGTTGCCCCGGAACGAAAACGAGATGTTACTCACCCCTCCACTCACCTTGGCCAACGGCAGGGTAGACTTGATGATCCGCGTCGCCTCAATGAAGCTAACAGCGTAGTCGTTGTGCTCCTCCATCCCGGTCGCCACCGTGAGAATGTTGGGATCAAAAATAATGTCCTCCGGCGGAAATCCGACCTTCTCC
>CEWJ01000509.1_pt1 | contig 17593 bp, 16 predicted proteins | sample 350291 | NCBI WGS metagenome assembly CEWJ01 (sample SAMEA2622923, study PRJEB7988) | marine metagenome | isolation source: saline water (ENVO:00002010), including | reverse complement strand
GCTCGCCGGCGGGTTCCTTGTGAACCAACTGCTCACGGCAACGGGTCGTGCAACCTTCACGCCGCTGATCACGCTTCCCGTTCTGCTGATCGCGTTGGGGGCCATCGTGGTAGCTTTCGCGATCCCGGTGTGGCGCGCATCCCGCGGGCACACGCGCGCCGCGATCAACCCGTTCCGGGCGCTGCGCATCGCGATGCTTGCGAAGGCATCGAGCCTGCTCGGCGCGGCATCCGTGGGCTTCTCGGGAGGACTGGTGGTTTTCCTCCTGACGCGACCCGTCGTGCCGCCGTTAGGCTCGATGGCGACCCAGTTGGCAACGCTCGTTGCCGGGCTCCTGCTGGTGGCGGCGGGGCTTGTGGCCGAGTATCTGTGCACGATCCGGAAGGATGACGATGACGAACAGCCCGGAGGCGTCGACCCCGGATTCGGAGCCCACAGTCACTGAGGGTCCAGCCACTGAGGGTCCAGCCACTGAGGGTCCAGCCACTGAGGGTCCAGCCACTGACGGTCCAGGCGCTGACGCCACAGCCACTGAGGACACGAAGACTTCGGCGGTGGCAGATGGTGAGACCGTCGAGTCGGCGATCGCCCACGACCGCTCGGCTCACGTCACGCGCGACGTGATCGACGATGAAGGCACGTTCACGCAGATCCTCGAGCCGCGCTCCGAGAACCGGCTCCCGCTCGGCGACGGAACCTGGCACCAACTCGCCCGGCAGTACGTCTGGGTGCAGCTGATCTCGTCGGGCATCGTGTTTCTCCTCGTGCTCGGCGCAGCGCTCGCGATCTCGTTGATCGTCGGGGCGTGGTGGGTCTGGATTCCGGCCGGCATCCTGCTGGTGATCCTCGCGTTCACGCTCGCGATCACGCCGCGGCAGGCCCGCGCCTACGGCTACCAGTTGCGCGAGGACGACCTGGTCTTTCGCAAGGGCATCCTCTGGCAGCGGGTTGTCGCCGTGCCCTACGGACGGATGCAGCTGGTCGACATCACGCACGGTCCGCTCGATCGGGGGTTCGGAATCGCGCAGCTCAAGCTCGTGACCGCGGCAGCCACCACCGGGGTCGCCATTCCCGGCATCCGTCAAGACGCCGCCGAGCAGCTGCGCGACACCCTCATCGCGGTGGCAGAGACCCGCCGGACCGGCCTGTGACCGACCCCACTCCCGCCTCGCCTGCCACCCCGCCTCCCGCTGCGGAGGTGCGTTCGCCGCTCAGCGACGGCGAGTGGCATCGGATGCACCCCCTCACCCCGCTGTTCCGGGGTGGACTGGTGTTGGTGATCGTCGCGGGCGTGATCATCGCGAACATGCGCGACCGGCTGATCGCGATCTTCCTGCCGTGGCTGGCTCCCGGCTTCGAGGGAGAGCAGATCCCCGGAGACCCCGTCGACTACGTCGTCTCGCACAACCTGATCCTGGTTGCGACCCTCGTGGTGCTCGGAGTCGTGATCGTGCTGGTCGGGCTCTTCTATCTCGGCTGGCGCTTCCACAGCTTCCGCATCACGGATGACGACGTCGAGGTGCGCTCGGGTGTGGTCTTCCGGTCGCACCGGCGCGCACCGCTCGACCGGGTGCAGGGCGTGAACCTGACCCGCCCGACGATCGCGCGCCTGTTCGGCCTGGCCAAACTCGAGGTTGTGGGAGCGGGCCTCGACGCGAACGTCAAGCTGGAGTACCTGTCGACCGCGAATGCCGAGGCGATTCGTGGCGACATCCTGCGGTTGGCGTCGGGCCGCCAGTTGGGCGCGCGCGGTGAGGCCGGGCGGCGCGCGACGGCATCCGAAACCGTGTCGGCAGGAATCACCGGGCTGATCGCGGGAGCGGAGGCGCCCGTTGCCGAACCGGAGTCGGTAGTTTCGATTCCGGTCGGACGACTGGTCGCCTCGCAGACCCTGTCGGGTACGACGATCTTTCTGGTGGCGGCGATCGCCGCGATCGTCACCGGGGCGGTCACGACGACCGGGTGGGTGCTGTTCGGCGTGGTCCCGGCAGTCCTCGGTTTCGGTGCCTACTGGATCCGCTCGATCACCCGCTCGCTCCGATACTCGATCGCCCCGACGCCCAGCGGTGTTCGAATCACCTACGGGCTGCTGACGACGATCACCGAGATCATTCCGCCGGGACGCATCCACGCCGTCGAGGTCACCCAGCCGCTCATGTGGCGCCCGTTCGGCTGGTGGGCGATCCGCATCAACCGGCTGTCGGGCCGCAGCATGAGCGATGGGGCCAACGACCAGTTCGGCACCGTGCTGCCGGTGGGTAACCGCGCCGATGTCGAGCGGGTCCTCCGGCTCATCCTGCCGACGATTGCCGAAGATGACTGGCCGATGATCGTCGACAACGGCGCCCTCGGTCCCGTCGCCGACGACCCCTATACGACCACGCCGAAGCGGGCACGGCTGCTTCGACCCCTCTCGTGGCGCCGCAACGGATTCTGGCTCGGAACTGACGCGCTGTTCCTGCGGCGGGGTCGGATCTGGCGGACCCTCGCGGTCGTGCCGCTGGCTCGGATGCAGAGCCTTGAGGTGAGCCAGGGCCCGGTCGACCGCGCGCTGCGGGTGGCGAACATCCGCGCCCACACGGTCGCCGGTCGCGTGTCGGGGAGCCTCGGCATCCTCGACCGAGACGATGCGCTGCGCCTGTTCGATGACGGTGAGCGAGCCGCTATCGGCGCTGTCGCGACCGACCGCTCGCACCGCTGGGCGGGGGACGAGTGAGCGACCGGCTGCGCGTCGGGATCGTGGGTGCCGGCAGAGTCGGACCCGTGATCGGTGCCGCGCTGGCCGGCGCCGGGCACGCGATCGTCTCGATCACGAGCGGATCGGATGACGACCGTGTCGCCGCGATCCTTCCGGGAGTTCCCATCAGGGACCCGCAGGACGTTGTGCGCGAGAGCCAGCTCGTCGTTATCGCCGTTCCCCACGATCAGATCGACGGACTCGTGACCGGACTCGCGGAGCTCGACGCCTGGCAGGCCGGCCAACTCGTGGTGCACACCGATCCGGCGTTCGGCACCGGAGTGCTCGCACCGGCGATGGCGCGCGGCGCGATTCCGCTGGCGATCCATCCGGCTATCGCGTTCACGGGCACCTCGATAGACCTGCGGACACTGATCGGGGCGTATGCCGCGGTCACGGCCCCCGCCCCCGTGCTGCCGATCGCACAGGCGCTCGGGGTCGAGCTGGGCTGCGAGCCTGTGATCATCGCCGAGGCTGACCGACCCGCCTATGCCGAGGGGATCGCGACCGCTACCGACTTCTCGAGATCCATCATCCGCCAGGCCACCGACCTGCTGCATGCGGCCGGTGTCACCGAGCCCGGCCGCTACCTCGCGGCGCTCATGCACACGACAGTCGACCACGCGCTCGTGGAGGCGGGGGTCGACGACATCCGCCCGCCCGCGGACTGAGTCCAGAGCTTCCGCGCCAGCGGAGTCACGATGGCCCCGCGGATAGACTGGGCGACGATTTTCAAGGAGCTCCCCTCATGACCGACACCTCTGCCGCCGTGCCCGCGGACGCCGCCCCCGAAGCATCCGACGAGGACGTCTTCGAGCAGAAGGCGGTGCGGCTGGCCAAGCGCGAGCGGCTGCTGGCAGAGCGAACGGATGCCGCGGGCGGCGCCTATCCGGTGAGTGTCCCGGTCACCGCCTCGATCGCTGAGGTTCGCGAACGCTTCGCCCACCTCGAGGCCGGCGACGAGACGGGAGAGACAGTCTCGGTTGCGGGACGGGTCGTCTTCAGCCGCAACACCGGCAAGCTGTGTTTCGCCGCGCTGCAGGCGGGGGACGGCAGTCGCATCCAGGCCATGGTGTCGCTTGCCGCGGTGGGCGAGGAGTCTCTGCAGCGCTGGAAGGAACTCGTCGACCTCGGCGACCACGTCGCGGTGACCGGCGAGGTGATCTCGAGCCGGCGGGGTGAACTGTCGATCATGGTGGCCGAGTGGACGATCGCCGCCAAGGCGCTGCTGCCCCTGCCGAACCTCTATGCGGAACTGAGCGAGGAGAGCCGCGTCCGCAGCCGGTTCCTCGATCTCATCGCCCGCGATCAGGCGCGCCAGACCGTGCTCGCCCGCGCCGGGGTCAACCGGAGCCTGCGCGACACGTTCGCCGCCCACGGTTTCGTGGAGGTCGAGACGCCCATGCTGCAGGTGCAGCACGGCGGGGCATCAGCCCGTCCCTTCATCACCCACTCCAACGCATTCGACACCGAGCTCTATCTGCGCATTGCGCCCGAGCTGTTCCTCAAGCGCGCCGTGGTCGGTGGCATCGACCGCGTCTTCGAAATCAACCGCAACTTCCGCAACGAGGGCGCCGACTCGACCCACAGCCCCGAGTTCGCGATGCTCGAGGCCTACCAGGCCTACAGCGATTACAACGGCATCGCCGACCTCACGCAGGAGCTCATCCAGAACGCCGCGATCGCCGTGACCGGCTCGACCGAGGTGACCTGGGCCGACGGCACGGTCTATGACCTCGGCGGCGAGTGGGAGCGGATGTCGATGTACGACTCGCTCAACGACGCTCTTGCCGACGCGTGGGAGGGCGCGGATGCCGCTCCCCGCATCGACGCCGCAACACCGCTCGCCGACCTGACGACGATCGCGGAGCGCTTCGGCGTCGATGTGCCTGCGCACCCGATTCCCGGAAAGCTCGTCGAAGAGCTGTGGGAGCACTTCGTCAAGCCGACGCTCGTGCGTCCCACGTTCGTCATGGACTTCCCCCTCGACACGAGCCCGCTCGTGCGTGAGCACCGGTCCATTCCGGGGGTCGTCGAGAAGTGGGACCTCTACGTCCGGGGCTTCGAGCTGGCGACCGGCTACTCCGAGCTCGTGGACCCGGTCATCCAGCGCCAGCGCTTCGAAGAGCAGGCCAAGCTCGCGGCCCGCGGTGACGACGAGGCCATGCGGATCGACGAGGAGTTCCTGCGTGCCCTCGAGCACGGGATGCCGCCCACCGGTGGCATGGGGATGGGAATCGACCGGCTCCTCATGGCGATCACGGGTCTCGGCATCCGTGAAACCATTCTCTTCCCGCTCGTGAAGTAGGGCGGCCGCCGCCGGTCACTGTTCCGGCTCGTCGAGCCGGAACGCCCAATCGGGCAGGTGACCCGCGCCCACGAACGAGCGCACGATCTCGGCGAGGCCGTGTTCGGGCTCTATCGCTGTCGCCTGTTGGGCGAAGAGGTCAGCGTGGGTTGACCGGCCGAGTGCCCACGAGAACCACGCCGCGACCGCCAGCGGTCCCGGGCGCCTGGAGGCAGGGACGGCGCTGGCGATGTGTCGCGCCAGCAGTAGCGCACGTCCGAGCCGTTCGGGTGAGGGCCGCGGGCCCTCGCCCCACAGGCGCATCGCGATCTCGCTCGGATACTCTGCGCCGTCTTCCCAGCAAGCCTGCGCCTGCGCGGCTTCGTCTCCCGCGTCGATCCCGTCGACCCAGCAGATGAGGGCGATGTCGCGCAGTGACGGCCTTCCGAGCGCCCACGCGGCGGCGGCGATCTCGAACGGATCGAGTGCTGCGGCATCCGAGCCCAGGAGCCGCTCCACGAATGCCGGAAGGTCATCGAGCAGACACGCGGCCGCGAAGGCGCGGGGATCGATGCGTGCGGGGTCGGTTGTCGGATGATCTGCGTCGGCGAGCACGAGCGCGCGGATGGCGGCGTCGAGCGCCTCACAGGCGGCCTCGACCGCGGTCGACCTACTCGCATCGAGGGGGAGCAGATCTGCGCCAGCGTACTGATTCGCCTCCGGTGCTGCGACGTCCTCGATGCCTGGCGGGAGGTCATCGGCAGTCGGCACCGAACCCGAGTCAGACCGCGCGTAGGACCCCCACCGCCGTCCTGCGACCCACAATGCCTCCACGATCAGCACCCCGCAGGCCTCGGCTCGACGCTCGATTCCCTCGACAAGGGTGCGAGCAGGAGCATCAGTGTCGCCGTAGACGACGATCGCGCAGCCGTCGGCCTCGGGCACCCGGCACACCAGCCCGATCATGGTCGCGGCGATCTCGTCGGCGCGGTCGTCATCGGGTGGGAGGTCCAGGCGCATGGCGCCGCGGCTGCGACCGCGCCGGAACGGCACCAGCACGACACTGCGTTGGGGAACGAACCCGAGCAGTCGCGGAACGACGGTGAGGAACTCGGCGGGCGAGGTTGCGTGGATGATCGGAGTCATGGGGTCGAGCATGCGGGTCATGCCGCGACGGGCCGCCGGGAGTGCATCCGAACGGGGATAGGTCGCCGTGGGCGCGACCTGGGGAGAGAGGGCCGCGTATCCTGGAGGGGTGGACAGCTTCTGGGTAGCAGCGTTGTGGGCGATCCTGCCCACCATCGTGGTGTCAGGTCTGTTCTTCTGGGTTCTGCGCAGCATCATCCGTGCCGATCGCAACGAGCGTCGCGAGTACGCGCGCATCGACGCCGAGGAACGCGCGGCGCGCGGGCTGCCCCCGGCGGCGACCACGACCGAGCAGTAGCGCCACTTCCCACTACGCTGGCGTGAGAACGTCGCAGCGAAGGGAGCGAACGCATGGTGCCTGCACGACTCGTGCCGTTCACGACCGGCGACGTGGATGTCACGTTCGATTTTCCAGACCTCGCGTTCTGGTGGCTGCTCGCTGTCTTCCTGTTCGACCTCGCCATCCGTATCACGGCGATCATCGTCATCCCGCGCAACCGCCGCCCGACATCGGCGATGGCGTGGTTGCTCGCGATCTACTTCATCCCGTTCGTCGGTGTGCTGCTCTTCCTGCTGATCGGCAACCCGCGGTTGCCTCGCAAGCGCCGTCAGCAGCAGGAGCAGATCAACGACGCGCTGCGCGAGAACGGTGAGGCAGTCTCGGTCGGAACCCTTCGGCCCGGTGCGCCGGCCTGGTTCCGCGGGCTGGTCGACCTCAACACCAACCTCGGCGCGATGCCGCTGACCGGTGACAACCAAGCCACGCTCATCTCCGATTACCAAGCGAGCCTCGACGCGATGGCCGACGCGATTCGGGGAGCAGAGCGCTACGTACACGTCGAGTTCTACATCCTGCAGACTGACGCATCGACCGACAACTTCTTCGCGGCTCTCGAGGAGGTCGCGGCGCGCGGTGTCACGGTCCGGGTGCTTCTCGACCACTGGGCGAACCGCGGGAAGCCCTTCTACAAGAAGACGCTGGCGCGACTGGACCGGATGGGTGCCGCGTGGAAGCTCATGCTTCCCGTGCAGCCGCTCAAGGGCAAGTGGCAGCGGCCCGACCTGCGTAATCACCGCAAGCTTCTCGTGGTCGACGGCAACGTGGCCTTCGTCGGATCACAGAACGTCACCGATTCCACGTACAACCTGAAGAAGAACATCAAGCGTGGGCTGCACTGGGTCGACCTCCTGGCGCGGGTCGAGGGTCCGGTCGTCTCGTCGATCGATGTCGTCTTCCTTTCGGACTGGTATGCCGAGACCGGCGAGATCCTCGCGGACCAGGTCGATCTGTCATCCGTGGCCTCCTCGGACGGGAACCTCGACTGCCAGATCGTCCCGTCGGGCCCGGGATTCGAGTACCAGAACAACCTCAAGCTGTTCATGGGTCTTCTGTTCGCCGCGCGCGAGAAGATCATCATCGTCAGCCCGTACTTCGTACCCGAAGAGGCCCTGTTGCTCTCGCTCGTGACCGCGTGCCAACGTGGCATCCACGTCGAACTGTTCGTCTCCGAAGAGGGCGACCAGGCGATGGTCTACCACGCGCAGCGCAGCTACTACGAAGCCCTTCTTCGCGCCGGGGTCAAGATCTGGATGTACAAGAGACCCTTCATCCTGCACTCGAAGAGCCTCACGATCGATGACGAGGTCGCCGTCATCGGCTCGAGCAACATGGACATGCGCTCCTTCGGCCTCAACATGGAGATCTCGATGATGGTGCGTGGCGAGGAGTTCGTCGCCGACATGCGCCGCGTCGAGGCCGAGTACCGATCCCTCAGCCGCGAACTCACGCTTGAGGAGTGGCTCAAGCAACCACTCAGGTCCACGGTGTTGGATAACCTCGCCCGACTCACCTCTGCACTCCAGTAGCAGCGTTGCCCCAAGGAGCCTCATGAAGCGCCGCATCCTTGCATCAGTTGTTCTCGGCTCCGCCGCCGCGCTCAGCCTCACCGGGTGCCTCAGTGGCTCCGATGCGCCAGCGGGGCAAGAAACCGACGTCGAGGCAGCGTGGCTCGATGACGGCCGGATCATCGCCGTCGTGACATCCGGCTCGAGTACCTGTGTTCCCACCGCGGAGTCGGCGGAGATCAACTCCGACGGAGCGCTCGCCGTCGAGCTGGTGGAGCCGGATGCCGACACCGCGTGCACCCGCGACCTCGTTCCCCGCGCGACGCTCGTCACCGTGCCCAACGGGGTCGACCCGTCGCAAGACCTGGAGATCTGGGTCACCAGTGAGGCCGGCTACTACGGCGATGTGACGCTCGCGGGCGCGTCCGGCCTAGCCGGCCCCGGCGGCGAAACTGACTACGAGCCGACAGCTGGCTGGACCCAGCAGCAGGGCCAGTTCGTCATCCTGACCTGGGGCTCCTCGGGTTGCGTGCCGGTCGTCGAATCGAGCGAAGTCACCGGTGAGGCGGAAGTGACGGTGACGTTCCAGGATCCGCCCGCCGACCAGGTCTGCACCGCCGACATGGCGCCGCGCACGAACTTCGCCTTCGCCGACGGCCTCTCCGGCGTCGAGGACGTGCAGCTCGTGCTCACCGGCGACTCCTTCGACCAGACGATTACGATCTACGGCGCCAGCGACTGACGCCTCGTTCGCCCGCCCGGCGCATCCTCCCCCGTTCGTTTGCCGCAACACGCCGTGCGCCGACTCGGCACCATGCGGTTTGCGGCAAACGAACCCGTGCTCGCTGGCTGAGGCATCCGTTCACTTGCCGCAACACGCCGTGGGCGACGGCCCCGAGGCTCGGTTTGCGGCAAACGAAGGCGTTAGCCGCGCCCTGACAGTGGTCCTCCCCACTCAGTAACCCGCGCGACTTCTCCCCGGTCGAGTTTCTTACACGCTGGGGCAGGCGGGCGCGAGGAATCGTGAACGGATGCCGCAGGCGACACCGCTTCCCGATGGGCTCGTGCCTCCGTTTTCTGTCGCTACCGCACGGCATTTCGGCATGTCAGATTCCCGCCTGCGACGGAAGGACCTCTCCCGTCCGTTCCACGGTGTGCGTTCGGTCGACCACGTCGAAGCGGATGACGGCGAAGAGTCGATCGTGCGGCGCGCCATCGAGTACTCCCGGCGGATGCGCGAGGAGGAGTTCTTCAGTCACGTCACCGCCGCCGTCCTGTGGGGGCTGCCACTGCCGCCGCAGAGCCTGCTCGCGCGAAGCCGCGGTGATGCTGCGATGGCGCGCCCCCTGGATGTTGCGGTCAGGCTCCCGGCGCGGGCGGGACGAGCTCGCGGCATCCGGGGCCGGTCGATCTCGCCGCATCTGGCTGAGGTGAGCATCCATCCCCTGACCGGCCTGAGGGTATCGACGCCCGCGGCGGTGTGGGCAGAACTTGCCACTGAGCTCGCGCTGGAAGATCTCGTCGCTGTCGGCGACGCCGCGGTGCGCGAGCCGATGTGGGAGACGGATGCCGCAGCTCTGGCATCCGTTGCGGATCTGGACCGCGCTCTGGGGGCGGGCCGCCGGCTCGGGGTGGACCGGTTGCGAGCAGCGCGCCCGCTGGTTCGTACGCGCTCGAGATCTCGGCCCGAGACACACCTCAGGCTCGCGTTCGTTGAGGCGGGGTTGCTGGAGCCTGAGTGCAACTGGCCGGTCTTGGACGGGGATCGACTGCTCGCACTTCTCGACCTCGCTTACCCCGGCGCAGGTGTGTGCTTCGAATACGAGGGAGAGCATCACCTCCGCGACCCGGAGCAGTGGGCGCGGGACATTCGGCGCCACGAGATGCTCGTCGAACGGGGTTGGCGGATCGTGAGGGTCACGAAGGACGATCTCTACCGCCACCGCGAGGAGCTGTTCACCCGTATCCGTCTCGCCCTTGCTGCCCGCGACTGACCCTGTTCACTTGCCGCAACACGCCGTGAGCGACGGCGCCCGCGCACGGTTTGGGGCAAACGAACGGATACTAGCGCGCGGGCGGATGCCTAGTCCGATCCGTCGGCACGGACGAGGAGGTCGCCGACTTCGCAATCCAGCGCGTGGCAGATCGCCGACAGAGTCGAGTAGCGGATGGCGCGAGCGCGATCGTTCTTGAGGATTGAGAGATTCACCACCGAGACGCCGACAAGCTCGGACAGTCGGGTGAGCGTCATCCCGCGTTCGGCGAGCAACTCGTCGAGACGACAGTGGATCCCGCTCGCTCCGTCGTCCTCGGCTTCGGCGGGGCTCACACCAGTCCCTCGGTGTCGCGCTGCATGCGTGAACCGTAGCGGAAGATCACGGCCAGAGCCGCGAGCCCGAGAGCACATCCGATCGGCCAGATGGGGATGATGAGCTGGAAGGTGACGGGCGCGCTTATCGCCGCGCCAGACGACGCGTCCGGAAGTACCTCGTGCGAAGTCAGGTAACGAGCGATCGAGAGAAGGACCTCGGACGCGGTTCCCCCGATGAGAACGACAACCGCTGACGTGAGGAGCCACCGTGGCGCGCGTCGAGCGAACGGCCGGCCAGCGGCGGCGATGCGGCACGGAACGGAAACGAGCACGCCGGGCGTTGCCGCGGTGACGTACGCGAGCAGGCCTCCAACGAAGATGAGCGACCTCACATCGGCGCCGAGCCCTGCCACCTCGAGCGACGCAGAGTCGATGGTGCCGCAGTAGAGCGCTGTCGCGCTCGGCATCGTCCCGCCCGAGCTCTGGCAGGGAAGTGCGCTCGGCCATGCCGTTGTGATCGGAACATCCGTGATGCTCGTCGTCGGCGAAACGACGAGGCTGATCAAGCCGAACACGGCACCCACGACCACGAGTGCTACCCAGATACGGGCAACCGCTCCTGTGACATCGAGGAGGACGGAGCCAACCCGTCGACGCCGAGCATCCCAGACCAGCGCGGCGAAGACCAGGCCGATGATCAACGCGCCTACCGCGCCGACAATGAGCGCGCCGCCCAGGTCGGTCCACGCAACGGTCACGAGAAACGTCCTTCGGGTGCGTCACGACTCATACGAGGCCCTCGGTGTCGCGCTGCATCCTGCGCATCGCCTGGAAGACGTAGCCGAGAGCCAGGACGGCGAACCCGACGAGGGGGACGGCGAACCCCCAACCGTCGACCCCGAACCCGACAAGCAGGATGCCGCCGAGGGCATCGTTGGTCGTATGGGCAGCCTCCATCGAGCCGAAGCCCTGCGCGGCGGTGCCGATCAGTGGTCCCAGCACGAGAGCGAATCCGGCCGCAAACGTGAACCGGTGCAGCGCGACCGGAAAGCGCATCTCCGAGGAGATGGACCAGAGGAGCCATGTCACCGCCAGCGCCACGATGATCGCCGTGAGGGCGAGCATGATCGCACCGACGGCGAAGAGAACCCGTGAAGATGCAACGAGGTCTGTCGTAACCGCTACCGTGTCGATGGATGCTGACACGGCAGCATCGCTGGCAACTGGGGTGGCCCCGTTGGCCAGGAGATTCACCGTGACCTCGGGTGAGGTGAGCATCCACACCGCGCGAGAAACCTGTGCGGTTGCGAGGGCAACGCCCAGTAGCGCGGTGATGACGGCGATCACACGAATAGTGATGCGATCAGGCCGCGCGGGCATGACTACTGCATCCGGAGAGACTGCCATGCTCGACTCCTTATCGAATATCGTTGTTATCGGTAAACGATAAGACGGGTCGCGCCAGCCGTCAACTGCGGTGCGGGATAGGCACGTAGGCGACTCGCTTGCCGCAATCTGCGGTGTGACCGCGGTGGCCGCGGCGTGTTGCGGCAAACGAGCGAGAGGTTCCGTCAAAGGTCCGCCCCGGTATGCCCCCAGCGAACAGCGGCATACCCTGCGCGCCCGATCGTTACTCTCGATGTACGACGCCAGCAGTGGGTCAGCATCCAGCGACTCACCGGCCGAAGGAGTAAGCGGATGTTCGAGAGATTCACCGACCGTGCCCGTCGCGTGGTTGTGCTCGCCCAAGAAGAGGCGAAGATGCTCAACCACAACTACATCGGCACCGAGCACATCCTCCTGGGTCTGATCCATGAGGGTGAGGGCGTTGCTGCCAAGGCGCTCGAGTCGCTCGGCATTTCGCTCGATGCCGTGCGCGAGCAGGTGCAAGACATCATCGGCCAGGGCCAACAGCAGCCGACGGGACACATTCCGTTCACGCCGCGCGCCAAGAAGGTCCTCGAGCTGTCGCTGCGCGAGGCGCTGCAGCTCGGCCACAACTACATCGGCACCGAGCACATCCTGCTCGGCCTCATCCGTGAGGGCGAGGGCGTTGCCGCTCAGGTGCTCGTCAAGCTCGGCGCCGACCTCAACAAGGTGCGCCAGCAGGTCATTCAGCTGCTCTCGGGCTACCAGGGCAAGGAGCCCGCGGGTGTCGCCACAGGCGCCGGCGAGCAGGCCCAGGGCACAGCTCAGGGCGGATCGCAGGTGCTCGACCAGTTCGGTCGCAACCTCACCCAGGCTGCTCGCGACAACAAGCTCGACCCCGTCATCGGGCGCGAGAAGGAAATCGAGCGGGTCATGCAGATCCTCTCGCGTCGCTCCAAGAACAACCCCGTGCTGATCGGTGAGCCCGGCGTCGGCAAGACCGCCGTCGTCGAGGGTCTCGCGCAGGCGATCGTGAAGGGTGACGTTCCCGAGACGCTGAAGGACAAGCAGCTCTACTCGCTCGACCTCGGTTCGCTCATCGCCGGGTCCCGCTACCGCGGCGACTTCGAAGAGCGCCTGAAGAAGGTCACCAAGGAGATCCGCACCCGCGGCGACATCATCGTGTTCATCGACGAGATCCACACCCTCGTCGGTGCCGGTGCCGCCGAAGGTGCGATCGACGCGGCATCCATTCTGAAGCCGCTGCTCGCGCGTGGCGAGCTCCAGACCATCGGTGCCACGACCCTGGACGAGTACCGCAAGCACTTCGAGAAGGATGCTGCGCTCGAGCGCCGCTTCCAGCCGATCCAGGTCGCCGAGCCGAGCCTGCCCCACGCGATCAACATCCTGAAGGGGCTGCGCGACCGGTACGAGGCTCACCACAAGGTGCAGATCACGGATGGCGCGATCGTCGCCGCCGCGAACCTCGCCGACCGCTACGTCAGCGACCGCTTCCTGCCCGACAAGGCGATCGACCTGATCGATGAGGCCGGCGCGCGCCTGCGCCTGAGCATCCTGTCGAGCCCGCCCGAGCTTCGCGAGTTCGACGAGAAGATCGCCAAGGTTCGGGAGCAGAAGGAAGCTGCGTCGGAAGACCAGGACTTCGAGAAGGCAGCGGCGCTGCGCGACGAGGAGAAGAGCCTGCTCGCCGAGCGGCTGCGCCTCGAGAAGCAGTGGCGTTCGGGCGAGGTCTCATCGCCCGCGGTGGTCGACGAGGGTCTGATCGCCGAGGTGCTCGCCCAGGCCACCGGCATCCCGGTGTTCAAGCTCACCGAGGAGGAATCCAGCCGCCTGGTCTTCATGGAGAAGGCGCTGCACCAGCGCGTCATCGGCCAGGAAGAGGCGATCGCCGCGCTGTCCAAGACGATCCGCCGCACGCGTGCGGGTCTGAAGGACCCCAAGCGCCCCTCCGGTTCGTTCATCTTCGCCGGTCCGACCGGTGTCGGAAAGACCGAGCTTGCCAAGGCGCTCGCCGAGTTCCTGTTCGACGACGAGGGCGCCCTGATCTCGCTCGACATGAGCGAGTTCGGTGAGAAGCACACGGTTTCGCGACTGTTCGGTGCCCCTCCCGGATTCGTCGGGTTCGAAGAGGGCGGCCAGCTCACCGAGAAGGTGCGCCGCAAGCCGTTCTCGGTCGTACTGTTCGACGAGATCGAGAAGGCTCACCCCGACATCTTCAACTCGCTCCTGCAGATCCTCGAAGAGGGCCGCTTGACCGACGGTCAGGGCCGCATCGTGGACTTCAAGAACACGGTCATCATCATGACCACGAACCTCGGTTCGCAGGCTATCGCCGGCGGCCCGGTCGGGTTCCAGGTCGAGGGTGACACCGCGACGTCCTACGACCGGATGAAGGGCAAGGTGAACGAAGAGCTCAAGCGGCACTTCAAGCCCGAGTTCCTGAACCGCGTCGACGACATCATCGTGTTCCCGCAGCTCGATAAGGACGAACTGCGTCAGATCGTGGACCTGTTCACGAAGCGCCTGGGCGAGCGCCTGCTCGACCGCGACATGACGATCGAGCTGTCGCTTGCCGCGAAGGATCGCCTCATCGAGGTCGGGTTCGACCCGGCCCTCGGTGCTCGCCCGCTGCGTCGCGCGATGCAGCACGAGATTGAGGACCAGCTGAGCGAGAAGATCCTGCACGGCGAACTGAACCCCGGCGACCACGTGAAGGTGGATGCCGAGAACGGCCAGTTCCTGTTCGAGCACGGTCCGCGCGGTGAGAAGGTCGCGGTCGGCGTGATCTCGGGCGGCGACATCTCGATCACGCCTGACCTGGCGATCACCTCGGACTGATCCCGGCACAGGCTGAGAGGGGACGGATGCTTCGGCATCCGTCCCCTTCGTCGTTCCCTCAGGCCGCCAGGGAAGGCGCGAGGAGCGACGCTACCGCTGTGTCGAGGATGATCGACTGCCGCACCTCGACCGCATGGTCGTAGCGGGCGCCGGCGAGGGCGACATAGACCCCGCCGACGATGTCGATATAGCCCACGATCTGATCGGCCCGATGTACTTCGTACGTGGTGGGAGCGATGAGAACGACCGATTCCACCGGCGGCGCAGCGGCGCGTGGCGGGGCAGCGGGCGTGGGGGTGGATGTCGTGGGGACCATGGTGGCTCCTCCCGTTGAAGGGAACTGCTCCTGAAGGGTCCACCCGCACCGGGCGAGACGGTGGGGGCTTGACATCACCGCGCGATCGGTGGTGCTACCTCGATCATCCGCCGCGCCGGTGAGTCAGGGAAGAGGGTGTGCCTGGCAGATTCCTTGGAGAGTTCGCGCTCTAGGCTGGGGGGATGACCGAATTCAGCGTCCGCCCGGCACGAACGGCGGACGTTCGCGCAATCCAGGCCCTCCTCGAACCCTGGGTGCAGCGACGAGTTCTCCTGGGCAAAGACCTCGTGGTGCTGTTCGAGTCGGTGCAGCAGTTCACCGTTGCCGAGGATGCCGACGGTCGACTCATCGGATGCGGCGCGCTGCATGTGATGTGGGACGACCTCGGCGAGATCCGCACCCTCATCGTCGCCGACGAGTGGCTGCATCACGGTGTCGGTCGCGCGATCGTCGACCGCCTGGAAGAGAACGCCCGAGCCCTGGGGTTGCGGCGGCTGTTCTGCCTGACCTTCGAGGTCGAGTTCTTCTCGGCCCGCGGTTTCGAGGTGATCGGTGAACAGGTCGTCGACCCGGATGTCTACTCACAGCTCATCCGTTCCCCTGACGAGGGCGTCGCCGAGTTCCTGGACCTCGCCCACGTGAAGCCCAACACCCTCGGCAACACCCGGATGCTGAAGACCTTCGACTGAGGCGCGCCGATCCGGCGTCGCGCGGCCCCGCGCCTACCCTGGATGCATGAGCAGCCAGCCCCCGCGTCGCCGCCCATCCCCGGGTGTGTACCGTCGGCGGCGCCTCGTCGTGCTCCTCGCATTGATTGCGATCATCGCCGCGATTGTCTGGTTGTTCGTCGCCCAACCGTGGTCGAGCGCTGCGCAGCCGGATGCCGGTCCCAAGCCGACCCGCACGTCATCCGTCAGCCCGACCCCGAGCGCGACAACGCCCGCTCCGACTGACTCTTCGACACCCGAGGCTGCGGCGACCACCGACCCCGGCCCCCTGGAGACCGCACCCCCGACGTGCACGCGCGGAGACGTGACGGTCGAGGCACTCACCGACCAGGACGAGTACGCCTCGGGCCAGAACCCCCAGCTGTCGATCCGGCTCACGAACACCTCGGATGCCTCGTGCACGATCAACGTCGGAACCACGACGCAGTCGTTCACGATCACCAGTGGTAGTGACACGTGGTGGCGTTCGACAGACTGTCAGACCGACCCGAGCGACATGATCGTGACGCTGGAGGCTGGCCAGACAGTCGATAGCGCGACACCGCTGACGTGGGACCGCACCCGCTCATCGGTCAGCACGTGCGACGCCGAGTCGCGCCCGGCGGCAGGCGCTGGTGGTGCGTCGTACCACCTCGCCGTGGAGATCGGCGGCATCGCCTCGGACCAGACCAAGCAGTTCTTCCTCTACTGAGAGCGCGGGTCCTCCGCGGCACGGCCTAATCGTCGTCGCGCATCGCGCGAGCAATGATCTCGCCGACGAGCACCGCGGATGCCGCAGGCCCACGCGCGGGAACCACGGGCAGGATCGACGTATCCGCTACCCGTAGCCCCTCGATACCGTGTACTCGTCCTGCGCCATCGACGACAGGGCCCATGGGCGCCGTGCCACACATGTGGATGGCTGTTCCCAGATGGCTGCGCATCCAGGCGTTCAGCGCTACATCGCTGTCGAGGTCGGCGGCTGCGATCTCGGTTACCCGTCCCCCCATGTGCTCGACGAGGGCGACTGCTTCACGGATGCCCGCGCCGAGGCGTGAGAGGTCAGACTCCTCCTCAAGGTAGCGATACTCGATTCGCGGTGGCGCAGAGGGATCAGCGTCGCGCAGGCTGAGCCTGCCCCGTCCGGTCGGGGCTTGGAGCCCCACGATCAGCGGGAGGTCGTCTCGGTGGGCGATCTGCGCGGCAGCCCGTCGCCCGGAGATGCCTGCCACCGCTCGGAGCGAACGAACAGGATGCCGCAAGCCGGCCGTCATGCCATCGCGCAGCCGCAGCGAGCCGGTGAGCAGGTAGCCGAGAGGCTTGACAGACAGCAGCAGCTCCAGGTCACCCTCGGGGTGCTCCCCGGAATCGATGTTGAGCGCTTCGGGAAAGGCGAATCGTTCGTCCGCGTCGAAGAGCGGGCCTTCCGGCTGCCAGGACAGCGAAATGTCAGGATGATCCGAGAACGCTGCGCCGACCGGCACCCCGGAGCGCACACGGATTCCGAGCTTCTCCAGGTCTTCGGGCATCCCGATTCCCGACGCGAGCAGTATCCGCGCCGAGCCGATGGCTCCTGCCGCGAGCACGATCTCTTCGCCGCGGATGACGCCTCGCGACGTCTCCACCCCGACTGCTCGCGAGCCCTCAAACACGATTCGCCCGACTGTCGTCCTCGGCATCAGGTTCAGGCGGGCAGAGCCTCGGTGCGGCGCGAGATACGACATTGCGGCACTCACCCGCACGCCGTCGATGATGTTCGAGGGTACGGGTCCCACGCCGGGCGGCTGCTCGCCGTTCTTGTCGGGTTCCAGACGGTGCCCCCGGCTCTGCGCGGCGCCACGGAAGGCTTGCGCGAGTCGACCGGGTTCGGGGCGCTTGACGGGGACGGGCCCGGTGCCTCCGTGAACATCGGATGCGGCAAAGTCGCGGTCAGACTCGAGATCGCGCCAGACCGGGAGGGCGTTCTCGTACTCCCATCGGCGGCCGCCAACGTCGCTCCAGGAGTCGTGGTCGGTGC
>CEWJ01099284.1_pt1 | contig 17595 bp, 18 predicted proteins | sample 350291 | NCBI WGS metagenome assembly CEWJ01 (sample SAMEA2622923, study PRJEB7988) | marine metagenome | isolation source: saline water (ENVO:00002010), including | reverse complement strand
GTTTCGGTCGGGGCATGGTAGATGTCGGGCTCGAGGTAGATCACCCGAGCGATCGGGACGACGTCGCGGATCCGAGCCTCAATAGCGTCGATGTCGGCAGTTACCTCGCCGAGCGTCTTGTCGGAGGCGAACCCGAGCTTGCCCGCGACCATGAGTTCATCGGGGCCGAGGTAGAGGGTTTTCAGGTGGATGAGCCGTTCGATCTCGTCGCCGCCCTCGATCGCGGTGACGATGCGGTCTCGATCCGCGCGCGTGGCGCCTTCGCCGACGAGCAGGCTCTTCGTCTCGATGCCGAGCGTGACAGCGACCAGGATCAGGAGCGTGCCGATCATGAGCGTGCCGATGGCGTCGTAGACCGGATTGCCGGTCAGCCATGACATCCCGACTCCGAAGAGGGCGAAGACGAGGCCGGTCAATGCCGCCACGTCCTCGAGCAGCACGACCGGCAGCTCCGGAGCCTTCGCATGGCGAACGAACGAGACCCAGGACTGCCCCTTGGTGCGCACGAGGTTGCTCTCGTGAATCGCCGTGCGCAGCGAGTACGACTCGAGGCCGATTGCGATGAACAGAACGAGAACGGGCAGCCAGACGTTCTCGAGTTCGTGGGGATGCGTGAGCTTGTCGACGCCTTCGTAGATCGAGAAGAGTCCACCGACCGAGAACAGGATGATCGAGACGACGAAGGCGTACACGTAGCGCTCGCGGCCGTAGCCGAACGGATGCTCGGCGTCGGCTGCTCGTCGGGACTGGCGACCCCCGAGCAGGAGCAAGAGTTGGTTGCCCGAATCGGCTACCGAGTGGATCGCTTCGGCGAGCATCGAGGCCGATCCCGAGAAGAACCACGCCGCGAACTTCGACAGGGCGATCCCCATGTTCGCGAGGAACGCCGCAATGATGGCGCGATTGCCGCCCGATGCACTCATGAGCGGGAGTCTAGGCCCGCTCGGTGTCGGGTTAGCGCGGCTCAGTCGGCCGAGCGCAGGATGATCGTCTCGGTTGCAGGGAGCGAGGTCGGGGGCTGCCCGATGTAGCCGATGACCTGCAGCAGTGCATGGCGGAACTCCACCGGACGCTCCAGGTGGGGCGAGTGGCCCACGCCCTCCAGGCTCAGCTCTTCGACGTGGCCGCCGGCTGCGGCGTAAGCCTCGAGCACGTCCCGGGTCTGCGAGACCATCTGTTGGGCGGGGGCGACATCCTCCCCGGGCCATCCCGGGATGATGCCGAGAGCGCCGAGGTGGTTGAGGTCGTAGAACGAGGCATCCGACACGATGGCGTCAGCGGTGCCGTGCACCCAGAGGATCGGCGGTTTGGGTTCGAGCTCCACGATCGACGCGGTGTTGAAGTACTTCGGTGCCATCGTGTTGAGAACGCCCACGGTTCCAGCGGCGAAGCCGGGCCAGTTCTCGCTCGGCACGCCGTCGCCGGGGTAGTTGCCGGATGCCGTGGATGTCGTGAGCATCGAGGCAACCCAGACATCCTCGTTCTCGCTGCTGTACCCGGGGGCGACGTAGCCCGAGCGGAAGACGCTGCGGGGCGAGGTCTGTGCCTCGTCGCTCGTGTCGCCCGCGTTGAGCCGCTCGACGAAGTCCGGGTTGCCCCCTCCGCCGCCGGTGCCGGCGTCGTCGTCGGTCAGGCGGCTGCCATCGCGGCGGGTGCCGCCGAAGCCGTAGGGCGAGACCGGGGCCTGCAGCGTGAGACTGAGGACAGGGTGGTCTAGCGCGTATTGCATCACGACCCCGCCGCCCATCGACCAGCCCACGAAGTGTGCGGTCGGAAGACCCAGAGCCTCCATCGTCGCGAAGACGTCGTCGCTGAAATCGCGGACGCCGCGGGTGGCATCCACCGGCAGGTTCTCGGTGCCCCCGAAGCCGCGCAGATCGATGGCGATGACGCGGAGGTCAGACGGCAGATCCTGCATGATCTCCTGCCAGAACAGGGCCGAAGACACATTGCCGTGCACGAACACGACGGTTCGATCGGTGGGTGTCGCGGGGTCGTCCCCGCTGCGTTCCAGGATGTTCACGGCGAGTCGGGGAGTCTCGATCGTGCGGGAGACGATGCCGTCGAAAAGGGTCATATCGGATCCTTGGTTCTCGAGTGACTCTGGTTCGGGAGTGACCCAGGCCGGTGGGACGCGGACGTTGCGCCGACTCCTCCGACGATAGCTCGCTCTCACCACGGGGAGGGATACGCCGAGCGTGAAAATTGGCAGAACGTGCGCGCCTAGGATGACGCCATGGCCTCCTCTACACCTTCTCTCGTCGTCGCCGTCCTCGGAGCTGGTTCGATGGGGGGTGCGGTCGCGCGCGGCGTCGCCGCATCCGGCACAGCAGGCGTCATCGCGACCAACCGCTCGGGGCAGAAAGCCGCCCTCCTCTCCGACATCCCGGGTATCCGCAGCTACGCGCTTGATGAGTACCCGGAGCGCAACCGCCTGTCGGCCGCCGAAGCCGACGTGATCCTCATCGGCGTCAAGCCCGCGATGGTCCCCGACCTGCTCCGCGAGATCGCTCCCTCGCTGCGCCCCGGGGCGATCGTCGTGAGTCTGGCGGCAGGGGTGACGACAGCGACCTACGAGGCGCTTCTTCCCGAAGGGGTTGCTGTGCTGCGATCCATGCCGAACACGCCGGCACTGGTGGGTCAGGCCGTCACGGGACTCGCAGTCGGCTCGCGCGCGAGCGACGCGGACCGCGCGACAGTGCGTGCCCTGTTCGAAACCGTCGGCGTCGTCGTAGACCTCGACGAGGAGCAGATCGATGCGCTGGGCACCATCTCAGGGTCGGGGCCGGCGTACGTGTACCTCCTCATCGAGGAACTCGCCCGTGCAGCCGAGAGCAAGGGCTTCTCTTCCGACCAGGCGCGGCTGCTCGTTGAACAGACCTTCATCGGCGCGTGCGCGCTGCTGGAGGCATCCGGCGAGGACCCGAGGGAGTTGCGGCGCCAGGTGACCAGCCCGAAGGGCACGACAGAGCGGGCGATCGCCGTGCTCCAGGATGCCGACCTGGGTGCGCTCTTCGGACGGGCGACGGATGCCGCGCTCGTGCGCTCGCGGGAACTCGCCGCCGGAGCTTCCTGACACGGCGGTCCCGACAAGAACGGGTGTACCGGGGCAATCCCGCGCGGCGGGTGTGGCACCGGCGTATGCTTCTCGTTCGTGACTTCCCGCGCGGCGTTGACGTCGTCGACGCGACGAGGCTGGCGGCGACCCCATCCGGCCCAAGCGATCGTGTTCGGCTTTGCCGGTGCGATCCTTGCCGGCACGGCTCTGCTGCTTCTGCCGTTCTCGGCGGCTGACGGCCGGTCCACGGGCATCGTCGACGCCCTGTTCACCGCCACCTCAGCGGTGTGTGTGACCGGACTCACCGTCCTCGACACCGCCACACATTGGAGCGGCTTCGGCCTCGCCGTGATCATGCTGCTCATCCAGCTGGGTGGCCTCGGGATCATGATCTTCGCCTCGCTCGTCGGACTGCTCATCGCGCGGAGATTCAGCATGCGCGCGCGGATGACGGCGGCGGTCGAAGCGCGAGCCCTCTCGACCCGGGACGTGAAGGGGCTGGTCCGCGGGATCGTGCTCATGTCCCTGACGATCGAAGCCGTTGTGTTCGCGTTCCTGTTCCCGCGGTTTCTGTTCGAGTACGACTACGGAATCGGGGAGGCAGCCTGGCACGCCCTTTTCCACTCGGTCTCATCGTTCAACAACGCCGGATTCGCCCTCTACAGTGACAATCTGATCCCGTTCGCCGCTGACCCTTTCATCGTGCTGCCGATCTGCGGCGCCGTGATCCTGGGGGGTCTCGGCTTCCCCGTTCTGCTGCAGCTGCGCAAGGAATTCCGAAAGCCCCTGCACTGGAGCATGAACACGCGGATCATGCTGTGGGGCACCGTCGTCCTTCTCGTGGCGGGGACCGTCTACATCACCGCGCTGGAATGGTCCAACGACCGAACCTTCGGCACCTACCCGCCGGCCGATCGCATCCTCATGGGGTTCTTCCACGCCGTTCAAACCCGCACCGCCGGATTCAACTCCGTGGACATCGGCCAGATGCACGATGAGACCTGGCTCGGGATGGACGTCTTGATGTTCATCGGAGGCGGGCCTGCCGGCACCGCGGGTGGCATCAAGGTGACGACCTTCGCGGTGTTGTTCTTCATCATGTGGACCGAGCTGCGCGGCGAGGCGGCAGTCAACATCTTCGGCAAGCGCCTCTCGCGCGCCGTGCACCGGCAGGCGATCACGGTGGTGCTCGTCGCGCTCGGTGCTGTCATGACCGGCACCATCACCCTCATGATCATGACGGGCGACGGCCTCGATGAGGTCCTCTTCGAATCGATCTCCGCTTTCGCCACGGTGGGGCTCAGTACCGGGATCACCGCCGACCTCCCGCCCGGCGGCGATATCGTCCTCATCATCCTCATGTTCCTCGGTCGCCTCGGCCCGCTCACCCTCGGATCGGCGCTCGCGCTGCGCGAGCGGCGCATCCTGTACGAACTCCCCAAGGAAAGGCCTGCAATTGGCTAGGTTCGCTCTGTTCGCCGATTCGTCCCGCCGCATCGCCGAGGCAGACTCGGTGGCGGTCATCGGCCTCGGTCGTTTCGGCAGCTCGCTCGCGAAGGAACTGATGGCGGCCGGAACCGAGGTACTCGGCATCGACACGGATGAGGATCTCGTCCAATCCCACAACGGTGAGCTCACCCAGGTCGTGCGTGCTGACTCGACCAAAGAGGAGGTGCTGCGCCAGCTTGCCGTCGACGAGTTCGATCGCGTTGTGATCGCGATCGGTCAGGACCTCAAGGCATCCATCCTCACGGCATCCCTACTCATCCAGCTCAAGGTCCCGGTGATCTGGGCCAAGGCCGTTGACGACCAGCACGGCCGCATCCTGGAGCAACTCGGCGTGCACCGGGTCATCTATCCCGAAAAGGACATGGGCAGGCGCGTGGCCCACCTCGTTCGCGGAGCCGCCAAGGACTACCTCGAAATCGAGCCGGGCTATTCACTCGCCAAGATCACGACGCCCGATCTGATCGTGGGCATCCCGCTCGGCCAGACAGTTCTTCGTCGCAAGCACGGCGTAACCGTGACCGCCTTCAAGCACGCCGGGGAAACGTGGCTCAACGCCGACAACGAGACGGTGCTCGCTCACGGAGACAGCATCCTGATCGTCGGACCGACCGACCGGGTCGAGGCCTTCGCCCAGCTGCGCTAAGTCCTCGGGCGCGCAGTGTTCTGGTGCGGATGCGCAGGTCTAGCGGTCGAGGGCGGCGAAGCGCTCGATGTCGCTGTTCGTGCCCGACACGATGATGAGGTCGTGGTTGGTCACCACCGTGTTCGCCTCCGCGTAACGGAAGGGCTTGCCGGGGCTCTTCACGCCGACCACCGTGACGTTGTACTTCGAGCGCACTCCCGACTCGTTGAGACCTACGCCGCGGATGAACTTCGGCGGGTACATCTTGGCGAGCACGAAATCGTCGTCGAAACGGATGAAGTCCAGCATCCGTCCGCTCACGAGGTGGGCGACGCGCTCGCCGGCCTCCCGCTCGGGATAGATGACGTGGTTCGCTCCCACACGAGCGAGGATCTTGCCGTGCGACTGGGATACCGCTTTCGCCCAGATCTGCGGCACCTTCAGGTCGACGAGGTTAGCGGTGATGAGCACTGACGCCTCGATCGAGGAACCCACGGCGACGACCGCCACCTGAAACTCCTGGGCGCCGATCTGCTTGAGTGCGTCGATGTTGCGCGCATCTGCCTGCACGGTGTGTGTGACCCGCTCCGACCACTTCTGGACGAGCTCGAGGCTCTCGTCGATCGCGAGGACCTCGCGCTCGAGACGGTCGAGCTCGCCGGCGCAGGCGGCGCCGAACCGTCCGAGCCCGATGACGAGGACGGGGGAGTCGCTTCGGATGCGCTCAACCAACGATGGGCCTTTCCACGGGCAGCGAATACAGCTGCGAACGGGATGTCGCGGCCACGGCCGCGGCGAGTGTCACTGTACCAACGCGCCCCATGACGATCGTCACGGCCAACACGTATTTCGCGGAGTCGGGCAGCTGTTCGGTGAGTCCGGTCGACAGGCCGACCGTTGCAAAGCCCGAGATGACGTCGAAGAGCACGGAGGCGACGTCAGCCTTCGTGATCTGCAGGATGATCACCGTCGAGAGGGCGACGATCGTCGATCCCCACGCGAGAACCGACAGCGCGACCCGCAGCACGTCGCTCGGGATGCGGCGGCGGAACACCTGGGTCGAACTGCGGCCCTTGGCTTCCGACCACACGGCCAGCGCAATGACCGCCAGCGTGGTCACCTTGATCCCGCCTGCCGTGGAGGCGGAGCCGCCGCCGACGAACATCAGCATCATCGCCACGATCTGGCTCGAGCCGTTCAGCTCCGACATGTCGAGAACCGCGAACCCGCCTGAACGGGTCATGGCCGAGAGGAAGAACGACTGCATCGTCGTATCAGCGGCATCCAGGCTTCCGAGCGTCGCCGGGTTGTTGAACTCCAGGCCGAGGAACACGAATCCGCCCAGAAAGAAGAGCGTCGTCGTCGTGATCAGCGTGAGCTTGGTGTGCAGGGGCCACCGGCGGATGTGCCAGAGCTCGCGGCGCAGCGCGAAGATGACCGGAAACCCGATCGATCCGAGGAAGACCCCACCCATCAGGACGGTGAGGACCCAGTAGTTGTCGGCGAATGCGCCGACACCCTCGACGTTGGGGGTGAAGCCGGTGTTCGTGAACGCCATGGCCGCGTAGAACGGAGCCTCCCAGAGCGCAACGTTCCATTCGATGCCCGATGCAAGCATCCCGGGATAGAGCAGGATGGCGACGACGAGTTCGATGACCAGGGTCGACAGCGCGACAACCCGCAGCAGCGATCCGATCTCGCCCAGCCGCACCGTTTGGCTCTCGTTGACCGGTCCGCCGTGGCTGCGGAGTGGGTTCGTGTCACCGGCGGCGAGCAGTTTCGCGCGCAGTCCGAGCCGCCGCGAGATCACGAGCCCGAGGATCGAGGCCAGGGTGAGGACTCCCATCGCGCCGATCTGAACGCCGATGAAGATCACCACGTGTCCGAACGGAGACCACTGTGTGGCCATGTTCACTGTGGAAAGCCCGGTCACGCAGATCGTGGAGACCGCTGTGAACAGGGCGTCAGCGAACGCTGTGACCTCACCTGTCGCCGAGGCGATCGGCAGCGAGAAGAGCCCCGTGAAGATGAGGATCAGGCCCACGAACACGAAGATCGCGAACCGCGACGGCGAGTTCTGTGCGACGGTGCGAAACAGCTCGAACAGGCGGTGCCCGAGGGTGCGCAGGGGGTGCGGCGTCGCACGTACGCCTTCGGACATCCCCACCCTCCCTGGTGTCTCGCTCGGTGGCTATCCCGGCGGCCCTGTCGGCCGGATCGCTCCCTCATGCTACTGCCGGGCGCGCACGCGACTACCCTGAACACATGGCGGACATCTTCGACGTGATCGCAGACGGTACTCGGCGCGACATCCTGCGGCTGTTGCTCGACCGCGAGTCCGAGTCCGACTCGGGCACGAGTGTGTCCCAGATCGTGAGCGAGCTCGGGGTCAGCCAACCCACGGTCTCCAAGCACCTCAAGGTGCTGCGGGATGCCCACCTCGTGTCGGTTCGGGAGGAAGGGCAGCACCGCTACTACAGCCTGTCACCCGAACCCCTCGACGAAGTCGACGATTGGCTGGTGCCGTTCCTGACGACCGAAGATGACCTCGAGATCGAGCTGCCGGCGGCGCTGTCGGAGTCGGCGGCGCACGCGGCCGAGGCGGTGGGCCGCGCCGCGGCATCCGCCCGGTACGCCGTCACCAACGCCTGGCGGAAGCTTCCTGGCCGGTAACCACTCACGTCACACGGGTCACACCGGTTTACACGCGTCTCGCGCAGGCTCTAGAGTGTTCGCTACCGCCGGTTTGTGATGCCGGCGGGCTGGGCATTGGAAGGGGAGGCCATGGCAGAGCTGCCAGACGTGCGCTTCCTGACGGTCGCGGAAGTCGCCGACCTGATGCGGGTATCGAAGATGACCGTCTACCGGCTGGTGCACAGTGGCGAGCTGCCGGCTGTTCGGTTCGGACGCAGCTATCGCGTGCCGGAGTCCGCGGTGACAGCCGCCCTTCAGCGGCCCATCGCCGACGTCGGCTAGACTGATCCGAGGCATTTTTCCATTCATGCCCGTTCCCGGGCGAGAACGCACGCCGCGTTCGACGCCCAGACCCCGACATTGTGAGGTTTTCCGTGGGTTCTGTCATCAAGAAGCGCCGCAAGCGCATGGCGAAGAAGAAGCACCGCAAGCTGCTTCGCAAGACTCGCCACCAGCGCCGCAACAAGAAGTAAGTTGCGGCAGCCACACCAAGCGCCTGTCCACTGGACGGGCGCTTCGTGTTTGTGCTCACGCCGCTGACGGCATCCGTTCGCCCGCGCACGCCCGCGCTGAGGACCGCACCGAGGTAGGACTTTTCGTCGAGGTCGGCCGATTCGCGGCTGAATCGTCCTACCTTGCTGATTTCTCCTACTTCGGCGACCCGCTGCGGGCGTCCTCCGAGTCCTCGTCGGGACCGTCATCCTGCACCGGAATCGCGTTGGTGTACTGGGCGGCACGGGCCTCTCCCTGCGCGCTCCCCGAGAACAGACCTTCCACGGCGCCGGTGTTCGTTCCCTCGGCTTCGGTCTCCTCGGCAGGCTGCGTGACCAAGACGCGCTTCACCGGAAGGGCGTCGGGATTCGTGCGGCGCACCCAGGCGACCATCTCTTCGCGCACCAGGCACCGCAGGTCGAAGAGCGTTCCCGCGTTCGCAGCGGTGACCAGGATGCGGACCCGCACCATTCCGCCGGTGGCTTCTGTCACCTGAAGCACTGCCGTGCGCCCGTCCCACAACTCGGTCTCGCCGACGACGCGCTGCAGGTGCTCGCGCATGCGGGCGGTGGAGATGCGCCAGTCCACGTCGAGCTCGACAGCTCCCAGCAGCTCGCTGCCCTTGCGTGTCCAGTTCTCGAACGGCGTCGTGGTGAAGTACGTGCACGGCAGCACGAGGCGGCGATCATCCCACAGGTCGAGCACGACGTAGCTCAGGGTGATCTCGCCGACGCGGCCCCACTGGCCCTCGGCGACGACGACATCATCGACCCGCAGGGCCTCGCTGAAGACCAACTGGATGCCGGCGAACATGTTCGCGAGCACGGACTGTGCGGCAAGACCGGCGACGATGGAGGCGATCCCGGCGGATGCCAGCACGCTGGCTCCGAACGCCTGGATCGCGGGGAAGGTGAGCAGCGCCGCACCGATGGCGATGATCACGATGATCACCACGGCCACGCGGCGCAGGATCAGCACCTGGGTGCGGATGCGTCGAGCGATGCGGTTGTCGGGCACATCGATCCGGTAGTGGCCGAGCGCCATCTCGGTGGCGAATCGCACGAGTTCGATCAGCAGCCATGCTGCAGCCGCGATAGAACCGATCGCCGCGACGCGGTCGATGACGGCATCCCAGGCTGTGTTGGTTGCCGCGTCCCCGCCGGCAAGTCCCAGCGGGGAGAATCTATCGATCGCGATCCACAGGGCGATGATCAGGACGATGGTGCGAAACGGCCGCCGCGCATGGCGAACGAAACTCTGACCCCATGAGCGCCGCCGAAGCGCGAGCTTGACGATCCCCGAAACGATCGTGGTCAGCACCAGGGCTGACACGACCGCGACGACCACGGCGATCGCGAATGTCATCCACGGTCCAAGGGTCGCTGTCGTCGCATCGACAACGTCCGTCGCGCGCCGCCAGTCGTGCGGGCGTAGGTCAAGCATCCGTTCTCCCTCCGGGGCCTTCCTCCACGCTACGGGGAGCACCGGGTGCGCCCGCAAACCGGGAGCGAAGCGCACAGGAGCCTCGGAGGATCCCGCCCCCGTACGATGGCACCGTGACGACAGTGACTCTCATCGGCCGCGACGGGTGCCACCTGTGCGATGTCGCGCGTGGCGTCATCGACCACGTCCTCGCCAACCTCCCCGACGACCAGGCCGACGCGGTAACTGTCGAGGAGCTCTCGATCCAAGACGATCCGGCCCTCTCAGAGCTGTGGTGGGAGAAGATCCCGGTCGTGCTCATCGACGGCGACCTGCACGCGCATTGGCGTCTGGACGCTGCACGGCTGTCCGCCGCGCTGCGCGATGCGGATGCCGCATCGCGAGCCCAGGAGGTGTCACGATGACCCTGCGCCACGTGGTCATGTGGACGATGGCTGCAGGCGACGCTGCCACGCGCGCCGAGCACGCCGGCGAGGTCGCGCGGCGGCTGAGCGCCCTAGTCGGTGTCGTTCCCGAGATCCGCTCGCTATCGGCCGGTGCCAACAGCGAGTATCCGGACGTCAACGCGGACGTCGTGCTCATCATGGATGTCGATGATCTCGACTCACTCGAGGCCTACCAGGTGCATCCGGCGCACCAGGAGGTGGCAGCCTACATCCGCAGCGTCGTGGCTTCCCGCCACGCCGTCGACTTCGTCATCTAGGCGCGGCGCTCACGGCCTCAGACCAGGCGCCGCCGCAGGGCGTCGAGTTCGGCATCAGTCAGCCCCCCTGAGCGTAGGTAGCCTGCCGCGCCGCCATGGGTGGAATCCACCCACTCCAGGGCGGTGACGATCGCTGCGGGCGGTGTCGCGGCGACGAGATCGTCGAGAGCCGGCGTGCGCGGAATGCCCATCGCCTGCAGCATCCCGAACATGCGCTCGGTCCAGGGGCCGGCGAGGTTACGCTCCGACGACGCATAGTCCTCGACGATCGCCGGGCGCTCGACTCCGACCGCCTCGAGGATCAGCGCGATCGCGACGCCGGTGCGATCCTTGCCGGCGGTGCAGTGGACGAGGACTGCTGCCTCAGACTGCGCTACCGCCCGGGCAGTCTCGGCGAAAGCGCTCGCGCCGTGTTGCAGCATCGAGACGTACAGTTCCGGCAGCGAGGGGATCTGGGCTAGCGCTCGTTCGATGATGCGGGATACCGCCTCCGGGTCGCTCGCTTGCGAGGCGGACTTCATGACCTCTTGAGCCATCCCGGCCATTGCGCCTTCGAGCACGCCCAGTTGCACAACGCGCGGCGGCGGCGATGCGGGAAGCCGGTCGGGCGCCATCTGCCTCTCGGTGTCGGTACGGAAGTCGATGACGACCTCGATGTCGCTCGCGGCCAGTTGATCCAGGCCGCGAGGCGTCAGGTCGCTCAGGGCATCCGACCTGTAGAGAACCCCGACGCGCGTACGATCGCCCGACACGACGGGCAGACCGCCGACGTCGCGAAAGTTGTGGGTCCCCTCGGGGCTCGAGGGAGTGAGCTCGGATGCCGAAGCCGCGGTCATGTCTCCAGCGTAGGCGTGACCGGTGACCGGCTCAGGGCGCGAGGCGCGTGGGGCCGCGGAAGAGGAAGGTCACTTCGCGGATGGAGGATTCGCCCAGCAGCAGCATGAGAAGGCGCGCGAGCCCCATCCCGAAACCACCGTGCGGGGGAACGCCGTAGCGGAAGAAGTCGAGATAGTGCTCGAGCCCCGCGACATCCAGGCCCTTCTCGGTGGCCTGCGCCTCGAGGACCTCGACGCGGTGCTCGCGCTGCGCGCCGGTGGTGATCTCGGTGCCGCGGTAGAGCAGGTCGTAGCTCTTGGTCATCCCGGTCCTGGGATCGCGCATGTGGTAGAACGGCCGGATCTCGGGGTGGTAGTCGGTGACGAACACGAAGTCGTGGTCGTACGTTTCCTTCACGTACGCCGACAGCTGGCGTTCGCCCTCGGGGTCGAGGTCGCCGTCAGCGCGGGGGATCTCGTAGCCGCGGGATGCGACGATCGACCGGGCCTCGGCAAGCGGAATGCGTGGGAACGGCAGGGTCGGAACCGTGACCTCGAGTCCGAAGAGCTCCTCGATCTCGGCGCCGTGCTTCTCTTTGACGGCGGCGATCGCGGTCTGAAGCAGCTCTTCTTGCATCCGCGCGACGTCTTCGTGGGACTCGACCCAGCTGATCTCCGCGTCGATGGAGGTGAACTCGGTGGCGTGGCGGCTCGTGAAGCTGGGGTCCGCGCGGAAGGCGTCGGCGATCTCGAACACCTTGCCAAAGCCCGCGGCCTGCGCCATCTGCTTGAAGTGTTGGGGGCTCTGCGCGAGGTAGGCGGTCTGGTCTCCGAAGTACTCCAGCTGGAACAGCTCCGCACGCGATTCGGCGGGGCTCGACATGAGCTTGGGGGAGTGGATCTCGATGTAGTCGCGCTCGATCCAGTAGCTGCGCATCGCGTGCTCGAGGGTGGTCTGCACGCGGAAGATCAGGTTGTTGCGGGCCTGACGCAGATCGATGAAGCGCCAGTCCATGCGCTTGTCGAGCCCGCTGTCGGCGGCGATGGGTGTCTCGGGGTCGGATGCCGCGGCGATCTCGAGAGTGTGGATCTTGATCTCGACACCTCCGAGCTTGACGCGCTCGTCGTGCTTGAGTTCTCCGGTCACCGTGAGGAAGGTGCCGGTCGACAGAGCCGAGATGGTCTCCGTCAACGCAAGTGCCGCGTGAGCCGTATCGTCGGCATCCTCGGGAAGTTCGCGGGTCGCGGGATTGACCAACTGGACGGCGCCTGTCTCATCGCGCAGGATGACGAACTGCACCTTCTTCTGGTCGCGCACCGTCTCGACCCATCCGGAAACGGAGACGGAGCCCGCGGGCAGTTGCTTCAGCTGGTTCACCAGGACGCGTTCACTCACGAGCGCCCAGTCTACGGGCCGGTGCGCTGCGAACCGCCTGCGCCCTAGGATGGGCCCGTGAGCGACCCGAAAGAGCCCGTCTTCCGCATGGATCCGAGCACGTTCCGCGTGCAGGATCCCCCGCGGGCCGAGCACGCCGACGTGCCGAGTGAGACGGATGCCGCAGCCGAGGCGCCGGAGGGCGACGCGGCAGAGTCCGAGGCGCCGGTCGCCCCTCGCCCGCGTAAGCCGCGCCGCCCCCTGCGCTGGGCGGATCTGATCGTCTCGATCGTGCTGTTTCTTCTCTTGGCTGCAGCGGCGGTGACGGCATCCATTTTCGGGGCGTTCCTGACCTTTGCGTCGGACTCGTGCTCGGCGACCGGGTGCAACTTCAACGTCATGACCATCGGTATCTGGGTCGCGGTGCTCTCCCCGTGGGTCGTCTTCCTCGTCGCGCTCGCCGGCTCGATCGTCATGATCGTGCTGCGCCGGATCTCGTTCTGGATTCCGATCACGGCGTTCGTCCTGATCGTTGCGCTGTGGCTGATCGGTGCCGTTCTGGTCTGGGCGGGCACCTGACCCGAGCCGCCCTACACAGGCGGCGTCCAGCCCGCTGTAACCTCGCGGCCGTACCGTGGTGGGGTGCACACCGCGACACCAGACGGCTCCTGGATGACGCACCTCATCGACTGGTCGGTCTCGCTCATGGAGATCATCGGGCCCGCAGGTGCAGGTCTTGCGATCGCGCTCGAGAACATCTTCCCGCCGCTGCCGAGCGAGGTGATCCTGCCGATGGCGGGTCTCTCGGCCAGCCGCGGGTCGTTCTCTCTTGCGGAGGCCCTGATCTGGACGACCCTCGGCTCGGTAGTGGGGGCCTTCCTGCTCTACGGGATCGGCGCCTGGCTCGGCGTGGACAGACTGCGCACGATCGCGGCCAAGGTCCCGCTACTGCGTCCGGATGACATTGATCGCACTGTCGCGTGGTTTCACCGTCACGGTGGCAAGGCGGTCTTCTTCGGGCGGATGGTGCCGATCTTCCGCAGTCTGATCTCGATCCCGGCGGGCGTGACCCGCATGCCGCTGTGGAAGTTCGGCCTGTTGACCGTCGCAGGCAGTGCCTTGTGGAACACCATCTTCGTGCTTGCCGGTTTCCTCCTCGGCGAGGCCTGGCCCGTGATCGAGCGGTACGCCGACATCCTCCAGTACGTCGTCATCGCCGCCGTAGTGGTCGGGATTGCGTGGTTCCTCGTCGTTCGCATCCGTACGCTTGTGGCCGACCGGCGCGCAGGGGATCCCAAGCCCTCCGCGGACTGAGCCCTCGGTCGCAGAGCAGCGAGCGCTCTCAGCCCGCGCAAAGCGAACCCCCACGTAGACTGGGGGAGTGCCCGCTGGCCGTGTCCATCTCGTGCGTCACGGGGAGGTCTTCAACCCGAATCGGGTCCTGTACGGACGTCTCCCCGGGTACGGGCTGAGCGACGACGGGCGCCAGATGGCCGAGCAGGCTGCGGCCTGGATCGGCGGGCTCGAGCGCCCGCTGGCATCCCTCATCGTGTCCCCGCTGCAGCGGGCGCAGGAGTCGGCCCAGCCCTTCATCGACAGGTTCGGCCTCCGGGCCACCACCGACGAGCGCGTCATCGAGCCGACCAACGTCTTCGAGGGAAAGCGCATGAAGCGCGCCCTGATGAACCCGCTGAACTGGCGGTACCTCGCTCGCCCCGCGGTGCCCAGCTGGGGTGAGCCCTACGCGCAGGTCGTCGCCCGCATGGATGCCGCGATGACGGATGCCTGGGGTGAGGCAGACGACGGCGACGTGGTCGTGGTCTCCCATCAGCTCCCTATCTGGGTGACCCACCTTGCAGTTGCCGGGCTTCCGACGCAGCACGATCCGCGGCACCGCCGGTGCGCGCTGTCGAGCGTGACGAGTTTCGAGCGGTCAGCCGACGGGTGGGTCGAGGTCGACTATGTCGAGCCCGCAGCGACATCGGGCGCCATCGACGTCGGGGCGGTGTGACGTGACGATTCGCCGTGGACGCAGGTCGGCATCCGTCGCTCTCGCGCTGGTTGGCGCCCTCGCGGTGGGCGGAGTGCTCGCCGGGTGCACCGCCGATCCGCTCGCCGACCAGTACCGGGCGGGTGACAACAAGGGCTTCATCGCGCAGAACGGAATGGAAGCCGTCGCGATTCCCATCGACCAACGCTCCGCGCCGCTGAACTTCTCGGGCGTCACCGATACCGGCGAGACGGTGACGAGCGATGACTACCGCGGTCAGGTGCTCGTGGTGAACTTCTGGTACGCCGCATGCGCGCCGTGCATCGTCGAGGCGCCCGAACTCGAGGCCGCCTACGAGGAGGTCGGCGGGGCCGATGTCGCGTTCCTCGGTCTGAACACTGCCGACGAGGCGCCGACGGCGCGATCGTTCGCCGAAGACAACGGCGTCAGCTATCCGAGCCTCATCTCGGTCGGCGACCGCGAACTCAAGCTCGCGTTCGCGGACGCGACCCCCTTGAACGCGACCCCCGTCACGCTTGTCATCGACCCCGAAGGCCGCGTCGCTGCTCGGGTCATCGGCGCGCTCTCGAGCTCGTCCATCCTCACGACTCTCGTGAAGGAAACGCTCGCGGAGAACGGATGAACGTCACCGACCTGATCGGAGGGGGAGCCCTCTGGGTTGCCGTCCCGATCGCGTTGGCGGCCGGCCTCCTGTCGTTCCTCTCGCCGTGCGTGCTGCCTCTGGTGCCCGGCTACCTCGGGTTCATCGGTGGCTCGGTGACGTCGGCCCGCAACGCCGACGGCGTTCCGGTTCCGAGCCGCGGCAGGCTGCTGGGTGGCGTGGCGCTGTTCATTGCAGGCTTCACCGTCGTGTTCTTGGCGATCACCATCCTCGGTGGTGCGCTCGGCCAGTTCTTCGTCCGCTATGGAGATCTCATCACCCGGATCCTCGGCGGCGTGATCATCTTCCTCGGCCTTGTTTTCATCGGCCTGTTCGGCTTTGCGCAGCGCACGGTCAAGCCGCAGGTCCGGGGCAACATCGGCCTCATCGGGGCACCGCTTCTGGGACTGGCGCTCGGTCTCGGGTGGGCTCCCTGTATCGGCCCCACCCTCGCAGCGATCACCTCGTTGTCGTGGAATCTCGGCGACCCCGGGCGTGCGGCCATCCTCGGCCTCACCTACTCGCTCGGACTCGGCATCCCGTTCGTCCTGCTCGCGCTCGGCCTCGGCTGGGCGACCAGCGCCGTCACCTTCCTGCGGCGCCACATTCGCGTCATCAACATCGCCGGCGGCATCCTTCTGGTGCTGCTGGGGGTCCTTATGCTCACCGGCGTCTGGACGACGCTCATGATTTCGCTCCAGGGGGTGCTCGCCAGTGTCCCCCTCCCGCTCTGACGACGTCACAGTCGATCCGCTCAGACCAGCTGACTACGCCGATACGTCAGCAGACAGCACGGATGCCGGTCGGCCGTCTTCGGACGATGCCGTGACATCTCCGGCGCTCGGGCCCGTGGGATGGGCGCGGTGGGGATGGCGCCAGCTGACGAGCATGCGCACGGCACTACTGCTGCTCCTGCTCTTGGCCATCGCGGCAATCCCCGGGTCGTTGGTTCCTCAGCGCAGCGCCGACCCCAACGGCGTGAGTCAGTACTTCACCGACAACCCGGACCTCGCGCCGATCCTCGACGGACTCCAGCTGTTCGATGTCTACACGTCGGCCTGGTTCTCGGCCATCTACATCCTGCTGTTCATCTCGCTCATCGGCTGCGTCATCCCGCGCACCCAACACCACTGGAAGGCGCTGCGCGCCAGGCCCCCGCGCACTCCCGCCAGGCTTGAGCGGCTCTCGACCCACCGCGAAACGCTGGTCGAAACGGAGGATGTCGATCCCGCAGCCTACGCAGGCGATGCTGTCGCCCTCGCCGAGCAGCAACTGCGCCGCGGCGGCTACCGAACCGAGCGCTACGACACCGCGCGTCGGGGCGCCCCGAGCTTCAGCGTCTCGGCAGAGCGCGGCTACCTGAAAGAGACCGGGAACCTCATCTTCCATGGGGCGCTCGTGGGTGTGCTCATCGCCGTGGGGGTCGGCGGGGGATTCACGTACACCGGACAGACCGTCATCATCCAGGGCGACACTTTCACGAACGCTCTCGTGGACTACTCCTCGTTCAATCCGGGGCGCTTCGTCGACGAGAACTCTCTCGTCCCCTACGCGATGACCCTCGACGAGTTCAGCGTCAGCTACGTCGCGCCCGATGAGAGCGGGGCGGGTCAGGCCGGAGACTTCGTCGCGCGCCTCACCACCCAACGCGCGGGCGAGGAGCCGACTGTCGGTGAGGTGCGGGTGAATCATCCGTTGGATGTCGCCGGCGATCGGATCTTCCTCATGGGCAACGGATACGCGCCGACCATCACGGTTCGAGGTCCCGACGGCGAGGTCGTGTACTCGGCATCCGTTCCGTTCCTGCCACAGGATCGCAACCTCACCTCGCTCGGTGTCGTCAAGGTCCCCGATGGGCTGCCCGAGCAGCTCGGACTCGTCGGCTTCTTCTACCCGACAGTGGCGGAGCTCGAGAGCGGTGCTTTGACCTCGGGATGGCCGGCGCTGGTCTACCCGGAGTTGACCTTCAACGTGTTCGAGGGAGACCTGGGTATCGATGGCGGCATCCCGCGCTCGGTGTACGCGCTTGATACGACCGACATGACCCAGCTCACGGGCGGGGACACCGGCGTCGACTCGATCCGGTTGCTGCCGGGCGAGACCGCCGAGATCCCGGGCGGCCGCGGCACGATCACCTTCGAAGACGATTCGGCTCTCACTCCCACGGGAGAGCCGGTCAAGCGCTTCGTCTCACTGTCGATCCACCGGGATGTCGCGGCTACCTGGGTGCTGG
>CEWJ01052651.1_pt1 | contig 17619 bp, 12 predicted proteins | sample 350291 | NCBI WGS metagenome assembly CEWJ01 (sample SAMEA2622923, study PRJEB7988) | marine metagenome | isolation source: saline water (ENVO:00002010), including | reverse complement strand
CGCATCGGCGGGAGTGCCCAAGGCGGTTCGCAAGCCGGAGTTTGTCGATGTGTTCAAGAATGCCGGCATCCAGATTGTGCACCTGGCCGAGTTTCACAACCGGCTTGGCCCGGCACGGCGTGACCACCGGAAAACCCTCCCGATGCTGAAGGCGATGCACGACGAGTGCGCCCGGCTCTCGGATGACGAATTTCTGCTGCTGCCCGGCGAGGAACCGAACGTCCATCTTGGCGGCCACTGGATCAGTTTTTTTCCGCGCCCGGTGATGTGGGTGCTCAAGCGGGCCAAGGACAAGCCGTTCATCGAGGAGCATCCGCAATACGGCCGGGTCTATCACGTCGGCAGCGCCGATGAAGTGTTGAAATTGTTCGAGATGGAGAAGGGACTGATGTGGGCGGCGCATCCGCGGATCAAGAGTTCCACCGGCTACCCGGATCGATACCGGGAGGAGACGTTTTTCAAGTCAGACCACTACCTCGGCGGCGCGTGGAAAGCCATGCCGGCCGACCTCTCCCGGTCGCGCCTCGGCTGGCGCGTGCTCGACCTGCTGAACGACACCGCCAATTGGGGAGCCAAAAAATACATCCTCGGCGAGGTGGACATTTTTGAGGTCGACAACACCACCGAGTTTTACGCCCACGCCAACGTCAACTACCTGCGGCTCGACAGCATCCCCCGCTACGGGGACGGCTGGGCGCCGGTGCTGAAGGCGTTGCGCGACGGCGCCTTTTTCATTTCCACCGGCGAGGTTCTCCTGCCGCAATTCACCGCGGGCGGCAAGGCATCCGGCGAAACACTCAAGCTAAGCGCCTCCGGCCAAGCCAAGCTCGAGGCCGGGCTAAAATGGACTTTCCCGATGGCCTTCGCCGAGGTCATCACCGGGGATGGCGAGAAGGTTTATCGCCAACAGATCGACCTCTCCGGCACCGGCCCCTTCGGGAAACAAACCCTCTCCGAGACGCTCGACCTCTCCGGCAAACGCTGGGTGCGCATCGAAGCATGGGACGTGGCCGCCAACGGCGTCATCTCCCAGCCAATCTGGCTGGAGTAAACCAAGCGCTTGGCCAAGCGGGCATCAACCGGGGAATTTTTTCGGCGCTGCCGCTGCCGCAGGATCGAGCTTGCCTGTGAGAGTCTTCAAGAATGCCACGATGTCGGAGATATCATTGTCAGACAAAGTGCGACCGAGCTGATGCTTCGCCATCACGGCCACCGCCTTTTCCAAGGTATCGGCTGAGCCATCGTGAAAGTACGGACCGGTTTTCTCGATATTTCTTAGGCTGGGCACCTTGAAGAACATCTTGTCCTGTTCCTTTTTGGTGACGCCGAACCGCCCCTGATCCTTCTGGTTTGGCCAGGGCTGAACCAGCCCAAGCTTTTGATACATGTTTCCGCCCAGTAGATTGCTGGTATGACAGGTGACGCATCCCGTGGTCACGAAGGTTTTCAAGCCGCGCTTCTCTTTTTCACTGAGCACGGAGGCGACCCCGGCAAGCGCTTTGTCGAATTTTGCAGGCGTGACGAACAATCGCTCATAGGCCCCAATCGCGTTGCCGACATTATCGTAAGTGATGGCCGGCGAACTCTTCGGGAATGCCGCCTCGAACAGGGCCTCGTACCCTTCGATCCCGTTTAGTTTTTTCACAACTGCCTCCGCCGAAGGCATGGCCATCTCTCCGCCGGCAAGGATCGGTCCCTTGGCCTGCTCCTCAACGGTCGGCGCACGGCCGTCCCAAAACTGGGCGATGTGCATGAAGGCATTGAAACTCGTGGGCGAATTTCTCCCGGTCAAATGATTGTCGAAGCCAACGGAAAACTTCTCACCATCTACACCAAAGCCTTTCGTGTCATGACATGAGTTACAGGATATCGAGTTGTCCCGGCTCAGCCGTTTTTCGTGGTACAACGTTCGGCCAAGTTCCACCCGGGCCTTGGCCAATTTCTCATCCGGTATCTTGACTACCTCAAGCGGTTTTCCAAAAACGGCCAGATATGGTTTCACGGAATCATCCGCCAACACAGAAAGGAGCGACGACTGCAATATTACAGCCCCAAGTAAGCGATATTTAATCCACACGCGGGCGATTTTTGGAGACGATGCCACGCAAGTCAATCCTCAAGCTCCTGCCCTGTTTTGGATACCCCAGCACCCATCGCCACTAACCGGTCCACTTTTCATATTCAGCGAGAATCTCCTCTCGCGGGCAGCTCGGCCTCAACACGACACGGGCCTGATAACGATACTCCTGCGCCACCTCGTACTTGGGCACGATGAACTGCCAGTCCCATGCCGGGTTGGTCGTTTTAGCCGCTTGGTTTGTGCCGCCGCCGCTTGGCGAGTGTGTCATGCGAATGCCGTTCCCCGGCTTAAACATCATGATGTAAACCAGCCCGTCCACATTCCCGTAATACAACGGCTTGGCGTATCGCATGCGGGAGAAGTTTTTGAAAAGCGCATCATGCGTCCCCTCCTCCCAAGTGATCTCAAAATCATCCCCATGGGCAAGTACGGTGCTCTCGTCATTGTGCGCCTGCGTACAGAACTGCATCCAAAGCGACTCGCCTTTGCTCCAGCCACCGGGAAAATAAAGACTCTTGTCGGCCGGGCCGTTTATGTAACTGGCCCAGAAGCAGCCAAACCAATCTCGCTCGTGCACGTGCTGGTGCGGCTTGCAGCGAAAATCCAGATCAAGATACCACGGGGCGCGGAGGGTGAATCGCGTGGTGCTCTCCACATGAAAATTCGGTGTGGCAGGCTGGTGCAGCTCCGCCTGCTGATCGTTGATTTTTTTGAACGTCATCGGCGCCCGACGCGGCTCGAAAAATATGTCGCGGTTCGTGAATTCCGTTTCGCCATTGAAAACATGCTCTAGATTCAGCCCGGCGTAAGCCGGGACAAACAGATTGCGTGTGCTGTTGAGATGCCGCAGTTCCCAGACCCCATTGTAGCCGGCACGGTGAACTTGATGCTCCGAATTGTCACCAATTACGGCATTGATTTCTCCAACAGTAAATTTTGAGTGCGCCATGCACTTACTCTGCCACTCTAACTTTCCCCAGCCAAGAGAGATTCTATCGTTACGCTTTTGAAAAAGGTAAAGAGTGCTGTTTGACAGCATCGCAATACTGAATAAAAAATGGCGCAGGTTTTAGAAGAGAAAAAAATTTTAGATGAAACTAACTATTGAAACTGTGCTTTGGTCTATTTTTCTCCTTGATGCAATTGCAAACATTGGATTCGCCCATTCTTCAAACTTTAACAAGTGGTACATAAATAAATTCCCGAGAATATCCATTCTCTTTCCGTTATCAAAAGGCTGGAGTGTTCTTTATCTCATAGTAGTGATATGGGTTGGAACTTTGATATTCAGACTACATTCAAGAATTTGATTCAAACTTGCTTTTACCATTTTTAAATTCCATACAAAATTTCGACTTATGAAATATATCCAATCGATATTCATCACATTAACACTGCTAATTTTTAAATGCACATGTAGCGCAGATGAAAAACCAACCTTGGGGGATGCTGACTTTCCAGCCCCATCACCAAGCAAAAGGCATGATAAAAAAATCATTCAGGTAAAGAATGGCAAATACGACTTGTTATTGATAGGGGATTCAATAACCCACTCGATCGGTGAGTTAGAAGGAAAATATGAAGTTTTTAAGTCTATTTGGGATAAGTATTACAAACCCATTAATGCAATTAACCTTGGCTATAACGGATATCGCACTGAGCAAATCTTATGGAATTTAAGTAACGGTGAACTCGATTTTAAACAGGCCCCAAAGGCAGCAATGGTGTTGATAGGAACTAACAATAGTGATGACAGAAACTTTAAGAAAACCCATAATCCGGAAGAAATCTACATGGGAACTAAAGCTATAGTTAATTTAATAAAAAAAACCTATCCAGAAATAAAAATATTGGTTTTAAGAATATTTCCTAGAGGTGGAGATGATGAAAAAGGCATCAGTCCGCCAGTTTTTAAATCATCGGAGAAATGCATAAATATTTGTCATGAAGCAGGGCTTTTAACAAAGCAACTTGCAGATGGAAAACAGGTTTACTGGATGGACATAAACAAAATATTTCTTCTGGAAAACGGTAAAATAGATACAAAAAAAATGTGGGATTTACTCCACCCAAGCCCATACGGAGCTGAAGCATGGGCAATAGCGGTTAGGCCAACATTGTTAAAATTGATAAACAACGAACCTGTCCCAGCTATACAGATATTAAAGTAAGTTGCCTTAATCAGCAATCAACAACTTTAGACATAATAATTCACAAAGACTACATAGGTGTTTCGATCTGACGGGGGAGAGTCAGAGGTGTTTTCGTAAAAAAACAGGTATTATACCTGAAAGGTATTAAAACCGAATCGATTACTGGAAACTATTGTTCTTTTTCATTTTTCCAACGTTTACTTATGGGTATTCTCCGGGCCGTGCGTTTCCAATCCATTCTTTCATCTCTGATTCTGGCGGGCTCGATGGTCGGGGTCTCTGCGGCGAAAAAGCCGAACGTCGTCTACATTATGTCGGACGAACTAGCTTACTTCGAGTTGTCGCACATGGGTAACCCGTACATCAAGACACCGAACATCGACCGGTTTGCGCAGGAAGGCATACGTTTTACTTCGGCTCTGGCGGGTGCGCCGGTTTGTGCGCCACTTCGCTGTAACCTAATGACCGGCAAGCACGCCGGGCACGCCTCGGTTCGCGCGAACGACGGCGGCACTCCCCTGCGCGCGGGCGAGCCGACCATCGCTTCGATCCTCAAGGAGATCGGGTACGCGACTGGTGGCTTCGGCAAGTGGGGCTGCGGTGGCCGGGACTCGACCGGCGTGCCGGAGAAGCACGGCTTTGATGTTTTTTACGGTTACTACGACCAGGTGCACGCGCACTCGTTTTATCCGCCGTATCTCATTCGCAACAGCGAGGAGGTTAAACTGAAGGGCAACATCGGCGGACGATCGGGCGAGTCTTACGCGCATTACCCGATCATGGAGGCGGGTCTGAAGTTTATCCGCGAAAACAAGGACAACCCGTTTTTCTGTTACTTCCCGATCACGCCGCCGCACGGTATGTACGACATCCCCGCGAACGATCCCGCGTGGAATTTGTACGAGGGCGAGGCGTGGATCAACGATCCGGCCATCCCGCAGGACGTAAAAAACTACGCTGCCATGGTGAGTATGGTGGACCACAACGTCGGCCAGGTGCTCAGCCTGTTGCGCGAGTTGAAACTGGAGAAGGACACCATCGTTTTTTTCACCGGCGACAATGGCGGTCAGGATCGGTTTCGCAGCCCGAAACATCCCCGTGGCTTTTTCGGCCCCAATGTGAATCCAAAAAACGGCGCGGAGTTTCGTGGCGGCAAAGGCAACCTGTTCGAGGGCGGTCTGCGTATTCCCTACCTCGTTCGTTGGCCCGGCAAGATCAAACCCGGTCAGGTAAACGACCTGATTTTCTATCAACCGGACGTCCTGCCAACACTCGCAGAATTGACCGGAGCCAAGGCACCCGACGACATCGACGGCATCTCCTTTCTCCCGACCTTGCTTGGCCAGGCGCAAACGAAAAAACACGAGATGTTATACTGGGAATTCCGCGGCCAAACCGCTGTGCGGCAGGGGCTGTGGAAGGCGATCCAGACCAAGCCCGATCGACCTTGGGAACTGTACGACCTGAGCCAGGACATCAGCGAATCAACGAATGTCGCGGCAAAACACCTAGAGCGCTTGGCCAAGATGAAGGCGTTCGCCAAGGCCTCACACGAACCGGTGCGTGCCGGCAAATATCTCGACCCCAAGCGCACCCGCCACGAGCGCGATCGCAAGGCCAAGTGGGGCACGTCCAAGCCCCAGCCGCGAGCCCGGCGCCCGAGGAAATAGACGGTGAGCGATTCGGTCAACGTCCCTGTCGAAGCCCTGCACGCATACGGCGTGGAGGCACTGGTGACCACCGGCATGGCGGACTCCGATGCCTGCATCGTCGCCGACAAACTGGTGCTTGCCGACAGTTGGGGCACGTTCACCCACGGCAACAAACTGCTCGGCGGCTACCTCAAGCGACTTGAAGCCGGCGGCACCGACCCGCTTGGCCAAGCGCAGGTCGCCAGCGAAGGCCCGGCGTGGACGATCGTGGATGGCGGCAACGCCATGGGGCAAATCGGCTGCGACTTCGCGATGCGAAAAGCGATCGAGTTGGCCGATACAGCCGGCGTGGCATACGTCGGCGTGCGCAACACCAATCACTTCGGCGCAGCCGGCGTGTATCCCGCGATGGCAGCCGAGGCGAACATGATCGGCATCGCCATGGCCAACGACATCCCGAGCGTGTGCGCGCCCGGCTCAAGGCAGGCCGTAATGGGCACCAACCCTCTGGCCTACGCAATCCCTGCCGGCAGCCACCCGCCGATCCTCCTCGACATCGCAACCAGCACAGTGGCTGGAGGGAAGGTCTATGCAGCGACACAACGCGGAGAGACGATCCCCGGAGATTGGGTGATCGACTCCGACGGCAGGCCGACCACCGACGGTTCGCTCTACCCACTTAACGCCGCACTCGCACCGATGACCGGGCACAAGGGCTATGGCATCGCACTGCTGCACGAACATCTCGCCGGCGTACTTACCGGCGCCAGCATCAGTTGGCAGGTGCTCAACTGGATCTTCGACGATCAAACCAAGCCGACCGGCCACGGGGCCGCATTCATCGTGATCAATCCGTCGGCCATGTCGCCCTTGGCCAAGTTTCACGAGCGGGTTGATGGATTGATCGACGAGATTCACGCCGCGCCGACAGCCGAAGGCGTGGAGAGCGTGATTGTCCCAGGAGAAATGGAATGGGCACGGCGCGAAACCGCCTTGGACAAGGGCATCGAGCTGCCGCCGGACGTCACGGCCAAGCTGCGAAAACTGGACAAGCGCCTCGGCCTGAAACCCGGCTGGATGAATTGACCAAGCCGGCTTTTCCTTGTCGCTTGGCCAAGCGCTGCGTTAGGTTGCCGCCACCAAAACAGAAATGAAAGTTGTTCGATTTTTAAACGACGAAGGTAAGGCACAATTTGGTGCCCAACAAGAAGACGGCTCTGTGACTCGCATTGAAGGCTGTATTTTCAGCGACCACCAAGACACCGGCGAGACCGCAAACGTCAGCAAGTTGCTCGCCCCGGTCAAACCGGCCGCGGTGCTTTGCATCGGCCTGAACTACCGCAAGCATGCGGAGGAAGGCGGCGCAGACATTCCGGAAAACCCAGTGCTGTTCATGAAGATGCCCAGCACGGTGCAAAACCCCGGCGACCCCATCCTGCTGCCAACGAAGCTCAAGAGCGAGGCGGTGGACTACGAGTGCGAATTGGCCGTGGTCATCGGCAGGGACTGCAAGAATGTCTCCAAGGCCGACGCATTCGACTACGTGCTCGGCTACACCTGCGCCAACGACGTCAGCGCCCGCGACTGGCAGAAAAACGGCGGCGGTGGACAATGGTGCCGGGGCAAGACGTTTGACACCTTCTGCCCGCTTGGACCGGCGCTGGTGACGCGCGATGAGATTCCGAACCCGAACGCGCTTCGCATTAAAACCTTACTTAACGGCGAAGTGATGCAGGATTGGAACACCGATGACATGATTTTCGACGTGCCCACATTGATCGAATTTCTCAGTGGCAGCACGGAACTGGCCGCCGGGACGGTGATCCTCACAGGTACCCCGCACGGCGTCGGCTTCGCCCGCACTCCCCCAGTGCTACTTAAGGACGGCGACGAAATCACCATCGAGATCGAGGGCATCGGCGCCCTCACCAACCCAGTTAGGGACGAATAATGTTTCAGCACATCGCCCAGGAGGAGGAGAAGCCTTGGATCCTTGGGCCTTACGAGGGGGTACAACTGAAAATTCTTCACAAGGATGAGGAATCCGGCGGCGTGGTGGTGCTCCGAAAATTCGAGGCCGGTATTGAAGTACCGGCGCACATTCACCCCTTGGCCAACGAATGGGCTTATGTGCTCTCGGGCGAGTGGGAGGAATCCGACATCGTTTACACGAAAGGCACCCTGTTCCAGGCGCCCAAGGGCGAGCGCCACGGCCCACACATCGCCCGCACGGAAGTCATTAGCCTTACCCACTTTGACGGCCCGCTGACTGTGGTGTAGCCCTCCACTCTGAAGTCAACAAAAACAAGGACTTGTTTGGGGCGTGGTTGCGTGCCATTTATTCCCGCCCATGAGACAAGCACTCGTTTTACTTTTCACTCTTTTTGGCCTGCTTGGCCAGGCGCAAGCGGCGGATCGACCAAACATTCTTTGGATTTATCTGGAGGACGTTAGCGGCTGGTTTAGTTGTTACGGCGACCGGGTCATCGAAACTCCCCACATCGACAAGCTCGCCGCGAGTGGCATTCGCTTCGATCGTTTTTATACCCCGGCCGGCGTCTGCTCAGCCACGCGCTCGGCGATCATTACCGGAGCGATGCAAACCAGTCTCGGAATCCACAATCACCGAAGCGGCCGCGCTGTGTTCCGCGGCAAAAACCTCGGCCCAGTTTTTGATGACATCCGTCTGCCCAAGGGGGTGAAAACATTACCGGAAATGTTCCGCGCGGCTGGGTACTGGACGTTCAATGAGGGAGGAAAGGATGACTACAATTTCAAGCACGATACGAACAGGATGTACGATTTCCTTCCCCAAAAAAGAGGCTGGGGACCGGCTTCACTGGTCGCCGGTGACTGCTGGAAGGGCCGTAAAAAGGGCCAGCCGTTTTTTGGTCAGGTCCAGCTTGGCGGCGGCAAACTTGGGCGACGCGCCACTGCCACAATTGATCGCGCCACCGTGCCGGTTCCCCCCTACTACCCGGACATCCCCGAAGTGCGCGAGGAGATTGCCCACCACTACGACTGCCTACTCAAAACGGATGAACAAGTGGGCGAAATCATCGCCGCCTTGAAGCGCGATGGTCTTTACAAGAACACACTCATCTTTTGCTTCAGCGATCACGGTTACAAATTGCATCGGCACAAGCAGTTCCTCTACGAGGGCGGCATTCAGATGCCGTTGATAGTCGCCGGCCCGGGCATACCAAGCGGCAAGGTTCGCCGTGACCTGATCAGCGGCATCGACATCGCGCCGGCCAGTCTCGCTGCTGCCGGTATCAAGATTCCCGGCTACATGGAAGGAGCCAATTTTCTTGAACAGGACTACATCGAGCGCGAGTTCGTTGTCGCGGCACGCGATCGGTGCGACTACACGATTGAACGCATCCGCGCACTGGTGACGCCTCGGTTCAAGTACCTCCGAAACTACCTGACCGACCGGCCGTTCATGCAGCCGAGCTATAAGGATCCGTGGCCAGTCTCCAAGCGCTTCCGCGAGATGATGGCCAATGGAGAAATGAACGAAGCACAGCTTGTGTTCTTCGGCCCGAAAAAAGAGCCGGAGGAGTTGTACGATCTGGCCAACGATCCGCATGAAATCTACAACTTGGCCAAGGATCCAAAGTTCAAAAAGATTTTGGAGGAACACCGTCTCCTGCTCGATGGCTGGATAAAGGAACACGGTGACAAGGGACTGGAGACCGAGAGCGATCCCGGTCTGTTGGCCGTCCTCAAGCGCTGGGGTGCCCAGTGCGTCAACCCGGAGTACGACCGCGTCCGACACCTCCTGAAGTCGTCCGCCGAGAAATGATCATCTACCACAATCCACGCTGCTCAAAGAGCCGCCAAGCGATTGGCCTGCTGAAGGAAAACGGGGAGGAACCGGACGTCATCGAGTACCTCAAGGAGCCGCTTGGCCAAGCGGAACTCGAAGGCTTGCTGAAAAAACTCAAAGTGCCCGCCCATGACCTGCTCCGGGTCAAGGAGGACGAATACAGCGAGCTTGGCCTGTCGCCGGACACACCGGCGGAGGATATTCTGACGGCCATTGCGCTGAACCCGATCCTGCTTGAGCGACCGATTCTCGTGAAGGGCCGCAAGGCAGTGATCGCCCGACCTCCCGAACTCGTGGAAGATCTTCTCTGACCTCCAAACCGCGGGTTGCGCGCCGGGCCACGCCAAGGTAGTTTTTCCCGCACAGCAGTTCGATATGGCCAAACGGATCGACCCAGAGGCAGCCCGCGAATGGGCGCAGTTAACACGACGCGATTTTCTCGCGACTAGTGCCAGCGGCATTGGCACAGCCGCACTGGCGTCACTCCTGCAACAGGACAATCTGCTCGCCAACACCGGCAACCCACTGGCGAACATCGGGCCGCACTTTGCGCCCAAGGCCAAACGCTGTATTTTCATTTTCATGGCCGGCGCACCGAGCCACGTTGACCTGTTCGATCCCAAGCCCAAACTGAATGAACTGAGCGGCAAGCCGCTGCCCAAGGAGATGACCGCCAACGTGCGGTTCGCCTTCATCAAGAAAGAGTCAGCCGTGCTGATGGGAACCAAGCGCAAGTTCAAGCCACACGGCCAATGCGGCATGGAACTCAGCGACCTGTTGCCACACATCGGCTCGGTGTCGGATGACATCGCGTTGATTCGCTCGATGCATACCGACCAGTTCAACCACCACCCCGGACAGCTCATGATGAATACCGGCTCGCCGCTCTTCGGTAGGCCAAGCGTGGGTTCGTGGCTCGCTTACGGGCTGGGGAGCGAATCAAAGAATCTGCCCTCCTACGTGGTACTGACCGCCGGCCGCGGCTCAAGCGGCGGTGCCTCACTTTGGTCCAGCGGCTTCCTGCCCTCCAACTATCAGGGCGTGCTGTTCCGCAACCAAGGCGACCCGGTGCTGAACCTCGGCAACCCTCCCGGCATTACCCGCGAGATGCAACATTACGGACTGGATGCCATCAACGACCTGAACCGCATGCGGCACTCCGCCGTGGGCGACCCCGAGATCGCCAGCCGCATCGCCAGCTACGAGCTGGCTTTTCGCATGCAGACTGCCGCCCCGGAGTTGATGGATCTTTCCGGCGAAAACCAGGCTACGCTCGACCTCTACGGCGCCGAGCGCAAGGACACCCTCTCCCCCGGTCGGGGCGGGCCAGCGGGACAATTCACGAAGTTCGCACGCAACTGCATCCTCGCACGTCGACTCGTCGAGCGCGGGGTACGCTTCGTGAACCTCTATCACGCCTCGTGGGATCACCACAGCAACCTCGACAACGAACTTTCCTACAACGCCACCATGGCCGATCAGCCGGTGGCAGCGTTGATCAAGGACTTGAAACAGCGCGGCCTGCTCGACGAGACGCTCGTGATTTGGGGAGCTGAGTTTGGCCGGACTCCACTTGGGGAGAACCGCGGCGGTAACAAGATGAACACCGGGCGCGACCACCATCCGTTTGCCTTCTCCATGTTCATGGCCGGCGGTGGCATCAAGGGCGGACAAGTCTACGGAAAATCAGACGAAATCGGCTGGGGCATCGACGAAAACCCGGTACACGTCAACGACTTTCACGCCACCCTGCTCAACCAGTTCGGCATCGAGCACACCAAGCTGACCTATCGATTTCAGGGACGCGACTTCCGACTGACCGATGTCGGCGGCAACCTGATCCAGCCCCTCATCAGTTAGCGCTTGGCCAAGCGCTGTTTGGTTGGCGAAGGTCCGACTGCTATCGTCTGGTAAAGAAGTCTGACGACACGATCTCCAACAAAAGGTCTCGCAGTTTGAAGTTCGTTTTAGCGGACTGCTCGTAGAGCTGTTCAATATGCTCACGATCGAGAAAGTTGAGCTCACGAGCCATTGCATAGGACAACATGTTCTCTAAGAACGACCTGGAAAACCTCTCTTTGTCTTGCATTAGAATTGTCTTCAGGCCCTGGGGACCTTCAAAGGCCCGGCCGTCTAGATGAACGGTTCTCGCATCCACTGGAAAACGTCCGCCCTTCTTGTTGGCCGTTGGGGCATAGTTGCTCACGTCAGTGTATTGGTCCCGCCAGCGTCCTATCACGTCAAAGTTTTCAAGTGCGATTCCAAGGGGATCCATTTTCTTGTGACAAATATTACAACTGGCATCCTCTCGATGTGCATCGATCGTTTCTTTAATGGTCTCCGTTTTCGTAGGGGGACTGAGTGCAGAGATCTCAAGTTCCGCTGGCGTCTCCAGATGATCTCCATAAAAACTCTTCAATACCCAGGCCCCGCGATAAAACGGGTTGGTATATTCCCCGTTGTTGGTCGTCATCAGCATGAATCCTGCCTGTGAAAGCAGCCCCCCGCGATAGCGGTTTTTTTCGCCCAGCATCACTTTAGAGAACTCTGATGTGATCTCTTTGGGCCTATAATCTTTTGGTGATATTTTACTTGCACCAGGTCTTTTACTCGGCGTCGCGACCGGATGTCCATCAATCCGATAAATGTAGTTAAGCTCCGGCGTGATCATCACAAAATCAGAGTCGATAAAATTCTCCAAGCTCAAATTGTTCGACAGTACTTCCTTGAAGAATTCAACTGGTTCTTCCTTGATCTGATCGCGTACAAGGTCGAATTCATCAACAGTGAAAATGCTTAGGTCAGGTTCGATGATCTTAAGTTTTTCAAGATCGAGCCATTGGTGAACATAGTCTTTGACGAAGCGATCTGTTCTTTCGGTCTGTAACATTCGGTGCGTCTGCTCACGACGAACTATGGGATCCTTCAGCTTACCCTGACTCGCCAGTTCGAAAAGAATCTCGTCGGGCAGGGAATTCCACAGGAAATACGACATACGTGCGGCGATCGCGTAATTATCCAAAGGCCCTGATTCACCTTCCTGCTTAAACAGGAACTTCGGGGAACATAACATCCCGCGAATACCCGCCTGCATACCTGAGAAAATGCTTCGCCCTTGGGCAAACTCTCTCTCGGCAAGCTTATAGAATTGCTGCATCTCAGAGTCGGAGACCGGGCCGCGAAACAGGTTCCGTGCAAGCCTATTCAAAATGGCCTGACATGCCTCATAGCCAGCAGATGCGTCTATGTCTTTGCAGTAGGTTCTATAAAAGTAAGACTCTGGTGGCCATGACTCGTAAACTGGTCCCGTAACGGTCGCCGTCTCTATACAGAACATCCGTTGCTCCCCTCCCCCTTTAACCGAATTGCATCTGAGTACAATCGTGTCATCGGACGACAGTTGTGTCGTGAACCCGATGCTGGGGTCGAATTCCTTCCAAGCAGCATTTTTGGGAATCACAGTTACGATGCTTTGTCCTACTCCAGTGTTTTTCCGAAGGAAATAGCTCATCGAGTGGCCGGTTGTAGGTGTCGCGCTGGTTTTAATCTCTGAAACGTCCGTGACAGCAGGCAATCTTTCTTCAGCCCGGTTTCCTGCAACATAATTGGCCTTGATGTAGAACCCCTTTGGAACAATTCGATAAACACCACTCGTTTTGACCGATGGATTGATTTTTATTTGGATGGACTGAGTCGCGAAAACCAGGGGTCGTGAAGCCAGGGACAGCGACGGTGCAAACCCATTGGTATTGTCCTTGTGGCTGTGCGTATCTATATCCGTGTTTTTGGTTGAATAGACAACAACACGTGGAGCAGGTTTGTCGCTGACAACACTTTCGGCGATGAGGTTCGCAATGGTGAAGTACGACTCCATATCGAAGACCGACATGTGAAGGTTATCAGCGTTGTTATTAAAGCCAGCTTCGATGTTGTCCAGTGGCAACCGGTCGAGCAGTGAGAAGTCGCTTCCAAAGACATCATTTACCGTGTTTTGATACTCGACTCGACTCAACCGTTTCAGCATTCCTGGTTTTTGCTTTTCTGCGAGGAGGCGCAGTTGGTTGCGTAATACCTTCTGCAATGCTTTGAGCTGATCAGGTTCTGGTAATTTCGGCGCATCCTCCGGCGGCATTTCGCCAGATTCGATTGCCGTATGGATATCATTCAACAGACTTGGGTCGTTCCATTTCTGCACGTCAATCTGATCCAGACGGAGGTCACCCTTACTCTTTTCCATTCCGTGACAGGAAATGCAAAACGAATCGAAGAATTGCTGTGATTGCAGCCGATCATCTGCAATGTTGCTCGAAGCGTGGACATCGACAAACAGCAGCAGAAACGCTGTAACCACCCTGATTCTGTGATCCGCCACTATATCACAAATCAATGATCTTCTTACTGTTGCCGAACCGGTCTTTTTCGATTCCAAATTGCCGAAGAATTGAGAGGTAGATATCGCAAGTCGTCTCGCCTTTGCGAACGATATGGCCACCGTGATTTGCGAACTTTCCGCCCGCAACGAATACCGGTATTTCGCTCCCGTTGTGAGGCCCTCTTTTCTGGCTCACGCTGTTGTTTCCTGTGGAGACGGTGATCGTCTCATCCATCAGCGTGCCTCCGGATTCGACTTTCGTGCTGGAGAGTTTGTCGTAGAAGTTTGCCATCAGTGAATAGAACGAGGAGTCATATTTCGTCAGACTTGCGCGTGCATCCTCCGATTTGGTTACATTGTGCGTCGTGAGGTGATGATCATTGTCGAGCCCTGTCATATAGAAATTAACCACGCGTGTAACATCAAACTTGAAGGCCTTGTAAATCATGTCGAATGCAATACCGCGTTGAATCTGACGTGGGTTTGTCAGGAATCTTTGTTTGTCAATTTCGGTTGCGAGGAATCCATTTTCAAATGAAGGGGCGACTGGGAATTCGACATCCTGACGAGATCGATTGAGCCACTCGATGGATTTGTTGAGTTCCAGCTCCGATTCACGTAATGCCGCGAAGTACTCTTCCAGTCTCTGCTTGTCCCGTCCCGAGACCCGCGCCATCAGCGATTTCGCCTCCTCAAGGGAACCGTCAAGGACGCTCTTCTTATTCGCCAGTAGTCGCTGCTCCGTCTTCCTGTCAGTTCTGGCAAAAAGTGTTTCAAACAGCACCCTCGTCGATTGAATTGGCGAAACGGGCAGCCTGTTACGCCAGGAAGCAACGATGTGGTGATGGGCATGGCTGATGAAAGTGACCACGTTCCTGACGCGGGTTAAATGTCCAACTTTGTCCGCTACAAGTTGGTCGAGAGAGTCCGGGTTCGTCGTGGTGTTTCCGACAAAGCACTTGTGGTCATTTTCATGGTTCCCTCCAAACTTCATCTTCGAATAAAGCGTGAAATTGTCCCTATGTTTTTTAAGAGGCTCCATGTGGTCGCTGAATGCGTAGTCCGCACCATCGGCCTGCGGCAGGGCGTCGGTGAACAAGCCGTAACCCATGCTAACACAGAAAAGCCGTTTGACATCAGCTTCGGCCGGCGCAGACCGATTCTTCCCGAAGCTCTCAAGAGACGGCAGGAAAAGTATGCAGCCGGCGGTTTTCAACATATCGCGTCGTTTCATAATAGTATTGCTAGGAATTTGCTTTTTGCGGAATGGCCTTAAAGCCCCCTTTGGCCCGGAACGGAAGGGGAGTAAGGTAATTGCGCGTGTTCATAACTTCTTGGGGAAAAAATAGAGGAGGCGATGCGCCGTGGCAAGGGGAGAACAGGCAGTTTCTCAAATACCCACACTAGTAAACGTAAACGAATTCGTTTAGGCCGAAGAGGACTTGTGCGAAGTCGGCCAGCGCGAGTTTGCGGCCGTCCTTTCGACCGGACTTAAGGTAGGTCAACTCCTGCGTCTCGATGAATTGCAGCGTGGCCAATTGTTCGTCCGGGGTTGGGTTGCGGCCGAGGACCGTTTGATATCCATCCCTCACGGCATTCTCGATGGAACCAGCCTCGTGCCGGCGCGCCAGCGTCAGCGCCGCCTCACGCACCTGCCCGTTGTTCATGAACAGCAACGCCTGCGGGGAGATGATGGTCGAGGGCCGCGTGCCCTGCCCCACCAACGGTTCCGGCGAGTCAAACAACTGCATCGTCGGGATCAGCTTGCTGCGCTTGATTTGGAAATAGACACTGCGCCGTTTCATCCCCGGATCGAGCGTGCCCTTGCCGAACATGGTGGTGTCCAGCAGTCCGCTGACCGCCAGCAGGCTGTCGCGGATCGGCTCAGCCTCCAGTCGGCGCGGGTTGCGCCGCCAGTGCAGCCGGTTCCCGGGATCGACCGCAGCCTTGGCCTGCGCGAACCCGGCACTCTGCGCGTAGGTCGCGCTCATGATGATCTGCTTGTGCAACGGCTTGAGCCGCCAGCCGTTTTGGATCAACTCACCGGCCAGCCAGTCGAGCAGTTCGGGGTGCGTCGGCAGTTCGCCCTGCAAGCCGAAGTCGCTTGGGGTACCGACGATGCCGCGCCCGAGGTGGTGTTGCCAAAGCCGATTGACCATCACGCGCGCCAGCAACTGCCCCGCCCCGTGTTCGGTGTCGACCAGCCAGTCGGCCAGCGCCCGGCGGCGGAAACTGGTCCGCGCCCACTCCGGCTTGGTCTGTTGCCAATGCGCCTCATTTTTGTTGCCACTGGTCAGCACGCGCAAAAAGCCCTGCGACATTTTCTCCTGCTTTTGGCTCGGGTCACCGCGCTGGAGCAGGTGCACGTCCCTGTAAAAATGCGGGAACCCCCGCCCATCCGCGTGGTGGCGGATCGGTTTGTAGCCCTCGCTGCTGACCTGCACTTTCGCGGTCGACATCGGCTTGGGCTTGGCGGCCTTGTGCGCCTGCAGCTTGGCGTTGTGCACCTGCCACTCGGTGTCGATCACGCGGTAGGCGTCCATCAATTCCTTCCGCTTGGCCTCGGTCAGCTTGTCAAAATCCTCCACCTCGCCGACCGCCTTTTGCAGCTTGGCCAACGCGCCGGACAACGTGCTGCCATCGAGCGAAATCGGCTTCGGCTGGCCGGTGATGGCAAAGCGCGGCCGACCGATCGTGTGTTTTGTGTTGGTGAAAAAATCCAGCTCCAACGTCAGCTTCGTGCCACTCGGATGCGTGATCGGAGTCTCAAACTCGAACACCGCAGTCTGGGCCTTGCCGATGCCGCCGCGATCCACCGCCCAGCCGCTGCTGCGCTTGTTCTCGTCGATCGAACTCGCTACCGATAGTCCACTCTTGTTCTGCTGATGAGTCGCCTGCGGGTTGACGAGGTTCACCGCCGCCCGCTTGCCGCTGCCATCCAGTGGCTCCGCGAACACGCGCAGGTCACTCAGCGAAAAATTGCCGTTTTCCGCCCTGCCCGGGCCGTTTCGATTCATTGACGGATCGGTCAGCGCCTCAATGCGAACGCCGGTGATCGGCGCCGATGAAGCCTTGGCCGTGACCACCCAGCGATCGTCTTTCGGGTTGTTGCCCTTCAACAAAAACGAGCTGTCATCCTGCCGCTCAATCCCCGCCCCGTTGAGCGACTTGAATTCCGGGTTGTCGAGCAGTGCCCACTTGAACTCCGCCTCGACCTTGGCCGACCGGCTCTCGAGCCATTTGCCAAACCGCCCCGGCAATGCGTCTCGCTCCCACTTGGCCAGCGATTGGCCAAGCGCGTCCGCTTCCACCTGCCACTTGGCCAAGCGCAGGCGAGTCTCGTCCGGCTTGAGGTCGACATCGATCTCGCTCCGGATCGTCGTCGCAAAGGTGGTGATCATGCGGTAATAATCGCGGGTGGGAATCGGGTCAAATTTGTGATCGTGGCAACGGGCGCATCCGATCGTCATCCCCAGCATCGCCGTGCCGACGGTGTTGACCATGTCATCGAGTTCGTCGTAGCGCGCCGA
>CEWJ01079621.1_pt1 | contig 17665 bp, 15 predicted proteins | sample 350291 | NCBI WGS metagenome assembly CEWJ01 (sample SAMEA2622923, study PRJEB7988) | marine metagenome | isolation source: saline water (ENVO:00002010), including | reverse complement strand
GAGGGTGGTGGCGTGCGAATTACGAACATCCGGTTAAACGGGGAGGATGTGGTGATTTCTTACGAAATTCTTGAGGATTAATTGCTTTGCCAAGCGCTTGGTTTTCGATCTTGAAGAGAGCGGGATTTGAACCCAGAACATTCTGCTTAGAGAGCGAGATTAATCTGAAAAGCAACCATTTTTCAGAGCTTCATTTTACCACTGCAATCATTGGCTGAAATCGCTGCCTTGTATTATTTTTATCAGCAGTATTTCCAAGTGGGCAACAAAGTGGAAGTGTATTAAAAGCGGGCACACAGATTACTCGGGTAGCATGCCACTGCATTCACCATCTTCATTCTGCTTAGCAAGGCGAATAGCCGCCTCTTCACGTGCAGCTAGATCAGCGCGGAGCGTTTCTAGTTGTTCGTTGATTTCATCGCAGCAACGCCGAACGCATTCTACTTTTTCGACAATCTCAACAATCTTCTCCTGCGGTTTTTTTTCGTTATCATCCATCTGTGATATAAATAACATTAACCTGCAATTAGCGTATCGGGATGATCGGAATCGCATCGTAGATTCGACTTAAATCGCGGTCTTTTCCGGGAACACCAAGTTGCCCCTGTATCCAACCTTTCATTTGGGAAATCTGGATGGTTCTGGGTTCTACCCATTTCCACAATTCTGCATGTCCATCAGCAAAACTGAGTACACATCCATTGTCATGGCGAGTAGAGGGGAAATCAATCCATTGCCACTGATGCCTCTGGGTTACTGTGAATCTTGCATTATCAATGCTGCCTTCGTGTTCATCAATAAAGACAAAAGCATTGGATGGAGCCGGGTTTACAATTTCAGAGTATTTGTGCCAACAAGAACGATCCCTTGGGTCGGGAATATGGTTCATGTGCATGTTCATAGCCACACTTCTGGTTCTACGAATTTTGCCTTTATCCTGAACAGTTGAATAATCAGAAGGACAAAGATAAATGTCGACTGACTCATTGTATTTAAAAAGCACCCCATTGCGGATATATTGGTCGGTTTCATCTGCCCAAGCATTACCCTGAATCCAACTTTGTTTTGTAGCTAACCACTTTCCCCTTGAGTTTCCACTGAGTGATGCATTCGGGGGCAAATGACCATCGTTATCGTTTACATACATCTGCCAACAAAACTGAAGTTGCCGGTAATTGTTTAAGCAGGATATTTGCAAGGCCTTTGACTTAGCCTTACCCAATGCTGGAAGAAGCAAGCTGGCTAAAATTGCGATGATAGCAATCACAACCAACAACTCGATTAAAGTAAATCCTTTCAAGTAAGGACGATATTCTTTATCTTTAGAATGTCTCATAAACGTTAAGTAAAATGGGAAATTACCTTTGTCAAAGAATTAAAAATCTGGCACGCATAAATAACTGCCAGCTTTCATTTTAGGGTCGTATTGAAAACGATTGAGGAACTGGAGCGAAGGTCGAACTGAGTTGCGCACAAAGCAGGAATAAACAGTCAACAAATCAGCCACTTGTCCGTGAAATAGCCTCATATTTACCGGTAAAGATTGATGGATTATTTTTGGTGACGGCATACATTTCATCGCAATAAATGTTGGGGGAAATGAAGAAAAGCACTGAAAACTAAATGGTACCCCGGGCGGGATTCGAACCCACAACCCTCTGCTTAGAAGGCAGATGCTCTATCCAATTGAGCTACCAGGGCAATTTGCGCCAGCGGCGGGAAGAGGTTTAGGTGTAAGTACCCGAGAGGTCAAGGCTGCTACTTTTCTTTCGCCCCGCCAAGTGTGACGCTGATGCCGTATTCTTTTTGGAGGTGGGCATGCGCCCTGCTGGCGTTCCGGGAACGAGGAAACAGCTTGCAGGTTCTTTGAAACCATTTGATTGCATTCTTTTTGTTCTCTTGTTCCTCGTAGGTGTACCCGATTGCAAGCGTGGCGTCGGGGGCGGAGCTCTCCGTGGCCAAGGCCTGCTGATAAAGCGTTAGCGCTTCCGTGAACTCATTCAAATTGCGGTGGCACTTGGCCATTTGGAAGTATGCCTTGGGGTAATTGTCAGATTGGCGATAAGCTCGGATCGCCAATTTGAGGCGCTTGGTGTCTTCGTAGATGCCACCGATGGTCCAATGCCATTTTCCCGCCTGACTTGGGGCGAGGGTGATTAACTCCCGATACACCTCGATTGCTTTATCGTGTTCCCCAATGGACGAATAAATTTCCGCCACCGCTTGCCTCCATTCAGACAGTTGTTCAGGTGCCAGCTTGGCCAAGCGATCGTATATGCGAATCGCTTGGTCGGGTTGTTTTTTGTCAATCCAAACCGAGGCGATGTGCTTTAGCCCGTCAATCTTATTATCGAAACTGGCGTATATTTCTCGAGCTTTGGGATAGCGTTTCATTATGCGGTGCCAGCCGGCAAGGCTGGCCCGGATGGCGTCGCTCATGCCGATGCGCTTGGCCAAGGCTTCATAGGTTTTAATGATTTCTAAATCTCTCCCGGCCCTCTCGTGAATTCGGGCCATTCTGCGAAACAACTCGGGTAACTCTTCTTCATTCGCGTCAATCGATTCATCCATGATGATGCCGATTACCTGGTCGGCCAGTTTTTCGCCTGCCACTTTTGTATTCTCCGATTTGCAAAGGGAACTGACCGCATCCTTTGAATTTTGATAGATGGCGTCCGATAAATCATGTTCCTTAAATATTTGGACGAGTGTTTTGAGTGCGTTATCAAAATCAGGTTTAGCAAAGTGGTGTTTAGCGAGGCTTTGTGCTGCTTTTGTCAGGTAGGGGAGGTTTTTTTTGTCCTGCTTTGATTTGAAAACGAGATCTGTCCAGACCTGAATCAGGCGTTTTTCGTTTTTTTGAATCTTGGCGATCTCGGCGATATCCCACTTGGAAAGAACAGTAATATGTTTTTCCGGGTGACTGTTGACAGCTTTGCCGTAGGCGATTTCCGCCTTCTTGAGTTCACCTATGCTTTTGTATGACTGGCCAATGAGATAGGAAGCCAGCATTGCTTCGGTCGATTCCGGCCAATAGTCTATGACGGATTGAAATCCGTCCCGAATGCCGGTGTATACTTTTCGTTGCTTGACCTGGCAATGGCTCCACATTAACTGCGCGTAGGGTGCTCCTGCACTGGTTTCGTAAAGGGTAATAAACTTTTCGTACTCGGCGGCAGCAGCAGCATATTCGCCCTTGGTGTAAAATCGCTCCGCAGTCTTCAGTTGGTAACGCTCCACCTGACGCAGTTCGCCAAACGTGTTCACCTCGATTTGCTCCAGCCAGGTGAGTTTTGCGGCGGTTAGGGGACTGGTAAAAAAAAGGAGTGCCGCCGCTGCTGCGACTATTCCGTTTGATTTTTTGCTGTAAGCCATCGGCTATACTCTGAGTGTGCGTAAAGCAAAACGTTACCGCCGAGGCGGTAGCTGGATTCCCAAACGTGGCGAGGGACTCCGGCGTGGCCGTCTGCCCATGCATCGCCGACGTCACCGGGGTGATAGTACACGGCCAATCGCCCGTCAACCACCCATCCCCAAGCAACTCGCCCGCCGTGTGGAGCGACGACCGGCAAAAATGGAACCCCGTTGTGTACAGGGTGATCCAGTGGGACTGGTTGGGGTTTCACCTTCGGTAGGATTTTTTCCATCGATGAAAAAAACTGATTATGCCAGCCTGAACTACCCCCGTTATCTGCAAAGAGCATCCCGTGTTTGTCGGTGAGATATTCCCGCAGTGTTTCGATTTCGCTGTTGTTCAGGCGAATATTCCCTTGTCCGGTCATGTAAACCATGGGAGGGCTTTTTCCCTCAGGAAATCGTTTCAATTGGGAGATGGAACGAACCTCCGGTTTCTTCGCAGTCTTGTGCCCGGTATTCGCGGCGTACCAGAGCAGCATGTTGAGATCGGAATTTCGATCCAGGTCCTGTTCCCAGTCTCCACCGGAATAACTTAACCTGATAAATCGGACGAGGCCCCGCCTTGTGCCGCCCTCAAATCCTGCATTTTTGCCTTCACCCTGGCCGACTTCGTAGATGTGTTTGGTTAGTTCCTGAAGTTGCAGCTTAATTTCCTCGATGGGGGGCGGATTGAACAAGACCGCGCTAAGCGGGTTGATGATGATTTTTTTTCTGATCACCTTTTGGATTTTCACCACTTGCTGCTTCACTTGCGGTTCGCCTCCGCCGTCGGGCAGTTCGTAAATCTCCTTGCATCCCGTCAGCTGTGTGGCAAGGAGCAGCAGCAGTATAAAGATGATGGTGTAGAGAACCATCGTTGTTGCAGATTGATTCAGCTTTCGTCTCTTGGTTCCGTAGTACCATGCCTCAATATCCAGCGGATTGGATGTGCGAACGGTCGATTGGCCAAGCAGGCTGTTCATCGACACAAGGGGCCCGGCCGATGATCCTCCAAGGAGCGAGGGCAAATTACGCTTGGCCAAGAGTGATCTCGAGGCACGCTCGACCAGCCAAACAGTCCATCCTAGGCCTGTGACAAACACCAAACCAAGCCCGAGTTGTGCAAGCGAAGCGCTCAATGCAATCCACCCGAGCCAACTGGTGACTGTGACTGTCAAAAACCATATCGGAAGAATGCAGGCTGACAGTGATGACCTGTGGGCAATTAAACCGGCGTTCCTCTGGCCACTTGCCCATTTGAGTGCACCCGCAGAAATGCCGGCCAAACAAATCAACATCAGCCATTCCGGAAGAAAACTAAAGTTGAAATAATCCAGCCAAACTAGACAAAACAAGGCACCCCAAATTGCGCCCAATCGATTGGCCAAGGGGGAAAGTGGCTCGAGTACTTCCCGGGCGACTCCCTCGCGGCGTGCTTTCGATGGTTCTTCCAACGTTATTCCAAATCCTCGAGTAGATCGTCCGTGCTTTCAAATGGGTTGGGTTCGGACGGAGTACCCTCCTTGGTCTCTCCGATGCCTAGTGTGTCTGCAACCGGTTTTGGTTCACTGGGAATGACAGCGCTTGGCTCGTTGGTGTTGCTTTTAGCGACTTCAGGGGTAACGGGAACACTAGCGGGGCTATTTGTTTTTTCCGGTGTGATGGTGGGTTGAGGGGTTATGTTTTCAGTCGCCCCCCCGCCTTCTAGGGCGAAGGGGATGGCAGTAGACAGCAGCAGAATGGCAGCGAGTATGAATGTCGCAGCGATGCCGCTCCTGATCAGAGTGCTCTGCGCAAATGCGCCAAGCATTTCGGCTGGCGATTTACCTCTCAATTCACCCATGAAGTGGACCAACTCATCCGCAACGGCAGCGCTGTTTCTCTTGATGCCCTTGATATCACGAGAAAGGCTTCCCATTGGCGCGACGGAGACATCCTGCGCTTGGCCAAGCACTGGAGTTGGGGCTTCGCGCTTGGCCAAGCGGACCCCATCGATCGTACCCGCTACCGATTCGGTACCGTCCTCGAGGCGAACCGGTTGATCCTTGTTTATACAGTTGGCATCGAGTAACGCCTGAAGTTCGTCAGTCGTTAACGGGCCGATTTCGTTATTCTCCTTGAGAAGGTAGATGGACATGCTAGTTGGGTGGGCGAGGGGAGGGGTCGAGTACGTGATGCAGTTCACCGCCGGCTTCGCTGACGGCTTCTATTGCAGGTTCAAAAAACTCGGCGATGACGTCCTTGTGGACCTTGAACAAAACCGTTCGGTTTCCGGATGGCAATTCTCCGAGCAGTGACGTCAACTCGGCTGCCAGATTTTCCGGCAAAGTTGGGCGGCCATTCAGGTAGGTGATGTTTTGCTTGTCGATGACCACGCTGGCGTTTTGGCTGGCCGGTTTTACGAGTTCTGTGCCAATCGCGGGCTGCCAGACAAGGTGGCTGTCATCGCGGGCGCGTGCGAGCAGGACGATGAAAATCAGCAGCAAAAAGGCGATGTCACCCATCGCCATGGAGGGGACACTTGCTTCGAGTTTTTTACGCCGTAATATCATGGGTTATTCGACGGTAATGGTCTGCTCTTCCTCGAGTAGGAGTGTTACGATTCCTCCCGCTTTTTCGATGATTTCGGTCATTGCAATCCAGTGATTGTAGGGGACGTCGGCTTGGCTTTTGACGACCACCACTCGCTCTGAATCGGTTTTCTTTTGTTCAATAAGTTGCTGAATTAGGCCCGCGAATTGATCCTGATGATAAGGCGTTCCATCGATCGTGACGGTTGCCGGGGTCAGGCCTACTTCGATGGTTTGCGAATTCTTTTGATCCTCGTTCTTTTCGCTGCGTGGGATGATCTGTGAACGACCGTCCTCCGGCTCGACAGATGCGCAGACCAGGAAGAACACAATCAGGATAAACGCGATGTCGTTCATCGCGCTTGAGGGTGTATCCACCAGGTATTTTGGGCGTCGGAGTCTCAAGGCGATGCGTTGTTGGGTTGCCCGGCTTCGGCGGATTCACGGAGGGTCAGTTGAAGGGTTACAGCCTCCACAAGTTCCGCCGCGGATTCTTCCACGTCCAGCACGAATGTATTGATCACGCTGGAAAAATAGTTGAACGCCATGTAGGCGGGGATGCCGACAATGAGTCCGAAACAGGTTGTGAGCAGGGCTACCTGTATACCGGCCGCTGCTGCCTGGATAATGTTACCGCCGCCCGTTTTGTCCATTTCAACGATATCGCTGAAGGCGACGATCATCCCCTGGACGGTGCCGAGAAAGCCGACCATCGGCGCCACGCTGGCTACAATCGCCAGCATCGGGAGATGTCGTTCGAGCGCCGCCAATATATGAGCGCCGTACGATTCCATGCTTTTGATGACCTTTTCCTCCAATCTCGCAGGGTCATAGTCGAGTTTACTGAGGACCAGATATTTTCTCAGGCCATTGGCAAGAATGGCAGCGACCGGTCCGGCAGCCTGTTCGCACCGGATAAGGGCCTCCTCGATTCGATTGGCAGCGAGATCATTGAGGACAGAGTTTTTGAGTTCGGTATTATCGCCGCCAAGCATTTTTAAACTACGCCACCGTTCGATGATGACCGCTAGGCCAACCAGCGCCATCAGTAGGATCGGCCACATGAATGGGCCGCCTTCGAGCAAAAGTCCCATTGCGCCCGTGTCGAAAAAATCTGCCACGGCGGAGGTCTCAGATGCGGTTGAGGTCGGCGTATCGGGAGAGGAGTTCGTCCCGGGGTTGACGTCCGTCTGAGCCAGTAAAATCGGAATTCCCTGCATTGGTCGCAGGGGGAAAACTAACAGGTGGTGCTTCGGATGTGAATCAATTCGGCGCGCTATTCCTCAAAGAAGAGGGCGCGGGCGTATTCAGTGGGGGAAAAGGGTTGGAGGTCGTCGGCCTGTTCGCCGAGCCCGATAAATTTTACGGGCAGGTCGAGTTCGTTTTGGATGGCAACGACCATGCCGCCTTTCGAAGTGCCATCCAGTTTCGTGATAACAAGGCCGGTAAGCGGTACCGATTTATTGAACTCCCGTGCCTGGCTCAATGCATTGGAACCAACCGAGGCATCGACTACCAGCAGGGTTTCGTGAGGTGCCCCCTCGCTCTTGGTGGAAATAACCCGGTGGAGTTTTTCCAATTCTCGCATGAGGTTGTGCTTGGTATGCAGTCGGCCGGCAGTGTCAATGAACAGGTAGTCGGAGCCTTTGCTCAGGGCCGAGTTGACGGCGTCATGGGCAACGGAAGCCGGGTCTGCGCCGTATTCACTGCTGACCACCGGAATATCGAGCCGGTTGCCCCAAAGGTTCAATTGTTCGATTGCTGCCGCGCGAAAGGTGTCGCAGGCGGCGAGCATCGGGTTGGCTCCCTCGGTCTTCACCCGGTTTGCCAACTTGGCTGCCGTGGTCGTTTTGCCTGCCCCGTTTACGCCGACCAATGAAACGACCGTGAGATCATCCCGCTTGGCCAAGCGCTTGGTTTGCTCGTCGTCGCCGGAGCCAAGACTTGTTTCAACGACGGACTGTGCCACCTGCAACACATCGCCCGCCTGGCCGCCGCTTGATTGGTATTGTTCACGGACCGCATCGACGATTTGTTCCGTTACGGCGTACCCCATGTCGGAAGCCAATAAAACCGCTTCAAGTTCCTCCACATCGTCCTCCGTGAATTTCGGGGATCGCGAAACGACCCGTTTTAGTTCGCCGGATAATTTGGACTGGGTTTTTTGCAGCCCAGAAAAGAATTTTGAAAACAATCCCATCTAAATATCAATCGGTTGGAGCGGGTAGGCGGCTTTTCATTTTCTCCAAAATCTCATAGGGAACCCGCACGGTGCCGATGAGTGGATGCCCTCGGCCGGCTCCGTGGCAATCGGAGCCTCCGGTAATGATCAACCCGTATCGTTCAGCCATTTCGCGATACCGCTTGGCTGTACTCTTGGGATGGCGTGTGTGCCAGCATTCAAGACCATCGAGGCCGGCCTTCACGAGGTCAGGTATCAGGTGGTCGATTTTGTTCAAGCCCGGATGAGCCATGACAGCCAAGCCTCCAGCCTGGTGAATGAGTTCGATGCCTTCCCGGTAATCGACGTTCGTTTTTGGCACCCAAGCAGGGGCGCCCCTGCGGAGGAACCGCGAAAAAGCCTCGTCAACGCTACCGCAGAAACCATGTTTCACCAGTGCTCGAGCCACATGGGGGCGTCCTGGGGCTTTGCATTTGGCTAAATCAAAAACGTCGTCTGAATCAAGTACGATACCCAGTTCGTTCAATTGATCGACTAGGCCGTGAACCCGGTTCGTTCTGTTCTGTTGGTATTTCGTGGTCTCCGTGATCAGGCGTTCGTTTTGAGTATCGAGAAAATAGCCGAGCAGATGCATCTCGTTTCCCTCGATATCGACCGAGAGTTCCGTGCCTGGAATAAATTCAATATTTCGTTCGTCACAGGCCTTGGCCAAGCGGTCGCAGCCTTCAATGGTATCGTGATCAGTCAGGGAAATAGCCGCGAGTTTCATCTCCTCGGCAGCCTTGGCTACTTGTTCAGGGGTAAACGTACCGTCCGAATAATAGGTGTGAAGATGGAGGTCGATCAGCGGCTTGGCCAAGAGGGTTCCTTTCCGTTCCGCTCAGCCAACACTGGTGCGCGAGGGGCGCATCAAGTTGGCCTTTGCCTTGTCCAGAATGCCGTTCACGAAGCGACCGCTTTTTTCCGTGGAGAATTTTTTGGCAATGTCGATTGCCTCATTGATGCTCACCACCGGAGGGATGTCGTCCCGGTGAAGCATCTCGTGGATCGCGAGTCGCAGGATGTTTCGATCCACCTTGGCGATTCTATCCATGTCCCAGTTTTTGACCTGCTCTGAAATTGTTTCATCGATTTCCTTCAGGTGATCCAGTACGCCGCGGATGAGTGGGTCTCCGAACAGGCGCACCTCGTTGTCCTCTGTGGTGGGAGGGGGCAGTTCAGTGGTTTGCCCCCAACTTGCAGGTTGGTTGTCCTGCTCGATCGCGGCCGAGGTCTGGGAGGCCCAAAACTTTTCCAGCGCCTCGTCGGGTTTCTCCGGAGGATTCAAGTCGTATTGAAATAAAAACTGAACGGCTCGCTCTCGAGCCAGGCGGCGATGGCGCATCGGCGGCAGGGTGGAGGATTTTTGTTTTAAGGAAAATACAAAAGTCAGCCGGAAGCTGATATAGTCTTCAAGTCGGCACGCACGGATTCGTAGGAGGTGCTGTATTCGAGTACCTTGGGGTCGGGGTCGATGCCCCAGCTTTTACAGGCTGCGGTGTACAGGTTCGGCCACCAGTTGCGGTGAGCAGTCATGCCCTCATCGCGATATTGATTCCAGTCCATCAGGACGCGAGACCAGCATTCGTCGCCATAAGCGATGGCCTCTTTCGGCGACTCAAAACCGGGCACGTACCAGTCGCGGCCGATGCGCGAGTGCAGCACTTCATCCGCCCAGTCGTAATCCTGAAACAAGCCGGAGAGGGGGTTGTCGGATTCCATGCCGACCTGCCACTCAAACCGCTTGCCTGTTTTTGGCATGAGGCCCTGTTCGATGAAATAAAGCACCGCATGACGCTCCTCCGGTGTGAGTTGGGTGTTTAGGGCCAGGGACCAGGTGTGGTTGACCATCACTTCGCTTGGCCAATTGATTCCGAGATTCACGAAGCCAACCTCGCCCATCATGGCATGGCGCGCTTCATCCCAAAGTTGGCGCGTCATGTCTTGGTAATATTCCCAGGATTTGTTGGGAGTCTCAGCGATGATACTCGACATCATCTCGGGGACGTCGATCTCCCGGAGCCGCTTGTAAAACATCATCAACGTCTTGGGCTCGGGCTCGAATGAGTCGTTGTAAAGGAACGTCTCGGCGTTGACTCCCATGTTATACGGGTCGGGGAAACGCTCATCACGCCTTGGGACGCCATCGTAGGTGTATGGTTTGGCGGAGTGTTGTCGGTTGATCGTGTTTTTGGTGAGTTCCTTTTCTCCACCAAGGCCGCCTGCATTAGCGAGGCAATCGGATAAAAGGCCAAGCCAGGCAGATGAGTCGGCACGGGTCGCGTGATCGACCATCGCTTTGATGCTCGCTTGGCCAAGCGTGATCATTTCCCCGAGTTCAAGCAGCGCGAAACGGATGACTCGAACGGACGGATGATCCACGAGGGGGTTGGTGTCCTCGAGATGGTTTCGCATGGCGCCGTCGAGTGCGGGGAGGGCCACCTCGTACAGTCCCAGCAACAGTTCGCCGGTTGTTGGGGCGGAGAGGATTTCGTCAAAAAGAATCTCGAGATTTGCGTTCGGCACTGCTTCGAGGCGGAGCGGGGGTTCGCGCATTTCACCCACACGCTTGCGAAGAGCAGCGACGTGTTCCGCACAGTAATGCGAGTGCAGGCTGAAAGCCATCTTCAACTCGTAAATCGGTTCGGAGGGAATCCGATTATTGAATATCTGGTGCGACCGTTTGAGTGCGTAGTGGTAACGCTTTAGTCGGCGGACGCACTCTTCAACCGACAAACCGGGGCGCTGGGCATCCTTGAAATCGCAGACCCCAGCCAGTGGCGGGAGATCATGAAGTGAGCTGTATGAACTCATGGGCTTGCTATGCGGTAGAACTGGTGCCGGGCATCGGGCCAAATTAAAAACTCCACCACTTTTTGCTCGGTGACAAATGCGTTGTTCTCGAGTTTTTCCCACTGTCCATTCCCGATGTCGTCCGTGGCATGAAGGGAGTAGCTATTGCCGGGCAGGGCGAGGAATTTGACCGAAATCCTGCCATCGCCGGTCCGGTTTATTTCGGTCAATAGTACATCGCTAGGGGTGCCGCCGAGGACGAGACTGGCCCTCCAGTTTGTAGGGTCCTGTTCCGGGTTGAAGAGCGAGATTCTCTCTAGCGATGATCCCAGCCCGTCTGCCTCTTCCGGCCAAGGCGTTTGGCTGCCGTAGCGGATACTCGAAATACGCTGGCCATCCGGATCCAGTAGGCAGACCTCCTCGCCGCCGTTGGAGAGAGCACCACTGAACGTGCCGAGGATTTTGGCGTTGGGATATTTTTGGGCAAAAGCGACAGGATCATCGTTTGATATAATGACCGCAGATTGCCATGGTTCGAGCACTCCGTCCGAGAAGGTGAAGTTTACCCCGGTAAAGCTGACACCGGCTAGAGGCACAGGTGCGCCGCTGGCGTTTTTAAGTTCGATATACTCCATGGCTTTGCCTTCGACCGGATTGTACATCAATTCAGTGATCTGCAGCGCGGCAGTTTCGGAAATCGTGACCGAAGCGATCGCCGGGGCGCTCCACTTGGTTCCGCTTTTCGCGCGGACTGTGATGGTGGATGATTTTTCGATCGGGATCGGTATGCCGGCTGCGTCCATCAGCATTGCTTCCAGGTTAAAGCTCAAATCCTTGTCAGACCGGGAGCCGCGATGCACTTCAACTGCGAGGACGTTTTTGCCGGTTCGAAATTCCGGTTGGTCGACAAAGTAGGGGAAGAAAATGCGGCTCTCCTTGCTCGGGTTGCGCTTGGCGGAGTAGGTGCGGTATCGAATGGTGCCGCTTGGCATGTTGCTGCGGACGATTTCCTCTCCATTAAGATGAATCACCGCGCCGTCGTCGCGAAGCAGTTTGATGAAGAGCGACTTGGCTTCGTCGCCCGGTTGAAAATCAAATGTCCTGCGAAAATAAATCGTGTTCCGATATTTCGAGCTGGGAGATGGGCCGCGTTCGACTGCTGTGGCCTCGTCGCCATCACCGTAACCCAACTCCGACTTGCCGCTTGGCCAAACGCCGTCGTCAAAGTCGAGCTTCTTCCAGTCGGTTTTATCCTGTGCTATCCCGGTGTCGAGATAACGCCACTCACTGCCCTTGGGGATGATGACTTCGGCTTCCGCTTGGCCAAGCCGCTTGGCCAAGGGGTTGAGTTTCCCGTTGGGCAGTCTTGGGTCGGTGCCGTCCAGCGTGAAATAAACCTCGTCTGACTGGGCGCGCACGCCCAGATTGAATCCGGGGAGAGCCGAACCCTCGGTCATACTGAGGATCGGGGCAGGGATCGCGTCAAACTGGGTATCCATCCATGCCAAGCGGCGTGAGACCCAACTTTTTAGTTGGTTAATTTCAGTTTTGAAACCGGTCTTGGTGTTGACTAGGCGCCACTTGGTGAAGTTTCGTTTTGCCGCCTCCTCAAGCAACTCCTCCCACTCGTCGATTACGGAAAAGATGTTTTGTTCGGTCATCGCCTTGCCGCGCACTTCGGCCCAGCGCTGGGCGTAGAGCTCCTTGAATGCCTTGTTGCTCATCACACGCCCCCACCATCCGTAGCGGTAACTGCCTGACCACCCGACAGGATTCGAGGCGCGACCGTCGTCGTCACAGCCCATCGTCCGGTCGAAATCCCACACCGGACCGTACTCTAGCCGCTTGTTGCGGTCCTTAAAAAAATAGGTACTAAGCCTCAGCCCATCCGGGTTTTTGGTGAACTCGTTGATCATGTGATGATCCACCCAGGAAAGGGGATCGATATAGTCGTCGTATTTTGTCGACGAACTGAGGTTCTTGTAGACGTTGTTGAAGTAGGTGCGGACGTAGGAGCTTTGTTTGGACGTGACCTCGTCCTCCTTGGGTTCAACCCATTTCACACTTTGCCCTCCCGCACTGAAGCCGGAATCGCCGGGGTCTGGCCGGTCGATCTTGAACATGTATCCGCCTGTAACCTCTGGGTGCGCGTTGTCCTCAGGGCTGATCCGGGTGACGTTGACTCGATCCTTGCTGCGGGTGATTTTCTCCATGAACACATACACGCCAACGTAGTCGCCGTAACTCAGTGAGCCACCGTTGGTATTCACGAACACTTCGCAAAACCGGGTGCGCACGGCGTAGCGACCGATTTGATTGCTGAGTTCATAAACCAGGGCATTGCGAATCAACGCGCGGTCAAAGTTGTATGGCGCGTAAAGAATCCAGTCGGAATCCTCGGGCAAACCCAGCGGAGAAATATCCTTGTCTTCTCCAAAGGCGTCGCGCGCCTCGACGGTGAACGCTTTTTTCGCCCGGTTCAGTGAGGATGATCCCCTGATTTTGATGCCCACCCTTGTGTCCAGTGTCGGGTCATTGGTGAGTCGGGTGCGCCCGTCTTCGCCCGGTTCGTAAATCGACATGTGCGCCTTCTTGTAGGGATCCGGAGGGATACCGCCTCCGCGAAAATTCTCAATCACGACCACCGGGAGGTTGGATGAAAACGTGCGTGCGTTTGTCGCGAGTTGCAGGTAGGTGTGAGAAACAGGCACCCCTGCGTTGCCTTCCTCGTCGAAGCAGCGAGCCGTAAGCATTGTCGTTTTGTTGATGCGAATCTTGCTGGTGTACTTTTTTGACGATTGAGTCGGGATGGATTGATCTGTCGTGTAGCGGATGATATCGCCCTCTTTTCCCGGCTCCAACGCGATCTGCAAGGAAGATTTAAAACTGCTGCTTTCTTTTGAGAAAGTGGGGATGCCGGGGCGAGGGGGAATGGCGCTAGAATTCGGGCGACCGGGAGTTGCAAAACTCAGGAAAGATCGCTTTTCCTTGTCGAACTCAGTACTTTTTCCACTCAGCAGGGTGGGCATGATGAAGAATTTACTCCGATCAGCTCGGCTGTCATACGCCTGAATGGTAAGCACGTTGGAATTGCCACTCTTGAGCAAATTGATGTGCTCGCTCAGGTCGAAATCCACGTACTGCGTGTTGGTGTTTCGGCCGGAGGCGTAAGAGTTGTAGCGTGGCCTGTCCGGTGCGTTAGACTCGGCCACCTTGGTGCCGTTGATCGAGGCGATAAATCCGTCGTCGTACCGAATTCGCAACACCAGCGCACTGATCGAATTGAGATCGTTGACGCGGAACGTTTTCCGCAACCAGATGCATCTTTTGGACGTGGAAATCTTTGTTTTGATCAGGTCGCTGAAAGTGCTGCCGGTTTTGTCAAAGCCAAAGCCGGATCGCGAGTTTTTCCACGAACTGGTGACCTTGAAATCCGGGTTTTCCCAGTCGAGTTTCGAGTGACTGCTGCCTGGGATCAGGTAGCGAAATGTCGAATGCGCCGGGATGATTTCATCGAGGTCGCCCATCATGGGTACGCCGTATGCCCAGTCATCATCACCCGCCGGAAAGTTCGGTTCATATTTATCGACAAAACTACCGCCCGGCTTGGCCAAGCCAAGGAATTCACCCGCTCGCGACAAACGGAAGCTCGCGTGCAGGGGCTTGTTGGCTTCAGTGATATTGTTCCCAGAGGCATGCACCAGCAGGTACTCGTGCGGCGGGATGCTTACGGAAGGGAAAACCCACTTGTGAGGGTCGGAAAGGTCGTCACTCAGCCCCCAGCCGCCGAGGTTCAGCGGGGCGTCGCTTGGGTTGTGGATTTCTATCCAGTCGGGGGAGTCGCCGAAATCGTCACGCAACGAGTTGTCATTTGCGGCGACGACTTCGCTGATGAAAGGATCGCTGGCGAGAAGGCCTGGCGCTTGGCCTAGCGCCAGAGCGAGTACTGTAAGTATGAAATAACGCCGCATTTTTTCGGTGGAAAGCCTTCGTTGGTAGCTCGGGCGCGAAAGATTAACGCGCTTGGCCAAGCGGAAAAAGCTGAATGTCGATCACCCGTTACCGGCTTCTTGTGCTCCCAAGGCGGTTTCGCGTTCGAGAAGGGTGGGGTGGTCGTAGTGAAACCCGCTGTAGAGCGGGTGTGGAGTGAGGTTGGAGAGATTTTCTCTATTCAGTTTTCGCAACGCTGTGATCATTGGCTGGCTGGTTCCAGTGGCGTTCGCTGCGAATGCGTCCGCTTGGAATTCGTACTTTCGGGACCATAAACTCGAAATTGGCGTAAGCCAAAACGTAACGGTTCCGGCAAGCAGCGAAAACACTAGAAACGCCGGCGCATAGCCTTCAGTGAAGCCGAAAGCCTCGACGAACGCGGGTTGCTGTGCCAACAGGTTTAGCAGATAAAGCCCGACCAGAGTCGTGATGAATGATCGCATGATCATTTTGGGGACATGCCTGAGTTTGAAATGGCCGATCTCATGAGCCAGAACGGCTTCGAGTTCCTCGTCGTCAAGTTGTTCAATCAGCGTGTCAAACAGGGCGATTTTTCGCCCCTTGCCCAGGCCGGTGAAAAAGGCATTGGAATGTTTGGATCTTCGACTGCCGTCCATCACCTGAATTCCGGCGTTGATGAAACCGGTGCGCTCTGCCAGTCGATTCAACCGGTCTTTCAACTCGCCCTCGGGCAGCGGGGTAAATTTGTTGAATAGTGGCAGAATGAAAATCGGGGCCAGTACGCTCATGAGCAATTGAAAAGCCACGATCACACCCCAGACCCAAAGCCACCAGTACTCTCCCCCGTTTTCGGTCAACCAAAGAATCAACCAAAGGAGGGGAACGCCGATGATGAAACTGAGCAGTAGTCCCTTGGCCTGATCTCCCCACCAGGTTTTTTGGGTTGAAGTATTAAAACCGAACCGCTCTTCGAGTTTGAACTGGGAATACCAGGAAAAGGGCAGGGCCAGCAAAGAGAAGAGCCATAGTACAGCCCAAAGCGTTGTCGCTTGGGCAAAGTGGGATTTGCCGAGACTGGTCGAAATCGAGTTAAAAACGATGGCAATGGTGCCGAAAAAAAGAAGCCCGATGACCAGCGAGGTTGAGTAGGTGTCGGACATTGTGCCGAAGCGTGCCTTGGCCAAGGTGTAGCGAACGGATTTTTGATACGTCTGCTCGTCCATGATTTCCTTGAACGGTTCCGGGATGGCGTTCGCGTGTTTTTTGACATGCCGGGTGTTGATGTGGTCTAGCCAAAGTTCGAACAAATAGCGCAAGGCAACCAAACCAAGCGCGACGGCGACGTAAATTGTTTTCGGTTCGTCCCAGTTCATGTGACCTCCTTTATCGAATCCCGGAGGGTGTTGAAGATTTTTTTGACCTGTGCCTGTGTGGTGCAGAACGGAGGCATAATGACGATGACGTTTCCGATTGGCCTTGTCAGCACGCCGCGTCTGGCCATCGCATTGCAAACGCGAATGCCAACCTGCTTCGACAGATCAAACGGTTTTCGGGTTTTCCAGTCTTCAACCAATTCGACGGCAAGGACTCCAGCTGACTGTCGAATGTCTCCAACCACATCTAGTTTCCATAGCGGCTTGGAATATGATTTCAGATTCGCTGCGAGGCATGATCGTTTTTGTTTAGTGTTACCGCTTTCGAGCAGATCGAGACTCGCAAGGCTGGCTGCTGCGCCGAGAGGGTTGCCGGTGAAACTGTGGCCGTGAAAAAACGTTTTAAACTCGTCGTACTCGCCGAGGAATGAATCGAAAACCTCCTGAGTCGTCAGCGTGGCGGCCATGGGTAGGTATCCGCCGGTCAGTCCCTTGGCGATGCAGAGGTAGTCCGGCTGAATTTTCTCTGCGTGACTGGCGAAGTATCCGGCAGACGCACGGCCAAGCCCCGTCATGACTTCGTCCGCAATAATTTGCGTTCCGTGTGCACGTGCGATGGCGCCGACTCTGGCTAGCCACCCCTTCGGTTGGGCGATCATTCCAGCGGGCCCCTGCACGCCGGGTTCGACGATGAATGCCGCGTAATTGCTGCCTCGTTTTCTGCGGTTTTCAAATTTCTTTTCCACCAATCCGACGCATTCCATGTTGCATTTGCGATACTCCCTGGCGTCGGCACGTTGGGGCTTGGCCTTGTTAAACGGGCAGCGGTAGCAGTACGGCGAGGCGATCTTGTCGGTTTTGAAAAGCATGCCGGAGTAGGCCTTGTGAAACAGGTCGATGTGACCGGCGCTGACCGCACCGATTGTGTCCCCATGATAGCCAGCATCGACCGAGAGGAATCTTGGTTTGCGCGCTCGGCCAGTGCGCCGCGCGTGCTCGTATGCCAACTTGATCGCCACCTCGGTTGCGGTCGAGCCGTCGTCCGAGTAGAAGACCTTGGCCAAGCGCGGCTCGGTTTTCGGGAAGCGGGTTCCCGGCTTGGCCAAGCGGATTAGTCGTTCGCCAAGCTTGGCTGCCGGTGAGTTCGCAAAACCAAGCGCTGAGACGTGGGAGACTTTGTCCAGTTGAGTGCGAATGGCACGGTTGATCTTCGGATGGTTGTGGCCGTGAAGGTTCGTCCAGATGGATGAGTTTGCGTCGATGTATTTTTGCCCGGCGTTGTCCCAAAGATGAGTCCCCTTGCCACGTTCGAGAACGATCGGTTTGCTCTTCATCCAGTCCCGCATTTGCGTGAACGGATG
>CEWJ01039440.1_pt1 | contig 17674 bp, 26 predicted proteins | sample 350291 | NCBI WGS metagenome assembly CEWJ01 (sample SAMEA2622923, study PRJEB7988) | marine metagenome | isolation source: saline water (ENVO:00002010), including | reverse complement strand
AAAAAAACTTGTTTCTACTCACTTTGCACACATCATAATGTGTATCGTTGTACAATCTTGATCACCTCTCAGCCCCCAGCTCGGCTGGGGACCGCACGTCCCTCGGCTACGTCTCACCGGATGGGGTCCTTCATCGCACAAGTGCTCTGGCCCCAACGCCGTGGCTTAACGTAGCGTCCCGCCGACCCCCCTTTAGTATATGAACGTGACGAGTTGTCCAAACCAATCAAACGGGCCACTGAGCCTCATTCTGCCCCGAAGAATTCTCGGAGAACGGGGTGCATTTCCATCGCTTGTTCCTTCTGAATTTGCTCGTAGGTCCTCAAGATGATTCCTACCGCCAACAGAAGACCGGTACCCGTTGCGTTTCCGACCGTACCCAAAAGATCTGCACCAGCTGCAAGCAAACCGACGAAAGCACCGGAAAATAGCGTCACTGGCGGAATGTATCTCATCAGAATTCGCTCGAGAACTTTCGGATTCTTTCGGAACCCTGGAATCTGCATACCTGTGTTCTCGATTTGCTTGGCAACGTCCTTGGCCCCCATGTTGGTGGTTTCAATCCAGAACTTGGCGAACATCATCGAACCCAGTGTCATGACTGTCACGTAGGTAATCACGTGCAATACCACCTGCCACAGACTATGCCCGTAGGGATCTGGAGATTGATTGAGTAGTGGCAACAGCCAGTCACCGACACCATTGACCATCGAAGCATACCAAGCGAAACCGTCGGTTGCTTGGGTCTGCCCCACGTCATAAGACCCAAGATACGGGGCAATCGACCACGCACCCTGCGAACCTAAAATCGGAACCGTCGACATCGTTGGATGACTCCAGAATAGGAGAGTGAACATGTTCAAGTTGGCCAGCAATGCAGCCATCAAAATCACAGGAATGTTACTGGCATAGACCAGGCGAATCGGATACTGTCCACGGTGTCCACGAACCTTGCCGTGTGTCAGTGGCAATTCCAATTTGCTGCTCTCAGCATAGGCCACAACGAGGAACACGACCACACTCGAGAACAGGGCGACGACCGCATTTGGATGTGCAGCATCGCCAAGTAAGATCGATTCGAAACCGTTGGCTGTCACCATCTCTGAGAACGTCGCCGTTCTCAGTGTGTAGAAAATCATCGGTAGGGTTCCTGCAGGTGGATTCTGCAGACCATAGGCACCGGGATTCACAGCCAAGGGCGAGAGTGTTCCAACAAATGTCGACTGAGCCACACCGGCTGCGATGAATAGAGAGATACCGGAACCAATACCCCACTTACTGACCAATTCATCCAACAAGAACACCAGTAGTGAACCGATGAACAATTGTGAGACGATAATGGCGTTGGCCCAACCTTGTCCAAAGTCGCTAACCAAGGCAGGGGAGGCGTCGAGGAATCCGTATACTTGAGGAATCGATTCGACGGGAATCATGATCAAAACGAGGATTTTCTGGACACCTTGGTACAATTGCTTGTCATCACTGTCACCCAAATCCAGTTTGATGATTTTGGCACCTGCGAACAATTGCATAATAATTGAACCGGTAACAATTGGACCAATACCCAAGTGCATAATCGAACCAGAGGCTCCAGCCATGATGGCACGGAAGCTGCTGAATACGTCGATTGTGGCTTCGGAAAGACCCCAAATCATGACGTTTGTCATGGCGAAGTAAATGATCAGAACAAACGTGGTTGTCCACAATTTTGAATTAAATCGAACGTGACCTTCGGGTTTGGTGATTGAGGGGTAAACGTCAACCAAGCGCTTCAACCCATACAATCGGCTACTCTCGTCGCCGGTGTATAGCAAACACGCCAGACAAAGACCGGCCATCAATCCCATGAGGATGATACCGACTAGAAGGAATCCAACCATGCTGGAATCATACAATCCCCAAATGATGGCACCGAAGAAGAAGGAGACCCAAATCATCGGTTTCAGTGCTCGACCAATGAATTTGATTTCCTTCACTTGGTCGGAGAGATCTGTTGAAGTCCCCCAAATGATGAATCCAACATACGGAATACTGACTAAAATTGCATAGAATGGAGCCATTAGGGAATAATCCATGAAGAATTCGCCCCAAGAGATCAACTCACCTGTTGTGGTGTCAACAGGGCGGTCAGGGAACAATGAATCCCATTTCCAGTACAGCAGTGCCCCCCAATAGATTGCAGAGATAATTAGAATCCCGGGCACGTTTGCTCTACGACTCATTTCCAGTCCTCCTTTTTCCTAAGTGAAAATTATTCCTCTTCCCATTCGCCAAATTCATCGCCATCATCGACAGTTACGGAACCGCCGGCAGCTTCGACCTTGGCCACAGCTTTGGCACTTGCATGCTCAACGGTGACATGGATGGCTGAGTTAATCTGACCCGAACCGAGCAACTTGTCGATGCCATGCTCTGAGAGATTCACACTGTCTGCATCGCCTGCCAAGTCAGCGAGAGCGCTGACATTACAGGTGACGTGACGAACACGTAGACTGGGGTCACGATTGAATCCGTGCATACCATAATGACGTGGCATGTACTTGATTCGTGTCATGACTCGATGCTTGTTTAGACCTGCATTTCCACGACCGCCACGCATTCCTGCACCACGGCCAGCTTTCTTTCCACGACCGTGATAGCGCGAGCGACCACGGAACTTGTTTGTACGAGATACCATGTTTTTTCACCTCACATCATTCGGGCTGCGAGTTCTTCAATCGCATCGCCTCGGAAGCCGAGTGCGCCGCCTACTGTGTAGTGACGCTTGACGCCGCCCCATCCCTTGTTTCCTCGGGGTGGGTGCAGGCGGAAGACACGCTTCATTGCCTCCAAATCCTTGACAGTTGCTTCGCCGCTGGCAATCGCCTTAGCGAACGAATCGATGTCCTTGTAGTCTGATCCATCCTTGACCACAGCATCCGTAATCGGGTGGTCACCCATCAAACGACCACGGTCTCGAATGAGTCCAGCGATCGCCTCAGCGGAGATTTCGCCCCATGTGACGAAATCCTTGACCTTCTGGAGCATTCCAGCGTAGGTATCGGATTCCGGGATGAGGACTGCGTGGTTGACACGGGTTAGGTTGAGACTCTCCATCGTTTCACGAATGGAACGCTCGACTGTACGGTCACTTCGAACACGAATTACCAACCAAGTCATTCAGGTACACGCCCCTTTACGATATTCAAGCGACCCGCTTGGTCACCGCTAACACGGTGCGCATTCAACTGCTTGAGAGCGTTGAATGTTGCCTTTGCGAAGTTGATTGTTGTGCGCGTCTGCCCCTTTGAGCGAGACCAAACGTCGGTGACGCCAGCGAGCGTCAAAACCTGACGACCGGTGTCCCCAATGACAAGGCCCTTTCCAGTTGGTGCTGGAAGCAGGGTAATTCGAGTTGAACCTGCACGGCCTGTGACCTTGAACGGAACACTGGTACCGGCACCTTGACCGGATTCCCAAGAACCGTTACCTCGCTGAACCTGGATGATGTTGAGCTTGGCGGTGTGAATGGCCTTGCGGATTGTGCTAGCGACTTCTTTGCCCTTGACAATGGCCAATCCAACATAGCCATCCTTGTTACCCACGCAAGCCATGACATTGAATCGAACACGTCGTCCACTGTCTGTCATTCGCTGAATCATGTTGACATTGATGATGTCATCCTCAAGACCCGGGAGCAATGCATCGACAATTTCGACTTCACGAATTGGGAGCCCCGATGATAGAGCTTCGTCAATGTTGACAATTTGCCCGGTCTGAACCATGTGACCCAATCGAGTCTTTGGTGTCCAGTTGCGCAGCATTTCCATGGGATCGGGACCTACGCCTCGACCTCGACGCTGGGGGGGTCCGCCTTCGGATTCCTCAGCTTGAGCCCATGCGGCTGCAATGCCTGGTGCCTGTGGTTTGTTTTCATCGCTCATCTCAGTTCGCCTCCTCGATTGCGGATTTTGTTTTCTCTACAGCACCCGCGATGCTGTCATTGATGTGAGATCCTGCAAGGCGCTCTTCGCTAGGGAAGACGTCCTCACTGTGAGGGACCCACAACCCTCCATCGACCATGCCTTTGAGTGCAGCAAACACCCGGTTTCCCGGTGTAGATGCTGCCAAACCAATGTCGAGAACCGCTTCATCGTGACCGGACTTCTGCACTTGCTTAGCAAGGGCATATCCAGTGCAGTATGCTGCTGGAACGGACTTTGTGGATTCCTTGGATGGCCAGGCGTACTTGCCGCGTAGGGACTTTGCATCCACGGATGAGACCACTTGGTCGCCATCTGGATTGTATGTAATCAGTTGGCAAATGACCTGAGTATTGGTCACACGTACAACCGCACGAGGTGTACCTCCACGTAGCAACTTGAGACGGCGGTGGTAGTCGGTTTGTCCGGTCGTCCGGCGCTTGTATCTGCGTCGTTGTCTCCTACCCTGTGCCATCACTCGCCACCTCCTAGTGAAATGCCGTCAATTTCCATATTGGCCTTCATGTGGGCAATGGAACGGTAAGAACCACCCTTGGCCTTGCGGTAGTAGTATCGGTACTTGCTAGCTTCAAGTGTGCCATTCTCGCGCATTTCCTTGAGAGTGCGACGTTGACTTCGAATGGTACGCATCCAGCGATTCTTCTTCGGCAAACGTGCACGTGCACTGCCTTTGCGTGAACCGTGTCCACGACGACGGCCCTTGGCACGCTGTTCTGCGAGTTTGCGTGCACGAACGCGGCTGGTACCCTTGATGGGTCGAGCACGAATGAGGCCCTCCTCAATCAATTCGCGTACGTCTGACTTCTGAACTGCACTGCTGACTTGATCGACATAGCGTGGATCAACCCACACTCGGTTGACACCACACTTCAAAATCTGGGCGGCCATTTTCTTCTGGTTCGTAATCTGCATCAGATTCCCCTCCTTCGGTTGAGTACACGGATGCCCAACTCATCGGCACGCTCGTGAATCAATACGCGCTTTCGACCCCCGACAGTCCCACCAACACGGGCGGCTTGTACGGATGGGTCGATTCCATCCAGATCTTCTGGACGATGGACAAGAACCTCTTCGAATCCTGACGGATGAAGATCTCGAGCAGCTGCAACCTTACCGTACCCGACACGGGCCATAGGGCTGCGATATTTGCGATTCAGTCGTTGACTGGATTGCAGACCCTTGGGTTTGCGCCATCCCGTTCGAGACAGACGGCGGTATCGGAACCACTCCTGTCGGCGGAACTTGGGCTGATTCTTTCGCTGTACTTTTCGTGCTTCAAGTGCGGACTTGGTCGCATCATCAAGAACAGGCTTTTGCTTGGCAACGTGGAAGTACTCCTCATCGTCATCCCAATCTTCGTCGTCATCATAATCGTCGAAATCATCTTCTTCTTCGTCAACGATTTCATCTTCGACATCGTCATCGTGCACCTCGGCCTCTTCCAGGCGGGAAATGAGATCGGCTTTCTTACCGGATACGGGTAGGCCTGCGTCCTTCAAGAGTTCCTTGAGTTCGGCGACTGTCATACTATCATATTCGCTCATTCATATCCCTCCTCATGCTTTCTCCACGATGTAAATTCCATCTTGGAACACTCGGCGGTCACGGCCGCGGATGCGGCAAGCACGCTCAATGTTCGCACTGGTTTGTCCAACCTTTTCCTTGTCAATACCTGAGACAACGACTTCGGTCTTGTTCTCGACCTTGACGGTCACTTCAGCAGGTGTCCATGGCAAATCTGCCTGACGTGGAACCCGCTCACCGAAGAGGTTGTTGATTGTGAGTGTTGAACCCTCGACTTTGAGGGTCATTGGGAAGTGAGAGTATACGGCCTTCAATCGGTACTCAAAGCCCTCTGACAATCCCTTGTTCATGTTGCGTAGGTGAGCAGCCCATGTACCTGCCAACGCCTTTTCCTTGCGACGTGGAAGATCAATAAAGACCTCAAGATTACCTTCGTTCATCGAGACATCCAAGCGTGGACTTGCAAATTCTCTTGAGATGGACTTGCCATCCTTAGAGAGAGTAACGACGTTGCCGTCAATTGCAGCACCCACACCCTCTGAAAGCTCGACGATGTGCTTGATGTGGTCAACCTTTACCATTCAAATCACCTCAATATACGTAGGCCAATAAACGGCCACCGATTTTCTTGTCCTTCGCATCATAGTGATGCATGACACCATCGTTGGTTGTCATGATCAGTAGACCGAAGTCTCGGGCAGGTAGATAGCGGGACTCCCACTTATCGAATTCTGCGCGCTTGACACTGTGACGTGGCTTGATGACACCACAGCGGTTGATGGCACCGACGAGTTCGACACGGAAAGCATCGCCTCGACCGTTTGCCACGCGCTCGTATTCTCCGACATAGCCGGATACTTGCATGATTTTCAGCATGTTATCTAGCAGTTTGCTGGCTGGGGCGAGAGAGACCTCGTAATGTCCAGCTTGCTCTGCGTTGTACATTCGCACGAATGCGTCACTTAGGGGATCAAATTGCATCTCTTCACCACCTCAACTAAATTTCTTGAAGCCAATCTGGGGGGCTACATCCCGGAAGCACTGACGGCACAGACGAAGTCCGTGTCGGCGAATCATACCACGCTTGCGACCGCAACGGCGGCAACCAACTGTTCGGCCAATATTTTCTCCATGATCTCTTGCCATCTTCACTCCTCCACTACAGTTAGGCCAAATCGGCCTTGGAACCATTCTAGACTCTCTTCTCGAGAGACGCGGTGTACAGTACCAACGCTGGCCTTTCGGCGACGGCGGCGGCTGACACGGTGACCTGGGCGCTCTAGTACGACGTTGACGTCCATGCCAAAGATGCCAATCTCTGGGTCATACTTCATCTCTGGGAAGTCGGTGTAATCTCGGATGCCAAAGGAAAGATTTCCTGAGTCATCCCAGTTGTAAGCGGGCAATGTGTTTTCACGGCACCAAAAGGCATCCTTGAGGAATTTTTCGATGTGCTCTTGTTCACGGAGTGTGACTTTGCAACCGATTGGGGCCCCTTCACGGGTTCCCAAATCACGGTTGGTCTTCTTTGAAAGAGTACGAACCGGGTCAAGTCCGGAGACCAGACCGAGAACCTTCTCTGCCAGTAGGAGACGGTTTCCACCTTCACCGACACCGATGTTTACGGTGACCTTGGTGATCCGAGGGGCGGTCATGGGGTTGGCGGACTCACTCATGCGTTCACCTCATCCAGGGGTAGGTTTGCGTCACCAATCACGAACACGTGGTCGACGATGGTGCCGAAATCTTCGAACAAAACCTCGTTGTCTTTGCTTGAACGCTTGACCAAATATTCGTTCATGGTCGCTGTACCACCGGTGTGACTTCCACCGATGAGGTAGCAGTTTGCGCCGGCTTCGAACTTGTGATGACCCTCAATCTTCTGCGATTCAACGTCCAGCACCAAGGTGTCCATGGTGTTGTACTTGTTCGCATCATCGACCAAGATGTTGCGTCCATCGTGGAGGTTGAGCTGAGTCACGCCACCCTTGATGGTGGTCTTGCCATCGACTCGGCAGAGTTTGTGACCTGCTTCTTTGGCAGAAATGGATGCATAACGGAGTTTACCGTTCTTGTCCAATACACAGCGATAGTGATCATCCCCAACACTCAGAACATCCATGACTCCAACGCCACGGCGAATGTCGGTCGTCACACGACCATCAACGCGAATCTTACGTGTTGCGAGAGCGCGCTTGGCCTCTCGCATGGATTTTGCAACACCAATGACGTCACGTAGAACGACACCCATGGCCATGCAACGCTCAAGCGGGTGCCCGCTCGGGCGTGGGCGTGAAATCCAAATGTCAGTCTTGCGGGTCAATGGCCAGCTTCGCGGCATGGCCAGTCTCTTCATGTGGCTTGAACTCATTCGTCATCGCCTCCGTTCATCGATTGGAGTTTCTTGAGACGGATGGGGTCTGAATCGTCAATCTTGACGACAACGACATTGGATGAGTGCACAGGAATACCCTCCTCCTTTCCATCTGCCTTGGAGTGTGTCAGACCTTCAATGAAGATGTGACCAGAACTTGAATCCACACTGGCGACTGCTGCACGAAGGCCAGCCTTACCGCGAGCGTCGCCGGAGCGCTTACCCTTCTCACCTTTGGCCGAATTGGGATGGCCAAAGTCGCCACGGCGAACCTCAACCGTATCACCAACTCGAATGGTGACGTTGCGGACGTTTGCATAAGCGGGATCAAGACAACGCGCACGAAGACGCTTGCGTTGAACATGTAGAGGTGCGTTTGCTGCAGACTTGCGCTGCTTATTTGGGGACTTACTGACCATTTTCAACACCTCATACAATTTGCTTCGCTGTAGCCGCGATACGGGGCCAACGTTCCGCTGCTTCACGGCTTACAGGCCCCTTGATATCTGAACCACGGACTTCACCGCGCTCATTGACAATCACACATGCATTGTCTTCAAACTGAACCCAAGTTCCATCGGGTCGACGGAATGGGCGCTTTTGTCGTACAATGACTGCATGGAAAATCTGACGGCGTGTCTCAGGAGTACCCTTTTTCACAGTGACACGGACCAAATCGCCTACACCACCAGCAGGGTATCTTCGAGCCACACCACCGGTGTTCAGGACCGAAATCAACTGAACGACCTTGGCTCCAGTGTTGTCAACACACTGGATTCGGGCTTGTGTGGGTAGACCACGGGTTACTTTCGATGAAATGCCTCTCATTCACTCGCCTCCGCTTCAATAACACAGAACGTGATGGTCTTGGACAGAGGTCGGCACTCCATGATTCGAACACTGTCGCCGACATTGACATCACCGATGCAAGATGGAAGGTGAGCTGCATATCGGCGAGTTCGCTTTTCGTATCGCTCGAACTTCTGCATGTAACGGATGTGTTCTCGCTCGACAATGATCGACTTTTGCATGCCAACTTTTGCAATGGTGCCTTCAATAATCTGACCTCGCAATCGTAGGGACCCATAGAATGGACAATTCTCATCGCCGTCCCATTCGCCCTTGGGCTGGTTGTTCAGTTCAATTCCAATATCTCGCATTTTCAATTCCTCCGGTAGTTTCGGTGAATTCGGTCCTCGGGGCGCTGACACACCATGGCGCCCTGGATGAGATCACCCTCATTGTCAAGGGTGAACTCGATGACGTTCTTGGCAAGAGTCTTGGTCTCACCATCAACATCGATTGCGATGGTTCGGCGGGTTTCGCCAACCACCATGCCCGACAAACCCACCAATTGGGCATCAGGCGAGGCCTTCACCGTGAGGTTACGGGCCAAGAAAGGCATGTGGATGCTGTCACTCATTTAGCGCACCTCCACTTGATATCCGTTCTTCTTCAGAACCTGAGATGCACGTTTCTTGTGCTCTCCTTGAAGTTCAATGGTCCGTCCTTTGACGGTTCCACCACTGGCGCAGGCGCCCTTGAGAATCTTAGCGAGTTGGTTGATATCGATCGCGGTATCATCGATGCCTTCAACGATTGTCACCATTTTTCCATACCTCCTTCTCACTGTACTGATGATTGCTTTCTGTTGTTCCTTCGCGATTTCTTGACAAATACACAGTTCATCGGGTAGTCCACACAGATTGCAAATTGCGGCCATTCAGCGTTCACTCCTTCTTCTCATTCATTTTCGTCAACAGACGAGCAATCGAGCGACGCGTTGCCTTGTATGCACCCAAGTTGGAGGCAGAGCCACCCAGAGCTTGTTGTGCGCGCAATTGCAACAGTTCTTCACGAAGTTCGACCAATCGGGATTGGCGCGCCTCGTCCGACATGTTGTCGATTTCGCGGGATTTGAGATGGGTCATTCTGTCGCCTCCTCTTCAGTAGATTGTTCTGCGACCTCTTCGGTAGGTGCTTCTTCAACGGCTGCTTCCTCGATTGCAGGTTCTTCGATGACTTCTTCCATGATTTCACCTTCTGGAACCTCTTCGACAATCGGTTCGGGCAACTCATCGCTGCCTTCCTTGATGATGGCAACATCCGCGAGTGGAGCCAAGCCCACTTCGTGCCGATCTTTGATTCTGATTTCGTGTGGCAATTTGCTTCCGGGGCGCATGATGGCTACGGTGCAACCAATGGTCCCTAGTTTCTTGACACAAACAGCCTTGCCGACATCCATGAACTGGATTGCAGTATCACCGCAATACTTGATGTGACCAGCCTGGAATTTCTGGGTACGGTTTCGACTGCCAGTGAGCTTTCCACTCAAGACAACCAAACAGCCCTTTGCACCGGCGTCCATAATGTTCAGCAGAGACGAATGTCCTGCACGTCGGAAATACCAGCCTCGCTCAAGAGCACTTGCGAGTTTACTCGCCATCACCTGAGCATTGAGTGCAGGGTTGTCAATCTCGGCGACTTCAAGTCGTGGATTTTCTAGATTGAAATCATTCTGCAGACGGCGTTGCAGTTCGTTGATGATCTTGCCCTTTCGACCAATCACCATTCCAACACGTTCTGCGGAAAGAGTCACCTTTGTTCCTTCGGGTGTACGCTGGAAGTCCAAGCCACCGAATCCTGCTTTTTCGGTCTTTGAGAGTAAGAACTCACGGACCAATAGTCGCTCGACATTGCGGTCGATAAACTTGCGAATTGTACTGTTTTGAGACATCAGAACTCATCCTCCTCTTCATCTTCTGCGGTCAAATCTTCGAGGAAAATCTCGAGGTTGACTTGGTAGTGGTTGTTGGGTGTTGCGCGTCCGCGTGCGCGGGGACGCATACCCTTCTTGACTTGGCCACGGTGAGCAGCCAGATGAGTGATGACCATGTCTTCAGCGTCGATATCTTCGTGATGTTGACGAGCATTGTCCATCGCACTCTCGATGAGCTTGATGAACGCAATCGATGCATTGCGTGGATATCGACCCGGGCCCATCTTGCCCTTTCGATGTCCAGCCATCGTGTTTCCACCCTTACCTGCTCGACTTCGGCGCGTGTAGGGAATGGCCACTTCTTGTTTGACGACCTTCTCTAGGTATTCCACTGCGTCTCCAGCATACATGCCTTTGACCGCGCGTGCAATTTGGTAGCAGTGCTTGTGGTGAATATCACGATTGACGGCACGAGCGACTGCAAGACGGCTGCCTTGAAGCAACTGCGTGTATCCGGATTGTGGTTTTGTTCGATCTCGACTCATCCATTTCACCTCACTTCAGGGCCACGTGCTTACTGGACCGTGTTGCACCCACACCCGGACCTGTGTGTGTCACACTGCGTCGGGTTGATGCGTATTCACCAAGAGCGTGCCCAATCATCTCAGGCAGAATCTCGACCATCTTGAACGCGCGTCCATCGTGAACGCCAATCGTTCGGCCAACCATCTCTGGTAGGATGTAGAGAGAGCGGCAATGTGTCTTGATAGTCTTGCCAGGGTTTTCGCGCAGGCGATTAATGAAATGCTCTTCTTCGATGTTGGATCCACCGTTCTCGATACCAACTGCATATCCGCGGGACATACTGCGACGTGCGCGAGCGGGCATGATGGCTTCGACAGAGAGTGCATCCGGATCATCGTCAGGAGCAAACATGGGCAGGGCCTTGAGTTCTTCAACGCTGAGTCCACGGTAGGTAAATTCCTTCTTACGGCGCTCAGATACACCCGAACGGCGCTTACGTGCTGCACGGCGTGCTGCCTTTGGTGTACGCATAACCTTCTTTTTTCGTCCCATTCAAAATCACTCCTTTCTCTTGCCTCGTCCGCGTCCCGTGCGGCTTGGGGCGATATGGCCAACCTTCTGGCCCGGTGGCGCTGTTCGAGCAACGCTGTTCGGACCGTGAACGGCTTGGTGGTTTCCACCGCCATGCGGGTGATCGACTGGGTTCATTGCGACACCGCTGACGCTGGGGTAGAGTTTGCCTCGCGCCTTGGCGCGGTAGTGGGCTGCACCGGCCTTCATCAAAGGCTTCTCAGTACGACCGTGTCCTGCAAGAACACCGATGGTAGCTCGGCACTTTCCTGGCAGATCCTTGAGATTGCCACTCGGCAGCCGAACACGAACCTTGTCACCCATTCGAGTTTCAAGCATGGCATTGTTGCCGCCGGAGCGAGCAAACTTGCCACCGTCACCGGGTCGGCATTCAACGTTGCAAATCGCTGTACCTTCTGGAATTTGATTCAGTGTAGTCACGTTTCCAGGGCGCAGGCTGACATTTTCTCCAAATGCGATTTTCTGTCCAACGAACATGCCTTCTGTTGCTGCGACATGGCCGGTAGTTCCATCTTCGAACTTCAACTTGGCCAAAGGACCGGTGTGGACCGGACTGTGGATCATATCCACAACTTCGCCAACTTCGCCATCCTTGCGGGGGAGTCTATTTGCACCGGGGAACCGGTGGCTGTTTACGCGATTCTTCGGTGAAGAACCACGACGCTGTGCACGAATTCGCTTACCCATACATATCCCTCCAATCAGAATGCTCCTAGCTTGAGTGCGGTCTCTTCAGCATCATACCCCTCAGCGAGTTTGACGCTTGCATGCTTGCCTTCCTTTGTGATGCGCGTGTTGACCTTGGCCACACGGACCTCAAGAAGCTCTTCAACAGCGGCCTTGATGTCCGCTTTGCTCGCCTCACGACGAACGATGAACTCGAGACGGTTGTTGTTCTGGAAATAGCCAATCTCTTCAGCCGCAACTCTGCGCTGCTCTAGAGATTTCTCAGTAATCCAAGGCATCAGAATAATCTTGTACGGATCCATTTCAATCACTCCAGTGCCTCAATGGCCGCTTTCGTCCAAACAGTGAGGCGACCAGCATCACCACCCGGCGCCAAATCTTCGGCGCAGAGGTCCTTGGCGACAACAACGTCCACTCCTGGAACGTTTCGAGCCGCCTTTGCGAGGGCATCGCGTTGTGCGACGACCAGTAGGATACTTCGAGGTGTTCGGCGTCGACGGCCTCGCATCTTGCCCTTTCCGGCACGGATGTTACTTCCATCGTTCGCACGCGTGAGATCGTCACCGAGTCCAATGCTTTCCATCATGGCGATGAATTTCTTGGTTGCCTTCTCTAGAGGAAGGCTCTCGATGTCGAAATTTTCGCCATCTTCTGAATAGCCACCAAGGACAATAGGGAAGCGCACACTGTCACTGAATTTGTGACCTCGAGCGGCGACCTTTTCTGAATCCGCGGTCGCTGCAATCGCAGAGTCTCGTGCAGCGCTGGCTTCTTTGGAGTTCAACTTCTGGCTCCAATCCTTGAGGACCATTGGACCGTGTGCACGACGACCGCCACGAGTGTGGGGGTTCTGTGCACCGGTTCGGGCACCGGACTTTCGCATGATTCGGCTGACACCACGTCCCTTGCCCCACCACTCAACAGAGTGCTTCATACCGGGCTGAGGAGCGCGCTTTCCGCCATGCTCGCGGTGACCGTATGCTTGACGGCGGTTGGCACGAGATGCATGAACGGCTCGACGGATTAGATCCGGTCGGAATTCACTTCCAAACGCGCTAGGTAGATTGACGTTCTTTCCATCAGAGGCTTCAATGCTGTAATCGATAATGATGCCAGCTTCGAGTTCTTCGACTTCGATGGTGTTCGTAAGTTCGTATGTCTTGACCTTCATTCATCATACCCCCTGCTTTGACGCCGTACTGACGTAGGTAATGTCGACCGGGGGCTGTTCACGTCGAGGTCGGGCCGCATCACGGAAGCGAATCAATCGCTTTGCGGGACCTGGCAAACTGCCTTGAATAATCATGTAGTGATTTTTAATTTCACCATAATGCAAGAATCCACCTGCAGGTGTGATTTGACTCTCTTCTTCCCCAGCAATCCGCAGAATGCGCTTGTTGTATTCGGTTCGCTGGTGGTAACCCGTCTGTCCGGCCTGGCGAATGGTCTTACGCACATATCCTGTACCGAAGTCACCCATGTTTCCAATTTGACGTCGGCGCTTGGAGTTCTTGTGAGAAAGCAACTTAACACCAAATCGGCGGACTACACCTTGGTTACCGTATCCTTTGGTGACACCGATTACATCAATGTCTGAACCGGACTCAAAGACGTCTTCAATACCCAATTCTTCACCGAGCTTTTCGGCAGCCCAATCGAGTTGTGCACCAAGATCCCCGCCGGTTAAACCCATCTCCATGATTTCAGGAGATTTGCTGCCCACGGCAGAAACCTTGTCGGGTTGAGAAGAAACGATTAGGCGAACTTCAGCCAAATCCGACTCCCGCAACTTGTCGAGATGCGCATTTGCATCGTGCTCCTTTCGTTCTGGAATACGTCGAGGGAGGGAAGGAATGACATCGGACAACTTGTCAGCGCTGGCCCATGCTTCACCGGCGGTTTGCTTGCCGTAAGGAGTCATCTTGTAACCACGAACGGCCAAAACACGCATTGGAGGGACTTCCACGACTGTGACGGCCTTGCGAACTTCAGCACCCGCGCTTGGGCTACCTGGATTTAGATCTCGCATCATGACGTGGGTCATTCCGGCTTTCCAGCCTGCAAAGCCCTGAACTCGAACTTCGTCTGAATCAGTCTCCGGCCAACTTTTGACACGGCCGTACGGCCGATTGGCTCTCTTCCGCGGGCCAAAGCCCATGCTGCCCTTCTTCGGGCGGTGTCTGTCTCCCATTTTGGAATCCTCCAGTTTTTGTTACGGTGTAGAGGCCGCCGCAGCGGCAGTACGCCGGCTCGTCACTTCCGGGGTGACCGTGACACCGGACCCCGATTCACAAGTGGAATCGATGGCTTTGTGGGGTACTGTCGCATTGCCCTGTGGTGTCTGGACGCCCAGTGTTGAGCGGCCCTCCGACCTGCAACCTGTATATGAACGGCTCGGTTTCGGAGGACCCCCTACGGGGTCCCTCCACGATGACGTGAAGCGGTTTGACGAGGCGATTTGCCTAAGAACCTCGGCGTAAACGGAGGGTGGCAATGTCCGCTACGATTCGTCATGACCTACTCGTCGAAGGGGCGATTGAGGCTAGAGCATACCAGCTTTCAGCCCTCGATCATTGCCTCAGTGCATCGACGCTGTTGGTGCTACCGACCGGTATGGGGAAAACTCCAATCGAAGTCATGGCTTTGGCTGAGAGACTGAATCATCCGGGTGGAAGAGGCATCATGCTCGCTCCGACCAATGCACTGGTCAATCAACATCTGTCCGATATGCAGACATTGCTCAATTTACCAGATCATCAAGAAATTGTCGCCTTAACCGGTTCGATTCCACCCAAGAAACGAAGAGAGATTTGGGAGTCTGCGACCATCGTTATCGCGACCCCCCAGGTGGTGCGAAATGATGTGCAGAATGGACTGACCCATCTCGGTGATGTTGCTTTGTTAATCATCGACGAAGCTCATCGGGCAAATGGAAACCATGCAATGGCGCAGGTTGGAGACCTTTTCGCCGAGCAACACCCCAATGGATTGGTCCTTGCCGCGACCGCAAGCCCCGGCCATATCGAGGCTGAAATCAATGAGGTATGCGAACGATTGCGGATCGAGAACATTCATGTCCGGCCCCCCGGAGATGCTCTGTTAGCACCTTATGCAACTGGATTGGAGGTCAACGATGTCGTCGTCGAAGTACCGGATGAATTGCGGCTCTTGGCAAACCCATTGCAATTGTGGCTTTCCCGGATTGTCGAGCGAATGCGTCGCCTCGGATTTTACACCCGACAGGGGCATGTGACCGCCGGTGGTTTACAGGAAGCACAAAGGCGAATCTCTGCATCCATCGCTAAGGGCGAGTCTTTTGGCTATAGAGCGGCCAAGGAAAACGGCATAGCCATGCGTTTGAATCACTTGATTTCGTCAATTCTATGCCAAGGTGTAGCGGCTACCAGAGAAACACTTTCTCGAATTGGTCAAGGTGGGCAGGATGAGAAAAAATCTGCGCGTGAATTCGCAGCTGACCCTCGAATTGTTCAGCTCAAAGATACCCTTGCAGAGATGGATGAAATTCACAGCAAAGTCACGATGGTCAGACGGATGGTCAGACGGCAACTAAAGGAAAGCCCTGACAGTCGAATTATCGTCTTCGCCAACTTTAGAGACACTGTAGATGAAATCTCTCGAGTACTAAGCGATGTCGAAAATGCAGTTCCACAGCGATTTGTGGGCCAAGCCAGCCGAGATGGGTCTTCCGGAATGAGTCAGAAAATGCAATTGGAAAGTCTCGACATGTTTCGCTCCGGCGAAGCTAATGTCCTGGTTGCGACCAGTGTTGGTGAAGAGGGGCTTGATGTGCCCAATGCGGATCTAGTCATTTTTTACGAACCCGTAGGGAGTGAAATTCGGACCATTCAACGTAGAGGGCGTACCGGTCGGCAGCGCGCTGGTACAGTGCATGTGCTCATCGCCAAAGATACCCGAGATGAGGGGGCACGAGCCTCGGCGAAACATCGTGAACAGCGAATGTTCCGCTCAATTCAGCAGGTCCGACGAAAGCGTGGAGGGACTGCAATGCGCTACGAGGGAGAGAATCTCGGCTCGTTCCGGCTTAGCGATGGCCAAGATGCAGCCTTATTCCTGAAAACAGAATCTGAGCGCCTCGCACCCGAACTGGATGATTCCGTGGCACCTGCAATCGTACGGGAAGTAGAATCAGCGCCCCAGGTGCCGCCGCCCACTCCTGAAACATTGGCTAGAAAAATGCGACCTACTGGGCAAATCGGCTTAGACTCATACCCCGCACAGGTTCAGTCTTCTCGATTGATTGTCGAGCCACCATTGATGTCGATTGAGAATTTAGCCATCGATTTCGACAATATTCAATATCCAGAAAGCGATGGTGTCGTCGTTTCGATTGACCACAGAGAAGGCAAAAGCGCACTGGCAGCAAGATTGCGTCAGGAGGGTTTGACGGTCGAGGTCGTGAATCTACCTGTAGGAGATATCCGAATCAGTGATCGAATCCTGATTGAAAGGAAGGGAAGTCGTGATTTTGTGGACAGTTTACTCGACGGGAGACTATTGGACCAAGCCACCCGATTGGTTGGTGCAGCCCCTAGAGCAATGCTCATTCTAGAAGGCAGTGACTTGTTTCAACATCGGGCGGTAAGTGGGCAAGCCATCATGGGTGCTCTGGCTACACTGACTCTAGACTATGGTTTGCCAGTAGTCACGTCTTCAGATACTGCTGAAACCGCTCGATTCATCGCTGTATCTGCTCGAAGAGAAGCCTCAATGTTGGAACACCTTTCTGCTCAAGCACAAGCAAGAATGCGTGCTAGCGAACACCCGGACTTGTTTAGCGATGTAGAAGAGAGAAGGGCGACAGAGGCAGCCAATGTCGTCTCAGAAAATCTGTTTGAAAAGTCCACACCGGTTTTGGATGCAACCCAAGACAGACGGGTGGAAAGCAAACGGAAGCAGAGTCATGGAATCACACGATCGATGCTGGAGCAAGTACCCGGTGTCGGCCCCGCATTGGCCTCAAGAATCCTTGAGCGATGGCCAACTATTGCTGAACTATCGAAAGCCCGTGATGATGAGATTGTTGAAATCAAAGGACTTTCGGTCCAACTTGCACAGCAAATTGTGAGAATTTTACACGGCACGGATTAGTCGCCGATAATCAGGACGCGTGTGCGCAATTGTGCGAGGCGATCAACATAATGGCCAAAGCCAAATGCCAGCAATTCTGTGAGGTGGATGATGGGGATTTTGGTTGGTTCTCCAGAAACCTTACCGGCTTTTCCTTGATAC
>CEWJ01043689.1_pt1 | contig 17749 bp, 3 predicted proteins | sample 350291 | NCBI WGS metagenome assembly CEWJ01 (sample SAMEA2622923, study PRJEB7988) | marine metagenome | isolation source: saline water (ENVO:00002010), including | reverse complement strand
ATACGAGCTTGTTATACGGTTGTAAGCTAACGTATTCGTATTTGATAGCACTCTCACTCCTGAAGATGTGAAGACATCTTCCTCTTCGTAAGAATTAGTAATATTAAATCCAAGTAACTTAATTTCAGCCTTCGAAATTGTAACTGCTATTCCATTATCTTGTGCGTCAATAATTACATCTTCATTCAATTGATTTGCATAAGGTCCTCTTAGGGTTATCTTCTGAACATTTAAAACTACATTCTCAAAATAAGTCCCATTTGAGACAATGATTGTATCTGATTGACCTGCGTTATCAACTGATGTTTGAATATGATAAGATTCTTCTCCAGTATTGATATTCTTAACTCTCAAGTCAGGAACAAATACTATTAGAGAGGTGTCATCTGAAGCTTCCATTTGGAATGATTTAATCCAATCAACATATCTAACCGTAATTGTTGTCATAATTTCATCAGGTGAAGAACTTCCATTGTATTCTTCAACTGGAGCTAGGAAGTCTGGAATCATTCCGAACGAGTCGGTTAATGGATCACTACCTTCAAAATATTCAGAAGCATAAAACATTTCAGAATTATATTCTGCTTTAACATCGTTTCCAGACATATTACCTTCAGAATTTTCTGTTCTGACATTAACATAATCCATTACAATAAATTGACCGTTATTTTGCACTTCAATGGTGCTAAAGGTGTTATCATATCCTCTGTTATTTCTCTGATACCCACTTCCTCCGATGTATACATCTTCATCATCAGAGTCGCTAATTACATTGCTTTCAAAATAATTGTCTGAACTTGACTTGTAAATCTTTATTCCGTTCTCAAAAGCCTCTGTAATAGAGTTGTGAGATATGAATTGGTTGTGAGAATCTTCTAACAATATTCCACTTTCATCAAATGTATTATTGATCAAGTGATTTTGAGACCCAGCATCGTGTAAGTGAAAATAATCATCATTAGAAACAAAACTGTTTTCACGAATTATATTGTAATAAGACTGAGTAATAGTTACAGGATGATCGTCATTTGCAATAAATGTATTATTATGAATAGTTGAATTACCTGTGTTTTCTAAATAAATAGATATATCTGAATTGTGTCTCAAATCATTTGAGAATATTTCATTTTCATTTGCTCCGAAAGAATGTATACCATATCCTGAATTATTGTTAATGTCGTTGAATTTAATTACATTTCCTTCTGCCAAATTAATTAAAATTCCACTCTGAATACTATCGCTTATATCATTGTATTCAATTGAAACATCTTCACTATCTTCCCCTAATTCGATTCCAACCTTATTGTCACTAAATTCATTATTGTAAACAATATTGTTTTCTCCTGAAATCAGAATACCCAAATTATTATTTGATATCTCAGAATCTTTAATCTCATTGAAATCTTCTACTGCCTGATATGATATGTTGTTGTAAGATAATCTTAGGTTACTGAATTCACCATCTCCGCCTTCAACAAATAATCCTGATCCGGTGGAACTACTAGAGACAATGGCTAAATTCGAAATGGAAACTTCATTTGATTCCACTGTTACAGTATTGCCTGAGAATGTACCATTAATTACAGTATCAGAAGTACCATTACCTATCAAAGTTAATTCTTTGTCTATTACGACTAATTCCCTGTAAGTTCCTTTCCATATCTGAATTGTATCGCCATCAAATGAACCTGCAATGGCTCCATTAATCGAATAGAATAATTCCTCGGTATCCTCATTGTATACTCTGAAATCAAGTACCTCAATCTCAATAATATCTTCTACATCATATGTTTCAACATTAATCCAATCGGAATAACGAGCGGAAACTGAAGTAACTACTTCAGAGAGCGTCGAACTACCATTATACTGATCTGTAGCAACAAGGAAGGAATCTATCTGTCCTGTGGAATTAGTTTTATCATCACTACCTCCAAAGTAAGATGTAGAATAAAGAACTAAATTATCTTGCTTGACTTGTATATCTGCTCCTTCAAAACCATTACTTGAATTATCGTAAACATTAACATCAATGTACACTTTAATCCACATATTTGCATCAGATGAAACTGAAACATCACTGAAAGTATTATTGAAAGAAACAGTGTCCGAAGAATCTGTTAATTTAATGTCTGAATTATCTGAGTCATCAAATTCGTTGTTGAATAAATTGTTGTCATATGCCGTATTGTAAATGAAAACGCCAACTAATGAATCATCAAAAGAATTAGAGTCAATCAAGTTGTTGTATGATTCAATTCCTGTCAATCTAACGCCATAACTGTTATCTTTCAGAGTATTGTAAATGAATGTGTTACTACTACTTCCTGATTGCCAACCCACCTCACAATCATTGAACGTATTGTGGTGAATGCTAGATGCACCATTCTCATCGGACTCTGACTGGTATACTGCCGATTCTGTAGCATTTCTAAACTTGTTGTATTCAACAGTTGCAGAAGAAGACGAACCTGTGAAGTATATGCCATAGTCTTCTAAATCAAATTCATTATTGTCAATCAAAGCTCTTTGTGAGTCTTCAACATAAACTGCATATTCATTGCCTGTGAACCTAATTGTACTTACAGAAACATCATGAGCACCATTGATGAATATTCCTTTCTCTGAAGATATTATCAGCAAATCTTCAATCACAATATCATTATCATTGATTTCGATTGCAGTACCTGAAGTTCCGTTGATAATCGTAGAGGTTCCATTTCCTTTTAGTGTAACCTCATCACTAATCTCAATATTCTCATAATAAGTTCCATTCCATGCATGTATTGTATCTCCTTCTTCGGCGTCATCTAATGCAGTTTGAATGTTGTAAGTTAGAACTTCTGTTCTTGTATTTAGAACCCTTAAATCTGGAACAGTGATATTTATTATCTCAGAAGGATCGAAGATGGTTGTTTCAATCCAATCATTAGACCGTGCAGACACAGAAGTTGGGATTACAGTTGGAGTCGAGCTTCCATCATACTTCTTAGAATCTACTAAGAAGGTAGCTATTGTACCGTTAGCATCAGTCTTAGGATCACTGCCTCCAAAGTAATTTGTGCTGTATTTGACTGAATCTCCTTCTTTAATTCGTAAATCAATTCCAGAAATGTTCAACCCTCGTGCGTCTGTAACGTTTAAGTCAATATACGATTTGAGTGTAAGAATTGAATCACTAGAGACACTAATTGTACTGAAAGCTGATCCAATCGAATAAACTGATGAACCGCTTGCTAATACAATATCTGTATCTTCATTGTCAAGTACCGTATTATTCCAAATGTATACGTTAGATGATATGGAAAAACTCAAACCATATCTTTCATTATCTTTGATTATATTGTCGTAGAGAACCGAATCCTGCTTGAATAAAGATATTCCGTCTGCATTTCTAAGAACAGAATTATTTATGATAATATTGTCTTCATCATCTGCGCTACGGCCATTTACTTGAAGGCCCCAGTGATCGTTGTCAACGATAATATTATCTCTGATTGTAGAAGCGTAACTCTGAAATCTAATTCCTGAGTTAGAATTATTGTGCATTGTATTATTATTAATGTTAACGTTAAGCGCGCCAAGATCTACATATATTCCATATCCATCTCCCGAATGCATAACTGATTTGGTAATTTCGGTGTTGATTCCTTCAGCGCGAACCTTTACTCCTGCACTAGTTTGACCAACGAAAGTTGAACCTGAAATAATTGCATCTTTATCATAAATTTCAACTGCCCAAAACCCTCCACGAACTTCAACGTTCTCTATAATTGAATCTTTACCATTAACTAAAATTTGTGAGGAAGAATTTGAACCCGAAATCAGTTTTAAATTCTTTAGTATTACATCGTCTGAGGAGATTTCTACAATCCTGTCCCAAGTACCATTAATTGTTGTATTAGAAGTTCCATTGCCGATGACAGATATGCTTTCATCAATTTCTATATTCTCGTGATAAGTCCAAGCCCAAATATGTAAAGTATCATCTGCAGAAGAATTATCTATTGCATCCTGAATTTTGTAATAGTTAGTTCCTGTATTTGTATTTTTAACTAAACCTTTAGTCCAGTAAGATTGAACTGTAATAGTCTCGGTATGAGATGAACTCATATCAATTTCTTTTGTTTTACCTCTTACTCCGTAATGGTACTTGAGAGTCGTATCCACATCTTCTGTTGTTGAGCTGCCGTTGTAAATTTCGTAAGCTGCCGTTAATTCTTCAGCAATATATCCAGTAGCATTAGACTTAGCCTTTGAACCACCAAAGAATTCTGTAGCGTACAGAACTGTGTCATGATTAAAAAGCTCAATATCTAACCCTGGAAATGCATCTCCATTTTCATCTACAAATCTGATATTTAGAGCATTCATAACACGGAAATCTGAATTAGAATCTACATTGATACTTCCATCTCCAAATGTAAAATTGAAGCCTGTATTTTTACTTGAGCTATCTAATTCCAAATCATCGTCAGTACTTCCAGATACTGAACTATCGCGAAGATTGTTACTGTCAGAACTTGAAGTGAACCAGATACCCCTTCCATTATTATCCTCAAGACCTGTTTTAGTTACATTACTGTATTTAGTATTGATGAACTTGATTCCTCCGTCGTTATCATCAATGGCATTCTTATGGACTTGAGTGAAGTTTGCAAACTCTAAATGAATCCCGTAATTTTCATTGTCCTCAATCGTATTATTTATTAATCTAACGTGCTTGGATTTGAAAACAAATATACCTTGATCATCATTATCATCAATCGTATTAGATGTAACTCTTGCATAATCAGAACCTTCACCAAGAATAACCCCAATACCTGAATTAGACTTAATGATATTTCGGTAAATGAATACATTACCTTGAGCATTGATGCCATTGTCTGCATTATTTTGAATTGTTGAATTTTCGATATTGACTGAAGAGGCATCGATATCAATTCCGTCGTCACCTGAATTCTTAACTGTGACTCCCGAAATATCTACATCGTCGCTTGCCACACTTATTCCGTCTTTAACAGAATTTTGAATTGTGACGTTAGTAATGTCTACATTACTTGTAGTTACGTAAATACCTGTGTGACAATTTCTTAAAATCAAATTCTTGAGTATAATGCCACTACCTGATGACACTTCTATGCACTCTTTAGTAGTTCCGTTTGCACTACTTTCGATTGTCATATTCTTAATTACAATTGAATTAGTAGTTACATCAAAAATTGAGTCTGACCAAGTACCATTTATAACAACTGAAGAGGTACTATTCCCTACTAAAGTAACTCGTTCGGAAACTTCAATATTGTGTTCAAAGTATTCATAGGCCCATAATTGAAGAACGTCACCCGATGAAGCCCCATCAATAGCATCCTGAATTGTTGAATATTTAACTCCACTATCTAAATTGTGAACTAAACCGTTCTTCCAGAAGCTAGGGACTGTAATTGTTTCAGTATGTGATGTAGACATATTAACTGAAACTTCTTTTGCCCTAACTCCAAACTGATATGAAACATTGCTGTAGATGGTTGTAGGTGTTGAACTGCCTGTGTATTTGTGATAAATAAATTCAAAATTTCTAGATAACAAGCCATTACTATTTGTTTTTGAATCTGTTCCGCCGTAACTAGATGTTGCATATTTAGTTGATCCATCACTGACAATTTTAACATCTAAATTTTCAAACCCAACCGTTTCATTCTCCATGAATTTCAAGGTTAAATCATTATATATCGCAAAATAAGCACTAGTACCCACATCAATTGTTGAGAAATTATTGCCCTTTCCTGTATTTCCAACCGTTACCTTGTTAAATCTAATATCTTTGTTACCACTTGAAGACAAAGAATTATTACCAAAATAAAATCTATCTGCATGGTTAACATAAATTGCATATACATTACTATCTGATATTGTATTATTCTCAAAAACTCCATCATTTGAATGGGCAGATGTTACCTTAATACCATTTTGACTAGAGTCCGAAATTACGTTATTACTTATAATTGCTCTTGGTGATGTATTAATTAGTTCAATTCCATCTGAATTACCAGATATAGTATTTCCTGAAACAATTACATCTTCACCCCCAATCGTAATTCCGTCAAGAGAATTGTCTCGAATAGTATTTGATCTTAGAATCGCATCATCTTCAGAGGTTAAAATACCGTGCTTACCATTTGAGGATATATTATTTTTATAGATAGTAACGGAAGTAGTAGAAGAAGTACCCTCCCAGATTTCGACACCATTGCTATCATTATCTATGAAAGAAGAATTACCCACCCAAGCTCCCGAACCTGAAATTGATATTCCTTTGGAGCAGTCCTTTCCTACAACATTCTCTACTGTTACATCATCTCCAGTTACTTGGAATGCATTATGGCCCGAAGTTGAACCACAACCTTTGACTAATATTTTACTTATAGATACGTCATCTGAAGTAATCTCAAATCCTTTACCGCTCGTTATGTTAAGTGTTGTATTGCTTGTTGCATTTCCAATAATTGTAACCGTTTGATTTACAATAACATTTTCATTATATGTCCAAGCCCAAATATACAACGTGTGACCTGAAGAGGCATTGTCAATTGCATCTTGAATTTTGTAATAATCATTACTTGTATCTGTATTTCTAACGAGACCTTTAACCCAATATGATGGAACAGAAATTGTCTCAGTATGAGATGTACTCATATCTATTGACTTTTCTTTACTTCTTACACCATAGTGATACTTCAAAATGTTAGCAACGTTTGTAGGCGTTGAACTGCCATCGTAAACTCTGTAAACTAAGGTGAATGTCGATCCTGCGGCACCATTTGAATCTGAAACTGCATCAGTACCTCCATAGAAAGGAGTAGAGTACTTGGTAACTCCACCACTGGTCAAAGCAAAGTCAATTCCCTGGAAACCATCTTCATCATCATCCTCGAAAACTATAGCTAGATTAGCTGTAATTGTCAATTTTGAACTTGAATCAACGCTAATCGTAGAAAATGTGAAGTTGAATGCTGAGTTATCTGTTGAACCTTGCAAAAATACATCCTTTGTACTGCTCTCTGCAATTGTATTATGCTTAATTGTATTGTTATTAGATCCAGAGAGTAACCACAATCCATAACCTCCATTTTCATCTATCTTGTTGAAAGTTAAATTACAATAATCACAGTTAGTATACTTTACACCACCATCATTATCCTCAATAGTATTTCCTTTGAAATCAAGTAACTTTGAATTGGTTGCAGCGAAACCATAACCTGCATTTTCTTTGATCGTATTGTTATAAACCTCTGTTGAGTTAGAAGAAGATATTACGATTGCATTATCCTCATTATCAGTTAATTGATTATACTTAACTCTTGCTGATTCTGAATTGATTAAAACTTGAATACCGTAACCTGAATTAGACTTAATTGTGTTGTTGTAGATAAATGCACTAGTACTGTTTTGAACCTTAATGCCAAGATTACCGCCCTCAATGGTATTGTTTTCAATTGAAGCAAAGTTTGCATTTAAAATCGAAATCGCTATTTCAGATGAATCTGCGTCTATGGTGTTAAATTCTATAGCTATATTTTTAGCCAATATGATTATTGACTTACCTTCATTATCAACTAAATTATTACTGCTAATTGAAGATCTAGCTCCATCCGAAGCTATCTTAATTCCATCTTGCTCGTTATACTTCACAGTATTATTGATAATCTTTGTGAATATTCCGTGATTAAAAATTGCAATATCGGAATTATCATTTACTGTGTTATCTTTGATTGTATTATTAGCAGACTTTGTTGCATCATTAAGAATCTGAATACCATATTTGCCGTTTCCTTTGACAATGTTTTGAATTATTTTATTGTTTGATGATTCTGTAATTACTATTCCTGAATAATCATTAGAATCAATGGTATTATTGTATAGGACTGTATCTTCAACTTCAAACATCCTAAGCGATCTACCACTATCTGAATCTCCGTTACTCTTTATTGTGTTGTTATCAACAAATGCTGAATCACAATTAGATGAAAGATAAACTGCATCTCCTAAACTGTTCTTGACTTCGTTGTGATTAATTCGAAGTCTTTTTGAATCTGTTAAATAAACTCCGTACGAGGCATGATCATCAACTGTATTACTTGAAATGGTTGCATCGTCCGAGGCTGAGAAATACATTCCTGCGTTGTTATCTGATGCTGTATTTTCTTTTGCAATTATATCATCTGAATTGGATACGTAAAGACCGTAATCTGTGTTTGAGCTTAAAGTATTATTATCAATGATAGATCCGTCCGAACTTGAAACCTTTATTCCATTATCTCCTGAACTTGAAAATGAATTATTTCGAACTATAGCTCTGTCTGAAGACTGTACATATAGGCCCGAGTAAAAGCTCGAAGATACTGTATTTGAATATATTTTGTTATCTGTTGAACTTGACTTGAGGTGAATTCCACTCCTTCCAGAATTTGTTATCGTATTGTTTTGTAACAGATTAGTCTTTGAGCCAGTCAAATACAAAGCGCCGTAATCTGATCCATCATCAGAAGCTGAATTCAGAATGTTGTTGTCTTTGAAAGTTCCACTATCTGTATTCTTAATGTGAACTCCATAATCACCACTTGAAGAATCTTTGAACGTTGACTTCTCGATGAGGAAACCATCTGAGTCTTCAATTAGTGCAAGATTAGGGCCTATGAACGTCGAATTTTGAACCTTGAATGTAGATGCTCCGTTGGCATATAACTCGTAAGTTTTACTATTTCCTACCTTAGTACCGTTCTTGATGGTTACTGATGAACTGCTTGAAACATACAATCCATAAGCTGATGAGCCACTGTAGCCTGAGTTATGAATAAAGACATTATCCAAAGTAACTGTGCTGCTGCCATCACTAATTTCAAAACCATGTGAAGATGAAGAATTCTTAAAGAAACTGTTTTTAACTATTATCGAGCTAACATCTTCGAACAATACTGCCTTTCTTTTAGTTGAATTTACCGTAACGTTATCAATCGTAGAACTGCTTGTCCCATCAAAATGTATTCCATTGTCACTATCTGCTGAGCTTATTGTTAAATTTTGTAGCTGAAGGTTATTGTAATTTCCTGCAAATAATATACTATCCGAGGAACCTTGTAAAGTTAAATTTTCAATTGTAACTGAGTTAGACTTAATTTCTATTGCATTATCAGAAGATCCTCCATCAACTATTGCTGTAGTTGTTGAATTTCCTCTTAAAACAACTCCTTTGGTAACTTCTAGGCTATTGTAATTCCAAGCCCACAGCTGAAGTACATCTCCTGCGCTTGCTGCGCTAACAGCTGAGGAAAAGCTGGAGTACAATGTTTCAGTTTCTTTATTCTCAATTACTCCTTGCTTGAAATTATTAGGTACTTCTATGTTTTTTGTACCATCAGAGTCAAAGGTAAAAGATGTCGTTTTTGCTCGCACTCCGTGAGCTATTTTAACAGTAATTGTGTTTTCTGTTAGGGTAGCAGAGTTACTGTAATATCCTGAACGGAAAAACTTTGCTGAGGATATATATCCGCTAGAATCTGTTTTAGAATCAGTACCTCCCCAGTGGGCAGTCTTGTAATAAGTACTTGCACTATCTTTGATTTCTAAATCAACATTCGAAAATGCGTTATCATCCTCATCTAATGTACGAATATTAAGATTGTTGTAAACATTAATTAGCCCATTATTGTTAGAAAATGTTGAATAAGAATTACTAAATAATTTAACAGCATTTGTTCCTGTACAGTAGCAATAATAAAAGTACATGTCTTTAGATGTATGGTCTGTGAAAGTGTTGTTTCCAATTATTGCTTTGTAACTATATCTGTTAAAATTAATACCATATCTCTGATCATTATCGCCATCGAAAGTATTATTCTCGATTATCCATTCCCTAGAGTAGTAGTTTCCAAAAATCCCATCTAATGCTTGACTTTTGAATAAATTATCTTTAATATGAAATGAATAACCATATGAACTACTTGAGTCTGCCTTGTAAATTCCATAGTTATTATCAACAAATCGATTGCCTACTATGTTAAAAGGATTAGATCTAGCATTCGTATTTGCAGAGTAGTACGTGTAAAGGCCGTAATTTGTATTATTATGAACGTAATTGTCTTCAAAGTCAAGACCTTGATACGTATATTCGACACGTACGCCGTCCCTGTAATTTGCGATTTCATTATTGGTTATTGTGTAATCTTGATAATTATATATTCTAATCCCATAAAAGTGAGTTGTAGAGGTTGAGACGATTTCGGAATTTTTAATGACTAAGTTGTTTGAATAATATGCCAGAATTCCGATATAACTATCTGCCCTTATGTTGTCTATAACCATGTCATACGAGAAATAAGTTTCAATACCTGCTGAACTGACGCTTGTTGAACAACAACTAGTTGTATTCTTACTATTGATAACTGCTAAATTCTTTATTACAGAATTATCACTACTAGTATCAAAAGTGAAGGGACTTTCTAAATATCTTCCATTAACTATCGTTCTTGATGGACCTGAACCTACAATTGATAGTCTTTGGTTAATGTAAACATTTTCTTTGTAATGTCCTGGCCAAACTTCAAGGACATTTTGAGCTGAAGAATCCGAAACTGCTTCAGATATTGAGTAATACAATTTGCCTTTGTTTCTATTGTAAACCCTACTATCAGGAAGTTTACCAGAATGCTCGCCACCAGATATCGTTACCTCCTTAGGATCTTCAGTCCATGAACCTTGATGAAAGCCAATGTAAGGTTTGTAACTTATACCTGATGAGCTACCTTCGTAAATTTTCTTGATTATTAGCAAATTGTCAATTTTACCCTGGCTATTAGTTTTTGAATCTGAACCGCCGAAGTGAGATGTTTTGTAAAGAACTGATTTTGTGCCTAGAGGATCGTCGTACAGCGATCTTATTTCGGATGAAGATAGTTCTGAATTGAATATAGCTAAATTATCTACCATACCATCCATGTAGCCGCTGCTACAAGATGTGCTTGAAGCAACGCAGCGTCCAATATAGTTATAACTTTGACTGTAACGCATGTAAGCTGTAGTGCCTGATAAAGTGTTAGTTCCATCAAGAGTTCCATTTACGTATATTCTCAACTTGTCTGAATCTTCGCTCCAAGTACCTGCTATATGATACCAAACACCAGTAACCATTTCTGTCGAAGCTTCAATTTTATGATCACCTGAAGGTGTACCCCAGAAATAAGCTCCGAAAACAGGGTTACCATCTGAATTTACAGCCAAGTACGCATCTGCATCATATCTAAAATTAGCAATACCCTCATAGGCTGTACCTGTAGGAAATGAGTCAAATTTTACCCAAACTGACATCGAGTAGTGATCATAACCTTGACAACCGCCTATGATATTACAGTTAGTATTCCTTGCATAATCGTTAGATCCATCAAAACTTACTGCATTACCAAATTTGCCAGATACAAAAGAAGCGCCACTGTATAGATAAGCTGAATGGGTTGGAGTAACTGTATCGTAAGCGTTACAACAACTAGTTTCATCAAATTTATAATAATTAACAAAATTTGAATTTGATGTCTTGTTCATAATTATTGAAGCACTATTTCCATCTGAAACAAAAACGTCCGCATTATTTATTCCTGAATACACTTGTGAACCTTCTGGTTCCCAGTTTATGACTCCAGCTTTATTCTGCGCAACCCAATAGTAACCGATTCTTTCAAATCCTTCTGAATATGTGACTACTGATTCATCTGCTGCTTTAATTATTTTGATATCATCTACATACCAGCCTTCAAAATCATGCTCTGAGCTGTCACTACAAAATGTGAACTTTAACCTGATATCTTCTCCTCTGTAATCAGTCAGATTGAATCTCTTAGTTTGCCAGCCTAAGCTAGACTTATCTCCCATAAAGGCCTGAGTAGAACCACACTCTCCCGTAAACGAATTATCATAACCTCCAATTGGTGTTAGAAGTTGCCAAGTAGAGCCTGAATTCTTAGTGATATAAACTTGGCCTCCATCAAACCTATCTTCTGTTTCATACCAAGTTTTAATCTCAAGAAGCCTGGTTTCACCGACACCGCCACTTGGTAACGAAATGTCTGATTTCTGCTTGAACGAACCAGACCAAGAGTCAAGGTAGGTATCTTCCTCACTGTCTCCAACCCAAAATGAATTTACTCCCGAATTTGCTTTCCTGTCCGAGTCGATCGTTGTGTTGACTCTTTTCCAGATGTAAGTTCCATTAGAAGTAACTGAAATTTCTACTTCCTCTTTCTCGATTAGCTTAGAGTCGGAATCAATGAACAAGTCATCAAAATCAGTATCAACGATAACATTGTTCCATCCATTGCGATTTGAATTTGAATCATAACCATGATGAATGTCATAGCTGTCTGTGTTCGAAAAATCAACATCTTTTATTGTATTATTCTCAGCCTCTCTAGTAAAAGAAATAGCATATTTTTCACTGTTAAAATCGGAATTATAAACTGTATTGTTGTCTGCACCAAATAATAAAATTCCTACGTTAGAATTGTCGTTGAAGTATGAATTATTAAAGTAATTATTCTTAGTATAAGATGCTTTAATTCCGACATCATTATACTGAAGATTTATATTGTCGAAAACGCTGTTTTCCCCGTACAAAATAACAATTCCGAATTCATCCGCACAATGAAAATCACCTCCGTAAACTAGAAGATTGTCAGATGAATATGAATTTATTCCGCGATCGAGAGATGAGTAATCGCAGTGCATGTAAGTATAATGTAATTGGACGTCATCTGAGGATACGATACGAACCCCGAATGTATTATATCTAAATTGATTGTTATGGAGTTGAACTTCGTCTGCTGTAATTAGAACACCAGCATCACCAGTACTATCTCCTGAGGAAGAACCACTATATTGAGCTTCAAAAAATTTTAACTGTGACTCTGCTGCCGCCAATTTAAAGACATAATCTCCACCACTAGCATTGACTACAGGTCGAACAAAGTCCCCACCCCAGTATATTTTCTCGATATCTGAAGAAGTAATAGCATCATTCCAAAGAGTAACATCATCTAAAACTCCATCGAACTCACTTCCAGAAACTCCATCAAGATTACCAATGATCAATGGACTGCTTGAGGTCCTTATAGTTCCTGAACCTGAACACGTTTTATCTAAATCCCCATTTAGATAGATCTTAATATTTGTACCATCATACGTTGCTATAGCATGGTTCCAAACATCAGGAGAAATATTAGAATCCGTTGAACATTGAATGTGTGAACTTCCGACTTGAATCCTAATTCTGAGTTTATCATTTGCACCGTTATTTATCAGGTAGAATTTGTAAGACTTATCATTAGAACCTGAATCATGCCATTTTGATAAAATCACCTGATCTGAAGTTATTCCATCAGACTTAAACCAAGCTCCAACGGACATGGCTGTGGTAAAGTCCAAAGCGTCGTCATCAGCAATTTCTACATAGTCATTTACACCATCGAAGTTGAGACCATTCCCCCAAACTCCTGCTACAGTACTTGCTCCCTCGACATCTCCATTAAGTTCATCGCACCAGACACCATCCTCAACTTCAGAAGGATCTTCTTCGTCAAGTGAGTATTTAGCTACTAAATCTCCATTATTACAATCGTACAGATTGCCCATTTCAGAACCGTAATTTCCTCCGATAATTGTTAATTTTTTATCTACTTCAACAGCATCATGATAGGTCCTAGAAGCAACACGGATTATATCTCCAGCACTGGCATTGTCGACTGCTTGTGTAATATTAGTGTAATCTGATCCTCCAAATTTATCAACAGTGTGAGTCGCTGCTTCACTATCATCGGAAACAAAAACAAAGAATAGCATTGCAACTAATAGAAGTAAACCTGCATTCACAAATCTGTTCTTTGCAATCATTTTATTCATAATGTACGGCCGCGTGTATACGCGTACCATTGCTATATAAAACACAAGGGCCTTAAAATAAGTTCATTTGACACGTAAACTATTACAAATAGACAGCTCTTTTTGTAAGACCATGAGTATTACTGATGACACATTTAAAGAACTGATGAAAAGATTTGCCTCAGGAGTTACATTAATTACTTTTGAAAATGATGGAAATTATAGCGGATTAACAGTCTCCAGCTTTTGCTCTTTATCAATGAACCCTCCATTAATTTTAATTTGTATCGATAAAAAAATACCCAGTCATGAATCTCTAAAAAATGGCAGCCATTTTGGTGTAAATATTTGCTCTTCTGAACAAGGAAAATTGGCTTGGGATTTTGCTAATTCAAACGTGGACAAAAACGAATTGATATTATCTTTAAATCACAAGATTACCGAAAATAAAGTCCCACTATTGAACGACTGTTTAGCATCGATGGAATGTATAATCAAAGAGACATATGAAGGCGGTGATCATACTATTTTTATTGGTCAAATTGAAGAGGGTAATTTTGACGAAAAATCTGACCCATTAGTGTACTACAAATCAGGATTAGGTGATTTCACACCAAACTAGCTAAATATTCTTCAAAAACTTCTCTAGGTACATTTCCTCTAATAGCAACTTGTGTACGATAAAAAAAAGCTGATATCCAAAGCTCCTTGATTTCAATTTCACCTTTCTCTAAAACAAGTAATTTTATAGGACGCCAAAGACCCATATCTAGTAAACTAGAGCATTCCTGAGCTTTAATTTCTAAATTTTTTTCTAAGAATAAACTCTCAATCTTCAACGCTATTTCTTCACCTTCGAAAGGGACTAATAAGGCATCATTATCACGGAAATTAAAGCCCTGAAATGCTAAAAAGAAACCTGATAAACCCAGTAGAAGAAATGAGAAATTGATTGCAGTAGTTAACAATGGGAAAACCTCTGATTGATCAGGCAAAGCATACCATGCAACAAGAAAATAGCAGAATAAAGACAGAGTAATTATTAACGATGATACAATGTACCACTCACGGCTTTCTTGTTTATATTCTATTTTTGACATCAAAATAAAGTCTGCTGTTTGGGTGCTCTTTTACCTGATTTTAATGCCTTTTCATCCCAATCAAAAACATCGGTTATTCTAGACAATGATTTAGCAAGTCTATCCGCGTAATAATTGTAATCAGGTTCAGGGCATTCTTCCTCTGGAATATATGGTTCCACGACCATTGGACTTTTACGTGCATCTGTAACCACAAAAGATATTTTCATACCACTTACGAACGGTCTCCCTGTTTCAATATATTTTTTGTAAGCTTGAAGATGTGCTTGATTGTCTTCATTTACATATTTTCTTTTAAGATTTACAGTCTTAGAGATAACCAAGGTGTCTTTTTCCACCTCTCCTTTAGATATCTTTGTAACCCAATCTTTAGATAATTGAAGAGCTCCGTCAATTTCACTCTTCATCAGTAATGAAAACACCTCTTCCAAGGCCTCAACCTGGGAGGGAAATGAATCTGTACGTCTTGTTTCATATCCACGAATCAACATGCTTTCCTTGGGCCAGACCTGCTTTCCCACGTATCTTTTCTTAGCCCCATGCGAGAAAAACGGCTGCAATATTTTCTCAAATTCTAGCTGTTTTGCGCCTAAAGAATACCTTTCAGCTATTTTTTCGCCAAAAGAAATTGTTTCTTCTAAATTAGAATGAGGTGAGCGGAAAAAAACTGAATCCGTATCCCCATAGATTACTTCCAAACCTTCAGATTCTAACTCTTTTAGAATATCCTTAACATATTCTCTAGCATATGCAGTTATTGACGCTCCAATATCTAAATTCGTAAATCTGTAAAAATAAGAAGCAAAGACACCGTATACAGAATTCATCAATATCTTAATCGCTTCCTGCACACGCTTATAATATTGTTCTTCAACCTCAGATTTAGCTTCAGCTTGAAGCTTTTTTGCTGAGTCTCTGTCTGCCATCAAATTAGTTAACAATTCAGGAAGAAGACCCTGCTTCTGTTCATGACTTTTAAATTTAACACCAAGAGGTGTTTCAATATCGCCTTCATCTGATCTAGTTGTGAAACAAAGATTTCGATCAATAATTATACTTGGGTACATTGACTTAAAATCTAAAACGCAAACCCAATCATACAAACCAGGATCTACTGTATGAACATAACCTCCTTCAATATGACCTGTACGTTTCCTTCTGTTTGTACCTGGAACTCCTATCTTCTTTGAATCTGCAAACCTAATCATCAAAGAATCAATCATCATTGATGTTATGCCATTAATCACATCATCAAGTGGTAACTTGGAAACTGTACCAATGTGTTGATATTTTTGCAAAACCATAATATGTTCTAAAATTTCCAAAGCTAATTTGGCATCTTCAAGACAATAGTCCATTACTTTTTCTGGGCGTTCTTTCCACTCCTCATCCATTTTCTTAGGATTAACATCATGTTTTTCTCTTCCCAACAATTCTTTTGCAACTGCATTCAAGGATTCTTGACGAGGACGGATCTCTCTCTTGACATTCCACCAGGCATCTATGACAACCCTTCCTTCCACTCTCCAAAATCTTTGCATCTTCTGCTCAATCTTAGATTTATCTCTGCCAAAATTTAAATCAATTCTATGCACATCTGCTCTCTCTAGTAGAAGTGGTAAATCATATCCATCTATGTTGTAACCTGTAATGATATCTGGATCAAACTTAGAAATTGCTGAAACAAAGTTTTTCAAAATATCAAATTCCTCTCCATGAAGTGTTTCTTCATGGATGTAACCACTCGAATCTTTGATACAATAGCTTAAACAATAGATTGTTCTTTCAAAAATAGAATTTTCTATATCAAAACTTAGAATTTTGAAATTAGACTCAAAATCTTCACACTCATTTATCGATGTTGCATCAATCAGCTTACATGTAAATTTGTGATTCTTTACTTCTTCGCCTTCAAAAGATACACAACCTCCAATATTGTTATCGTAAAGATACCTGTAATGAAAAGGAATGTCGGAAGCTAATAATTTTAGGTCATTATTTTTTAGCCATTCTTTAAGTTTGTATAACTTGTCCGGAGATTTAGTGTAAACTCGCGTGCACTTTTTGACATCTCCATCCACCCATAATTCTTCATCTTCAATTGAATCAACGCTATCATCTTTTTTCAACAGTGTTTTTACATCATCATCAGGTTCAACTACTTGGAAATAGGGACGCAGAAGAGGTGTTCGAACTGCAATTCCCTCCCCATCTTTGGTAGTTCCGTACAAGTAAACTACTGCGCGTTCAGTGCCATCAACTATCTCTTCATGATAAGCTGAATTAAGCAAGCGTATTGAATATTTCACATCACGTCATTAGGAGGCTGCTATTATTCTGTTGCTTTAAAGTGAAGAAAGGGCCTGATCGAAATCGTTCTTCAAATCGTCAAAATCTTCTAAACCTGTTGAAAATCGAACAAACCCTAAATCAATACCTGCTGTAATGCGTGCTTCTTGAGTCCAAGATGCATGTGTAGTTGCATAAGGCATAGAAATTAGTGATTCAACACCACCTAGGGAGATAGCTTGAGACGCTACAGTCATGTTGTTGAGCATTTTACGACCTGCATCGTCACCACCATCTACGACAAAAGAGACCATATTTCCAAAACCTGATAACATTGACTTACACAATTCATGGTCTGCATGGCTCTTCAACCCTGGATAAATGACTTTCTTAATTTTAGGGTGACTTTCAAGCCATTCTGCTAAACGACCTGCAGTTTC
>CEWJ01045591.1_pt1 | contig 18026 bp, 16 predicted proteins | sample 350291 | NCBI WGS metagenome assembly CEWJ01 (sample SAMEA2622923, study PRJEB7988) | marine metagenome | isolation source: saline water (ENVO:00002010), including | reverse complement strand
CGAGCGAATAGCCGAACTCAAGGTGGACTTGGCCAAGGCACGGGCAGAATACGGCGACACCGACGAGGCCGTGGCCCGCCTGATGCGGAGCCGCGGAGGTCGTGCCGGAGGTCGTGCCGGTGGCAGGCCAAGCGGACGTCCCAGTGGTGGCGGGCGAGGGCCGATCGCCGAGTTGTCGCGTATTGAAGCCCCGGCCTTGGCCAAGCGCTTGGCCAAGGGATTCATGGCGCACGCCAAGGCCAAGGACAGCTTGGCCAAGCGCGAGTTTGAATCGGCATGGCTCGGTCTTTACTTGAATTGGAAGGGGGACGATTCTGCTGCTGGTCGACGTGAGTTGATAGCCGGTTTTGCGACGCTCCTCGGCACTGAGTTGAACCGTCAGGGGGCGCCTGCACCCGACTCATTTACGGCGGCTCGGGCGTTCAGTTACTCCACAGACAGTAACGGCGACCGGGAAATCACCCCGGAGGAGGTGCAGACTGCAGTAAAAAAATGGTCGACTGAAGGCGACAAAAATAAAGACGGAAAACTCGACAACACCGAGACAGCCACCGTCATCGAGGGCTTCTTCAAAAACCTCCCCGCAACCAGTGGGGCCCGTGGCACCCGCCGCCCAACCGACCGAAGGTGACCGGCGGTTTCCCTAAACAGATTTCTTTCATCACGGGGCGTGCTCCAGTAAAACGGGGCGCGTAGCAAAGATGGCAAAAATTGTCTATGGCATTTCCGGCAGTGGATCCGGGCATTCCTCCCGGGCGCGGGAGATGATGACGCATCTCCGGGCACAGGGGCACGAGATTCTCGGCGTGAGCTATGATCGTGGTTTCCGGAATCTCAAGGACGATTTCGACATGTTCGACGTGCCGGGATTGCACATCGTCGCGATCCAGAATCGGGTCAGCAAACTGCAGACGGCGATCAAAAATCTCAAGTCGCTGACCGGTGGCATCTCCAAGTTTCGTGAGTTCAAGGAAACGGTTTTTAACTGTTTTCAGCCGGACATCGTGCTGTGTGATTTTGAACCGTTGACCGCCTACATGGCCACGCACCGCGACCTACCGCTGGTGAGCATCGATAACCAGCATCGCATGCGGTACATGGAGTATCCCTGCCCGGCGCCACTGCGAAAGGACGCGCTCGTCGCCGAGACGGTGATCCGCGCCTTTGTGCCCAAACCGGATGTCTCCCTCGTGACCACGTTCTTTTTTGGCGATGTCAAAAACGATCGCACGCTGCTGTTTCCGCCCATCTTGCGGCAGGCGGTGTTCGACGCGAAGCCAAGCGACGAGGGGCACATCCTCGTTTACTTCACTCAGGAGTTTGAGTCGTTCATGGGAATGCTCCGGGAATTCCCGCGCGAACGATTTCTCGTCTATGGCGCGGGACGGGAAGGGGAGGAGGGCAACCTGACATTTCGGCCATTCAGCCTCGACGGATTCCTCGCGGATTTGGCCTCGTCCAGAGCGGTGATTTCCACTGCGGGCTTCACGCTGATGACCGAGGCGCTGCATTTGCGCAAACCGATGCTGGCTCTGCCGATGGGCGGCCAGTTCGAGCAGGAGTTGAACGCGCACCTGCTCGACGATCTCAACTACGGCAAAAACGGCCGCACGGCGGACAGCGAATCGATCGGTGATTTTCTCTATCGACTACCTGAGTATCAGGCGGCACTGGAGAGTTACCCCGCGCAGGACAACAGCGCGATCCTCGCCAAACTGGACGAGCTGTTGGCCGACGACTGCACCCTTGCTAGAGAGTACCACGAAAAACGCCGTTCCAAAGCGGAGCCAAGTGATGCCGAATAAACCAAGCGCTTGGCCAAGCGGACTAACCCCTGACCCCTCACCTCTTTACCCTTCAGGGACAAATCCCTTGTAATAACAGTAACGCCTGCGATGCTCGGCTGGTTATGAAATCATTGATTAAGTGCGTTCTCACCCTTGGCGTGGTTTTCGTAGCGCTTGGCCAAGCGCCCGAGGCACAGGAAAACAGCGAGCGAAAGGTCACCGACTACAAGAAAATGGCCGGGCTCGACCTGACGCAGTTCACCGAGAAACAGCAGGCAACCATCCTCAAGCGGGCCAACTCGGAAGGCTGCGATTGCGGCTGCAAAATGACCGTGGCCGAGTGCCGCAACGAGGACTCCACCTGCAGCAAGGGCGCCCGGCTCGCCGAGGCCATCATCAAGGACGTCACCGGTGTCTTCGTAAAAGTAAAGTTACCCCAGAAGAAGACGGACAACCGAATCGGCCAGCCGCTCGACATGAAGTTCACTGCGGTGGACGGCACCAAGGTCGATCTCACCAAGATGAAGGGCAAGGTTGTGTTGATCGATTTTTGGGCCACATGGTGCGGTCCCTGCATCGCCGAGTTGCCAAGCGTCAAGAAGACCTACAAGAAACTGAATCCGAAAGGATTCGAGATCATCGGTATCTCGCTCGACACCAAGGAGAGCGCCCTCAAGCGGTTCATCAAAAAGGAAAACATGCCGTGGCCGCAGTTCTTTGATGGCAAGGGCTGGAGTAATAGCCTCGCCAAGAAGCACGGCATCCGTAGTATACCCGCCATGTGGCTGGTGGATAAGCAGGGCAACCTCGTCGACCTTAACGCCCGGGCGAATCTCGAGCAAAAAGTCGAGGATTTGCTTGGCGCCCCTACGCCAGAGGTGAAGTAATTTTTGGAGCGCACCGGCAGAACGAAGCGGCGACGGCGCTTTCCCGGTTGATTGGATTGGTTGTAACCGCGCACACAGAACCGGGAATCGCTAAACAGATCAAAGCGGTGTCGCGCTGCGCTTGCCACCGCACTCCATAATTGGCCAAACGCTCGTTTTGATCTTTAACTTGTATCGTAACCCATGATCGATTCTCCCATCCGGTCGCCCCGGGCCAAGCTCGGCGGCCTGCATCATCTTGGGCGATTGTTTGACAAGATACGAAGCGACCTTGCCTGAACGCTGCCGAAGGAATACCGCGAAAACCTCGGCTTGTCTTTTGGGTTGGACGGTTTCCTTTGCGGCTTCCTCGGGGTGAAATTCGAGGGCGTCCGCCAGAAGGTTTTCGAAGGATTGAGCGATGAAGAGTTGGTCGAGTGGTGTTTTGCCAACGGCCTGCGACCGAACCCGATGCAGCGGCGAATCTGGAACGGGTTTTCCGAAAAATTTGGCTGGCGCGATATGGCAACCTCCGTCATCGAAGCCTCCAAAGAGGAGGATGGACTGGAGAAGCGCGAGGATATCCTCACCGCCTTCGACCTCATCGACGAGCAGGAAGGCCGTGGAACCAAGGAAGAAGGATGAATATGAAAATGAAAACCATGCGCATTTTGGAGGGGGAGGATTACTTTCGACTTTCGAAGACTATTCTCACTTTTGTGAAATGTTATTAAACCGTGGAGAACACAAGGAGGGGCGAATTTTAAGCGAAGCAAGCATCGATCAAATGACGCGAAAATGGATAGAGATTCCTGAAAGCGATGGTTCGAATTCTAAGGATTTGAGTGGATGTTATTACGGCTTTGCGTGTTTTGTTTTGCAAAATCCAGAGTTGGATCGTGGAAACTCAAAAAGGGCATGTTCGGTTGGGCGGGCTACAACAACACTCATTTTTGGATCGAACCTGAGAAAAACCTTTACGGATTATTCATGACACGAGCGCGGGAATTTGGATGGGACATTCCAATCGCTTTGCGAAAAACCGTAAATTCGATTGTCGAATAACTCGCTTGGTCAAACGGCATGCGCAGGGTTGTTTTTGGGTTGAATGGAAAATCCACTTGCAAGGGTGGGGGAGGTTTGGCAGGGTGCGCTGCCCTTTTCGGGGTGCGCCCGTAGATCAACTGGATAGATCGCATGGCTACGAACCATGAGGTTGGGGGTTCGAATCCTCCCGGGCGTACCATTTTTTTCCTCCTTTTTTTCGTTACTTTCGAATAGTTGTCCGATCGGATAGCCAGATCATGTCCTTGTTGTTGGGCGAGGCAACGTTTAGCGGCATCGGTCGATTGTTGATCGGTTTGATGGTGCGGTGATCGAGCCACTTTTTTATTTCTGCATGACCATCGGCGAAGCTCAGGCCGGCGGCGCTGTTGTGGTAGCTGGCAGGGTAATCGATGATCCGGGCTGAATTGGGGCTGCGCACCATTTGGTTTGCAAACCCACCTGCGTTGATGCTGTCCGGGTGTTCATCCAGCAAAACGTAGAGGTTGGACGGACCGGGATTCAGCAGGTCGCCGGTCTTGATGTAGACCTTGTACTGGCTGCCCGGCAACCAGACTCCCGGGCCCCCCATTGCCTGACTCATGCCCATGCTGCGGATGCGCAGTTGCCTCTTCCCCTTGATCGTCACGTAGCTGGTGTCGGCCGGGCATTTGTAGACCGCAGCCGAGGGCAGGTACGGGGCGAACTTGGCGCGCTTGGGATCGAGCAAGGTCCGGATGTCCGTGTTGTCTCGATTGCCCGGGTTGTAATCCAGCCAGCCGGCCACCCACGCATATTGTTCCGTTCCCGAGTTGCCGGGCTTGGTTAGGATGTCGTCGTTGTCGTCCGGATACATGAGGTGGGCCAACTGAAGCTGCTTCATGTTATTCATGCAAGAGATGCCCTGACCCTTGGCCTTCGCCCGGGCTAGTGCCGGCAGGAGCAGTCCGGCAAGGATCGCGATGATGGCGATGACAACCAGCAACTCGATCAACGTAAATCCGCTATGACGGTTTGAAGATAAGTTCTCAATTTTGGTGGACATGGTGTTCAGCGTCTATCTGATCTGGAATGCGTACAGCTTTGTGTTTTGTAGCTTAAAGCGTAGGCGCACGGTCTGCCCCTTCAGCGAGCCAAGCGAGGATTGTTTCCACCCGGGTTGCAGTCTCAACCGGTCGTGGCCACGGTACAGCTTGGCGTTTGCCCCGGAAAACGCCGGCAGCGCTTGGCCTGTTTCATCCAAAATCTCCACCTTGAATGAGCCGCGGTGTGCGTCGATGTTTAGTTCGAGCGTGTCGCCCTCGATTTCGAACGGCTTGGTCTCGACCGTTCCCGCTTGGCCACCGGCTTGCAGATAAAAGAAGCCGTCGAGCCGCAGCTTGGCCAAGGCCAGACGGGCATCCCATTTACGCGCCCCCCAGCGTTCGTTGGTGGCGAGGTAGTAGACCCAGTGTTCGTCGTTGTGGGTGATGATGTTTGACGGAGGCCGCGCACAGTCCTTGTCGAAGCTGCCGTCCGGCCCGCGCGGAATCAACGGCTTGCGTGGATAGGTCGCCACCGAGAAGTCGTAGTGGATCGCGTCACGCGAGGGCGACATGTAAAATTCCCACACACCCCGTTCGTGACGCTTAAAAAAATCCTGTTGACCTTCTGGCACGGGGCGGTTGGTGGCGGCGAGGACGTCGGTTAGCGCAAACCATATCCCCTCGTAGTACCACATTGGGAAGGTGTGAATTTGGTAGACGGGAATATTTGTCCCGGAGATTTGGCTTTTGTCGGGGTCGTCCAAGACGAAGGTGCGCAGCGTCTTCCAAGCGGTGGGGTGGTTCATGAGGTCGTTCCCTTTTGCGTGTTCCATGATGCGCACACCGCGCAGTTCGCCCACGCCACCGCCCGCAGCAAAATCCTGCCGGCAATGCAGCAGGTATTTTTTGGTGAGCGGATTCCAGTGAATCTGGTTGTTGGTGTCGGCGGCACGTCCGGTGACCGGCATCCCTTTGTTGTAGAAACTCCAGTTGATGCCGTCGGCGGAATAACCCAGGCGGGTGCGTGCGTCCTGCCCGCCCATGTTCGGGTAAAACGCGATCTTGTATTTTTCGGCGTGGCCAAACGGCAGGCTCGGGTCGATCGTCACCGTGATGCCGTCGAGACCGATGTCGAGGAGATCCATCGATTTACCGTGACGCAAAATCGGGAGAGGTGCGTCCCAGTTTATGAGATTGCTTTTACCGTCCTTGGCGACAAGGGGCTTTGTCCAGTTTAGGCCGTTCTTGGATTCTGCATACGCGACGCCACTGCCGGGGCGTTTGCTGGACATGTACCACAGGCGAAACATCTGTTTGCTCTCATCCCAATGCGGCGAGAAAAACCAGCCAAAACAGGATTCACCGAACTCGTAGCCGGAACCCCCATCCGGTCCGTCGTGCACTTTGCCCGTTTGAAAGTCCGTGGGCAACGTGGGCTCTAGCAACACGCCGTGCTTGGTTGCTTGACCGACTTTGCGGGTGACATTGGTCAGGCTGTCGATAATGAAATCGTCCGCAAACAACTGTTTTTGTTGGCCGACAGAGATCTGTTCTGCGCAGCATTCGCTCAGATCTCCGAGAACAACAAAAGCCACGCTCAAGGTTAAGATGGATTTCACGCTGCGCCGAGTTTCACAACGAATACGAACCGGTTCAAGCCCTCCGGTAATTCGTTGGAAAAAAGGCTTTTCAAGCCGGGCGGCTCGGGTAGCCTTCTGCGCATGAAGTCCCGTCCTTTATCAAGACGTCGTTTTCTCGAGGCAACCGCCGTTGCCAGCGCCCCGTTCATTCTGCCGTCCGGCATTCTGTCGGCCAAGGTGAAGCCCAACGACAAAATCTCCGTTGGATTCATCGGCATGGGCATCCAGAACCGCGGGTTGCAGAACCGTTTCATGGCCGATTCCAATGTGGTTGCCGTTGCGGTTTCTGACTGCGACACCACCCGCCGCAACTCCGCCCGTGACCGCGCCAACAAGCGTTACCAAAACAAGGACTGCAAGGCGTACAACGACTATCGCGAGGTCATTAATCGCAAGGACATCGACGCCGTCTGCATCGCCACGCCGGATCACTGGCATGCCATCCAGACGGTCGAAGCTGTCAACTCCGGCAAGGATGTCTACTGCGAAAAACCGCTGACCCATAATGTCCACGAGTCGGTTCAGGTCATGAAGGCTGTGGCCAAGAAAAAGGCCATCCTGCAGACCGGCTCGATGCAGCGTTCCTCACGCGAATTCCGCGTGGCCTGCGAACTCGTGCGCAACGGCGTGATCGGCAAGGTCAAGAGCATGGCCGTCAACATCGGCAACGCCGGCATCCCCTGCGATCTGCCCACCGAGAAGGAGGAGCCGGGCCTCGACTGGAACCGCTGGATCGGCCCTGGCCCGATGCGCGGCTACAACTCCGTCCTCAGCCCGCGCGGCAATCACGGCCATTTCCCGAACTGGCGCAGCTACAAGGAGTACGGCGGCGGCATGGTCTGCGACTGGGGCGCACACATGATCGATATTTTGCACTGGGGTCTGGGCGTGGATGACAGTGGTCCGGTGGCCACCATCCCGGCTGAAAACCCCAAGGCGTTGAAGGGCGCGCAGCTCGTTTACGATGGCAACATCCCGATGATGCACGGCACCGGTATGGGCTCGAGCTTCTACGGCTCCGAGGGGCGCGTCGAATGTCACCGTGGCCGGATCGGCCTCTGGCTGGGCGACAAGTTCATCGCAGGCCGCACCGGTGGCGACCGCAACGTCAACCTCTCGAAGGAACTCGACAAACTCGAATCCGAGTTCCTCAAGGATGCCAAGGTGAAGCTGTACCGCAGCAACGGCGGTCACATTCCGGACTTCCTCAACTCCATGCGCACACGCAAGAAGCCCTGCACGCACGAGATTATCGGCGCGCGCACCTCAATCGCGTGTCACCTGCTCAATCAAACTTACTACAACCACACGGCGATCAAGTGGAACCCGAAGAAGAACACCTTCGCCGCCGGTGGCGACCCCGCCTGGTTGACCCGCGACTATCGCGGCGAGTTCAAGGTCTGACCTTGGCCAAGCGCAAAGGACGCACAATCTTTCAAACACGGAACGAGAATTCGTTCCGTGTTTTTTTGTCTCTGCCTGGCTAAGCGGGACTACAGGAGCGGGGACATTCCTGTCCCCGAATAAGAAGGGTATTTGAGCAGGGGACAAGAATGTTCCCTTCCCTATGCTCCGCTTGGCCAAGAGTAAGGTAGGGACGGATGTCCCCAGCCGTCCTTCATCAACCGATCCAGCACTTGGCCAAGCGCACGGATGACGCTGGCGCGAGTCCGAATACTCCGTTTTCTTGAAACTGAAAACTTGAACACTGCCTCCGGTTTCTGTATCCGTCTGCGCGCGCGGGGAACCCTTGGACAACCCTCACGGGGTTCGTAGCCGCTTTCACTGCCGCCACTTCCGGCGGTGGTTTTCATTCCCCCCGCTCACCTTGTGAAGGCAGATCATATTCGAAATATTGCGATTATCGCGCACGTGGACCACGGCAAAACTACGTTGGTGGACGAGTTGCTGCAGCAGAGTGGCACGTTCCGAGACAATCAGGTGGTGGCTGAGCGGGTTATGGACTCGATGGATCTCGAGCGCGAAAAGGGCATCACGATCAAGGCCAAGAACACCGCGATCAATTGGAAGGATTACACCATCAACATCGTCGACACACCTGGCCATGCCGACTTCGGTGCCGAGGTCGAGCGGGTGATGAAGATGGTCGATGGCGTATTGCTGTTGACTGATGCCGTCAGCGGGCCGCAGGCGCAGACGCGCTGGGTGTTGCGCAAGGCGCTTGGCCACGGGCTCAAGACGATCTGCGTGGTCAACAAGATTGACCGCGACACCGCGCGCCCGGAGTGGGTGCACGACAAGGTGCTGGAGTTGTTCCTCGAGTTGGGAGCGGACGAGGATCAATTCAACGCGCCATTCCTCTATGGCAGCGCCAAGATGGGGTTTGCCGATCGCTCCCTCGAAGGGCCGCGCAAGGACATGAACGACCTGTTCGAGACGGTCGTCGAGCGCGTGCCGCCGCCGGTCATCGAGGAGGCACCGTTTCGGATGCTTGTCAGCAACATCGACTGGGACGATTACGTCGGCCGGATGGCCATCGGCCGGATTTTATCCGGCGACGTCAAACAGGGCGACCAGATCAACGTGCTGCGCAAGGACGGTTCAAAACAGAAAGCGAAGATCATCAAGCTCAAGCAGTTCGCCGGGCTGCAAACCAACGACGTCACCTCAGCGACTGCGGGCGACATCGCCGGGTTGGCCGGTTTCGACGAGGTGGACATTGGCGACACGCTGGCGTTGGCCGAGGATGCCGAGCCGCTGCCGTTCGTGGAGATCGACCCCGCGACCGTGCAGATGGAATTCTCCGTGAACGACGGCCCGCTCGCCGGGCGTGATGGCAAAAAGGTCACGTCCCGCGAAATCCGCGCGCGGCTCGAGCGCGAGACGCAGTCGAACATTTCCATCAGCGTGCACGATACTCCAGAGAGTACCCGCTTCCTCGTTGACGCCCGCGGCAGCATGCAGATCGCAGTGCTGCTCGAGACCATGCGGCGCGAGGGCTACGAAGTGCTTGTCTCACGACCGACCGTGTTGTTCCGTGAGATTGAGGGCAAACGCTGCGAGCCGTACGAGCAGATTTGGGTCGAGGTGCCGGAGGATCATCTTGGCACCGTCATGGAAAATCTGAGCAAGCGCCTGGGAAAAATCACGAACATCGAGCATCACTCCGCCGGCGTGACTGTCTCCGCCGAGATCCCGACGCGTGGACTGATCGGCTTCGAGAGCGACCTCGTTACCCTCACCAGCGGCAATGGCGTGATGAGCCATCTGTTTTTGGAGTATCGCCCATACAGCGGCGAATTGGTCACACGGCAGACCGGCACGCTGGTCAGCATGGAAAACGGTACCGCGATGGCCTACGCGCTCGATATGCTTCAGGCGCGAGGGAGCCTGTTCATCTCACCCGGCGACAAGGTTTACGCCGGGCAGGTGGTCGGTGAAAATCCGCGGCGAGACGACCTGCCGGTGAACCCGACCAAGGCCAAGCACCTCGACAATATGCGCTCCTCCGGCGCGGACAAGGCCATCCTGCTCACCCCGCCGATCAACTTTTCCATCGAGCGCGCGATCGAGTACATCGCCAACGACGAACTGGTCGAGGTAACCCCGAACCACCTGCGCTTCCGCAAACGCATCCTCGACGCCAACGACCGCCGCAAGGCCATCAAGCGAGCCAAGGACATCGCCGCCGCAACGGCATAGCCAAACCGATTGACCCGTGCGGACTCGCAGGTCGTCCTTCCATTTTGGGCTGGCTTGAACGTGGAGGGACGAGCCTGCAAGTCCGAAAAAACCGCCGGAGAGAATAGTCTCCATCCCCATCTGCTTGGCCAAGCGCTTGGTTGATTCAGCCTTCCTCCTTCAACCTTCCGCCCTACTTCACCACCATGGTGCCTTTCATGATGATCCAGTGGCCGGGGAAGGTGCAGAGGTACGGGTATTCGCCCGGCTCCTTGGGCGCGATGAAGCGGAGCGACTCGGCGGAGAGCGGGGCGACCATGCGCGTGGCATGCATCACCTTTTTTGACTTGGGCACGTACTGGCCGCGCTGGGCTTCCTTGGGATCCTTGGCCATCTCGTTGGCGGCCTCTCCGATCTCGGCCTCGGCACCGGGCGCGACAATCACGATGTTGTGCGCCGTGGCATCCGGGTTGGTGAAATCGATTCGCACGGGCTGGCCGGCCTTGACCTCAAAGCGTGTGACGTCGAAAAGCATGCGCTCCTTCACGGCCGCAATCTTGACGACCTTCAGCCCCTTGCGATTGTCGAACTCCGCATCCCGTGCGGAGTAGCGTTTCTTGGGCGACATTTTTTGCCGGAGCGTGAACGCAGCGATGAATTTGCCGATCCCGGGATGTTTTGCCGTGGCGTCTGCGTTGCCGCTCCAGAGCGGCTTGATGGTGTGCGAACCCAGAGCGGCGTTGATGGCATAACTGAGATGGCCGATGTTCGGCTGGTTCAAAATTTTCACCAGCGCCTCGAGTGCCCAGGGGGTACCGATGTAGCTCGTGGCGATGGCAGTCTCCATCCGGACGAGCGTGCTGGGATCGCCGGCCAGGCGGTCGAGAATCTGTTCCTCGTTTTTGAAGTGTGCGTGCCAGTAGCGGAATTGATGCGCGGCGGCGGCGCGGGCATGGTGGTTGTCGCACTCGAGCAACTCGACGAGCAGCTTGGTGTTGACGGCCCCGATGCCGCGATAAAGCCAGATGGCCTCGATTTGGTGGTGTCGATGGCGTGGGTCAGTTGGGTCGAGCTTGGCCACCCAGGCGTCGAGGGCTGCCTTGGTCTTGGCCGGGTCGCGGTCCCGCAACTCGCGCTTGGCCCAGTAGCGGTAGCGGTACTCGGGGCGCTTCAGGATGTCGAGCAGTTGGCCAAGCGGCGCACCGTGAATCTGCGGCATCTGCTGCGGCTTGGCCCCCTTGGGCATGATGCGGAATATACGGCCGCTGACCCGATCTCGGCGTTCATCGCGCAGCGAGTATTGGGCGTGACCCTTGACCGGGTTGTACCAGTCGCAAACGTACATCGCTCCGTCGGGTCCGTAGCGCAGATCGACCGGAATGAAACTAAGGTTTTTTGAAAAAACGATGTTGCCGACGTACTCCTCGGTGAAGCCAAAGTCGGACTCGTTCCAGCGATGGAACTCGACACGGTTAGTCGGCTTGTAGCGTACCTTGACGAATCCGCCCTGCATCTCCTCCGGCCAGTTGGGGAAGTCGACGAATTCCTGGCCGCAGGTGCCGGAGTAGGCGTGCAGGCCGACCGGTCGCGGATGTTGATCGGGGTAGGCCGGGTCGAGCGCGTGGAACGCCTGTGCATAGATCGGGTAGCTGGCCATGTGTTGGCCCCAGTCGTCGAACGTGACGCCCCACGGGTTGGTGCTCATGTGGGTGCCAAACGCAGTTAGCCGATGGCTGCGCGGCTCGAACCGAAACCAGCCGCTGTCCCGCTGGCGCACCGGGCCGTAAGGCGTCTCCACCTGACTGTGATGAAAAATTCCCTCGCGGAAAATCAGGTCGCCGTCCGGTGTCCAAGTGAAATCATGCAGCGCATGATGGGAATCCTCGCAGCCGAAACCGGTGAGCATTTTTTCTCGGAAGTCCGCACGATCATCTCCATCAGTGTCCTTTAGGAAAGTGAAATGCGGTTCCTCGGAGACATATACTCCGCCGTGACCAAACTCGAATGACAACGGGATGTGCAGGTCATCGGCGAAGACGGAGGTCTTGTCCGCGCGGCCGTCGCCGTCGGTGTCCTCGAGGATGACGAGTTTGTCGTTCGGCTCGTTGCCGGGATAAACGTGCGGGTAGGTGGTCGAGCAACTGACCCACAGTCGCCCTCGCGAGTCCCAGCGCATCTGGATGGGGCAGGCCAATTCCGGGAAATCGGTCTCGGAGGCGAACAGTGTCACATTAAATCTCGGGTCAACTTCGAACTCGCCCAACTCAGCCTCGGGCGAAAGCAGCCGATTCGCGCCGCGGCTCTGCTTGGTCGCGGGCAACGGCGGCACGTTCGAGTCATCGATCTTCGCAGACACTTGTTTGCCCGCCGCGATATCCCAGATGCGCTGATCGCGATTGGCGGTCATGATGTCGAAATTGCGCATTGCCGGGAGGAAATCGAGATAGCCGTAGCTACGGTTGCGCCCGCCGGTGTAGTAAAACGTGTTCACCGGCCGGAACCGGCGGAAGAATTGTTTGTTCTTCTCCAGCACCGCCGCGCGGATTTCCTCGTTGACGACCGGAACTGGCTTGTCGAATGCCGCATCAAAAACCAACCTGCCAAACAGTCGGTAACCGGCGTCGTTGAGATGACAGCCGTTGAATGTGAGGTCAATTCCGGTGGGAAGCATCGCCTTGTTTGTTGCATCGAAAACGTTGATGAAACCGACTTGTTGCGCCTTAGCCACCTCGCTCATGGCGCGGGTGTAGAGCCGGATGTTTTTGTTGTTTTTCGCAGCGTCGACCCCGGTGATGTTTTCACTGGCGATTGGCGAGAGCAACACGAGTTGCGGCCCTCTTTTGCCGTTGAACGCCTTGGCCTTGGCCGCCTGCACAAACTCAGTGAGCTTGGCCTTGAATTCGCCCAAGCCGTCCGGTCCCGCGAACGATTCATTGAATCCGAACGCCGCAAATATGATGTCGGCCTTGACGAAAACCAAATGCTGATCTGTATCGGCGAAGTTGGCCGGGCGCGGCTGGTGGTGGAGCGAGTCCGCCGACCACGCGAGATTGCGTACCGTCAACCGATGAGCCGGATAAGCCTGTTGAATGAGCGTCTCGAGGTAGCCAAAATCCTGTGAGCGATCGAGCAGCGTGTTGCCAATGAGCGCGATGCTCATGCCCGGCTCAACCTGGAGCGGAAGTTGGGTGTCGACAGGTGAAGTGGCCTCCGGCCGAGGCGCAGTTTTTTCAAACAGCGCGTATCGTGCGAGGTCCGGACTTTCGGTCGGGGCCTTTTTACCGCTTGGCTTGTTGCGGCCATCCACAGGCTGAGCCAACAGCGCTTGGCCAAGCGCAAGGGAAACAAAAAGAATACTGAGATGAAAACGCATCACTTGGCCGGCGATGGAACACAGAAAACCGGGCTGCGTCCAGCGTTTGAGTCAGGGAGCAAGGATCGGCAGATCGGGAAAGTAGTGCCGAAGATACCCTCGATCAACCGCTGCCAGACGATCGGCCTGACGCCGTGCGTGCGCGGCGATCAGAAAGTCCGGCAGGATATGTGTTCGAGACCCACCCGCCTGTCGATATGCCGTGTGAATTTCTCCCGCAAGATACGCCGAAGTCGGTTCAAGTTGTTCGTACCGAACACCGATCTTTTGCAGATTTTGTAGGGTGTGGGTGGCGGATGTAAATGCCGGGGAGATTTCGGCGAATACAATTGGGCAGACGACTAGTTCGCCATCTTGGCCTGCACGCCAAAGAACTTGCTGCCAGCTTTCGAACCCCGGCTGACGCTTGATCAGGCACCATAAAACCGACGAATCAATCGCGGTTTTCATCACCGGTTTTTTTGGGGAGCTCGACCGGGCCTCGAAGTTCGTCGAGTAATTCCGGTACAGTTAGCTCGGGGAATGAATCCTTTGTGTCCTTGCCAAACTCATCAAAACTATTCCATTCCAACGCGCGCTTTGCACTCAGGTGGGGCGCGTTTTCATCGAATTCAAGCACCGTGCCTGTTTTTAGTCCGAGTTTATTGCGTAGTTTAATCGGGATCGTGATTTGCCCCTTGGAAGTCATGGTTGCCTTCACAGGAGAAAAACTATCAAAAAAGTAAGGAAAGTAAAGTAAGGAAAATAATTCTTACCTTTGCTTCGCGCTTGGCCAAGTCTTATTCCATCATTTATTCGGATCGCGGTGGAAGCGCTTGGTTTTGGTGATCCAGCGGAGGCCTTCCATGAGATGCTGATGGCCGAACTTGGTGGCGAGCGATTTCACTTCGTGGCCGAGCTCGGTGTAGAAAAAGCGGCCGCCCTCATACTCTCGAATCCAGCTCACAGGATGATCCTTGCCCATCGGCTTGCCACCGCGGGTCTTGAAGTAATCGCGGACCGGGTCGTAGCTGGTTTCGTCGATTCGCAGCAGTACCTTCACGCCGGGCAGGCCGGTGACGGATTTGTCGTGGTTGGTCCAGTCGGCGGTGTAGTAAAACTCCGGGCCATAGCCTTTCACTGACGGATGATCCTTGTTTTCCGTATCTACGATGAGCTTGGCCTTGACGAAATCGGAGTCGCTGTTGAAGTCGCACCCGACGAGCTTGGTCCACCATGGCCAGGTGTTGTGATGCACCGCCGCCGCGTGGAGGGCCATGATGCCGCCCCCGGCCTGATACCAGTCCTTGAGTTGTTTGCGCTGTTTTTCGTTGAGCGAATTACCGATGTCGGTGGTGCTGTTGAAGATCACGGCCTGATAGAGGTGCAGCCGGGAAAAATCCTCCGGTGACTCGGAGACGTCAAACTGTGCGCCGTATTTGCCGCCGAGTTGGACGAGAAAACTGTTCAGTTCCGGGATGGCCGGGTGACGATACCAGGCGGTCTTTGAGAAAATAAGGACGCGCGTCAGTTCGTCCTTGTTGGGTTTGCCATCGCCGCGGTCGTCGCCGTCGTGTGCGTTCAGTCGGGCGTTGGTCGATCCGAGGAGTAGTAAGCCCGCGAATGAGGCGCCAACGATTCGAGTTTTGGAAAACATGGGGCGATCATCCGGTTTTAACTTCGGCTTGCAAGCCGATTTGATGGCGTTTTTGTATTGAAAAAATGTCATATCTTAATATTATTTCCGAATTCATATTGTTGTCATGGTAGAACTTTGCAAAAAAATCTCCGAGTCGAAAGCGTTCACCAACTTCATCCTCTGCGTCATCGGTGCGGCGGCAGTGGTGGTGGGCATGCAGACGTACAAGGCGTTCGAACTGGAACATCGTGCCGTGCTGGACACGCTGGACGCGGTGATCCTCGGAATTTTTATTTTCGAGGTCGTCATCAAGATCGTGGCACAGGGGAGGCAACCGCAAAACTATTTCAAGGATGCGTGGAACATTTTTGATTTTTCAATCGTGGCGGTGTGCCTGTTGCCGATTCAGTCAAATGACTTTGTCGCCGTGCTACGCCTGGCCCGCGTGCTGCGTGTGTTGAAGCTCGTCTCTGCGATCCCGCGACTGCAGGTTTTGGTTGGGGCGGTGCTGAAAAGCATCCCGTCTATCGGCTATGTGTTCCTGCTGGCCACGCTGCATTTTTACATCTACGGCTGCATGGCCACGTTTCTTTACTCCGAAAACGACCCGGTGCACTTTCGCAACCTGCAGACCTCGATGCTGTCGCTTTTCCGGGCGGTGACGCTGGAAGACTGGACCGATCTGATGTACATCAACATGTATGGCAGTGCGAATTATGGTTACGATGCGTCGACGTATGAAATGTTAGCCGAGATGGGCATTAGCCAGGACGAGGTGAAGTCGAGTGCATCGCCCTTCACGGCGGCACTGTTTTTCGTGAGCTTTATTTTGACCGGCGCGATGATCGTGTTGAACCTGTTCGTAGGTGTGATGTTGACCGGGATGGAGGATGCCAAAAAGGAGCAGGAACTGGCGAGTCGGCTGGAAAAGAACGGGGAGGAGCAGATTGACCTGAAGGAGGAGTTCGCCAAGCTGGACCAGCATCTGCAGGAGTTCACAACCGAAATGGCACAGCGGCTCGAGGTGCTAAATCGCTTGGCCGAAAAACAAAACGAGAAGCCAGGTTCATCGTAGAATCGACTTGTGCCGGGACGATTTCCGCAGGAGAATTCCCCCGGTTTAGAACGACATGACAAAGATTAAACAAACCATGTTGGCGGCGGTGGCCGGTATGCTGCTCGTGAGCGGCTGTGCCACGGAGCCGGGTAAAAAGACGGCAGTTGGAGCCGGTGTTGGTGCGTTGGTCGGTGCGGCTGCAGGCGCGGTCATCGGCCATCAATCCGGTGAACGCGACAAGGGCGCCCTTGTGGGTGGCCTCATCGGAGCTGGCGTGGGCGGCGCGGTTGGCAATGCCAAGGAAGCCGAGAAAAAAAAGGCAGCAGCGCCGAAGCCCCCGAAAAAGTAACACCAGGAAATCATTGATTTTTCCAAGGAGAGCCTAAGACTGGCTCTCCTTTTTTGTTTATGAAGGTTCTTTTCGTTCACGCACATTTCGACGATTATGAGTTTTGCACGGCCGGCACGTTCGAGGTGTGGCGACGAAAACTGGGCGCTGATTTTCAGGCCAAGGTCATCGTCTGCACCGACGGCAAGGGCGGGCACCATCGGTTGTCCCGCGAGGAGACCGCCCGTGTACGGCTGGAGGAACAGTTGAAGTCCGCCGCACTTGGGCAATATGAGTTCGAGCAACTCAGACTGCCGGACGGTGAACTGCCGAGGGAAGCCTGCCTGCAGGTGGACGTGCCGTTATTGGCGGCGTTGTGGAAGGCGATTCGCGACTTCGAGCCGGACTACCTATTTGCGCCACCCGTACCGAATGACCCGCTGGCGGGAATTCACGTTGACCATGTCGCGGTGGCAGATGCGGTTCGGCGGGTGGCCTACATGATCAACGTACCACATGCATTCACGCCGGAGTATCCCTGTGACGACCCCGAGCCACCACCGTGCAAGGTGCCTGTGATTCTCAACGCGTACGATTCGTACATGTTTGGAGAGAACGCGTTTGACCTTGTGGTGGATGTCAGCGAGGCGTTTGAATTGATGGTCGAGATGAGTTGGTGCCACCAATCGCAGGTCACCGAGTGGCTGCCGTGGGTGGGGCGGCACGACATGGACTACCCGAAGTCGATCGACGAATGGCGTGTCACCCTTGAGCGACGGTATGCCAAGCGCAACGCGGAGCTTGGCCTGGGCGACCAGCCGATGGCGGAGTTTTTCACCGTCACTGCCTGGGGGGAGATTCCTACGCCGGAGCGATTGAAGGCGGACTTTCCGAACCTCATCACACCGCCCGAGGTCGAGTCGCGCTTGGCCAAGCGTCTGGCCCGCTGGCAACTCTAACCAAGCGCTTGCCCAAGCGGACGTTAGGGCTTGATGGAATTTCGGCTCTTTTTATACTGGGCGTGGCATGGGGTCACTGGATCAATTTGAGAGTGCGTTCAATGCTGCGGCAAAGGAGATGTTCAGGCCGCAGCTGGTTGCCATCGGCCGGGTTTTGATCGTTCACGATTTACCGGAGCCGTTGCAGGATGATTTCCTCTACTTGGCCAAGGGCTTTCTGTCTGCACTGGAGCAGGGGGGCAAGGTGGAGTGGGAGTTGTTCGGTGGCTCGGAGCGTTTTGCGGTGAAGTCGGTGCTGGATGCGGTCGAATCGTATCGCCCAGAATTGATCGTGACGTACCGGCATCTTCACTGTGACGCTGCGGATTGGCCGTACGGACTCGGGGCTCATGTGGATGTGCTGACGCAGGCGACGACCACCCCGGTGTTGATCCTGCCGAATCCGGATCGCGAAAATCTCCCCAACCATAAGTTGAAAAACACCGACCGCGTGATGGCGGTGACGGATCACTTGGCGGGCGACCATCGATTGGTCAGCTATGCGTCTGAGTTTACCGAGCCGGGAGGGACTCTTTATCTGTCGCATGTTGAGGACGCTGCGGTGTTCGATCGGTACATCCGCGCGATCACCAAGATTCCGGACTTGGACACCGACACAGCCCGGGCGCAAATCAAGGCACGGCTGTT
>CEWJ01143980.1_pt1 | contig 18251 bp, 17 predicted proteins | sample 350291 | NCBI WGS metagenome assembly CEWJ01 (sample SAMEA2622923, study PRJEB7988) | marine metagenome | isolation source: saline water (ENVO:00002010), including | reverse complement strand
AATGGAGATTAAATATTGATGTTTTGCTTGATAAAATAATTAATATTCAGGAGGCTGATTTTTTTTCAAACAATATTGAGATCCCAACTTTATTTATTAAGGGTGAAAATTCAAATTACATTACAAAAGAGGATAAAGTGTCGATAAATAATTTCTTTACTAACGTAAAATTTTGTGAAATCGAAAATGCAGGACATTGGCTGCATGCAGATAATCCTCAATTATTCTATAAACAAGTGATAAAATTTTTGAAAAATTAAAAAGAAAAAACTTGCATTTTCTTTGCCACATTAAACCCTTTTTCTTCTACATTTTTTTTCGCATCACTTCCTTCAATCAATAATGGATTGGTATGATTTAGATGAATAAAGTTTACCTTATTTTTTTCCTCAGTTGTTAATTCAGAAAATAACTCCATGCTTTCCTTTACAAATGGATGGGGAATTTTACTCATATCTCTATCTAGTTCACCGTCTGCATAAAAAGTAGCATCTAAGAAGGCGTGATCAACTTTTTTTATCATGTCCACAATACTAATATTCCATCTATCCCATTTATCAATATCTGGCACATATAGAATCTGCTTTTGGTTAGACGATATTAAATATCCTACAGTTTCAGAATACTCATCTCTATGTGGAACCAGTATTGGTTTTATTTTAATTCTTTCATTAATGCTGATAAAAGAATCATTTTTTAGCTCAACTAAATTTATGTTATTAATATTTACTAATTGATCCCAAGGCGCATTATTTTTTAAAAAATTTTGCATCCTTGGCATGCAATACACAGGTAAATTAGAGTACCCCATAGCTTCTTTTCCAATATGCATTAAACCTGTGTAATGACCAATGTGAGCATGTGTTAGAAATATGCCGTTTATTTTTTTAATTTCTGATTGTTTTTCTAGATGATGAATTTGAAATTTTATATCAGGAGTGGCATCGAATATCCATTGTTCATTACTTATAGGATCAACAAGTCCTATACAGCTTACATATTCTGTTTTTTCCGGTTTTTCCCAAACTTCTTGACAGCATTTTTTATTGCATCCTGCTTGAGGATAGCCCGCATCTTGTGCAATTCCTAAAACTACAATGTATGGATCATTAAATTTCTTATTCATAGGTTGCGTGCATGAAAACAATACAATAAAAAATAAAAAAGTTATTTTTATTTTCATTGTATTATTTTTTCAAAACAATAATACTCATTTTTTCCTTCTTTTAAATATATATAACCTAATTGATGATAACCCAATTGTTTGTAAAAATTCATTGCTTTTGGATTACCAGAATATGTGTCTAGCCTAATAGAGTTTAATTTTTTTTTCTTCACTAATTCTTCAGCAAAAAGCATTAGATTCTTTCCTATGCTTTGGTCCCAATATTTTTTATCTACCGCTAGCCTATGTACTGATAGAAAAGCATTTTTTTTATCTTTCCAATTTATACTAAGATAAGAATCATCTTGCAGTGCATCTATGTTTACTCCTCCAACAATCAGATTGTCTTTAATTGCTACAAAATATGTCTTTTGCTTTAAATCTTCTAGAATAATATTTCTATTTGGATAAGTTTCATCCCACTGATCAATACCCATGTTTATCATCCCATTAACACAAGAATTATACATACTCATAATAGCATCTATATCTTTAATATTTCCTTTTCTAATTTTCATTCCATTAATAGATTACAACCTCTAATATCTGAATTTTCTGCTCTTCCCATTATTTGAAAACTACCATTTTCATATACCTCTCCTATATCACTAGTAGCAATAAATGGACACGAATATATGTTCGCTAAATCAATTATATTAATTAATCCTTTACCATACTCTTCAACATAAAGAGGATCATACACATCTCTTATTAATATTTTCATCCATTTAGGACATTTAAAAATACCTTCATTAAATGAGTAAGCTTGAGATAATAGTTCAGTCATGCCATATTCTGAATGAATTTGATCCACATCAAAAGATTTTTTTAATATGCTATGAAACTCTTTTTTAATAATTTCTTTTCTTTTCCCTTTCATTCCACCAGTTTCAATTATGGTTGTATTGGTAAGTTTTTGAGGATATTTTTCAGCAAGATCAAGTAGGGCATATGAAACTCCAAATAACAATGTTTTAGTACCTTTCTTTTCCAGATCTTTTATGACATGAAAGATCTTTTCATAATCATTATATATACCGCCTTGAGTATGCTTACTTTTTTTAATTAATTCATTCACCATATAAATTAATGAGGACTCATTAATATCGTGCTTGGTCGGAATCAAAGCTAGAATACAATATTTTGATGGAGCTCCATAAAAGCTATCAAAACATGTTAAAAAAGATTTTTCATACAACGTTATATCACTGATTAAATGCCTACTTCTTATTCCTTGAGTACCGCTACTAAGAAAGGTTTTTTGCGGATCATGATTTTCGCATATAACATTATTTTTTTTAAAAAAATCAATTGGTAAAAAAGGAATTTCATTAATAGAAGATGGTGTTTTGCCATTTAAAATAAGTTGTGCAAACTTAGCATATAATGAATTGAACTTGATCTGGTGATTATATAAATCAAAAGCTCTTTTTTTAAATTCTTTTTCTGAATTAATTTTATCAAAATCTTCTAATGCGTGTTGCATAATAAGACAAATTTATAGGATTTATTATTAAAAATGTTAATGATATGAATAAAAAAAAGAGGCCGCAATAGCCTCTCTTTTTATTTTTAGATATAAAGCTTTTTCTAGAACTTGCATTCAAGATTAATGTACATTGTTGTCTTAATGCTTTCTTCTTCTCCTTCTTCAACTGCATCGCTCCACTGTTGAACGTTGAGTGCTAAATTAACTCCTTTAGTCATTTTTCTTTCAATACCAAATATTGTTAGTTGACCATCATTTTCCATATTCCACTGCTCGTCATTTACATTTTTAGAATCTAAGATGTCCATTCTTCCAAATAATGAATACATATCATTAAGCGAGTAATTAGCATATGCCGACATACCTGTTTTTGTATTATCTGTAGCATTGCTAGCATTCAACATAGTATTCATCTCTCCACCAAGCTTTAAACTTCCAATTTCATATACTGCAGCAATTGTTGTAATTTGTTGTGTGGTAAAGCTGTCTGTATATTGTTCTCTAGGCATCATATCTAAACTTCCTCTAATATTTAAATCATTACCATACAAAGACATTGTATATGTTGCGCCAACACCTCCTCGCATTAATCCGCTTTCACCTTGAATTTTTTTGTAACCTTCTCCGTTTAATATTTGAGCATCAGCACTAAGATTTGAAGATATCTTGTAGTCTATACTCATACCAACATCTGCAGCATTTGCCCATTTTTGTTGATCTTGCATAGACTTATAAATGTATCTTTTTCCCCATGCTTTTTCCATAAATTTAAAATTCTTTGTACCTATTTGACCAAAATTAATTTTTGTACTTTCATTAAAATTCCAGCTCAATGCTGCTATTTTTAAAAATGCAGTATAATCGCTTCCTCCACTATTTTTACCTATATCAAATATTACTTTAGTTGAGAACTCATCATTAAATTTATAGCTGTATCCAAGATATGCTCTTTTTACTTCAAATTCTTTATATGCCTCTTCTCCTTCTTCTGCTGACATATCATAGTTGAAATTTGAGAATATTTTTACTGAAGGCTTGCCTTCTTGAGCCATACCAACTCCATATATTAATAAAGTTAATAATGTTAAAACATGTTTTTTCATTTTATATTTTTTAAGTTTAATTTAATGCAAAATTAATATATAATTATTTATTTAATGTTAAGTAAATATTATGATTATATATAAATATTAAAAGCCTATTTTTGAGAAGAACTTAGTAACTCCAGCTGCAAATTCTTGCGGAATACTAGTCATCATGGAGGAAACCGTTAATTGATCATTTACTCCAATCGCAATTGCTATAGATATCACCAGACCAATAAGAGCATAACTCATGTCTTTAAAACCTAATTTAACAGCACTCCACACCCCTTTATCTCCAGTTTTCATGATGGCCATACCTAATTCTCTACCAGCTAAAAGACCTATAAACACCCATGTTGTACTCATAGGAACTTTAGAATGTAATTTGAAATAAAATAATATAACACAGTATATTAAATCAATCAATGTAGCAAACCTAACGTCTGTTACTACTGATTTTTCAGTAACAATCTTTTGAATCCTTCCTCCTTTATAATAAAGTAATAAGCCTAGACCAATTACCACAATAGATGTAAATCCAATAAATTCTCCAGTATTAAGTTGTCTAGGCAGGAATACTGCAATGTTTGCAGCGTCTTGCATAAGCCATACAGACCAAAGAGTTCCAGAAGTTATCCATTGTGCTATTGTCCATCCAAATTTTGCTTCGCCAGTAAAATATTTCTTTGAGCTTTTGGCTACCAGCATAAAAAATAAAAGACCCATTAAAAATGAAAGAATATAGCCACTCATACTTTTTGCAAGCACACCCCCAACAGCTGCAGGTGTTGCAGCAAATGAAGTAAGTAAAATAAATGTGGTTGATACGGGCATCCTTAATCTTGTTAGTATAAGCAAGAATATTGGAGCTGCAATTTGTAAAAAATGAAATTCTGTTGGGGCAATTTCAAATCCTTTAGAAGTTAATCTACCATGACTTACATCACCGCCTAGAGTAATCCAGCTGTAAAACATGGTAAAGAAAAATATACCACCAATAAAAATCCACAATATCCACCATTTTTTATCTTGATTGGACGCAATAAATGTTCCTATGGTTTGGATTGAGTCATTTGCAATTGCTGCATATGCAGCAAACAAAAATCCTACCCACATAGCATACTGAGGATATGGAGTTGCAAACATTGCTAATAAGAAAGAAATACAAATGAAACTTAAAAATGATCGCTCTGTCTTTGGAAACCACACTACTTCAGGATATCCAAATGCTTTGAATAAATTTTTCATATATTTGATTAGAAAGACTAGTAATTATTTTTTTTGTGCTATAATGCTAAAAAGAATACAGATATCATTAAAGCAAGATAGATTACTGCTGATAAATCTGTTTTTTTGGTAGTATTTTCCATTTTTATTGTATAAATTTTATTTGTAGGGCAAACTTAATATCAAAAAATATTCTATGTGTTAGCTAAATATTATGCTAATGTTAAGTAATTGTTAAGAGATTCAAAGAAATCATTTATTAAGATCTTTAATTTTAATACTATTAACATTTTATTTAGTTTTGTTTTAAATTTATTTAAATTGAAAAAAATATTAATTGTTGATGATGAGCAGGATATATTAGAGTTCTTATCATATAATCTTAAAAAAGAGGGATTTTTAGTGTCTACTGCTACAAACGGTTTAGAAGGCATAAAATTAGCAAAAAAAAATATTCCAGATTTGATTATTTTAGATGTAATGATGCCTGAAGTAAGTGGTATTGAGGCATGCGAAGAGATTCGGTCAATTTCATCTTTAGACAATACACTTATACTTTTTTTAACTGCTAGATCTGAAGAATATTCAGAGTTAGCAGGTTTTAGTGCAGGAGCAGACGATTATGTTACCAAGCCAATTAAACCGCGCTTACTTTTAAGTAGGGTTAATGCATTACTAAGAAGATCTAAAAAATCTAGTTCAAATCATATAAATATAGGCGATATTGTAATCAATAAAGATGAGCATAAATTAACTTATAAAGGAAACGATGTTTTTCTTGCTAGAAAAGAATTCAAACTATTGTTTTTTCTTATGTCAATGCCAGGCAAGGTCTTTTCCAGAGAAGAAATAATAAATAATATATGGAAGGACGCAGTTGTTGGCGACAGAACTATTGATGTACATGTTCGTAAGATTAGAGAAAAGATAGGCGAGCATCATATAAAAACTATTAAAGGTGTAGGATATAAATTTGATCTATAATTGATATTTTAGCATATGTTTAAAATCAACAATCCATTAAGAATCTCATTATTTTTATCTGTTTCTATAGTATTATTTGGTATTGGTTTATTTTCACTTTTATCAGATTTTTTAAATGATGTTTATATAATACTTATTTTTCTATTTCTTTCATGCTTGCTTATTTATTATATAATCAAACAATTTTTTCATGAAAAAATTAAAATTATATATAAGAATATTTACAAATTTAAAGGCACATCTGTTGATCTCGATTTGGATATTGATAATGTAGAAAAAGAAGCTGAAGAATGGGCTGATGCTAAAGAGCAAGAATTAATCCAAATGAAACAAGATGAAAATTATAGAAGAGAGTTTTTAGGTAATGTTTCGCATGAATTAAAAACACCAATTTTTAATATACAAGGCTATGTTCAAACATTATTAGATGGAGGTCTTAAAGATGAAACAATTAATTTAAAATTTCTTGAAAGAGCAAATAAAAGTGTTGAAAGAATGATAAATATTGTCGATGATTTAGAAGTGATTTCTAGATTAGAAACAGAACAATCTGAACTTGATATCCAAAAATTTAACATTCTTAACCTCGTAAAAGAAGTGTTTGATCAATTAGAACAAAAGGCTCAGCAAATGGGTATCAAATTAGAAATAAATAACGAGGCACAAACGGAATTTGTAATGGGAGATAGAGATAAAATTCAACAGGTTTTTACAAATTTAATTAGTAATTCAATTAAATACGGAAAAAAGGGCGGAAAAACAAGAGTGCGTTTTTTTGATATGGAATCTAATATGCTAATCGAGGTTGCTGATGATGGTATAGGAATTGAAGAAGATTCTTTGGGTCGTTTATTTGAAAGGTTTTATCGGGTTGATAAAAACAGATCAAGAGAAATTGGAGGTACCGGACTTGGTCTTGCAATAGTAAAACATATATTAGAGGGACACAATCAAAGCATAAACGTTAGAAGCACTAAAAATGTTGGTTCAACATTTTCATTTATCCTGGAAAAGAGCGAATAATTCTTGCCAGTTAGTTCGCCCTTGATTATTTTTTTTGAAACCTGTAAAATTCCTACAATTATTTATTGCTAATTCTAAATCAAAATCAGATTGCTTTTGCATATAACATATATTTTTTTGCATAAAACGATTAGCTAAATATTCTTGTTCAGTTTGACCTGGAGTTGGAATAAAAAAAGCATTTTTCTCCAATTCAATTAGATCCATAACCGTTGAGTATCCTGAGCGACAAATTACAAGATTAGATTGAAGAATTGCTGTATTTAAATCCTTTGCATTAAGATGTGAAACAATAGTGAGATTGTTTATTTCTTTTTTTGAATTCAATTCTGGTTTACCCAATACAATTAATGATTTTTCTTCTCTATTTTTTAGTGCTTTAATTAAGCCATTTTCAAATATTGTTCTTTGAGGTTCAGGACCAGAAATGATTCCTATAAAATCATATTTCTTTTCAAATTCCTTTTTTACAAATCTTGACTTAGTTCCTATATAGATGCTATTTTTAGGAATTTTAAAAGGACTTGAAAGTTCGCCAGCAACATTTTCTTTTTCACAATCCATAACCCAGCATGCATTATAATTATTTATGAATTTGTAATTGATTTTTTGTATCAAATCGCTTAAATAAGGACTTTGTATTTTTAATTGATGTGTTATAAAGACACATGGAACTTCTTTAGCGCTTAGACCAAATCTATTGTCTGAAATAACACCGTCAATTTTATATTCTTTTATGATTTGATTGAGCATTTTTTTCTCTTGCTTTATTTTAAAAAAAAATTTTACACTTTGAAAAACCATAGCTAAACTCATAGGTATATATTTAGAGTACGAAACATTATAGCCAGGTAAGCGAATCGTTTCTAATTTAGGAAATTCTTTTATTAATAAATGTAAAGGTCTTTTATCTGCAGCAATTATAACCTCATAACCGCTGTTTAATAATGCATTAATTATAGGTATACATCTTGTAGCATGCCCAATTCCCCAGTCAAGTGGAGCGACTAATATTCTTTTTTTTATTGACATATAGCGAAAGTAAATAAAACCGACTTACCTTTGCAAAAAAAATAAATATTTTGGCAAAAAATAAACTTAAAAAATTTGCAGAAATAACTAAACTCAATCATGTTTTTGAACCATCTCTGGATGAGTTAAAGAGTGGTTTTAAGATGAAAGGAAATTGGAATAAAAATTTTTTTAAAAACAATAATCCAATAGTACTAGAACTTGGTTGTGGTAAAGGAGAGTACAGCGTTACTTTGGCAAAAAAATATCCAAATAAAAATTTTATTGGCATAGATATTAAGGGGGCAAGAATTTGGAAAGGAGCCAGCGATGTGTTGAATGAAAATTTAGATAATGTAGCTTTTCTTAGAATTCGTATTGAATGGATTAAAGAATGTTTTGAATGTGATGAAATTGATGAAATATGGATTACATTTCCTGATCCTCAAATTAAAAAAAGAAGAGAGACTAAAAGACTTACTCATCCTAATTTTTTAGATAAGTATAGAGCTATTTTAAAAAAGCATGCAATAATTCATTTAAAGACTGATAGTGAATTTTTATATGGATATACTACTGGCATCCTCTCTTCAAAAAATTATGTTATTCATGATGCAACAAATGATGTATATAATAATTCACATGTGAGAGAAGATTTAGATATCAAAACCTTTTATGAAAGTAAATTTTTAAAAGACAATAGTCCTATAACTTATTTAAAATTTTCATTATTGTAGTGAAATTAATTTATATTTGGATTAATAAAAAAATGCGATGAAGATAACAAGAAAGCAGATTGAAGATGCGTTAGAATTTGTCTTTTTACCTCAAAAAGGTCAAAGTACAATTAAAAATATTCAAATATTTGATAATGAGATTATTATTGATTTAGAGGTAAATAATCCAACGTTACAATTTAAAAATAAAATAGAAAAAGATTGCAGCGATGCGCTAAAGAAAAAATTTAGCTCAAATTTAAAACTTAAAATGAATTTTATTTTTAAGAAGAAAGAAACAATAGATGATTCTAAAATTCCTGGTATTAAAAATATTATCGCTGTATCATCAGCAAAAGGAGGAGTAGGCAAATCAACACTCACCTCAAATATTGCAGTCGGACTTTCTGTGTTAGGTAACAAGGTAGGTATTTTAGATGCGGATATATATGGTCCTTCAATGCCAATTATGTTTGATTTAGAAGGTTGTACACCTCAAGCAGTGAATGTAAATGGAAAGAACAAGATGAAACCTCCTTCTAATTATAATATTAAAATTGCTTCAATTGGTTTTTTCGCAAAGCCAAATCAAGCTTTGGTTTGGAGAGGCCCCATGGCATCCAAAGCTTTAAATCAACTTCTTAAAGATACACATTGGGGTGAATTAGATTATTTAATTGTTGATTTACCTCCAGGAACTGGAGATATACATCTATCATTGCTTCAAGCCATCCCGTTAACTGGAGCTGTTATTGTTAGTACGCCTCAGTATGTTGCTTTAGCTGATGCAAAAAAAGGAGTAGAAATGTTTAAAATGGAAAGTATAAATGTACCTATTTTAGGATTTATTGAAAATATGTCGTATTTTATTCCAGAAGATGATAAAAAGAAAAAATATTACATTTTTGGTAGAGATGGAGTAAAAAAACTTGCTGAACAAATTAATATTGATTTTTTATCTGAAATACCTATAGTTAAATCTTTAAGAGAAGCAGGTGATGCCGGACGTCCAGTAATTTTACAAAAGGATAGTGAAATTGCTAAAACTTTTGTAAATTTGTCTAGTCTAATTATAGACAAAGTTAATCAAAGAAATAAAGATTTAGAACCAACAACTTCTGTAAAAATTACGCACACTAAAGGTTGTTCAAAATAAAATATATGAATAATAAAATTATAAAAAATATTGACAAAGCACTTGACGAGATTCGCCCTTACCTAAAGGCTGATGGTGGTAATGTTGAAATTGTTGAATTAACAGAAGATATGGTTTTAAAAATAAAATTTATAGGCGCTTGTGTTGTGTGTGAAAGTAACGAGGACACCTTTAAAAATGGAATAGAAAGTATAGTTCAGCGCTCATTTCCAGAGGTTAAAAAAATTATAGAAATCAAATAACAAACCCCTTATTTAGAATTAGTATAAATTAGAAAATATCACATATTATTAATATTAATTTATTATTTAAAATTAATAAATTTGCTTTTGAAAAATGAGGAATGATTTATGAACAGGCTATTGCGAATTAGTAATATTTTTTTAACAAGCATTTTCTTGATGCTTTCTCTTGTTGTTTTTTCACAGCCTGATGGAGAGCAAATTTTTAAGGCAAATTGTACAGCATGTCACAGTCTTGGAAAAAATAAATTAATCGGTCCAGGATTAGAAGGAATTACTGATAAAAGAAAAAAAGAGTGGCTTAAAAAATGGATTAATAATTCATCGGACCTAATCGCATCTGGAGATCCTGATGCTGTTGCAATCTTTGAAGAGTATAATAGAGTTGCAATGACCAACTTTTATTTTGCAGACGATGAATTTGAGGCTTTATTCGAATACTTGAAAAATCCACCTGTTCCAGAAATGGTGGCTGAGGATACTTCAGAAACAGTTGCAGAAGAAGAAGGAATTAGTATGTCTACTCAGTTGATGATCATTGCGCTTGTTTTACTGCTGTTAGTATATATTCTCATATCATTAAAAAATCAACTCAAAACTAGTCTCAACCAACCAACAGAAACAATTCCTGAAACACTACAAAATCAATATGCTGCTTTTGTAGGTCAAAATATAAATAAGGTTTTTATAGGTTTAGCATTTGCTATCGTGTTAGCTAAATTTGGTTATGACGCTATGATGGGAGTTGGAGTTACGACAAATTATGCGCCTGCACAACCTATTGCCTTTTCCCATAAAATTCATGCTGGTGTAAATGGTGTTGATTGTAATTATTGCCATTCTAGCGCTAGACATAGCAAGCATTCAGGTATTCCTTCTGCAAATGTCTGTATGAATTGTCATACTTATATTAATGAGGGAAGTATATCAGGAACAGAAGAAATAAATAAGATTTATGAAGCGGTAGGTTTTGATCCATCTACACGAACATATATTGAAGGGTATGAACAAAAACCTATAGAATGGATTAGAATACACAATCTACCAGATCACGCTTATTTTAATCATTCTCAGCATGTTGTTGCAGGTGGTCTTGAATGTCAGGAGTGTCATGGCCCTGTTGAAGAAATGGAGGTGCTGTATCAACATTCTGAATTAACTATGGGATGGTGTATAGATTGTCACAGAACAAAAGAGGTTCAAATGGAAGATAATGCTTATTACACGCAATTGCATGAAGAATTAAAAGAAAAATATAAAGGAGAGAAGATTACTGTTGATAAAATTGGAGGAATTGAATGTGGAAAATGTCATTATTAAATTTATTATAGAATGAAAAATGCAAAAAAATACTGGAAAGGCCTCGCGCAGTTAAATAACGATCCTATTGTAGAGAAATTGCAGAATAATGAATTTGCAGAACATCTTCCTGTGGATGAGTTTTTAAATGATAAAAATCTTAATACAGGTTCAACTTCTAGAAGAGATTTTTTAAAGTTTTTAGGATTTAGCACAGCTGCAGCCACACTAGCTGCATGTGAGACTCCGGTTGTTAAATCAATTCCTTATTTAGTTAAACCAGATGAAATTATTCCAGGTGTAGCAAATTATTACGCTACAACTTTGTATGATGGAAGAGATTATGCGAGTGTACTTGTAAAAACAAGAGAAGGTAGACCTATTAAAATTGAAAATAATAATACTTGCACAAATGCTAGAATTCAAGCATCTGTTTTGTCTTTATATGATAATGCCAGATTAAAAAATCCTCTAATAAATGGTGAAAAATCAGATTGGAAAACGATAGATAATGAAATTATTGTTAAGCTTAAAAAAGCAAAAAATACAGTAATTTTAACCTCATCAATAATAAGTCCAACTAAACAAAAGTTGATTAATGATTTTAAAGGTATATATGATAATGTAGAGCATGTAATGTATGACTCTATTTCTCATGATGGAATTTTAAAGGCTAATGAGGAGGCTTTTGGGGTTAGGGCAATTCCAAAATATTGTTTTGACAAGGCAAATGTTATAGTATCTTTTGGAGCTGATTTTCTTGGTAGTTGGGCAACCAATGAATATTCTGGTGATTACATTAAAGGAAGAAATCCTAAATCTCATATGATGTCTAAGCATTATCAAATTGAGACTAATTTATCATTGACTGGCTCTAATGCTGATAAAAGAATCCCAATAAAACCTTCCGAGCAAGCTTATTTACTATCTAATTTATATAAGGCAATAAGGGGAGGTGTTGCAGAAAATAGAGTGTCTAAAATTGCGAAGGATTTAATTGCTAATAAAGGAAAATCATTAGTTGTATGTGATAGTAACGATTCAGATGTGCAACTACTTGTCAATGCTATTAATCAAGAATTAGAAAATTATGGTAGCACTATTTTTATGGATAATCCAACATATTTAAAGCAGGGATCTAATGATGGTATTAATCGATTAATTGATAAAATGAATTCTGGAAATGTTGATGCTTTAATTGTGCATAATGCAAATCCATCATATAATTTAGAAAAATCAATTTTATTTAATCAAGCCTTAAAAAAGGTTAAAACAAAGATATCCACATCCTTATATTTAGACGAAACAGCTTCACTAATGGATTATGTTTGTCCAGATAGCCATAATTTAGAAAGTTGGGGGGATGCAAACCCTTCACATTCAACTTATACTTTAATGCAGCCTACCATTGCCCCACTTTTTGATACAAGACAGTTTCAAGAAACTCTTTTAGTGTGGACACAAAGATCAGATTACCAAACTTACTTAAAAGATTTTTGGAAAAATAAAGGGATTCAGTGGGACAAATCATTACATGATGGTTTTTTCAGTTTAAGTCAGGAAAAAATAAAGCTAAAGAATTTTATTTTTTCAGAAAAAATTTATGAAAAAGAAAATATTAATGAATTAGAATTAGCCGTATACGAAACTATTGGTTTGGGTGATGGAAATCAAGCTAATAATCCATGGTTACAAGAATTTCCTGATCCTATAACTAGAGCATGTTGGGATAATTATTTAACTATTTCGTCTAGCACTGCAAAAGATTTCGGTTTAGAGAATTGGAATGTGTCTAATGGAGGTTTAAATGGAAGTATAGTTAGATTGGTTGCAGGAGATATTGTTTTAAATAATGTACCGGTTATGATTCAGCCAGGACAGGCAAAAGGAACTGTAGGTATTGCAGTAGGATATGGAAGGACTAAATCAGGAAAAGCTGGTAATAATGTTGGAATTAATGCATTTCCTTTACTTGGTAAAAGAACGGTGACCATAGAGAAATTAGAAGGAGAGTATGAATTTGCTTCTATACAATTACATCATACCATGATGGGTAGAGATCTTGTCAAGGAAACTACCCTTAAAGAATACATAAAAGACCCAACTTCTGGAAATCATAGAGAAAAATACGCTACATATAAAGGCAAGCTTCCATCAAATAAAGTTACTCTTTATGATGATCATGATTTAGAAACAGGTCATTTTTGGAATTTATCTATTGACTTAACTGCCTGTACAGGTTGTGGAGAGTGCGTGATTTCATGTCAGGCAGAAAATAATATTCCTGTTGTAGGTAAAGAAGAGGTAAGAAAAAGTAGAGATATGCATTGGATGAGGATAGATAGGTATTATTCTTCAGACATGACTAAAGAAATAGGTTCGGCAAAAGAAATTGGTGTAATAGAGACTTACAAACAAATGGAGGAGCCTTCTGAGAATCCAGAAGTAGTATTTCAGCCTGTTATGTGTATGCATTGTAATAATGCACCATGTGAGAATGTATGTCCTGTAGCGGCCACTACACATAGTAATGAAGGACTAAATCAAATGACTTACAATAGATGTGTAGGGACCAGATATTGCGCAAATAATTGCCCATATAAAGTAAGAAGATTTAATTGGTTTCAATATTCTGACAATAAGAAATTTGATTTCAACATGAATGATGATTTAGGTAAAATGGTATTAAATCCAGATGTTGTAGTTCGTTCTCGAGGAGTTATAGAAAAATGTAGTATGTGCATTCAAAAAATACAAGAACTCAAACTAAACGCTAAAAAAACTGGACAACCAATAAAAGATGAAGATGCCCAAACTGTATGTGCTTCTTCTTGTTCTACAAATGCTATAGTGTTTGGGGATTTTAATAATAAAGAAAGTGAAGTATCAAAATTAAGAAGTGATGAAAGGGCTTACGACTTATTGGATCATCTTAATGTTAGGCCTTCGGTATTTTATCAAACTAAGATAAGAAATAAATCATAATGCATAAAGAATCAGAAATTAGAGACGCTTTAATAGTTGGTAATAAAAGTTATCATGATATTACTAGAGAAATAGCTAGGCCAGTTGAAGGAAAGGCAAACAAATACTGGTGGATGCTTTTTGGACTATCTGCTGTTTTAATGCTTTGGGGATTTGCATGTATGGCATATACTATTGGAACAGGAATAGGAGCATGGGGGCTTAACAAAACTATTGATTGGGCATGGGATATTACCAATTTTGTATGGTGGATTGGAATAGGTCATGCAGGAACACTTATTTCTGCTGTATTACTTTTATTTAGACAAAAATGGAGAATGGCTATTAATAGATCTGCTGAGGCAATGACTATTTTTGGGGTAGCACAAGCGGCTTTATTTCCTTTAATTCATATGGGTAGGCCATGGTTAGCATATTGGGTGTTCCCTATACCTAATCAATTTGGCTCGCTATGGGTAAACTTTAATTCTCCTTTACTTTGGGATGTTTTTGCAATCTCTACATATTTTTCTACTTCGGTTGTTTTTTGGTATATTGGATTAATACCAGACTTTGCAATGATCAGAGATAGACTGAGTGAAAAAATAAGTCCACTTAGAAAAAAGCTATATACACTTTTAGCATTTGGATGGAGCGGAAGAGCAAAGCACTGGCAAAGATTTGAAGAGGTTTCATTAGTATTAGCAGGTTTGTGTACGCCGCTTGTATTTTCTGTACACTCAATAGTAAGTATGGATTTTGCAACTTCAGTAATTCCAGGATGGCATACTACAATTTTTCCTCCATATTTTGTTTTAGGTGCACTTTTTTCAGGATTTGCAATGGTAGAAACACTATTGATAATTGTAAGAAAAGTAGTGAATATGGAGGCGTATATAACCATCAAGCATATTGAATACATGAATGTGATTATTTTACTTACAGGTTCTTTAGTTGGAGTTGCATATATTACTGAATTATTTATGGCATGGTATTCAGGAGTTGAATTTGAACAATATGCTTTTTTAAATAGAGCAACAGGCCCATATTGGTGGGCTTATGCAAGCATGATGTCTTGTAATGTATTGATACCACAATTATACTGGATATATAAAATAAGAACCTCATTTATAGCAACATTTATTCTTTCAATATTTGTTAATATAGGAATGTGGTTTGAGAGATTTGTAATTATTGTTACTTCGTTACATAGAGATTTTTTACCTTCATCTTGGTCAATGTTTTCGCCAAGCTTTATAGATATTGGAATTTTTCTAGGTACAATTGGATTTTTCTTTGTGCTATTCTTGATGTATGCAAGAACATTTCCAGTTGTAGCACAAGCAGAACTTAAAACCATAGTAAAATCATCAGGAACAGAATATAAAAATAAGAAAGATGAATAAAAAAATATTATACGCTATATTTGATGATGAGGAGGATGTTTTATCTTCAGTTAAAAAGTTAAGGGATCTAAACATATCAATTAAGGAAGTTTATAGTCCTTTTCCTATTCATGGATTAGATCATGCATTAGGATTAAAAGAGACAAGAATGGCTATTACTGCATTTATTTATGGATGTATTGGATTGACTTTTGGTGCTTTGCTTATATATTATATTATGATAGCAGGCGTTGGTAAAAGTTGGCCTTTAAATATTGGGGGAAAACCTAATTTTACATTTTATCATAATATGCCTGCTTTTGTTCCAATTATGTTTGAGTGTACTGTATTATTTGCTGGTCATTTAATGTCAATCACATATCTTTTTAGAAATAAATTATATCCTGGATCTAGTGATAAAAGCCCAGATCCAAGAACAACTGACGATAAATTTTTAATGGAATTAGAAGTACAAGAAGATGAGGAGAAGATCAGAGAATTACTTAAACTAACAGGAGCAACAGAAATTAATGAAAAATAAAAATGAAGAATAAGTTAATTTTATTAATAGCTAGTTTTTTGATAATAACATCATGTAATAATGATGGTCGTGGATATGAATATATGCCAGACATGTATCGCTCTCCTTCTTTAGAAACTTATGGAAAAAATAATATTTTTAAAGATAGTTTAAATGCACGTAAGCCTGTAAAGGGAACAATTGCAAGAGGCTACCTAACTACTTTTAATTATGATGCTTCATTAGAGGGTTATTTAGATGCTGGTAATAGTTCCATCAATCCTTTTAAAAAAACAGATAATAATTTAGAACAAGGAAAAAAGTTATATTCAATGTTTTGCGAGCATTGTCATGGTGAAAATGGTGCCGGAGGAGGTAGTATTACTCATCCTATATATTCAGTAGTTCCTCATTATAATGATAGCAAACTACTTCGAAGATGCGATTTACCAATGTGTGATTTAAAACCTGGGCACATATTTCATGCTATAACATATGGCTTGAATGCTATGGGTCCACACGCATCACAGCTTTCTGAAGAAGAAAGATGGAAAATAGTTTTATATGTCCAAGAACTACAAAATTATAAAGAAGAATAATTTAGACAATTAAAAGCATATGTACTCATTAAATAAGAACTTAAATATTATTTCAATTACCATGATACTTATAGGTGTTCTATCTCTATCTGTGGGTTTTATAAATGATGCACATGGTACCTGGGTATCTTTATTGTTTAATAATTATTTTTTCTTAGGTATTTCACTGTTTGCCGTATTCTTTGTTGCCTTACAATATGTTGCTGAGGCAGGATGGTCAACCGTTTTAAAAAGAGTACCAGAGGCAATAATGTCATTTTTACCAATTACAGGTGTTATAATGTTATTAATTGTAATAGCTGCTGTTATGCACTGGAATCATATTTACCATTGGATGGAAGAAGGTATAATGACTGTTGGAGCTCCTAATTATGATAAAATAATTGCAGGTAAAGAGGCGTATTTAAATTCTACATTTTTTGTTATTCGTTCATTTATTTATGTTATAATTTGGATTTATTGCGCAAGAAAATTAAGAAAGCTTTCGCTACAAGGCGATATTGAAGGAGGTATAGGTAAAAAATCTTATTTCAAAGGACTTACAGTTTCCGGATGGTTTATTGTATTTTTTGCTGTTAGTTCCTCTATGGCTGCTTGGGATTGGATAATGTCTATAGATACACACTGGTTTAGCACATTATTTGGCTGGTATATATTTAGTGAATGGGCAACAATAGGCTTCGCTTCTATACTTCTAATAACTTTATTTATACATAAACAAGGATATTTGCCTAAACTAAATGATAGTCATATACATGATTTAGGCAAATTTATATTTGCATTCTCTATAGTTTGGACATATATGTGGTTTTCTCAATTTATGCTTATATGGTACGCAAATATTCCAGAAGAAGTAACTTATTTTATGCAAAGAATTGAGCAATCAAATTATAGATTTTTATTTTGGTTTAGCTTAATAATCAACTTTATTATACCAACTATATTTTTGATGAGTCGAGATGCTAAAAGAAATAAGAATACATTAATTTTTGTAAGTATTGTTATTTTGATAGGTCATTGGATAAACTCTTATTTATTATTTGCACCAGGAACTTTAAATGATCACGGTCATTTAGGGCTAATTGATTTAGGTGTTGGTATCGGATTTTTAGGATTTTTTATTAAGATTGTTTTTAGCAGTTTAAGTAAAGCATCTGTTGAGATAAAGGCACATCCATTTTTAGATGAGAGCGAGCATCTTCATACATAGAAATTATAGTATTATTAGTTATTTCTTTTCTCCAATTACTTTATTACATTTGCTATTGTAATGAGTGAAGATATCAATTTACATAATCAAGAAGATTTTGCAAAACAAGATTTTGAGCAGGAACTAAGACCTAGTGATTTTTCAGATTTTGAAGGTCAAGAAAAAATAATAGAAAA
>CEWJ01086910.1_pt1 | contig 18297 bp, 18 predicted proteins | sample 350291 | NCBI WGS metagenome assembly CEWJ01 (sample SAMEA2622923, study PRJEB7988) | marine metagenome | isolation source: saline water (ENVO:00002010), including | reverse complement strand
GCGGCTGGAGCCATAGTCATTCATGAAACAGGACCTGCAGGTTATCCTTTTAGCGTATTACAATCTGGTCATAACGCAGAGCATTTGACGATAGAAAATAAAAGCTCACTACAATTTGAAGGTTGGATTCCCTTAAAATCTGCAAAAAGATTATTTGCTATGTCTGGAACTACCTTTACCGATATGAAGAAAAAATCTTTAAGCAAAACCTTTACACCAGAAGTACTAAATGTCAAATTTATTTCACGCATTTCCAATACCTTTCGAAACGTCTCATCAGAAAATGTAGTTGCGAAGATTCCTGGCAATGATCCAGTATTGAAAGATGAATACATTATTTATACGGCACATTGGGATCACTTGGGATCAAATAATAAACTATCTGACGATAAAGTCTTCAACGGGGCAAATGATAATGCATCTGGAACGGCAATGATACTTTCAGCAGCTAAAGCTTTTAAAACATTAAAAGATAACACCCGAAGAAGTATTTTATTTTTAGCAGTTACAGCGGAAGAAGATGGTCTCTTAGGTGCCAAATATTATAATCAGAACCCTTTATATCCGCATAACAAAACTCTAGCCGTTATAAATGTTGATGCCATGGGCAACACCTATGGAAGAACCAAGGATATAATCATTATAGGTAAAGGAAATTCAAATTTAGATCAAATATTGGAATCTGCCTCTAAGCAGGATAAAAAATATACTTCTCCTGACGCTGAACCAGAAAAAGGATTTTTTTATAGATCTGACCATTTTGAGTTTGCTAAAATGGGTATCCCCGCACTGTATGTTAATGGGGGAATTGATGTCCGCGGTAAAAATAAAGAATACGGTTTAATGAAAAAGAAAGAATATACAGATAATCATTACCATGCATTGAGCGATGAAGTATTAGATAGTTGGGTTTACGATGGAATGATTGAGGATAATAAAATTTTATTTAGAGTAGGATATGCTATATCTCAGAACGATGAATGGCCCACATGGAACGAGGGCACTGAGTTTAAGGAAAAAAGAGCAATCTCACTTGATTCCAATTAAGATTACCTATAAAATAATTTTAATTCTTTAAACCAATTTCACTCAATCTTTTATCAAGGTAAGATCGAGCTGTATGTTCTTCATTCAGACTTACCTCGTCTCTTGGATGAATAAATAAAGGCATAGAATACCTACTTACATTGTTTGATTTATCTGGATTAACTACACGGTGCGTTGTTGAGGGGTAGTAGTTTCTTGAGGCCATTTTAAGCATGTCACCAGAATTAATAATCAATGTGTTTTTATCGCAACCTATCTTATGCCAGCTACCATCTAAATCCATAACTTCAAGACCAGGTTCACTTCCAGTCATTAAAATTGTGATTAAATTGATATCTTCATGCGGAGCAGCTCTTAATGCATTTTTTTCTGTAGTTTCATTTATTGGGGGATAATGTATTATTCTAAATAAATTTGAAGCACTGTTTTGAATCATAGATTCTAAAGGCATAGAAAAATTATCTTTAACATGGATTGGGCTATATTGATCAATCCAGCTTAAAAGTTTTGTGCCTAGGTCAATGATTTGATTATAAAGGATCATCGTAGAATTGCTAATTGTATCTGGGAATTTTCCCCATGAATAAATATGGTAAAATTCCTTTAAGTCTTTTATGTTAGAATTCTTTGCATTTTCAGTAAGATAAGGAAAGTATCCATCTTGACCTTTAGGATCAAATGTATAATCAAATTTGTTGGAACTATTAAAAAAAGAATGCCAATCATCATAAACATTATCAATAAGGTCACTGTCTATTGGATGATTTTTAATTATGGCAAAGCCTGAAGATTTAAAGGAATCAACAAATTTTGCAGGTGAATCTTTATGATTAAAATCTATTGTTGATACATCAATGGACATACTGTATTTACAATGCTTAACCTAATTCTTCTTCTGAGAATTGCCATTGGCATCCATGACACCACCAAGGTTTACCATAATATTCATCAACTTTCGGCTGTAATTGCATCGGGGCATCACATTTAGGACAATTTTTTATAGACCCGGATTTAGGCCATTTGTAATCTGGTTTAAACTTTACAGGATTATCTAAATCTTTTTGTTTGTTCATGTTAAAACTTAAGAATCTTTTTAAAGGATAAAAATAAAGTATTTTTAACTAATTATCCATAATTGCAATAAAGTGAGTAGTCCTAGCGCAAGCCCTATATAACCCGAATAACGTCGTTCCTTTATGACTCTCTCGCTCTCTTTACGTAACAGGTATGGATTAATAACAATTGATATAGTATCGTTTTTGAAAACATAGATATTTTTTGAGCTACTAAGTGCACCCTGTTGCGTAAAGGGGTTTGAAATAGAAATTGGTTTAATATCAATGTAATGACTTCCAATAATTAAAGGCACAGGTTTTTGAATTGGTGTATGACCAATTAAATCGCCGTCAATATAAATTGGTATGTTGATACTATCGCTTTCAATGGATACATATCCATACGGTTCATCAAATATAGAGCTCTGAGAATTAGCTAGAGTTACAATGAGAAAAGTGAGGTATATGATTTTTTTTAGCATTAAATAAATGATTTTCAAATTATGTTATAAATGAATGAACTTATAAGACTAAAATATGGATTATTTTCGTATAAATATAAAGTATCTTTTTGTTACAATTTTTTTGCTTGTGTCCTGTGCAAATTTTAGCGCTTATTTTAATACTTTCTATAATGCAAAGGAGCAATTTAAACAAGCTGAGGTCATCAGAAAAAAATCTGAAAAAAATAAATTACCAAAGAGTGCTTTAGATCTTTATCAAAGCTCTATTGAAAAATCAAAATACATTTTATCCGAATATCCTGAAGTGGACTTTAGAAAAGAGGCTTATCTTCTCATAATTAAATCTCATTTTTTCAGGTCAGAGTACCTAGAGACAAACCAAGCTTTATCTGAAATGCGTCTTGAATTCGAAAATGAATTAAACTATGACATTGTTTATTGGACGGCCTTGGTCAAATGGAAAGAGGGTAGAATTCAGCCAGCCATCAATAGTTTAATTGATTTATCTAATAGCAAAATCAATAAATCACTTCAATCGAAAATATATTTATCAATTGCAGAAATTTATTTTGAGCAAAACTTAAATGATAAGTCGATGGACTATCTTGAGTTAGCTGCGAAAGCGATCAAGGACCGATCGGAAAAGGATCAAATTTATTACAGAATTGCTGATTTATCATTCAAGCAAGGCGATTATAGCAGGTCAATGGAAGCTTACAAACAAGTGATAAAAAATACTCAAATTAAAAGCAGAATGCAGTTGAGCAATTTAAAGATTGTTCAGATACATAGACTTCAAAATCAATATAACCTAGCATCTAATTCTATTAAAACCATGCTCACAGAAGAAGCTTATCAAAGTATATACCCTGCGCTAGAGCTTGAACTTGCAAAGCTCTATGAGATCCAAAATAAATCGGATGACTATACATCAAGGTTAAAAAGTATTTTAAATGATTATCCAAGGACAAAAGAATCCGCAGAAGCAGCATACCTCTTAGGCGAACAAACACTTTTAAACCATAGAGACCTTGATGGGGCTTTGAAATTTTACACAATGGTAAGATCTGAATTCAGATCGTCTCTATTTATTAAATCAGCTCAATTGCGAATCAAGGAAATAAACGCGTATTCTAGCTTGCTAGAGGACTATAGTCAATATATTGAGAGCACCTCAAATAGTGTCAGTACGGCGTCAAAGAAAGAGCAAAAAACCAATAATATGGTTTCAAAGATGTTATACGAATTGGCAGAATTAGAATTTCTACATTTTTATAATAGTGACTCGGCTTTAGTTTATATCGATCAGTTGTTAGGATTAAATAATAATAAGTCTTTCTTAGCAAAATCCTTATTCATGAAGTCGAAAATACTAGATAAGAATAAAAACTATGACACCTCTAGAAAGATCAAAAATAGGATATTAGATGAGTTTCCGAGAAGTGACTATGCTTATGCGATAGTAAGTTCGGATTCATCGCTCGCAAAAAACATTAAAACCTCAAATGATATATTGGTGGAAGCAGAAAAAGCATGGAGAGTTAACCCAGATATGGCTCTTAACAAATATAAAAGCATTGTTTCTAATGATACAATTTCAGAAAGTGGTTTAAGGGCAGCCTATTTCTTAGCCTATAACTATGATTATAATTATGTTGTCCCAGACAGTGCTATAAAATTTTATGAATGGATTATCAAGCATCACAGCATCTCCGATCAAGCTAAATCATCTAAAGCGAGATTGCCCTTAATATCAAATATCAAAATAAAAAGTGCAAGTAATTAGGTATAGTTAAGTGAAAGTCTTTATAGCAGCGCCATTTGGTAATTATTTAAAATTTAATTCTTTGACTAAAGTCATACCCGTAACAGGTACCTGGACGCTAGAGTATAGGTCTGGTTTTGTTGGAAGAATTTTTCGAATAATGAAGACCATGAGGTACGATCGAAAACGAAAAGGATGGAAGAACAAATTAGGCTTGCCAAACGAGGGTATTGATAAAGGTCTAAAAGTGACCAGACCAAATGAAGTATTATCTGTTGCTGCAATCGAGAGTACGGATTTTGAAAAACTTTTCGAAATAGTTCCAAAGGATCAATCTTTAGAAGTCAATCTTAGCTGTCCAAATTTAGATGAAAAGTCTCCGTTGTCATGGAAGGATGCAGCCTTGTTCAATAATTCAAGTAATCGAAAATATTGTATCGCTAAAATTTCACCAACTACCACAATGGAACAGCTGACTTTTCTTGTTGATGAACTGGGTTTTAAACAAATTCACTGCTGCAATACGTTACCGATAAATGAGGGCGGATTGTCGGGTAAATCGCTCATTCCGTACGTGAACAAACTAATTTCCCAGATCAAAGAAAAATGGGGAGATGATATTGAAGTAATAGCTGGAGGCGGAATCACAACAGCTAATGACATAGATAATTATTTAAGTATCGGCGCAAATCATATCTCTTTAGGTACTATCTGCTTTAAACCGTGGAAAATTAAGAATGTAATTCATGAATTTATCTAAAAAACTAACACACAAATTGACTCCATTTTTTGTATTGGGTTTTCTTGTGTTAGCTCATTGCTCGAGTGCACCAAGATATACATCGGGTGATGTTAAAAAAATATCTAATAAAAAAATCCCCAAATCACCAAGATTAAACACCAAGTCATCATTTAATAAGCATAGAAAGACAATGAAAGGTGTAAGTTCTTTTTACGCAGAGGATTTTCATGGAAAACTTACTGCAAATGGCGAAGTTTATGACATGTATGGACTAACAGCTGCCCACAAAACATTACCGTTGAACACAATTGTTCGAGTCACAAATATTTCAAACGAAAAATCTTTAATCTTGCGAATTAACGACAGAGGACCCTACGTTAAAGGCAGAATTCTTGATTGTTCCTATGGAGCAGCTAAAAAATTAGGTTTTGTAAATGATGGTACTACAAAAGTAAAGATTGAAGTAATTGAGTGGGGTGACAATAAATACATGAAACATAGAAATTGACTTGAAAAAATTATATTTAACCGTTAATCCATTTGGTGGCCACAAAAAAGGTCCAAAAATTCTAAAAGAAGTAATACCGCTTTTTAATGAAAATAATATTCAACTTAATGTAATCGAAACGGAATATGCTGGTCATAATAAAAAGATTGCAATGGAAGTAGATATGAATGGCTACGATGGATTTTGTTGTATTGGTGGAGATGGAACAATGTCTGAGGTAATAAATGGGGTTATGAATCGAAAGGATTTAAATAGATTCCCGCTTGGCTTAATAACAGGGGGCACTGGAAATTCGTTTATGCACGATATTAACTGCTTGGATCCAATAGAGGCCACAAAAAGGATCATCGATGGTAAACGTAGAAAAATAGATATATTTTCATGTAAAACTCCTGATAAGTTATTCTACGGTTTCAATATTCTTGGATGGGGAATACCGACAGACGCGAACCTCTTAGCCGATAAAATGAGATGGATTGGATCCCAGAGATACAATTTGGCCTCAATACTTGAGGTTTTAAGTCATAGAAAAAGATTTGCAAGGGTAAGCATAGATAATAACTCAATCGCTTCAGATTTCGCATTTATTATTGGTTGCAATACTATTCATACTGGGAAAGGAATGAAGATGGCGCCACTTGCTCGATTGGACGATGGGTTAATTGATTTGATCATTGTTAGAAAGGTTTCTAGGTTTAAATTGCTCAAATTATTTCCAAAAGTATTCGCGGGTAATCACATTAGTGATCCAGGCGTAGACTATAGACAAGTGAAGAAATTTTCTATTTTACCTGAAAAAGATAGGCAGCTGAATATTGATGGTGAAGTGTTAGGTACTACACCTGTTGAAGTTGAGGTTCTTCCTCAAGAAATAGAGTTGATGGTCTAGATGAATATGATTAAAAAAAGACTGCCGGTAATAATCATTGGTATACCGTCAGTATTGATGATTTTAAGTCAAGGCGGAATGGTATTCTTTATAGCTTTAACGATTGTAGCCTTATTATGCGTTCATGAGTTTTATAATCTCGCCAAGGCTAAGAACTACGAACCCAATATCACGCTGGGGTATCTTGGTGTTGTTGCAATGTCGTATGCTTATTATAATATTTTTAGTTATTCAGTATTTGAGTGTTTATGTCTTGCTTTAACATTCTTAGTTCTGGTTATTTTTTTTGAAACATTTAAAGATAGTAAAAATCCAATTGTAAATGTTTCAATTACATTTTTTGGGGTTTTGTATATTGGAATCTTGTTCGCATCCATAGTAGGGTTAAGGCAATTTGACTCTTTTAATGGTTCGAATTTTACACTCATGATGCTTGTAAGCGTATGGATATGTGATTCATTTGCCTATACATTTGGCAAGTTATTTGGCAAGAAGAAATTGATAGAAAGATTAAGTCCTAAAAAAACTATTTTAGGTTTTTGTGCGGGTATAGTTGGTGCATTCTTAACAATTTACTACTTAAATTATACATCAGCAATTGACTACAATCTTTCACTATTATCTGTTGCAGTTTTTTCTTTGATAATCGGTGTATTTGGTCAGTGGGGTGATATAGCTGAATCAATGTTCAAAAGGGACGCTAATTTAAAAGATTCTGGAAGTATTTTATTGGGACATGGAGGATTCTTAGATAGATGCGATTCTTTGATCTTTACATCCCCATTGGTTCTGTTGTATGTATTGTATTTACAAAATCATATTTTATAAAACATGTAAAGGATAAAGATGGATTCAATATTAAATGAGCTTGGGGTCAAAGATCTTAATAGCGGTGCATGCACAGGTCATGAAAAGTGGTCTCAGAGTGAAAATGCAGATAAACTAATCTCCTATAATCCTACAAATGGCGAAAAAATTGCATCGGTCTCAATGGCAGGTAGCGACGACTATGATAGAGTTTTAAATGAGTCAACAAAATCTTTTGACGATTTCAGGAAAATTCCTGCTCCAGTAAGAGGCGAGCTTGTGAGACAGATGGGCGATGCCCTAAGAGCAAAAAAAGATGCATTAGGAAGTTTAGTTGCTCTTGAAATGGGTAAGATTAAACAAGAGGGAGATGGGGAGGTGCAGGAAATGATTGATATAGCTGATTTTGCAGTTGGTCAATCCAGAATGCTTTATGGAAAAACCATGCACTCCGAAAGGCCCGATCACCGAATGTATGAACAATGGCATCCCTTGGGCCCTGTTGGTGTAATATCAGCATTTAATTTTCCAGTAGCTGTATGGGCCTGGAACGCTTTCATAGCGGCTATTTGTGGTAATACGACTATATGGAAACCTTCCTCAAGCACACCCTTAACCGCAATAGCTGTTCAAAATATTTGCAATGAAGTTATGCGGAAAAATAACTATTCAGGAATTTTTTCATTAATTATTGGATCAGGTTCAATTGTTGGGGAGAAATTAATATCCGATAAACGTGTTCCGCTTATTTCATTTACTGGCTCTACTCATATGGGTCGCCATGTGAGTAAAACCGTAGCTACTAGATTTGGTAAATGCATTTTAGAATTAGGTGGAAATAACGCAATGATTATTGATGAATCCGCGACTTTAAGCCTAGCAGTTCCCGCTATAGTTTTTGGCGCGGTTGGTACAGCGGGACAGAGATGCACCTCTACTAGGCGAGTTATAGCGCATGAAAGTATTTATGATGAATTAAAAAATAAATTGGTCAGTGCATATGGTCAGGTTAAAATTGGAAACCCTTTAGATGACACTACGCTTATGGGTCCGCTCATTGATATAAAGTCTATAGAGGCTTACGAAGAAGCCATTCACAAGATTAAAGAATTGGGTGGAAATATATTATGCGGAGGATTTAGAATAAATGAAGATGGAAATTTTGTTTCTCCAACGATAGCTGAGGTGCAAAACGAATGGGATATTGTTCAGGATGAAACATTTGCACCCATTCTATATCTTATGAAATTTAAAACTATAAAAGATGCACTTGATATGCACAATGATGTTCCTCAGGGATTATCATCTTCAATTTTTACCAATGATGTTAAAAATGCAGAATATTTTTTATCAAATAGGGGAAGTGATTGTGGTATTGCTAACGTGAATATTGGAACTTCTGGTGCAGAAATAGGAGGAGCTTTCGGTGGAGAAAAAGAAACTGGTGGAGGCAGAGAGTCTGGATCAGATTCATGGAAACAATATATGAGGAGACAGACAAATACAATTAACTGGAGCTCTGATTTGCCGCTTGCCCAAGGTATAGAATTTAATTTAGATAACTAGATTTAAATAACATTATAATAGAGGTTTACAGTTAGTATGAATCCAAAAGAAGCAAGAAAACATATAAACAAAAGAATGCTCGCAGATGGAATGTCTCAGATCATTGATTTAGAAAAAAGTCATGGATCTTGGTTAGTAGATGGAAGAGATAATCGCGAATATTTAGACCTATTTTCTATGTTTGCATCATTATCTGTTGGCTATAATCACCCTTATGTAGTTGAGAATAAAGAAAGATTAATGTCATCAGCTATTAATAAACCTACAAATTCAGATGTTTATTCTATAGAAATGGCAGAATTTGTATCGACGATGGGAAGAGTTGCTCAGCCAGAATACTTACCATATGCATTTTATATTGAAGGCGGTGGGGTTGCGGTAGAAAATGCGCTAAAAACTGCTTTTGATTGGAAAGTAAGAAAGAATCTCGAGAAAAATATTAAGAATAAAGGTAGTCAAATAATACATTTTAAAGAATGTTTTCATGGAAGAACTGGATACACTTTAAGTCTTACCGATTCTCCAGATCCAAGAAAAACATTATTTTTTCCTAAATTTGATTGGCCCAGAATTGATAATCCCAAAATAGACTTTCCCTTAACCGATGAAAGCCTAACTGCCTTAATAGAGAAAGAGAAATTCGCTATACAGCAAATTAAGTCTGCTCTCGCTGCAAATGAAAATGATATTGCCGCCTTAATTATTGAGCCCATTCAAGGCGAGGGAGGTGATAATCATTTTAGAGAAGAATTTTTATCACAATTAAAAACCTTGTCATTAGAAGAGGAATTTTTATTAATATTTGATGAAGTACAAACTGGTGTTGGAATTACTGGTAATATGTGGGCACATCAGGCTTTTAGCGAGGATGCACAGCCTGATATAATTAGTTTTGGTAAAAAAACACAAGTTTGCGGTATCTTTGCAAGCAAAAGATTAGATGAAGTGGAAAACCACGTTTTTACTGAGTCAAGTAGAATAAATTCTACTTGGGGTGGCAGTCTTGTTGATATGGTTCGATTTACTCTTTATCTAGAAATTATTGAAAATGAAAACCTTGTCAACAATGCTAAAGAGATGGGTAAACATCTATCCGCCTGTTTAAATAATCTTCAAAATAATCACCCAGGCTATGTATCTAATTCTAGAAATAGAGGTCTATTTGGAGCATTTGATTTAAATACTGGAGATGAACGTGATAAGCTCGCTGATATAATTTTAAATGAGGGTGCAATGATGTTGGGTTGTGGTAAAAAATCAATTCGATTTAGACCGCACTTAAATATTACTTCTGATGAAATCGATCGTGGTTTCGAAATTATAGATGCTGCATTAAAAAGACTGTAATATATGTCTTATGGTGTCCTTTATGTTGTATCAACTCCTATTGGTAATCTTGAAGATTTTTCTCTAAGAGCGATTTCAACGTTAAATAAATCAAAGGTTATAGCCGCAGAAGACACTAGGCAGTCAAAAAAACTATTAAATAAATACAATATCTCAACACCATTATTGAGTTATTTTGACCATAACAAATCATATAAAATCCCAATAATCATTGAGTATTTAAAAAACAAAGAAGATGTCTCAATAATTTCTGATGCCGGTACTCCGGCTATAAGCGATCCTGCATATAAGCTTGTAAGAGCTGCAATTAAAGAAGGAATTGCTGTAGAAAGTATTCCTGGGCCCTCGGCTATGTTATGCGCCCTGACAACATCAGGTTTACCAACAGACAGGTTTGTTTTTGAAGGATTTTTACCTACAAAAAAAGGTAGAAAATCTATACTTGAAAAATTGTGTAAGTTTGATGGCACAATTATTTTTTTTGAAAATCCAAAAAGACTAAATAGAACACTAAATGATATATTTGATTCTTTTGGTGAGAGGCCATGTGTCATTGCTCGTGAATTAACCAAAGTTCATGAGGAAGTAGTTCGCGGAACTGTTTCTGGAATCTTAAAGGATATTGAAAATATTAAATTAAAGGGTGAGATGGTAATTTTGATTGGTAAAGATAATAAAAATGTCTACTTCTAAAGCCCATTTTATATCATTTGAAGGTATTGATGCATGTGGTAAAAGTACGCAAGTAAAGCTTCTTTTAAATCAGATGAACAATATTTCAAAGAAAACTATTTTGGTAAGAGAGCCAGGTGGTTCAATTATCTCGGAGCGCATTCGTGAGATTTTACTTGATAAGAACCTCCAAGAAATGTCAGAGAGAACTGAAGCACTTTTGATGACTGCAAGTAGATCTCAATTGACATACGAAAAAATATTAAAAAATCTTAACGAAGGAAAAAATGTTATCTCTGACCGTTATTCTGACTCCACTCTAGCCTATCAGGGTGGAGGAAGAGAGTTGGATATTGATTGGCTAATTAAGTTGAATAAGTTTGCAACTTTTGACCTTCTGCCAGATATAACTTTCCTTATAGATCTTCACCCTGAGGAAGCCTTTAAAAGAAAAAATATCCAGCAAGATAGAATCGAGAATGCAGGTATAGAGTTTCAATTGAAAGTGAGAAATGCGTATCTACAGTTAGCCAAAATTTTTCAGGATAGAATCGTACTCATTGATGGTCATAGTGAAATCAATGATATTAATAAGAAAATTTTAGATGAATTATTTCGAAGGAACATTTTAAATGAAGAAACTATTTAGGTCAAAACTTTTTTATTTTACCCTAATATTAGCCACTATTTCTATATCATTTACTCAAACGGGTATTTATAGAAAAATTGCCAATTCACAAAGATTGATAAATCAGGTATACAGTCAAATTTTTTCAACCTATGTAGATCAACTTGATCCTGAAGTCTTTACGAGATCAAGCATTAACAGTATTACGGAGAACCTTGATCCATACACATCTTTTTTGGTTGAGGATCAGCAATATAGCATTGAGCTTTTAACGGACGGAAAATATGGTGGTGTAGGTATACAGCTTGGGTATAGAAATAAAGAGATGACAGTAATTTCACCAATGAGTGGATCGCCGGCTCAGAAGGCCGGTATAATGAGCGGTGATATAATTAAGAAGATTGACGATTCAGAAGTTAAAGATATGACCTTTAACGATGCAGCGGCCAAAATAAGAGGTAAAAAGGGGACAAAGGTAAAACTTACTGTCAAGCGATTTGGAGAGATTGAAAATATTGATTTTATTCTAACTCGCTCAAGCATTGACGTAAAAGATATCAGTTATTCAGGACTTATCTCTCCCACTACTGGATATATAAAGTTGAATAGGTTTTCACGTTTTGCATCAAGAGATTTTCAAAAAGAGCTAGTATCTTTATCTAAAAATGATATTGGTCAATTAATTATTGATCTTCGTGATAACACCGGAGGCCTTCTCTCTGCAGCTGTAAATATTTTAGATATGGTAACGGATAAAGACCTTCCACTAGTCTCAACAAAGGGGAGGACAAAGGAATCAAATAGATCATTTTATTCAAAAAGAAATCCTATTATTTCAAACGACGTTAGGATTGTAGTTTTGATTAATCAAGGAAGTGCTTCCGCTAGTGAAATCGTTGCTGGCGCCATTCAAGATCTTGATAGGGGGATTGTCATTGGTGAAAAGTCTTTTGGAAAAGGGCTAGTCCAAACTGCCTATGAAATTGATAAAAAAAGAACGATAAAAATAACAACCGCAAGATATTTTATCCCAAGCGGCAGGTTCATTCAAAAAAGAGATTATATAGATAGTAAATTTCTTATGAATAAAGCGGATGAAGATTCTTTATTTAAAACTATGAACGGTAGAACAGTATATGGCAATGGAGGTATAACACCAGATTCAATAGTGATAGATAAAAAGATGGAAATGATATCTACGCAATTTTGGAGAAATGGTTATTTTTATTCATTCGCTCAAGAAAACAAGTTTCTTTACGATTCATTTTCTGATGTTCAAAAAGACAAAGAACTATTCAATAAATTTAATAAGTATCTTGACAAACGTAAAAAGGCTGCATTGCCTGGTCAAAAAGAACTAAATGATTTAGAAAAAAATATCATGTCTATTGACTCTACTGATACCAATGCCAGAAAAGCATTAAATACACTATCTGATTTTTTCTACAAAAATCTAGATGAACAAACAAATAACGAATCTGAGCAGATGTATAAATTGCTATTGCTTGAATTTGCTGGTTTATTTAATGGGCCGGAGGGTAGAATTGAGCAATCATTTGAGAATGACTCCGTTTTAAAAACCGCCTTGAATATTATTGAAAATAAAAATTTGTTCACAACCACCATCTCGAACAACCAAATTACCAACAATTAGGTAATTCAATAATTCTTTTCTTGATTTATAATTATAAAGGTAAATTCTCTTTCAATTTTTATTGGGCGATTAGCTCAGCTGGTTAGAGCGCTACGTTGACATCGTAGAGGTCAGCGGTTCGACTCCGTTATCGCCCACATTGAATGTAAATTTAAGACACGCTAATTTTTATTGAATGATGAATAAAATAAATATCACACTACCAGATAATTCTGTTCATGAATATAACATTGGTACATCCGCTTTAGATATCGCAAAAAACATTGGTGATAGACTTGCTATGAGTACTGTTGCAGCTTCGGTTAACGATGTTTTGGTTGACGCATTTACACCTATAAATGAAGATGCTAATTTAGTTATTCACACTGCTGATTCAAAAATTGGGCATCAAGTATTACTGCATAGCACTGCTCACGTTATGGCTCAAGCTGTAAAAAAATTCTGGCCTGATTGTCAAATGACCATTGGCCCAGCAATAGAAAATAGATTTTATTATGATTTTGACATTGATGGAACCTTTTCTGATGATGATTTAATAAAAATCGAAGAAGAGATGCATAACATCGTGAACAGCAATTATGAGGTTTTCAGAAAAGATTTATCTCGAAATGAGGCCATTAAAATATTTTCCGATCTAAACGAAAATTATAAGCTAGAAATTATTAATGAAATTGATGAAGGTGAAGGTTTATCAGCATATACGCAAGGAGATTTTATTGATTTGTGTAGAGGTCCTCATGTTCCATTCACAGGAAATATAAAGCATTTTAAACTTTTGACAACCTCTGGTGCTTACTGGAGAGGTGATGAAAACAATAAAATGCTCCAAAGGATTTATGGAACTGCTTTCTCATCCAAATCAAAACTAAAAGACTATTTATCCTTTTTAGAAGAGGCAAAAAAAAGAGACCATAGAAAAATAGGAAAAGAATTATCTATCTTTACTTTTGATGATGAGGTGGGACCAGGTTTACCGCTTTGGCTTCCAAATGGAGGAGTCATTCTTAATGAACTAGAACAGCTTGCGAAGGAAACTGAATATAGACACGGCTATCATCAGGTTAGAACTCCACACCTAACAAAGGAAGATCTCTATAAGAAATCAGGACACTTAGATCTGTATAAAGATGCTATGTATCCAGCAATGGATGTAGATGGAACAGATTATTATGTAAAACCCATGAATTGTCCACATCATCATAAAATTTATAGTGCTACACCAAAAAGCTATAGAGATTTGCCATATCGAATTTCAGAATATGGAACATGTTACAGATATGAAAAATCTGGACAATTATTTGGTCTCATGAGAGTAAGAAGTATGCAGATGAATGATGCTCATATTTACTGTTCGAAAGATCAATTCAATGCTGAGTTCCTTGATGTGTGCAAAATGTACTTAGAATATTTTAAGATTTTTGGCATTGAAAAATATGAAATGCGTTTAAGTTTGCATGATCCAGAGGATTTAGGTAAAAAATATATTAATGAACCCGAACTTTGGATAGAAACAGAAAAAATGGTTAAAGAAGCTCTAGTTGAGGGAGGTATTAATTTTGTAGAAATACCTGGTGAAGCAGCTTTTTATGGACCGAAAGTAGATGTTCAGGTTTGGAGTGCGATTGGTAAAGAATTCACTCTAGCAACAAATCAGGTCGATTTTGCTATTCCTGAGAGATTCGGTCTTACTTATATGGATAATGATGGTAAGGATCAAACGCCTCTGTGTATCCATAGAGCTCCTTTGAGTACGCATGAGCGTTTTGTGGGTTTTTTAATAGAACATTATGGCGGTGATTTTCCTATTTGGTTGTCACCGGTACAAATAGCGATATTGCCAGTATCTGAAAAGACAAATAATTATGCTTTTGAGGTACAAAATAAGCTTAAGGATATAGGTTTAAGAACTATTATTGATGATAAACCAGATAAAATCGGTTCTAAAATTAGAAATGCAGAGATTGGTAAAGTCCCAATAATGTTAATTTTAGGCGAAAAAGAAGCAAAAAATAATACTGTATCAATCCGCAGAAGATTTATTGGTGACGAAGGCGAGCTTTCTATTGAAAAGCTTATAGAAAATGTATCTTTAGAAGTTAAAAAAAGGAGTTTACCTTATCGGAAAAGCGAATAAAATAAGAATAAATGAGAAAATTAGGGCATCTGAAGTTCGTTTAATTTCAGAAACCGGTGAGCAGTTAGGCGTTATGAACCTTGAAGATGCCATCGTCAGAGCAAAAGATGTCGGTTTAGATTTAATTGAAGTTTCACCTAACGCTAAACCCCCTGTAGCAAAAATTCTTAATTATGGAAAATTAAAGTACGAAGAAAAGAAAAAACAGCAAGCTAGCAAAAAAAAGCAGCATGTTGTTAAGGTTAAAGAAATTAGAGTCAGACCAAGAATAGATACGCATGATTTAGAGACGAAAGTTAACCTTGGTAGGAAATTTATTCGTGACGGTTGCAAGCTTAAAGTTACGCTTATGTATAGAGGAAGAGAGTTATCAAGAACAGATTTAGGTCTTGCTGTTTTAGATAGGGTAAGAGAAATGTTTTCCGATATAGCGGAAGTGGAGAAAGAAGGAAGTTTAGAAGGACGTCGCCAAACTATAGTTTTGACTGGTAAATAGGAGAAAGTCGATGCCAAAACAAAAAACAAGACGCAGTGCAGCAAAACGTTTCAGTTTGACTGGCACTGGTAAAATAAAACGAAACAAGGCAAACCATAGCCATATGCTTATACGTAGAAGTAACAGCGCAAAACGCAAAATGAGACAATCAGATTTGGTCGACTCATCAGAAGAAAAGCGCGTCAAACGTATGATCATTAAATAATAAATAGGAGACTACAATGCCTAGAGCTAATAGTTCTGTTCCTAGACACAGGAGACACAGAAAAGTAGTAAAGCAGGCCAAGGGCTACTATGGTGCCCGGAGCCGCAACTTTAAAGCTGCAAAAGATGCAGTTGAGAAGGCAGGTTTATATGCATATAGAGACAGAAGACAAAGAAAGCGTCAATTTAGACGCTTATGGATCATCCGAATAAATGCAGCTGCGCGGCAAAACGGCTTATCATACTCACAGTTCATTGCTAAATTAAAAGATAAAGGAATAGATTTAGATAGAAAGGTCTTAGCTGACCTTGCTATGAATCAACCTGAAACTTTTAATGAGTTAGCAACATCGCTCAAAAATTAAATGAGCACTCAGGAAACTATTGAATCAGTTCGAGAGGCTTTTCGAACTGATTCAAAGCTAGTTGCCAAAGATCCTGATAAATACGAATCTTTAAAAATAAAATTTCTTGGCAGAAAAGGGTTGGTAGCAGAACTTTTTTCAAATATTCCTAATGTAGCTATCGATCTTCGACCTCAATATGGCAAAAATCTAAACGAATTAAAAAATGAGATATCATCATTTTTTGATAATAATAAAGCACAGGATTCTGATGCTAAAATAGATTCGACTGACAATTCTTTACCAGGACCAAAGTTTAAAATCGGAAATGAGCACCCAATTCAAAAAACATTGGATGAAATTAAGAGTATATTTATAAATCTTGGTTTCTCTATTGCATATGGACCAGAAATTGATGACGATTTTCACAATTTTAGTGCTTTAAATTTTCCCGAAGAACATCCTGCTCGTGACATGCAAGATACATTTTTTATAGAAGAAGACATAGTTTTGCGGACGCATACGTCAAATGTCCAAGTTCATCTTATGGAAAAGAAGGATCCTCCACTTAGATATATTGTACCTGGACGAGTCTACAGGAATGAATCAATTAGCTTTAAAAGCTATTGCCTCTTCCATCAAATAGAAGGTTTATATGTAGATAAAAATGTTTCTTTTGCTGATCATAAAGCGATTTTAGAGTATTTTGTTAAAAAAATGTTCGGATCAAATACAAAAATGAGATTTAGGCCAAGTTTTTTTCCTTTTACTGAGCCGAGTGCAGAGGTTGACATATGGAGCGAAAAAAGAGGTCAGTGGTTGGAAATATTGGGATCAGGAATGGTTGACCCGGAGGTTTTTAAATCTGTCAATATAGATGAAAATATTTGGAGTGGATTTGCTTTTGGTTTAGGCGTTGAACGTATTTGCATGCTGAAATATGAAATTGATGATATACGCTTACTCTACCAAGGTGATATTAGGTTTTTGGAGCAATTCTAGTGAAAATTTCTATAGACTGGTTAAAACATTTTGTAGATACCGATGATTCAAACAGTGAAATCGCACATACCCTTACTATGCTGGGTCTTGAAGCAGAAGATACCTTAGAAACTAATGGCCTTGAAGATATTATTGTAGCTGAAGTTACTCATCGCATTAAACACCCAAACGCAGACAGGTTAAATCTTTGTAAAGTTTTTGATGGTAAATCTACTTTTCCAATTGTTTGTGGGGCTCCAAATGTTGACGCTGGTCAAAAAATTGCTTTTGCTCCGGTAGGAGCTACTCTTCCTGGTGATTTCAAAATTAACAAGGCAAAGATTAGGGGAGAGGTAAGTGAGGGGATGATCTGTTCGGAAAAAGAATTAAATATTTCGGATGAACACGAAGGGATTATGGTTTTATCTGAAAATGCAATTTCCGGTCAATCGTTTATTGAGTATTTAAGTAATAACAACGAGTTGATTGAACTAGATATAACGCCAAACAGAGCAGACTGTTTTTCCCATTATGGTGTAGCTAGAGATTACGCGGCTAAAAAAAACATTAAGCTAAATCCTTTAAAGTATGAAGCCTACAAATTCGAGAAAAATGAAGCTTCTAAAAAAATATCTATTTCTATTGAAAACCCCAACGAATGCAGTAGGTATATTGCTGGCGTAGTCGAGAACATCAAGGTTCAGGATTCGCCCAAATGGTTAAAAGATAGGCTCGAATCAATAGGCCAAAGAAGCATTAACAATATAGTTGATATATCAAATTATGTAATGATGGAAATGGGTCAACCCACACACATATTTGATTTCAATAAGATAGGTTCTAATAAAATACTTGTACGCAAATCATTGGCTGGTGAAAAAATAACCACTCTCGATGAAATCGAAAGAGAAATGTCTGGCAATGAGTTATTAATTACAAATGGGAAAAAACCTATAGCTGTTGCAGGGGTTATGGGTGGTTTGAATAGTTCTGT
>CEWJ01011993.1_pt1 | contig 18423 bp, 15 predicted proteins | sample 350291 | NCBI WGS metagenome assembly CEWJ01 (sample SAMEA2622923, study PRJEB7988) | marine metagenome | isolation source: saline water (ENVO:00002010), including | reverse complement strand
GCTTCCTTCAGCCAGGCCCACTGCGGCCAGAACCGAAGGCACATGGCAGTCATGAAAAGCCCCTTGGCATTCGCCGCGGCATCGGCGATATCACGGGCGTCGTCGAGCGTGCGGGCGAGTGGTTTTTCGCAGAGGACATGCTTGCCGGTGGCCAGCGCGGCCTTGGTCAGTTCCACGTGGGTGCGGGTGGGGGCACAGATGTCGATGACGTCGATGGAGTCGTCCGCGAGCAGTTCGTCGAACGACTGGTAGGCCTTAACCTGCGACATGTCGAGCTTGACCGGGTCGCCGGAATCGAGGTTGCCGAAGACGTCGCTGAAGTCGCCGTTGAGCCGGTTGCCGCTTGGGTTGCAGATGGCGGCGATGTTAGCACCCTCCACCTGACGGTAGGCGCGGATGTGCATCACGGCCATGAAGCCCAGCCCGACGATGCCGATGTTCACGTTGTCGTTCGCCATGGCTCAGAGTCGGGTGACGAATTCCTTGGCGGTGCGAATGTCGACGATGCGTTGATCGCCGGCTTCGCGCTCGATGCAGCAGTCGCCGTTGAAGCCGAGCTTATCGAGCGTGGTGAGAAACGCCGTCCAGTCGACTTCACCGGTGCCAACGGTGACCTCCTCGCCCCACGTGCCCGGTTCCTTTGTCAGGGTAGCGTCCTTGATGTGGCACTGTTTGAGGAATGGTGCGAGCGTGTTCAGCGCGTCGATCGGATCGCCCTTGGCGTAGAGGATCATGTTGGCCGGATCGAAATTCACCCCGACGCTTGGTCGGTTCAGTTTCTCGAGGAACAGCTTCAGTGTGTCGGCGGTTTCCTGCCCGGTCTCAAAACCAAGGTCGATGCCCTTGGCGGAAAATAGCCCGGCGATTTGCTCGATGCGGCCCATTAGCTTGGCAAAACCGGGGTCCGACTCCTCGTGCGGCAGGAAGCCGGCGTGGAAAGTGACGAGTTTGAGGCCGAGTCCTTCGGCGATGTTGGCGATTTTTTGGATACCCTCCCAGTTGGCGTCCCAATGCTGATCGGGCAGGACGCCGCCGGTATCCTTAATCGTCTCGAGCGTGGTGTAGTCCTCACCGATCGTGCCGAACATGCCGGAGACAATCTCGATGCCGGCGGCGGCGAAAAGTTCCGGCGTTTTTTCCCAAGCATCCGGGTTGTCACGGAGCGGGTCGAGGGCCAGTTGCACGCGGGAAAGCCCGATTTCGCGGAGGTTCGCGATCAGAGCCTCGGGGGTCTCGGGCTGCAGGGACCAACTGCATACAGCCAGGCGGGATTCGATTTGTTGTGTCATCTTCGGGAGCGCCGTTTGCGCGCGCCCAGTGTCCAGATTCCACCGGGCGTGACAAGTTCGGACTTGGCCAAGCGCTTGGCCAAGCTCATTGCGCTTTTCAGTTTTGCGGGGGGGAGGTAGGGTCTCGGAGGTGTCTTACCAAGTCATAGCTCGCAAATACCGTCCGCAACGGTTCAGCGATGTCGTCGGTCAGGATCACGTCAGCCAGACGTTGGCCAACGCCATCAGCACCGACCGGATCGCGCACGCGTATCTTTTTTGTGGGCCAAGGGGTACCGGCAAAACCACGCTCGCACGGATTTTTGCCAAGTGCCTCAACTGCATCGACGGCCCGAAGGTCGATTTCCCGGATGACGACCCCAAGGCACAGGAGATCGCCGGGGGGCGGTCGATGGACGTGCTGGAGATCGATGGCGCCAGCAATCGTGGCATCGATGAAATCCGAGAACTGCGTGACACGGTGATGTACGCGCCGGCCTCGTCGAAGTTTAAAATCTACATCATCGACGAGGTGCACATGCTCACGAAGGAGGCGTTCAATGCGTTGCTCAAGACGCTGGAGGAACCGCCCGAGCACGTGAAGTTCATGTTCGCCACCACCGAGCCTGAGAAGGTGCTGCCGACGATCATGTCGCGCTGCCAGCGCTACGACCTGCGGCGCATCCCGGTCAACCTTATCGCGGAACATCTCAAGTACATTTGCGAGAACGAAAACGTGAACGCTGCCGAGGAGGCGCTTTACGCGATCGCCCGCGGCGCGGAGGGCTGCATGCGCGACGCAGAGTCGGCGCTCGATCAGCTCATCAGTTTTTGCGGTGACAACATCAATGAAGGCGATGTGCTCTCGATGTTCGGCCTGACGGCCCAGGAACAGTTGTTCGCGTTGGCGGACGCCATCCTCGCGGGAGACTCCACGAAGGTGTTGACTGAACTCAACGCTCTCGCCGGGCAGGGGAAGGAACTCGGCCGACTGGTGGGAGACCTGCTGGAGCACATGCGAAACCGGCTGGTGTACACCGTGTCCAAGGGCGACCTCGGAATGCTGGAGATCAGCGAGGCCGAGGCCAACGCACTCAAGAATGGCACCGGCCAGGCGAGCGAACAGGCGCTGTCCCGTGTGTTGGATGTGTTGACCGACTGCGAAGGACGCCTTCGCTTGGCCACGTCCAAGAAAATTTTACTTGAGGTATCGCTGCTTAAGGCGGCACAGGCCAAGGCGGCGATGAGCATCGACGAGGTACTCGGGCAACTGCAAAAATTGCGTGACTCCGACACACCCACCGCCAGTCCGCCCCCACCAACGCAATCCACCCAAGCGGCAGCACCCGCCCCCAAGCCGGCTGCCCCGGCTCCGGAGCCCAAGCCTGCACCCGCTCCGACTGCTGCTCCAGCCACGGCAAAAGGACCGGTTTCGGCAGACGATCTGCAGGCGTTGTGGAAACAGCTTTTGGCTGGGGCTAGCAAAGCCAGCCCGTTCACGCAGACTTACTTTCAGCGTGCCCAGCCGGTTTCGTTTGAGAAGGGAATGTTCGTGGTTGGGCTTAGTGGCGAGCATCTGGCGTTGGTCGACAATCAGCGGAACCACGAAATGTTGGCCGAGCAGATAAAGGCACTGGGCCACGAGGGCGTGCAGTTTCGTTTTGTGGACGACCCGCCGCCGAAGGACAGCGCGCCGGAGCCGGTGCTGGAACCGATCGGCGACCTGCCGGAGCCAGAGACGGCTGCGGAGGTGGAGGCCGCCTCGTCGCCCAAGGCGAAAAGGGAACCGAAACCGGAGCAGATCAACCCGGATGATTTTAAAAACGATCCGCTGATTCAAAAGGCGCTGGAGCTGTTCAAGGGCCGGATCGTCGAGGTGCGAAAATAGAGGGATTTTTTTATGGCAAGCATAGGCAAATTGATGAAGCAGGCCGCGAAGATGCAGCGGCAGATGCAGGAGGCTCAGGCCCAGATGGCCGACAAGGAGGTCGAGGCATCCAGCGGGGGAGGTGCCGTGAAGGTCACCGCCACCTGCGACGGGACAGTGAAGTCGATCAAGATCGATCCGGACGCCGTCGATGCCGAAGATATTTCCATGTTGGAGGACATGGTGCTGGGCGCCGTCAATCAGGCGCTTGAGCAGGGTCGTGAAATTCAGGCGTCGGAGATGGGCAAGCTGACTGGCGGCATGGGCGGGATGGGTTTGCCCGGGCTCTGATCGTTCCTCCGTGGCCTCGCTCCCCAAACCGCTCGAGGCATTGGTTGCCGAGTTGAACCGGCTGCCCGGCATCGGCCCGCGCTCGGCAGAGCGCTTGGCACTTCACCTGATTCAGGCGGAAACCACCGTGGCCAAGCGCCTGGCCGGTGTGCTCGTCGAGTCGCGGCAACAAATTGTCGAGTGCGGCCAGTGCGGCGGCCTGGCCGAAAAAACGCCCTGCGCCATCTGCGCCAACCCGGCTAGGGACGAGCGCGTGCTCTGCGTGGTGGAACGGGCGGTCGATATTTTGAATGTCGAAAAGTCGGGCGCGTTTCGGGGTCACTATCACGTGCTTGGCGGCAAGATTTCCCCGATGAACGGCGTTGGCCCGGAGGAACTGCGCGTCGACGCGCTCGAGCAGCGCTTGGCCAAGGGCGGGATTGACGAGGTCATCATCGCGCTCGGTACCGACGTTGAGGGGGATGCCACCAGCCACTATCTGGCCAAGCGCTTGGCCAAGCGGGACGTGGAAGTCTCTCGAATCGCGCATGGGTTGCCGGCCGGGACCGGGCTGGAGTACGCCGATGAACTCACCCTCAGCCAGGCGCTTGAGGGGAGGAGGGAACTGGAGGTTTAGTGAGCAGGCAGCGTCCGAGAGTGGTCGTGTTCGACCTGGGGAAAGTGCTGGTCGATTTCGACTACAGCATTGCGGTCCGACGGTTTGCGGACCGCAGCGAAGCCGGGCTGGAGCGGGTGCAGGATCTAGTGAACTCGCCGATTCAGTTTGACTACGAGTCCGGCCTGATCACCACCGATGAGTTTTTTGCCGCTGTGCGTGACGGGGCAGGGTTTCGAGGAAATCGTGCCGAGTTTGTCGAGATCTTCGCGGATATTTTTTCGCCGATGGAACGGATGATCCCATTTTTCGATCGGGTGAAGGTGGCAGGCATCCCCACCTGCGTTTTCTCGAACACCAACGAGATTGCGATCGGGCACATCCGCGATCGATTTCCGTTTTACAGCCGGTTCGACGGCTATGTGTTGTCGTTCGAGGAAAAAGGGATGAAACCGGACGAACCGATCTACCGCGTGGTCGAGCAACGCACCGGCGAATCGGGAGACGTGATCCTCTACATCGATGACCGGCCGGAAAACATCGAGACCGGTAAGCGGTTTGGCTGGCAGACCATTCTGCAGTCGGACGAGGCGCAGTCCGTGGCGACAGCTGAAAAGCTACTTGGTCTTTAACGCATCGAGGGCGTGCGCGGCCGCGCCGTACGCACCGGCCAGATCCCCCAGTTGCGCGGGCAGCAATTTCAACTCGTAGTCATCGGTTTTCCAGAGGATAGGGTCGAGGAATTCACGCAGTGGCTTGAAAAGCCGGTCGCCTGCGTTGGCGATGCCTCCACCGAGTATGACCGCTTCCGGGTCGAGGATGTTGGAAAACGAGCAGATCGCAGTGGCCAAATCTTCAATCGACTTGAGCCAGATTTTTTCCGCCTCGGAATCTCCGGCCTCGATGGCTTTCATCATTTCGCCGGTGTGGGAAAAACTGCCATTTGAGCGCTGCGGAACGGAGCAATTGCCTATCGCCAACTCGAGGCTATTCGGGCAGTTGCAAATGTCGAGCGGCTCGCCCGGGCCAAGGCTGGTGTGCCCAAAGTGACCGCCCTTGCCGGTGCGTCCGCGCAGCAGTTTTCCCTCGACCAGCGCCGCCCCACCCACTCCCGTGCCGAGCGTGAGCAGGATGACATTTTTGAATCCCCTTGCAGCACCGATCCACGCTTCACCGAGTAGTGCGGCGTGGCCGTCATTGACCACCGGAACCGGTTGGCTGAGCCTGAGGTACTCTTGCCAATTCAAGCCGATCAATCCCTCAAGCCGATCAGGCATATGGGTGATGCAACTCCCATCGATCGCCGCCAAGCCGGGAGCCGAGAGGCCAACGCTCTGCGCCGGGGCGGATTGCTCGGCCTCGGTGTCACTGACGATCTGTTTGATGCAGCGCCCCCAATCCATGTTGAGGCTGGGATCAAACGGCAGGTTGTGATTTGCCAGCGTCTCGCCGTCGCCCGAGACCACCACGGTCTTGACGTGTGATCCCCCCAGGTCGATTCCAATCGTGTAACTCATCTAACCTCCTTCGCTCACGGTCCAGCCGCCGTCGACAGCCAGCATTTGGCCGGTAATAAATTTTGCCGCATCCGACATCAGGAAAACCGCCGCGCCGTTAAGGTCATCCGGAGCCCCGATGCGTCCGCCGTCCAGCGGTTGCTTGGTCCTGATGAAGGACATGATTTCATCGTTGCCCTTGGCCCGCTCGGACATCGGTGTGTCGACCAGTGCCGGCGCGATCGCATTGATGCGAATGTTTTGTGGTGCGTAGTGGGCGGCGGTCGACTTTGTCAGGCCAATGACAGCCGCTTTGGCCGCCGCATAGGCATGCGTCGCAAAATGTTTTGGCGAAGGGGATAGGCCCAGCACCGAGGTCATATTCAGGATCGTTCCCGCTTGGCCAGACGCATCAAACGCCTGCAGCGCGGCCCGGTTCGAATGGAAAACCGAGGTGAGATTTAATTCGATTGTCTTGGCCCAGCCCTCATCTGTGACCTCGTGCAATGGGCCATCACCCATCTGGCGACCGCTGCCACCGGCAACATGGTACATGCCGTCGAACCCACCGAACTCCCGCTTGGCCAAATCGATTGCCTCGACGGCAGTATGAGGTTGGGTGGCGTCGCCGGCCAAACCTCGACCCGCTTGGCCAAGCGAGGCTGTTGCGGCCTCGACGTTTTCCGAATTTCGCCCGACCACCACCACCTTCGCTCCGGCCGCAACAAACGCCCGGGCGGCGGATAAACCCAGCCCGGTCGTCCCGCCAACGATCACAAAGGTTTTGTTGTCGAGTTGTGGCACGGTCAAAATTGTTTCGGGACGCGAGGGCGATTGCGTTTTTGCTCAGGAGGCAAATTCGCTTCCATCCAGGCGATGGTTTCCTGCAATACCTTCCACCTTTTCTTCGGATCCCACGCCTTTTCTCGTTTGGCTTCTTCCTGTTCCTTCGTGTTAGACATCGCTTGCATTTTTAATCGCCTTGTTCAGAGCTTCAATCCGTTGAGATTTTTGTTGGTTCACAGGTAAAGCCAACTGGGCTTCCAACATGTGTTGATCGGACAACGCCCAAAATGGGACGCCGCTGGCAGTCTCTGCCTTGCATACATTATACCGATTTTCAAGCCCCTTAACTTCCCTGAAAATATCGATTGCTGCGATCGGGGAGGTTAGGCAAAAAACAGGCTGGAGCGTTAGCCAAGTCGTCGTGTCAGGAACCGGTTTCCAGTCATCTTCCGTGGCACCCCATTCGGCATTATTGGATTTCAAAAAAGTAATGGTGCGTTCCAGATTTTTCGGGTTATCGGCAATCCAAACATCGATGTCATAAGTAATTTCAGGCGCGTGTCTCAGCAGAAAATTAACACCACCGATAAGGAGGTAATCCACCTCATTTTTGGCAAGTGATTGCAGGACACGGTCGATATTCATTCGTTACAGCCCCAGTTTTTTGAACCGGCTTTTGATGTGTTTGTAGTGGAAATCAGTGGAACAGATGGACTCGAGTTCGCCCTTTTTGAAATGCTTCGCGACTTCGGGGTCGGACAGGAGTTGCTTCAAAAAGTCGGCATCGTCCCGGCCGTCGTGCTTGGTTTTCCATGTCTCCATGGCGTTGCGCTGGACAAGCGAGTACGATTCCTCGCGGGTGAGGCCCTTGCGGATGAGCGCGAGCAGCACCGACTGGGAGTTCCACATGCCAAGCGATTGGCAGAGGTTTTTCTCCATGTTTTTGGGATAAACGATTAGGCCCTTGGTCAGGTCGGTCAACTTGTGGAGCATGTAGTTGAGCAGCGTGCAGGAGTCCGGAAAAATGACGCGCTCGACAGAGCTGTGGCTGATATCACGCTCGTGCCACAGGGCGACGTTCTCAAGGGCTGCAACGGCGTTGCCGCGTAACACGCGGGCCAGCCCGGTGAGGCGTTCGCCGGTGATCGGATTGCGTTTGTGTGGCATGGCGCTCGAGCCTTTTTGGCCTTTGGCAAAATATTCCTCGGCCTCGAGAACCTCGGTGCGTTGCAGGTGCCGGAACTCGGTGGCCCAGCGCTCGATGCTTGCGCCGACGATGGCAACGGTGGTCATGAATTCCGCATGGATGTCACGCTGCACGACCTGTGTCGCAATTGGCGCTGGCTTGAGCCCGAGCTTGCGGCAGACGTATGCCTCGATCTTCGGCGACAGATGCGCGCTTGTGCCGACTGCGCCGGACAGTTTGCCGATGGCGACGCGCGGCTTGAGGGTCTCGAGCCGTTCGAGTGCGCGGCCAAACTCATCGTACATCAGCGCCATTTTGAGGCCGAAGGTGGTCGGCTCGGCGTTGATGCCGTGGCTTCGGCCGATCATTGGAGTGTACATGTGCTTGCGCGCCTTGGCCCCGATGACCTTGCGGAGACGCTTGACGTCGGCGATGAGAATCTTGAGTGACTCGTTCATTTGCACAGCGAACGCCGTGTCAATGATGTCGCTGCTGGTCAGGCCAAAGTGAAGCCAGCGGCTGGCCGGTTTGCCGATGTTTTCCGAGACGTTGGTGGTGAAGGCGATGACGTCGTGGTTCAGCGTCCGTTCGAGTTCGCGGCAGCGCTCGATGGTGAAGGAGGCGTTGTCCTTCATCTGCTTGAGGTGCTTTTTAGGGACGAGTCCCTCATCGCAAAGTGCCTCGGCCGCGAGCAGTTCGATGTCCAGCCAGATTTCGAGTTTTCGCTGCTCCGTCCAAATGTCCCTCATCTCGGGACGGGTGTAACGTCCTATCATGTGCGGGCAGGATAATGCACTTGGCCAAGCGCGGCGAGTGAGATGTGTGCCGGGCCGCTTGACCCGGGCAGGCGGGGCGGTCAAAGATGCCGCATGCGCCGTTTTCTATTCATGATCGCCGGCTTGGTTTGCACCGCAGCGCTTGGCCAAGCGAAGGATTTTTATGTCCACGACTGGACGAAGATTCATGCCAATAAACACTTTTGGGCCGAGGGAGGTGCCGTGGGGGATTTTAACCGGGACGGCCTCGGCGATCTCGTGGTCGGGCCGTACTGGTACGCCGGGCCGGATTTCAAGGCCAGGCACGAGATTTATCCGGCGACTGAGTCGTTTGAGATGAAGGACAAGGACGGCCAGACCGTCAAGGTGCCCGGTTTTCCCGGGGCGATCAGCGGGCGCAACGGCTACTCGGCGAATTTTCTCTGTTACGTTTACGACCTAAACAGCGATGGTTGGGACGATGTGCTGGTGATGGGTTTTCCCGGCAAGGAGTCGCCTTGGTTTGAGAACCCAAAGGGCAAGCCGGGCCTGTGGAAGAAACACATTTCTATCAATGTCACGGACAACGAATCGCCGCATTTTGAGGACATCACCGGGGACGGCAAGCCGGAGATCATCTGCAACTCGGAAGGTTATTTTATTTACGCCGAGCCAAACTGGGACGAGCCGGAAAAACCGTGGACCGTTCACCGCGTGACGGCCAAGGGCAAGTGGCAGCGCTTCACCCACGGCATGGGCGTGGGCGACATCAGTGGTGATGGCCGGAAGGATATCATGGACATGAACGGTTGGTGGGAGCAGCCAGAGTCGCTCAAGGGCGATCCGCAGTGGAAGTTTCATCCGTTCAAGTTTTCCCCGGGCGGCGGAGCGCACATGTACGCCTACGATGTTGATGGTGATGGCGACAACGACGTCATCACCTCACTCGCCGCACATGGTTACGGCCTATGTTGGTACGAGCACCAAAAGAAGGATGGGAAAATTACCTTCGTGCCGCATACGTTCATGAATGCCAAGCCGGAGGAGAACAAGTACGGCGTCAAATTCAGCCAGTTGCACGCGATCGACCTCGTGGATATGAACCGTGATGGGCTGATGGATATCGTCACCGGCAAGCGTTTCTGGGCACACGGCCCGAACGGCGACGCCGAGCCCAACGCGCCGGCTGTGCTGTACTGGTTTGAATTGCGCCGTAGCAAAAAGAACGGCGTCGACTGGATTCCGCACCTCGTCGATACCGATTCCGGGATCGGTACCCAGGTGATGGCGCAGGATATCAACGGCGACAAGTGGCCGGACATCGTGGTCGGCAACAAAAAGGGCGCGTTCGTCCACCTGCAGACTCCGCGAAAACTGACGCGCAAGGAGTGGCGCAAGGCTCAGCCCAAGCCGTACAAAGCCGATTGACAAACCCGACCGGGCGACAGATTTTTTCCCTGATATGAAAACACGATGGATATTCGCGCTGGCCTTGTCGGCGATGCTCGTTGCCTGTGGCGGTTCCTCCGAGAGTGCCAAAAAGGGGAAGGAGAAAAAGAAACCCGAAAAGGAGGAAACCTCCACCGATGACGACAACCCGCTATTGGCACCCCTCAATTACGTCGGTGCGGTGGGCAAGGCCAAGAAATCATCTGAAAAGCGGGTCAATCTCGCCAATGTCCAAAACGCCATCAGGCAGTTTCATACCGTGGAAGGCCGCTACCCCAAGTCGCTCAACGAGTTGGTAAAGGAGGGTTATTACTCGAAGATGCCAGCTGCGCCTCGGGGGATGCGCTACGTGTACAACCCAAAGACAGGGCAGGTGGGCGTCAAGTAACCCGCTTGGCCAAGCGCTTGGCTGGCGTGGGACCGTGGATGTCCTGGCCAAGCGACTATTGTGCGCTCATGTTTTTTGGGCAAACCGGCGCGGTAAACGATGGGTGACTCTCCGAAAAAAACGTATTTTCCTTGGGGTAGGCCGCTGTTGTCGTCGGCGACGGAGTGGTTGCTGGCCGATTCCGATGAGCGCTTGGTCGACCTGAGCGACAGGCTCCTTCTGCTGCCAACACAGCAGGCCGGTCGGCGGTTGCGTGAGGCGTTGGCCACCGCGATGGCCAAGCGCGGCGGGGGGCTTTTCCCACCCCGGGTGGCTACCCCGGCTGTCATGCTCGCGGGCGATGAAGCGGATGACTCAATCGCCGAAGCGTTGGCCTGCCAGTGGCACTGGGTGAGCGTGCTTCAGGGCGAGGCGCTGGGGCGGTACTCGTCGCTTTTTCCAAGGTTACCCTCGGTGGTGGATTTTAATTGGTGCCGACAGATGGCGCGTTCGCTGCACGAACTGCGGGGCACGCTGGTCGACGCCGGACTCGACTGCACCGCTGTTGCGGAGTCCGGGCATGCCGAGGAGGAATGTGCCCGTTGGGCGGACTTGACCAAACTCGAGTCGGTTTACCGCGCCTCGCTGGCCGAAGTGGGCTTGCGTGACGCACACGACGCCAAGCGCGAAGCCGCAGCCAAGCCGGTCTTGCCGGACGGCATCCGCCGGATTGTGTTGCTTGGCATTACCGACCTGTCGCCGCTGGTGCAGACTGCGCTTGGCCAAGCGGCAGGGCAGGGTGTGGGCGTTGAGTTGGTGGTGTTCGGTCCTGACGGGGGCGAGGCGTTGTTTGACGACTGGGGTCGGCCGGCACCGGAGCACTGGGCCAAGCGCGAGCTGCCCTTGGCCAACGACCGGTTGCACCCATCGCTGGACGAGCGTTCACAGGCCCGCGACGTAGCCAATTGGCTGAAGCGGTACAAAAAAAATGTCTACCAAACGGTCGGTGTTGGCACGGCTGACCCGAACGTGGTTCCGCATCTTGAGCGTGCGTTTCGCGATGCCCACATCCGGCAATTTGATCCCACCGGGCAGCCAATCCGGCGAACGTCGCTTCATGCCTTTTTGCAGTCGCTGCTGGCAGTATTGCAGAGTCCGACTTTCGCAAACGCAGATGCGCTGCTCCGTCTGCCGGACACTTGGAGTTGGCTGAAGGAGCAGGATGAATCAATCGATCCAACGGCCCTGCAGCGGGGGCTGGATGAGCTGCGCCTGAAACATATCCCGGCCGACTTGGCAGCGGCGACCCGGTTGGAGTTCGTGCCACAGCGCGAGGATGAAAAAATCGGCTACCGCATCACGGCTCGCTCGGCGTTGCGTCTGTTGCAACGCGCACTTGAGCAACTCGCAAGGGAACCGTTGTCCGTTGGTTTGACCGGGTTTCTGCAAACTGCACTGGCCAACCGCGAGTTTCACAGTGCAGATAATTCGGACGAATCCTACGTCGAGGTGGTAGCCAAGCTGAATGAACGCTCGGCCAAGCTGGAAGCTGCAGTGCCGGCCAAAGCCAAGCGCCATGCGGCGCAGGAGTTGGCGCTGGTGCTGGATGACCTCGGCCGCGGGGCTCTGTTCCCGGAGCGTCCGGCGGACACGATCGACCTGCAGGGCTGGCTCGAGTTGGCGTGGGAGGATGCGCCGCACCTGATCGTTGCCGGCGCAAACGAGGGCGTGCTGCCGGAGACGATTCACGGTGATCGGTTTTTGCCGGAGAGCATTCGTGCGCCGCTTGGCCTGCGGAGCAACGAGGATCGTTTCGCCCGCGACGCCTGGCTGCTGGAGTTGTTGATCCGGAGCAGGGGAGATGATGGGCAGGTGGATTTTTTCGTCGGCAGGCAGCGCCACAACGGCGATCCGCTCAAGCCATCAAGGCTGTTGTTTCGCTGCCCGGACTCGCAGTTGGCCGAGCGGGTGGAGCACCTTTTTGATGATTTGACGCTCGGCGAACAGCCACCCGCCTGGACGGCTGCTTGGCAACTGAAGACGGGGTCGACCAAGCGGGTGGAGCATCTCAGCCCCACGTCGATCCGGGCGTACCTTGCCTGTCCGTACCGGTTTTACCTGCGCCATGTGCAGGGGATGGAGTCGCAGGATTTTGAACTGCGGGAACAGGACGCGCGTGGCTTTGGCTCTCTCGTACATCGGGTGATGGAGGCGTTTGGCAGGGATGAGGCCACTCGCAATTCGATTTCATCGGATACCATCTACAAGTTTTTGGCTGCCGAGTTGAAACAGGCGGTTGAAGAGGAATTTGGATCCGAGCCGCCACTGCCGTTGCGTGTGCAACAGCAGATCATCGAAAGGCGACTCCATCATGTGGCGATCGCTCAGGCGCAGGAACGGGCGGCCGGTTGGGAAATCATTGATGTCGAACGAAAGTTTGAAAAGACGCTGGACGGAATGACGATTCGCGGCACCATCGATCGCGTCGAGAAAAACACGGAGACCGGCTCGGTGCGCGTACTCGATTATAAGACGTCCAGTAAAGCCAAGAAACCGTCCGAGACGCACTGGGGAGTGTACCGGGAGGAACGCGATGCTGAAGTCGCGCCCGAGTATGCCAGGGTGGGAGTAGCTGAGACGAAAAAGAAATTTCCGCAGCGTTGGCTTGATTTGCAGTTGCCGCTTTACGCCTGGGCTATTGAGGCGGAACACGGTGGGGGTGTGGACGTAGGTTATTTCAACATTCCTTCTGTTGGAACAAACACCGGCGTCTCTCTGCTTTTTCCGTTTAGTGAGGATCTTATGACGCTCGCCATGAATTGCGCTCGTGGCGTGGTGAAGGATGTTTCGGAGGAACGATTTTGGCCGGCAGCGAACAATCCGAAATACGATGACTACGAGGCCATCCTGTTCGACCAACCGGAGAGTACGGCGGCCAAGCCGGGGGAGGTGCAGTCATGAAGCGGATTCCGAACACGATGATCCGTGCTTCGGCCGGCACGGGGAAAACGTATCAGCTCACCAATCGGTTTATCCGTTTGCTGCTGTTTGGTGCAGCGCCGGAGCGGATCATCGCGTTGACGTTTACCCGCAAGGCGGCTGGGGAATTTTTCGAGGGCATTCTGGATAAGTTGGCCAAGGCCGCAGACGACCCTGCCAAGGCGGCAGATCTGGCGAAGGACATCGAACATGCCGGGGCCGGGCAGGCGGAGTTTCGATCTGCGCTGCGCCGATTGGTGGACAGCATGGGGTGCCTGTCGCTGGGCACGATCGACAGTTTTTTTCATCGTGTGCTTGGCTTTTTTTCAACCGAGTTCGGCTTGGGTGGCCGATTCGAAATGATGGATGAGTTCGAGAAAGAGCAGGCGCGCCTGGCGGTGCTCGAGCAAATGCTGGCTGGTCGGCAGGTGAAGAAAAACGAGCAGGACGATCTGATTAAATCTTATCAACTAGCCACGGCCGGCAAGAATGACCGAGATTTCGTGGGGGCGTTCGCGAAGCATTTGGAAGATTGCCATGAACTGCTGTTGAGCGTGCCCGGTGCGGATTGCTGGGGTAATCCCGACCGCATTTGGCCAACCGGCAATCCGTGGACACGGGAGAAGGCTGACCTGACGGATCTGGTTTCAGATTGGCAATCGATGCTGGAGGGCGAGGATTTCGGGAAGCAGGTGAAAAATGCTTTCGCAAGTATTGCCGAGTACCTGATGAGTTGGGAACCGGGGAAGAATCTTTTTGAAAAATCCAAGACGATGATGAATCTCGCCTTCGACGGCTTGGGGCCGATGCATCATGGCGAGTGGGATTTCAAATTCGGTAACACCAAGAGTATGATTCAGCCCTCGGTAGAATTTGGCCACAAACTGGAGCGTGTCCTGCGCTACTGCATTGCCTGGGAATTGGAGTTGAGGCTTGCCCGCACGCAGGGGATTCACGGGCTGCTGGACGCGTTCGAAAAACAGTACGACTTCAGGGTGCGCCGGGCCGGTCGGCTTATGTTTGGCGATCTGCCTGTGCTGCTAGCACCGGTTGCGGGGAGCGTGTTGCTTGGTGGTAACGGCCCGGATCGACTGGATCTCGAGTACCGACTCGATGGTGCGTTCGACCATTGGTTACTCGATGAATTTCAGGATACCAGCAATGTTCAGTGGCATGCGGTGGCGAACTTAATAGACGAGGTGGTTCAGGATGCCAGCGGCCAGCGAACTTTTTTTTGTGTCGGCGACCAAAAACAGTCCGTGTACCAGTGGCGCGGAGGCGATCCAAAATTATTTGACCGGCTTGAGGCAAATTACGGTCAGGCGCGAGAGGGTGAGTTTGTATCAGAACAGCTCAACGAATCGTTTCGCTCCTGTCCAGCTGTTCTCAAAATGGTCAATAGGGTGTTTGGTGACACCGCAATACTGACATCCTTCGACGAAGGCCGAAATGTAGCCGAACGCTGGGCGGGCATTTGGGAAAAACACGAATCCACTGACAATCGAGCCAAGGAAAAAGGCCACTCGATGTACCTTCAGGTGGATGACGAGGATGACCGCTGGAGGGTGGTGGCACAGTTGCTGGAAAAACTTCAGCCGGTCAAAAATCAACTTGAGTGTGCTATCCTCGTGCAGACCAACAAGGACGCAGGCGAATTGGTCAACCACCTTCGAGGTGCTGGACTGGGGATGCCGATTGTTGGCGAGTCGGCCACGAATCCCGGCGCGGATAACCCGCTTGGTATTGCGCTGCTTTCGCTTTTCCGTGCGGCGGCGCATCCAAAGGATCGCTTCGGCATCGGGCATCTGCGGCTCACCCCCTTGGCCAAGTTTTTGCCGGCGGACGAAAACGAATGGCAGTCGGCATTGCGGGAGGTGCAGCGTGATGTGTATCGGCGTGGATTCGAGGCGGTCGCCCGAGAATGGATTGATCGGCTCACGCCGGAACTGGACGGGTTTGGGCGCTGGAGGTCGCAGCTGTTTCTCGAGTTGACTCGGCAGTTCGATCAAGGCGGGAGTCGCGACATCGCTGCCTTTTTGCGTTTCATTCCCGCGCAGGAAATCTCTGAGGCAGCAGGAGCTAGCGTGGTGCAGGTAATGACCATTCACAAGGCCAAGGGGTTGACGTTTGATATCACCATTGTGCCAGACCTCGAGAGTAAGCGCCTAGATCAGGCGCGCAAGGAAAGCCTCCATGCGCGCCGGTCGGAAAACGGGGAGGTGGAGTGGATCATGGATTTGCCGGGCAAGGATCTGTGCCAAGCAGACGAGCCGTTGGCTGCGGCGGTGGCCGATGCGCGGTCCGAGGGGTGCTATGAGAGTTTCTGTAAGCTTTACGTGGCGCTTACCCGGCCCAGTCACGGGCTGTACGTTATCACCAGCAAGCCAAGTGGCGAGTCGCGGAACTTTCCGCGTTTGTTGACTGAAGCTCTGGCCGAGGGCGAGGCCGAGGCGTTCGAGGATGGCACTGCTCAGGTCTTATTCGAGGAAGGCAACTTCGACTGGGTGAAAGCCAAGGAGGTTGAGTCGCCCAAGCTGGTCCCGGAGCCGGAGCTAAATTCGGCTAGTCGGAGTCACGCCCGCTTGGCCAAGCGGCGCGCTTCCGGGCACGGCCCTGTGGTGCTGAGCGGCGCGCAGCTATTTGCCTTGAGAGAGCCTGACGCCATCTCATTCGGCTTGACTGTCCACAAGCTATTTGAGCAGATTGAGTGGGCGGGGAAGGAGGCCTTGGCCAAGCTGGAGTCACTCCGGGAAAAGATGCCAGCCGAAGCTGTCGATGAAGTGGAGCAATGCTTGGTTGACGAGGCCTTGGCCAAGCGCTTGGCCAAACCGAATTCTGACGTGGAACTTTGGCGGGAACGCCCTTTCGATGTGGTGCTTGGTGGCGAGTTGATCTCTGGGGTGTTTGATCGCGTCCACCTTTTCGCCGACCGCGCAGAGATTATCGACTTCAAAACAGAAAAGGCCGGCGAGGAAGCCGCCGACCGGCATCGTCCGCAATTGCAGCTATACCGTTCCGCATTAGCCAAGCTAACCGGCTTGGAAGAGTCAGCGATTAGCTGTCAGCTTTTATTTACCCATACACGCTCGCTCTTGGACGTGGGTTGATAATCTGGACGGCTTACTATACCCGACCTGTAAGCATGGATCGAATGCTGGACTGGATAGCGAAGTTAAGGAGGGGTTCGTTGTTAAAGGATACTAGCGACATGTGTGTAGGAGGAGATTGACTTGTAAGTGGATCAGAGTAACCAGGGGAAAATCAGCAAAGCAGATATGGTGTTGGCTCAAAAGAAGATCGGCAGTACATACTTTTGAAAACGAATTTGATTTTTGACTGGTATTTTTGAATTGTTCCTTAAGAATACTTTTTAAAGAGAAAGATGTTAATTTTTCAACCAAGTTCCATCATGAAACTAAGCTTTCGCAAAATCTTAATTTGAAATTAGAAATGTATGTTATTAAAAATAGTCTATTCGTAAAATTATTTTACTGCTTCCTGATTTTGTTTGTGAATGCTTTATCAAACAAATTGTTAGCTGATTGGCCTCAGTTTAGGGGGCCATCCGGTGATGGTCGTGTCAATGTAATTAGCCATCCCAAAAAATGGTCTGCGAAGGAGAATTTGGCATGGAGTCAGTCTATTTCAGGGGGGGGGTGGTCCTCCCCTATTATATTTGGAAAAAAAGTGTTTTTGACAACTGCAATCGATTCAAAGAACACCAAGCCACTTGGACATGCAGGAGGTGTCAGAAATATGCGAGGCAAGAAGCCCACTGAGCCATATGACTTTAAGCTAATTTGCCTAAATCTTCAAGATGGCTCTTTGAATTGGCAGAAAACTATAACAAAAAAACAACCCAAGTTCTCAATACATCCTTCCAATACTTACGCAACTGAATCTCCAGTTACTGATGGTAAGCATGTTTTTTGTTACTTTGCAGCGATTGGTAAAGTTGCGGCGGTGGATTTTGAAGGGCAATTGGTTTGGAATGTTGATGTTGGGGCTTTTCCAAGCGGTAATGGATTTGGAACAGGCAGTTCGTTAACGCTAAGCAAAGGCAAATTGTTTATTCAATGTGATAATGATCAAGACTCCTTTGTTCTGGCACTGGATGTGGCTAATGGCAAAGAGATTTGGAAATCAAAGCGCTCATCAAGAACTAGCTGGTCTTCTCCATTCTTATGGAAAAATAAAAAAAGAACTGACCTTGTAGTTTGCGGTTCAGGAACGGTCACTGGCTATGACCCAGCCTCTGGAAAAACAAACTGGCGTATTACCAATGCACGCTCCGCATTTACCGCATCACCAGCCTCGGATGGTAGGTATATTTTTCTCGGCAATAGTGGGCCGATGAGTCAGGGGCCACTTTTTGCCATAGGGCCGGAGGTAAGTGAAGAATCGAAACTTGATATAACCAAATTACCCAAAGGCATTAAATGGGCAATTCAAAGGGGAGGTCCGGGGATGGCTTCTCCAGTAGTTAGTGGGGAATATCTATACGTCTGCAGCAGGGGCTTTCTTTCTTGCTATAGCACAAATTCAGGTAAACGAATTTATAAATCCCGATTACCTAGTTCTAAATCTATTGCGGCAAGTATGTGGGCTGATGATGAGCATATATTTCTTATGGATGAATCAGGTAAGACCTTTGTTGTGAAATCTGGCAAAGAGTTTGAGATCTTGGCGGAAAATCAATTAGACGATTTATTCTGGTCTACTCCTGCAGTATCAAATGGAAATTTATTGTTGCGTGGTTCAAACAAACTATATTGTATTCGGGAAATAAGAGGCATTAATGAGAAATAATCTCGTTAAGTAACTTCCTTGCTTATCTGCGGGCTATAAGAAGCCAAAACACGAAGGGTTGATTTTGGTTTTTATAGGGCTAAAAGCAGGAGGCCGAAGTTCAGTTATGGCCTGCAACGAATGTTCGATGGAGTTCGTTTGTTCGGAGAAATCAGGCGAAGCCCCAACAGATACATCTAACCGGCCTAAGAGAAGAAAAGATACGATGCCGTTTACTTTTTACCTATGATCTGTCGATCGTGGAATCGTCTTATTTATGTGTGTCTTCGGCTGGGTTTAGAGTTGCCTGTATGAAAAAACGCAAAGAGGTGCGGTTTTTTGGTAAAGCGAGATTTTGACTAAAACCAGCCTTTCTTTTCAACTGCATAAAGTTGGTAGAATTCATCGTCACTCTTAGTTAAGTACATGATTCCTTCAATCAGCGCTATGATGCCGATAGGGATGCATGCCAAACCGCATGTCAATATTCCGCCAATAATAGACACAAGGCACATGATGAGCCCCGGTGTGGTGAA
>CEWJ01106968.1_pt1 | contig 18466 bp, 16 predicted proteins | sample 350291 | NCBI WGS metagenome assembly CEWJ01 (sample SAMEA2622923, study PRJEB7988) | marine metagenome | isolation source: saline water (ENVO:00002010), including | reverse complement strand
TGTTGAAAAAACCGCGTGATTTTTGGCCCAACCGGGTTTAGGTTTCGGCGCCATGTGGATTTATCTACTTATCGGACTGCTGTTTCTGATCCTAGCTGTTGAAGGCTATTTCAAGGGTGGGGTAAATGGGGTCATCACGCTGTTGGGCGTCATTATCGCCATAAACTTCTCGGGCGCATTCGGAGGGTTTGCCTATGGCTGGCTGGCGGACAAGTGGCCCATCGGCGATTTTCCGTTCTGGCATCGTGTAGTTCCCACTGTAGCTGGCTTTATCACTATCGCGCTGCTGTTTGCCATCGTCGGGTTGGTGGTGAGCATCATCATCCGCAAACGACTGGCCGATCGCTGGGATGAATTCCAGATCGACAGTTACAAGGATATGAACCGCAAATTCGGCTTCTGCACAGGCCTAATCACTGCGACGGTCTACTCCGTAATGATGCTGGCGATCATCTACCGTCTGGGCAACTTCACAGTGCCGTTCCAACAGGAGGATGGTGATGAGGGGATGTTGGCAATGCTCAACGAGTCTCGCGTGCAACTAGACGATACCCCTTTCCTAAAAATCGCCGCCGCTTACGACACGACTCCTGATCTCCATTACGAGATTCGAGATGCCCTTTTGTTGATTTGGGATGATCGCGGTAGAAAAATTCAGGATTTGATGAAAGCCTACCCAGGATTCTATGCGTTGCGTTATGATCCTGAAATTAGGTCATTAATTGGTGACTCGGAAGATGATTCCTCCGAAGATTCTTCGGATAATCCTTCTGGTGAATCCTTTGGAGATGATTCAGGGGCAACAGGTGGCAGTGAGGGTGACGGAGATTCGCTTTATCATATGTGGAAGTCAAACGACCAACTTACCTTGGATCAAATACTCTCAAACAGCGATGTTGTTGCTGCTGTGAACAACCGATATGAGGAGTTGAAGACCATAGAACCGGGCTCTGATGAAGCCAAACGTTTGGGTGCTTTTATCAAGGATTTAACAGATGAAGAAGATGGTTTCTTAAGGACAGGTAAATCTAAATTATACGGACGTGATCTCATTGTGGGACGCTGGAAATTTGCATTAAATGCTTCTTTGCGAGAAACAAAGAAAAATTATGTCGATATTAAATCGGCAGAAGAAATGCGCGGCATTTGGTCAAGGCTCGATGGATTAGAAGGAAGTAAACTTAAAATATGGCCAAGCGAAGACGGGAAAGAGCTTCGTGTGTATGGTTTTTCAATGGAAGAAGCTTTAGAACTCGCACTTGATGAATTATTGAAAAGATATAAAGATGGGGTAGAAAGCGGTGATATTGTAGAAGATGATTCAGAAAATTTATATTCTAGTATGCCGGCCGATTACGGCAATGCTGGCCAGCAGACCGATCAAAACAAAGCTCTTGAACTTAAGACGGCATGGGATTGGTTCGAAAAAAATAAACCTGATTCCTTTTGGAAGATTTATGATAGGGAAAGAGCTAAAGCAGGAAGTAATCGCCTTTTAGCAAAAGGTGATTGGAACGGGACGGGTTATATATATAATCTAAATATTAATAAAGAAAAAGTCAATATCGCTAGACATAAAATGGGAGGCTTTGAGGTTTGGGTTAACTTGGTCGGTTCAGATTTCGATTACAATATAAACGGAAAAAAACTAAGATCATTGTTGTCTGGTGATATGAAAAAACCAGATAAACTAAAATTACATATTAGTTTAGGCAAAGACACTTTGGTATTTACCCGATTCTAAATGAAGCCAAGCCTTAATTTCTATCTTTTATCTCGGTCCCGTTTTTATAATTTGCAGACTCGCTTTTAAGGCCGGTGCCGGGTTTTGATAGCATAAGCGGCGGTTGCGGCTTAACTTTTTTGGGTGGAGCCATTCCGACACCAGCAAGGGTGCCCTGCGCTTGGCCAAGCGGGGCGGGTGTAGGGCCGGGGGGCGCCACGTCTGCCATTAATTCCTGCTCCGCTTGGCCAAGCGGAACCGGCTCCGACTCGGCGATGGTTGAGCCTTCGTCCAGCCCGATGATGAGGGCACACCCCACCGCCACGGCGAAGAGCGCCGCCGCCGCCCGGAACGGATCGACGTTTTCACTGAGCCGCTCCCAAAGTGTCGGCTTGGGCGCCGGTTCCTCAAGCCGCGTCAGTATCTGGTCGGAGAAGTTTTCAAAAAACTCGTCGCCCGGTTTTTCCTTTTGCTTCGATGCGAGCAGATCCTGAATCGGCTCGTTTTGGTTGGAGTCGGAATCCTTCACTGTTTCAAATAATCTGAGAGGTGTGCCTGCAGTTGTTTGCGGGCGTAGTGCAGTCGTGTGCGGACGGTGTTGGTGTTGCAGTCCATGATCTCGCCGATTTGTTCGTGTGGCAGGCCCTGCACGTCGTGCAGCGTGACAACCAGTCTATGGTTTGGAGACAATTTCTGCATGGCAGCGTTCAACATGCCCTGCAACTCGTGCCGGTCGATGTCGCGCTGGGGGCTGTCCTTGGAGATTAACCCGAGCAGTTCCTCGCCCCGGTCGTATTCCTCGTCCATCTGGTTAATGCTGAGGATGACGCGTTTGCGCTTGGAGCGGATAAAGTTGATGGTGTTGTTGACGGCGATCCGGTAAAGCCAGGTGAAAAACGAGGACTGCCCCTTGAATTTGTCGATCTTGCGGATGGCCTTGATGAAGGTGATCTGCGCGAGATCGGCGGCGTCCTCGTGGTTCGAGGTCATGTGGTAGATGGTGGCGTAGATGCGCTCCTGAAATTGCCGGATCAGGGCATCGCAGGCCTCCATGTCGCCCTGTTGGGCGCGGCCGACGATCTCCTTCTCATTCCATTCCGGCATGGTTTCGCCACCTTTTGCCGGGGTTGCGGTGGAAAGGGTTTCCAGCATTTGGGTTGTCCCGGTACTTCAGGAAACACCCAGTTTTGCCGATTGTTGCGCCAAAAAGCGGGTCAACGCTATCAGCACATCGCGGTGGGCGGAGGCCTCAATGACCTCGAGCGCCTCGCGCGCCTCGGCAAGATATCTCTCCAGTCTTGCCTGGGATTGTTCCAGAGTACTGAATTCCGACAGCCAGCCCCGCAAAATGTTCAATTGATTCTCGTCCCAATGCTCGACCATTTGCTGGAGTTTGGTGGTCATTTCAGGGCCGGCCTGCTGTTGGAGAAACAGGATCGGGAGTGTGGCCTTGCCCCCGGCGATGTCGGTGCCGAGCGATTTGCCCGCAGTCTCCTCTGCGCCGAACAGGTCAAGGCAGTCGTCGTAAATCTGGTAGGCCGTGCCCAGTGCCATGCCGTAGCGCCGCAGTGCCTGGGTTTCTTCGGCATCGGCGCCGGCAAGGGAGCCACCCAGTTCACAGGCCAACGCAAACAACTCGCCGGTTTTCATCCGAATGAGTTCGAAGTACTGCTCCTCGGCCAACTGCAGGTCGCCTTTGCGGTTGTTCTGGATGATCTCGCCGGAGCAGACGTTGCGCGTGGAGGTGGAGACGGCGCGGCAGACATTCGTGGTGGGAAATTCAGAAGCCAGCTTGAGCGAGTGGGCAAACAGGCAGTCGCCGGTCAGCACCGCGACGGAGTTGCCCCACTTGCTGGCGAGGGTGGGACGGCCACGGCGCACCTCGGCCTCGTCCATGATATCGTCGTGCACCAGCGTGGCCAGGTGCACCATCTCGATGATGACTGCCGCCCGAGTCACGCTGTCGTTCCAGCCGCCGGCACAGTTCGCCGCGAGGCCGGTCAACGCCGCCCGAAGTTGTTTGCCCTGCCTCGACAACGCGTACTCCGCGTATGGCGCAATCTCGGGATCAAACGCAGCCACCTGCTCAGCCACCTGGCGCTGGACACCATCGAGAAACGGCGCAACGGAGAGGAAAATCTCCGTCAGTTCAACACCGGTATTCTGCGTGGTAGGGGCGTCCGGAAGCGGGGTCGCTTGGGTTCCAGCGGCAATCATGCTCGGAAAAATTACCCATTGGCCGGCGCCAAGTCAATCGTCGCCTGCCTCTGCGGTCGCTTGGCCAAGCCGGCGGTGGTGAAAAATATCGAACTCGTCCGTTTCACGCAGCACAACGCCGGCGTCGAACAGCGACTTGAACTCCGGGAAAAAGGCGTCCCCCTCGACCTCCCGCTTCACGCGTGTCAAAAACAGGTCCGAACATTGGCCAAGCGCTTGGCTGTAGATTTCCGCGCCGCCGCAGATGAAAATGGTGCGATCCCGGTACGCCTCCACTTGTCCAAGCGCCTCGAGGCTGCCAAGCGTTCGCACGCCGGTGACGGAGCCGGGGTTGCGCGTGAGCACCACGGTTTCCCGCCCGGGCAACGGTCGGCCGATCGATTCAAACGTCTTGCGGCCCATCGCCAGCACATGGCCCATTGTCGTCTCCTTGAACCATTTGAAATCCTCCGGCAAATGCCAGGGGATGGTGTTACCGTTGCCAATCGCCCGGTTGAGCGACATCGCGGCGATGGCCTTGAAGGGCAGGGTAGACATCGGTCACACGGCGATCGGCGCCTTGATCGACGGATGCGGATCGTAGTTTTGCAACTCAAAGTCCCCGTACTGGAACGAGTAAATGTCGCTCACATCCGGGTTGATCACCATCGTGGGCAGCGCCCTTGGCTCCCGTGCAAGCTGAAGCTTGGCCTGATCGAGATGATTCGAGTAAAGGTGCAGATCGCCAAACGTGTGGATAAACTCGCCTGTTTTCAAACCGCATACTTGCGCCACCATCATCAGCATCAGTGAATACGAGGCGATGTTGAACGGCACACCGAGGAAGAGGTCGGCACTGCGTTGGTAAAGCTGGCAGCTCAACTCACCGTCGTGCACATAAAACTGCACCATCGCGTGGCAGGGCGTGAGCGCCATTTGATCCAGCTCCCCGGCGTTCCATGCGCTGATGATGTGGCGTCGGCTGTCCGGGTTGTTTTTTAATTCGCTGATCAACCGGTCCACCTGGTTGACCGATGTGCCGTCGGGCCGTTTCCAGTAACACCACTGCGCCCCATACACTCGGCCAAGGTCGCCGTCCTCGTCGGCCCACTCATCCCAGATCGTCACGCCATTGTCGTTGAGGTACTTGATGTTCGTATCGCCCTTCAGGAACCAAAGCAGCTCGTGGATGATCGATCGAAAGTGAAGCTTCTTCGTGGTGAGCGCGGGGAAACATTCGCCCACCGGGAAACGAGCCTGTGCACCAAAGACAGAGATCGTCCCGGTGCCGGTGCGGTCGCCTTTGGCCTTGCCCTCATTCAGAACAAGTCGCAACAAATCAAGATACTGAACCATGCCTCCCCACAACCTAACCAACCCGCCATCCCCGGTCGAGAAAGAGCGTTACTTGAGTGTGGCGAGGATGGCTTGGGCGGCGCGGGGGGCGGCGCCGGGTTCGCCGAGTTGGGTGGCGACTTGGTCGAGGCCGTCGAGGATTCGGTTTCGCTCGGTTTTGTCCTGCAGCAGGCGCAGACCGGCTTTGGCGAGGTGTTCCGGAGAGGCCTGTGACTGAATGAACTCGGGGAACAGTTCCTCCCCGGCGAGCAGGTTGGGCATGGCGAGGTGCGGCACCTTGACGACCAGTTTTCCGATGGCGTAGGTCGGCGCGCTGGTCTTGTAAAGCACGACGGTCGGTACCCGGAACCAGGCGCACTCCATGGTGACCGTGCCGGAGGAGGCAATGGCAAGGGCCGCTTGGCCAAGCGCTTGGCTTAGGTCGCCGATCTGTAGGTTGATCTCGGTGCCGGTCGGGATATGTCGCTTGGCCAAGGCGAGCATTTCCTCGTTGGGCAACACCATTCGCAGCCTGATTTTTTGTTTCGCGGCGATGATGACCACGGCCTCGAGCATGACCGGTAGGTGTTTTTCAATCTCACGCCTGCGGCTGCCGGGGAGCAGGAGCACCTCGGGGTGTTCGGTGAACAGGTCCGGATTGCTGGGGGGCGCTTGATCCGCCGGCCCGGCTTGAGGGAAACGATCGACCAGTGGATGTCCGACGAACTCGACGGCAAACTCCGGCACTCGGTCGGCGTACCATTTTTTTTCGAACGGAAAAATCGAGAGCACCAGGTCGAAGTCGGCCGCGATTTGTTTCACGCGCCCCTCCTTCCATGCCCAGAGCTGGGGTGAGACGTAGGAGATGATTTTCGGTTGCCATTCCTTGAACGCGCCGCCGCCCTGCATTTGGTATTTGCGGATGGCCCGGGCGAAGCGAAGGTTGAACCCGGGATAGTCGATGAGTACGATGGCGTCCGGTTCGTGTTTCGTGGCGAGGTTGACGAGTTGCTGAAACAGGCGTCGAAACTTGGTGTAGTTTTTCAGCACCTCCCAGATGCCGACAACAGCGTGTTCGCTGAGGTCGAACTCCGGTTGCAACCCGGCGGCTTCCATTTTCGGTCCACCCGCGCCGATTAACTCGATGTCGTCGCCGCCCGGTTGTTCACGGATGGCGGCGATGAGTTCCGCCCCAAGCGTGTCGCCGCTCGCTTCGCCGGCGATGAACAGGATTGTTTTGCGTCCGTCGTTCATTCGCTCACACCAAATGCTGCGACCGGGTCGGGTAGTGTTCGATCGATATCGTCCAGTCGGTAGCCGAAGCCGGGGCCGGAGAGTGTGGTGAGGTCAACTTGGCCATCGCGTCGCCGGTAGATGCCCGGGTGCACCGCTGCCTCGGCTGCGGATGCGGCAGGATAAAACTGCATGCTGTTGGTCTCGACACCCATGATTGTGCCGGTTCGGGCGGCGAGGTGCATGTGCGGGATTTGCGCGAGCATTGGGTTGGTCAAATCCTGTACCATCAGGGTCATCCCGTGGGCCTTGGCCCAGCAGGCACTGAGGATGGCGCCGGTCTGTGTCTTGCAGGTCTTGAGCGCGACGCCGGTCCAGCCAAGCTCACGGCCGAGCCGGATCAACTGCCAGTCGTGAGCGCTCTCGTCGAGAAACAGAGGCTTGCGGGCGGAGACGCTGTGGACATCGATGCGGTTAGTCTCCAACTCGTACGGGAACGGCTGCTCGACGTAGAGGATCATGCCGTACAATCGCGGGTGCTCGGCTACGAGACGGTCGAGGATTTCGTTGACGTAGGCGGGGTCGGTGACGGTGCAGTTGAAGTCGGTCGTCAGCCAGAGGACTCCGTTTTCAATGGCGATGGTGCCGATCTTGACCAGCCGGTCGTAATCCCACTCGGCATCGTCTCCGCGCAGCTTGATTTTCAGGCAGGTTAGGCCGTCGGTTCGAATCCAGTCGGCCAGCAAAACGGGATAGCCGTCGTCCGGCTCGTTGCCGGTCAACTCGCTTTCATCGAGGGGATCAAGCCCTCCGACAAGATGCCAGGCGGGCAGTGTGGACGGCGGGTTGGCATCGAGAAATTCAGAAGGGAACCGGCCGTCAAATTGAACATCGGAACCGGCGGCCGGCTGGAGGAATTGGCCAAGATCACGGCTGAGATACTCGGCGGAGTAGGTGTCGCAGGTCGCTTGGCCAAGCGCTTGGCCAAGCGCATCGTGCAGCGCGACGTCGAAGAGCGAACAGCAGACGAGCGCGGCGAGCCAGGGCATCGGTTCGCCTGCCGATTGGTCTTGGTTGAAACTCTCCAGCAGGCGGGGAAGTTCGGTTTGCTGAAAATCGTGGCCAAGCTCGAGCGGGTGACCGGATGCATCGAACTCGGCCCAGGCCTTGGCCAAGTGTTGGCAGAACTCCTTCAGCGCCTCGTGCCGTGACTCGTAGGGGAGGGCGCTTGGCCAAACCCACTGGACGCTAAGCGGGGTTTCGCCCCAGCCATTGGCGGTGCGGCCATCGGCCAGTTGGACTGTCAGTCTGGCGCGGGCGCAGGTGACGTGGGTGAGGGTCTCGGGGCCGAACTTGAGCGGCACGCGAGTCTCGACCGGCAGGAAGAATAGTTGTGTCCCGACGACCCGAATGTCGGTGGACTTGGCCATCAACGGTTTTTTTCTTTCCGGGCCTTTTCGGCTTCCTCTCTCTTTTTCTTTTTGTCCTCCCAGAGGACGCTCCAAAGTCCTCGCCGGTTGAGTTTCACGCTGACTTCATTGAGGTTGCTGGAGAGGGTGACGATGTTTTGTGCGAGTTCCTCGTCGGCAAACAGTTTACCGGCGAGTCCCTCGCCCCGCTCGGCGGCGGCGATTAATTTATTGAGCGACTCGGTGGTGTTTTTGATGTTCGCCATCGACTCGTTCACGACGACGCGGTTCGTATCGATGATGCTGCGCAATTCGCCGCCCGCAGTTTTTAATTCCTCAGAAAAATCGACCACGTTGCCGATAGCTTGCTGAATGGGCGGGGTGTTGGTGGTGATCAGGAGGTCGACACTGGCGATGGTCTTGGAGGCGTTCTCGGAAATGTCGCGGAGGTTGCGCAGGCCGGCAGCGAGGTCAGTGAGGGTTTTTTCGTCGAGTAGTTTGCTGTCGATGCGTTCGATGATGTTGGTGATCTGTGTGGTCGCGGTGTTGAGTTGGTCAACCACACCAGAGGTCGAGCGGGCGACCCGCATCAGGTCGAACGATTCCTCGCAGGGGACAGTTGCGCCGCCCAGTAGCATCGGGGCGTCCTGATTTCTTGTTGGAATAATGCCGATGTACTTGTCCCCGAGGAAGCCGGCAGTCTCGATGTGAAATTTTGAGCCTTCCCGAATCTTGAATTCCTCCTCGATTAGGATGGTGATGGTGACCTCCGACTTGTCGGTGTTCAGTTTGATTTTGGAGACATTGCCGATGGGGACGCCGGCCATCATGACGACGGCGTTGCGGACGATACCGTCCACGTTTTTGGTCGTGAGGTTGAGTGAGTAGGTCTTGGTCAGGGGACTGATTCCCTTGGCGAAGTTGAGAACCAGTGCGACGGCGACCACCAGTGAGATGGCGATGAACAGGCCGACTTTCCATTCAGTCTTCGATTTCATGTCAAAACTCCAGGTCTTTTGGATCCGCGATGCCGTTCACGAACTTGTGAACGATCGGATCGGTTGAGTTGAAAATTTCATCCGGTTTTCCGTTGGCATGGATCACGCCGTGGTGAAGCATCATCACGTGATTGCCCACGCGCCGCATGCTGCGGGTGTCGTGCGTGACGACGATCGAGGTGCAGTTGAGTTGATCACGCATCTTGATGACGAGTTGGTCTATGCTGTCCGATACCACCGGGTCAAGCCCCGTGGTGGGTTCGTCGTAAACGATGATTTCCGGCTTGTAAACAATCGCGCGCGCCAAACCGACCCGTTTGCGCATGCCTCCGGAGAGTTCGGCTGGCTTTTTATCCTGTGTGCCGGCGAGATCGACGAGTTCCAATGCCTCGGCCACGGTCTTTTTGATTTCCGCACGGGACAGGGTCTGCTCTCGGTCGAGCAGGAAGCCGACGTTTTCCTCAACGGTCAGCGAGTCGAACAGTGCTGCGCCCTGAAACAGCATACCGAATTTTCGGCGCACCTTGATCAATTGCCGTTCATTCAGTTCAACGATGCTTTCGCCGTCGATTTTCACGTCGCCGGAGTCGGGCTGGATGAGGCCGATGATGTGGCGCAGCAGGACGCTCTTGCCGCAGCCACTGCCCCCGATGATCACCGCCGACTCGCCGCGATCTATCGACAAGTCCACCCCGGCGAGAACCTCCTGTGTCCCGTAGCTTTTTCGCAGTTGGCTGACTTCAATCAATCGGAGTAAATTAGAATTTTGTTGAGTATGAGGGTCACAAAAAAATTGCTGATGAGAATGATGATCGACGAGGTGACAACTGCCTGCGTTGTAGCGCGCCCAACCCCCTCGGCGCCCTGACCGCAGTTCATGCCCTTGTAGCATGAGACGGTGGCGATAATGCCGGCAAAAATGAACGCCTTGATTAAGCCCATCAACACATCCTCCGACCAAGTGTAGAACACCATGTTGGTCCAAAGAAACACCGGATCGAGCCCGAGCAGGTACACCGCCACGATCATCCCGGAAACCATGCCAAGCGCGATCGCCTCTGCGGTGAGCAGGGGCAGGGCAATGAGCGTGGCGAGCAGACGCGGCGCGACGAGGTAGTCGGTCGGGTGGGTGGCCAGGGTGCGCAGGGCATCGATCTGCTCGGTGACCTTCATCGTGCCGAGCTGGGCGGCCATCGCGGCGCCGACCCGGCCGGAAACCATCAGCGCAGTCAGCACCGCACCCAGCTCCCGGCACATGGCCACGCTGACGACCGACATCACGGCACTGTCCATTTTGACCTTGTGAAACTGGATGTAAAACTGGGCGCACATCACCATGCCGGTGAACGCTCCGGTGAGCAGAACCACAGACTGGGACTTGACGCCGATGAAGTGAATCTGCTCGACGAGATCGCGCATGCGGAAGCGCTTGGCGATGATGGAGCCCATGGCCTCCCAAAAGAGGTAGGTGAGGCGTGCCAGGCTGGCCAAGGCCTCCTTGATCGGGTTGTCGGCAGTGTTTGCCATGCTCTCGTCGGGGGTTTTATTAGCAATCCGGCTGCCTCGAGGCGAGTCTTCATATTCCCCCAAAATGCAAAACCGCTTGGCCAAGCGCTTGGCCAAGCGGAAGCAATCTTGCCTGTGGCGTTACTTGGATACCTTGGAATCCTCGCCCTTGGCCGAAGACTCTTTCTGGGTGAATTCCAGTTTGTCGTCTTTGGCGGAGATGGAAATGGTCTCCCCTTCGCGTAGGTCGCCACGGATAATCTCCTCGGCCATCGGATCCTCGAGAAACCGCTCGACGGCGCGGCGCATCGGGCGCGCCCCGTAGGTGGGGTCGAATCCCTTCTCGAGCAGCAGGTCGCGCGCGGATGCATCCAACTCGAAGTGGATGTCGCGCTCGGCCAGGCGCTTGCGCACCTTATCAAGTTCCAACTCGAGAATCTGTGTGAGTTCGTCGCGGCCAAGCGAGCGGAACACAAGAATGTCATCGAACCGGTTGAGGAATTCCGGCCGGAAAACCTTCTTGGCTTCCTCGGTCAGGTTTTCCTTCATCCGGGCGTAGTCCTCCTCGTCGTCCGGTGGGGTGAAGCCCATCGCGGAACCTTTCTGGAGCCGCTCGGCCCCGACGTTTGATGTCAGCAAAATGATGGTGTTGCGGAAGTCCACCTGTCGCCCGAAGCTATCGGTCAGTTTCCCTTCCTCAAGAATTTGCAGCAGCATGTTCATGACGTCGGGATGCGCCTTCTCGACCTCGTCGAACAGGACGACGGAGTAGGGGTTGCGACGCACCTTCTCGGTGAGTTGGCCGCCTTCCTCGTAACCAACGTAGCCCGGAGGTGAACCGACGAGGCGCGAGACGTTGAATTTCTCCATGTACTCGGACATGTCGAGTTGAACGAGTGCCTTGCTGTCGCCGAACATGTTCACTGCGATGCTTTTGGCGAGGAGCGTTTTGCCGACGCCGGTCGGGCCGAGCATCATGAAGGATCCAATCGGCCGGGCTGGATCCTTAAGGTCGGCGCGGCTGCGGCGCAGCGCCTTGCAAAGTGTCTCCACCGCTTCGCTCTGTCCAATGACGAGCTTGGAGAGGACGGATTCCATCGCGAGCAGTTTTTGGATTTCACCCTCCTCCATGCGCTTCAGCGGGATGCCGGTCCACTTGGCGACGACGTGCATGATGTCCTCCTCGTCCACCTTCACGCGGGCGTCCTCGCTGTTCTTTTTCCATTCCTCGAGCACGGAGTCGAGTTTCTCCTTGGCCTTCTTTTCCTCGTCGCGCATGGAGGCGGCCGTCTCGAACTGTTGTTCCTTGATGGCGGCCTCCTTCTTGACGCGGGTTTCCTCGATGTCGGCCTCGAGTTTTTTGACCTCGGGCGGCCGGGTCATGGCCTTGATGCGGGCACGGGCTCCGGCCTCGTCCATGATGTCGATGGCCTTGTCCGGCAGGAAACGGCCGGTGATGTAGCGGTCGGAAAGTTTGACGGCCGCCGTGACGGCGTCGTCGGTGAGGTCCATCTTGTGATGATCCTCGTAACGGGCGCGAAGGCCCTTGAGAATCTCGATTGCATCCTCGATGGAGGGCGGCTCGACCTTGACGGACTGGAAGCGTCGCTCGAGGGCGGCGTCCTTCTCAATGTACTTGCGGTACTCGTTGAGTGTGGTGGCACCGACGCACTGCATCTCGCCGCGGCTCAGTGCCGGCTTGATGATGTTGGAGGCGTCCATCGTGCCCTCGGCGGAACCGGCACCAACGATCGTGTGCAACTCGTCGATGAAAAGGATGACGTTCTTGGCTCGGCGAATCTCGTCCATCACGGCCTTGATGCGTTCCTCGAACTGGCCGCGGTACTTGGTGCCGGCGACCATCAACGCGAGGTCGAGGGTGATGACGCGTTTTTCGCGCAAAATCTCGGGGACGTTTCCCTTGGCAACCTCCTGCGCGAGACCCTCGACGATGGCAGTCTTGCCCACGCCGGCTTCACCCAGCAGCACCGGGTTGTTTTTCGTTCGGCGGCAGAGAACCTGAATGACCCGCTCGATTTCCTCGGAGCGGCCGATGACTGGATCCATCTCGCCCTTCTTGGCAATCTCGGTGAGGTCGCGTCCGAACGCCTTGAGCGCCGGGGTCTTGACCTGTTTTTTGCCGCTTTCGGATTCCTCTTCAATCCCGGCGGCCACCTCGTCGTCGCCTTCAAAATTCGGATCCAACTCGTGCAGGATTTCCTGACGGCACTGGTCGATGTCGATGTCGAGATTCCTTAACACGCGCGCGGCCACGCCTTCGCCCTCGCGCAGCAGGCCAAGCAGGATGTGCTCGGTGCCGACGTAGGTGTGGTGCAGCGCCTTGGCTTCCTTCTTGGAAAGCTCGAGGACTTTTTTCACCCGCGGGGTGTAGGGGATGTTGCCAGCTAGTTTTTGGTCCGGGCCGGTGCCGACCTGCTTCTCGACCTCCAGCCGGACGGTCTCGAGATCGAGGCCCATCTTTTGAAGGACATTTACGGCGACCCCTTGGCCAAGGTTGATTAGGCCGAGCAGCAGATGCTCCGTTCCCACGAAACTGTGGTTGAACCGATCCGCCTCCTTCCGCGCCAACGCCAGCACCTGCTGGGCGCGCGGGGTGAAATTGTTCATTGATTCGTCACTCATATAGCAACCCGCTCCAGTTTGGACCCAAATTACGGACTTGTCCAGCTTGGGTATGGCCGCTTTACCCGCTTGGCCAAGCGCTTGGTTTACTCGCTTTCCGCCTGGTTTTGGGAGTCCTCGAGTGTTTTTGTGTCCGGCACAACCGGCCGATCGACACCCTTGAGCCGTTCCCGCAACAGGTCCGCCCGCAGCAGGTCGCGCTTCTCGGCGGACAGTTTGCCGTCGTTGGCTTTTTGCAGATGCGCCGGCTGGGTGATGATGATCAACTCATTGATCAACGCCTGCGAGGTGCCCGCGAACAACTCCATGTCCATGCCAAGCCGCAGTAGCGAAAGCAGGTTCATCGTCTCCTTGGAGGAGATGCTGTGGGCGTTGGCGAGGATGCCGTACGCGCGGCCGATGTGGTTGTAGACCATCTTCGGTTTGCTTTCCATCAGCTTGACGCGGGCGTTTTCCTCGTGGTCAACGATCTGCAGCAGCACCTTGTTGAGCCGCTCGACGATGTCGCTCTCGGTCTCACCGAGGGTCATCTGGTTGGAAACCTGAAAGACGTTGCCCAGCGCCTCGGTGCCTTCCCCGTAAAGCCCGCGCACGGCAAGGCCCAGCTTGTTGACGGCCTGGATGATCTGGTTGACCTGCTCGCTCAACACCAGCCCCGGCAGGTGCAGCATCGCGCTCACGCGAATGCCGGTGCCCAGATTGGTGGGGCAGGCGGTGAGGTAGCCGCGTTTTTTCGAGTAGGCAAAATCGAGGCCGTGCTCGAGCTGGGTGTCAAACTGGTCGATGGCGGTCCAGGCGTTGCTGATTTGCAGCCCAGGCAGCAGCGCCTGCATGCGGAGGTGATCCTCCTCGTTGATCATCACGCTGATGCTCTCGTCCTGACTGAGCACGAGGCCGCTGCCGGTGTTTTTCGCGGCGTGTTCGCGGCTGATGAAATGTCGCTCGACGAGAATCTGTTTGTCGAGCGTGGTCAGTTTGTCCATCCCGGTATCAAAACTTTCCTTCATCGACTCGACCTGCAGCACGTTATCGCGGATGTGCTTGAAGGTTTCGACGCGCACCGATTTTTTCGCCCAGCCGGGGAACGGCGTGTTGGCGAGATTGCGGGCAAGGCGCACGCGGCTCGACCAGACAATCTTGTTCGAGGGGCCTTCGCGCTCGGCGGCCGCGGCGGGGCTGGAAAGTATCTCGTGAATGTTCATCGCGTCACGGGGTCTTGGCGGCTGCGGCGTATTCCGTTTTCAGGTTCGCGATCTTGTCGCGCAACTCGGCGGCCTTTTCGTAGTCCTCCTTGGCGATGGCCTTGTCGAGCAGCGTCTGCAACTCGTGCATCTGGTCGACGTAATCCTTCGTCTGCTGCCAGACCGCCGGTGCCTTGCCGGTGTGGCGCGTGCCCTTGTGCATCGTCTTGAGCAGCCCCTCGACGCCTTCCTCAAAATGCTCGTAACACTCCGGGCAGCCGAGGCGCCCGGTTTTCTTGAAGTCCGCCTGACTGAAGCCACACTGCGGGCACTTTGTGTTGGCGGTGTCGGCCTCCTCCATCTCCTGTGAGGCGCCGAGTCCGAGCAGCAGGTCGGCCAGAGAAAACCCGGCTGGGTCATCCACGCCCTTGGCTTTCGAGCACGACTCGCACAGGTCAATCTTCTTGGTCTTGCCCTCGACCATCTGTGTCAGGTGGACGGTGGCTTCCTTTTCCTTGCAAATATCGCAGAGCATCCGTGGAAACTTGGTTGGTCGTCACGCACGAACCAGGTCGAATGACGCATTTGGCCTCTGAAAAAAGGACAGGATGGTTTGCCCGCAACAACGGGGGAATACGTAGCACGAAACCTGCCACATTAAAAGATAGAAGCGGGCCGGAATCGTGCACTTGGCCAAGTGCTTGGCCAAGCGGGGCGGGGGTTCAATCTTTTCCGGCGCTTGGCCTTCGGGTACTCTCCGGGCCGCTCTGAGTGAAGCTGCCGTTTGAACTCGCCCTGGCGCTGCGTTATTTGCGCCCCAAGCGGACGTTTGTGTCCGTCATCACCCTGATCTCTATCATCGGGGTGACGCTCGGCGTGGCGGTGCTGATCATCGTCATGAGTGTCATGAGCGGTTTCGATCTCATGCTTCGCGAGCGGCTGCTCAATTTCAACTCCCACATCAAGGTCTTCACGCAGGATCGCGTGATGACCGAGTACCGCGAACTACGCGAGACGGTGCTGGAAAATGAGTCGGTGACCGGCGTGGCGCCGTTCGTCATCGGGCCGGTGCTGGTGGAGACGCAGCCGGACGAGGGGCTGCCGCAAATCTACACGCCATACATCCGCGGCGTGGACATCGACCTCGAGCCGACGGTCAGTTCGCTTGTGTCCACCAACAGCCTTGTCGTGGGTGAACTGGATCTCGACGGCGGCCTGTTGGTCGGCTCGGAAATTCGTTCCCAGCTCAAGCTCAACGTTGGCGACTACCTCGCCGTGCACTCGGCGCGGAGTTTTCATCGCATCCGCGAAGCGCAGGAGGAGGGCAGTGAGCTGGTACTGCTGCCGGACGACTACGAGGTGCGCGGGATCATCGATGCCGGTTACTTCGAGTACAACGCGAACTTCATGCTGACGTCGCTCGAGAACGCGCAGGACCTGTACGACCTCGGCGATGCGGTGCACGGGTTGGGCGTGCGGTTGAAGGATGCTTCACTGGCGGAACCGACTCGGCAGAAATTGCTGAATACCCTGCCGGCCGGCTTGGTGGTACGAACTTGGGAGGACGAAAATTCGCACCTGCTTGAGGCGCTTCGCGTCGAGCGCAATGTGATGTTTTACCTGTTGTTTTTCGTGATGATCGTTGCGGCGTTCGGCATCACCAGTTCGCAGATCACGTTCGTGGTGCAGCGCACGCCGGAGATCGGCACGCTCAAGGCACTGGGCGCCACCGGCGGCCAGATCATGCGGGTGTTCCTGTCGCAAAGCCTGTTCGTTGCGGCGCTTGGCCTGACATTCGGCTTTGGCATCGGCCTCCTGGCACTGGAGTTTCGCAACGAGTTTCTCGTCCTAATGCGTGACCTCACCGGGTTCGAGATTTTCCCGGCGAGCATTTACGGCTTTCAGGCGTTGCCAGCGCAGATCGTGCCGGGCGATCTGGTCAAGATCGGCGTAGGCTCGTTTTTAATTTGTCTGTTGGCCGGGGTATTACCCGCGTGGAACGCCAGCCGACTTCGGCCCGTGGAGGCATTTCGTCATGAGTGAACCAATTCTCAGGACGAACGATCTGCACAAGTCGTACGACCTCGGCCGGCGGTTGATCGAGGTGCTACACGGGGTGAGCCTCGAGATCGGAGAGGGCGAATTTCTCTCGTTGCAGGGCGCATCTGGGACCGGCAAAAGCACACTGCTGCATCTACTGGGTGGACTGGATGACCCGACCAGCGGTGAGGTGTTTGCCAGCGGCCAGTCGCTTTCCGCGATGTCTTCCACGCGCTTGGCCAAGTGGCGTAACGGCGAGGTTGGTTTTGTTTTTCAGAGCTACCATCTGCTGCCGGAGTTTGACGCGCTGGAGAACGTGCTGCTGCCGGCGCGCATGGCCCACGCCAACCGGGCTGAGTCACAGAACCGGGCCGAGTCGTTGCTTGAGCGGGTTGGTTTGGCCAAGCGCATGCACCATCTCCCGGCAGAACTTTCCGGTGGCGAACAACAGCGGGTCGCCTTGGCCCGGGCATTGATCAACCAGCCGCAACTCCTCCTCGCCGACGAGCCGACAGGCAACCTCGACTCAAAAACCGGTGGCGAAGTGCTCGACCTCCTCTGCGAACTGCAGTCCGAGGCCAATCTCACAATGATCATCGCCACGCACGACGACAAGGTGGCCAATCGCGCCCACCAAACCGTCCAACTGGTCGACGGCCTTATCACCATTTAACGCTTGGCCAAGCGCGGGTATCCACCGGTAGATCACCGAAAACCGAAAACTCCCCTTCAGAGCTTGGCCAGCGACTCGTCGAGCAGGCCGTAGAGGGACTGCATCGTCTCCTCCGTTTCGTCGCCCATGCTGGAGAGGCGGAAGGTTTTGCCCTTGAGCTTGCCATAGCCGCCGTCGATCAGGATGCCGCGTTCCTTCATCAGGCTCTGCAGCTTGGCCACGTCCACCTCGCGCCCACCCGGTTTGGCCCCGTTGTTCACACAGGTCAGTGTCTGGGATTCGTAACCGGCCTCGGAGAACAGCGTGAATCCGTGTCCGGTTGCCCAGTCTCGGGTCATCTGGGCGAGCTTGGCGTGGCGATCAAACCGCGCGTCCAGTCCCTCTTCCATCATGTCCTCGAGCTTCGATTTCAGAGCATAAATGTGTCCGATGCTCGGCGTGCTGGGCGTCATGCTTTTCTCGGCATTCTTCTGGAACTCGTGCAGGTCAAAATAATAGCCTCGATCATCCAGCGTTGCGGCGCGGTCGAGCGCGGCCTGCGAGGCGGCAAACACGCTCAGGCCCGGCGGCAGGGCGAACGCCTTCTGCGTCCCGGCAAGCAACAGGTCGATGCCCAGTTTGTCGAACTCGATCTTCACGCCGGTCATCGAGGTGACGCTGTCGACGATGAACATCACGTCCGGGTACTTCTCCTTCAGCGCGGCAATCTCGTAGAGTGGGCTCATCACGCCGGTGGAGGTTTCGTTGTGGACGAGGGTGACGGCGTCGAACCGGCCGGTGGCCAGCCGCTCGTCGATTTGCTCCGGCAGGATGGGGGAACCCCAATCGACCTGCAGTGCCTCGGCTTCCTTGCCGCAGCGTTGGGAGACGTCGAACCACTTGTCGGAGAAAGCGCCCTTCATGCAGTTGAGCACGCCCTTCGAAACGAGGTTGCGCACAGCACCTTCCATAATGCCCCATGCGGAGGCGGTGCCGAGGTATACCAGCCGCTCCGTGTAGAGCAGCGATTGCAGGTGCGGCATCACCGCAGCGTACAGATCCTTAAAATCTTGACTGCGGTGTCCGATCATCGGCGTGCGAAACGCCTCGAACGTCTTGTCACTGACCTCGATCGGTCCCGGGATATGAAGCTTCAAGTGCGCCATAAAGCGCAGAAAGCTTATTTCATAGCACCCTCCCAAATCAAGCGGCGAGTCAGTATCAGCAAAAAACTTGCCGCTCCGCCTATCCTCACACACAATGCGCGCCCGCTCGGTGGAGAGGTGGCTGAGTGGTTGAAGGCGCACGCCTGGAAAGCGTGATTACTCGCAAGGGTAACGAGGGTTCGAATCCCTCCCTCTCCGCCATTTTTTATTTTTTTCCTGAGCTTCCCCCCGTGAGAACCGGTGTGGAGTGGCTGGGAGAATTGGGGGTTGACAGAACGTGGTTGAGGGAGAAACATGCCCATCCGATTCGGGCAGCGGCACGTTTCTTCTGCGGTGTTCCCCACACCCACCTCCTTGGCGTCTGTTGTCCGGATCATTTTTTTT
>CEWJ01023214.1_pt1 | contig 18666 bp, 10 predicted proteins | sample 350291 | NCBI WGS metagenome assembly CEWJ01 (sample SAMEA2622923, study PRJEB7988) | marine metagenome | isolation source: saline water (ENVO:00002010), including | reverse complement strand
TTGCTCGATTTACTTAACTCAATGCACACTCAGGAGCGCCAGGCCAATTTTAACCAGCGGGTGCCGGAAGAGCCGTTTACCGAGGTAGGCCAGATTGCCAGACAATACAACCGGGTTATTGAGCGTGTTCAGCATGAAATGACACAGCGGGACTCCCTGCTAAGCGATTTTAAAAGCAGCGAAAAGCGTAAGAGCGCGATCCTCAATTCCTCCATGGACAGTATCGTTACCATCAACCTTGAGGGTAACATTTTAGAATTTAATCCCGCAGCAGAACGGACCTTTGGCTGCTTACAGGCCAAAGTGATTAATCGCAACTTTATTGAGCTGTTTATTCTGGAAAAAGATCGCCCCTCGGTGACAGAAAGTCTCAAAAGTAAATTTGTTGCCTCCAGTGGCCTGCTCATCAACCGCCGCAATACGCTGATACTGCGCCGTTCCACCAGCGATACCTTTCCGGCGGAGATTACTATTACCGGTACGACTTTTGGTAGCAGTATAAGCAATGAGTTTACCCTGCATATTCGTGATGTAACGCGCCAACGCCGATTGCAGGAAAAATTGCGCGAGCTGGCCTACAGTGACCCTCTCACCGGATTATATAACCGCACCTATTTCCTTGATGCCTTACAGATTGCCCTGCGTAACATTCATCAGGATTCTGACTCTGTAGCCGTGTTTTTTCTGGATCTGGACCGCTTTAAAAAAATTAACGACACGCTGGGCCATAAAGCAGGTGATGAACTGCTAACCGAAGTTGCCGCACGTTTAATTAACGTTACCCGGGAAAGAGATACCATTTGCCGCTGGGGCGGTGATGAGTTTGTGATCATGATGACGGGTAATCACGATGAAACCACTGTGGTTACCAGTGCAACCAAAATACTCCAGGTTATGCGTGAAGCGGTAAACCTGGGCGGCCGGGATCTCAAAATCCCTACCAGCATCGGCATCAGCATCACCAGCGACGCTAATTGCCAGCCCATGACGCTTATCCAACAGGCCGACATTGCTATGTACAACGCCAAGCAGGCTGGGCGGGATAATTTTAAAATATTTGAGCTGACCATGGCCCGGGATGCATCTGATCAGTTTAACTTTGAGCAAACCTTGCGCCAGGCTATCCAATCAGCCCAGCAGTTTGTCATGTTTTATCAGCCTAAGGTGAATCAACATCGCGAACTGGTTGGCCTTGAAGCATTGGTGCGGCTTGAACTGAGCCCGGGTAAATTCACCTCACCGGCTGAGTTTATTCCAGTAGCAGAGGAATCTGGCCAGATCATCGCCCTGGAAGAACTGATCCTGCGACTGGTCTTTGCACAACTGGCCAGCTGGCATCACACTAATCCCCTGACGCCACGGGTCTCGATTAACCTGTCAGGCCTTCACCTGCTGTCTGACACGTTTCTGCCGTTTTTGAATCAGTGCATGGAAGAGTTTGCCATTCCTGGCGCCTGGATAGAGTTTGAAGTCACCGAAAGCGTGTTTCTTAACGATATTGAACGCTGTATTCAGGTGTTACAGGTCCTACAGGGAATGGAAATTGCCATCTCCATTGATGACTTTGGCACCGGCTACTCTTCGTTAAACTACCTTAAAAACCTGCCGGTGGATGTGCTGAAAATCGATCGCTCCTTTGTATTGGAGTGTGCCAGCCAGAAAGAAGATGCCAAAATTTGTTCAACTATTATCGAACTGGCGTCGACCCTGGGGCTCAGTACCATCGCTGAAGGGGTTGAAAACCAGGCTCAGTTTGAGTTTCTGGCCGCCCACGGCTGCGATAACTTCCAGGGCTATTATTTTTACCGCCCTTTGTCAGTCACACGCATCGATGAATTGCTGGCCGCCACTTTGGAGGTATCGGAGACTCACTGATCCAGACGTAAGCGATTATTAGTGTCCCGGCTGGTCCGGATTAATTCCAGCGAGCTGTCATAGTCACTTTTCGCCAGTCTGTCATAAAGTAACACATTGACTGTGGCGGCCAGATTAAGACTGTTAAAGGTAGGGATATACACTACGTGGTCACACTTCGCAACGAGCGAAGCCTCCATACTGCCGTCTTCCGGACCAAACAGATAAAAAGCATTATCCGGGTGAACGAATTCGGGCAAGGGTGTTGCGCCTTCTACCAGCTCAACCCCTACAACAGTGGCGCCGGACGGAATAACTGTTTCCAAATGGTCAACGCCAACCGTGGGGATCACGCGGTGATAGGCTTTGGTATCAGCATTAAATTCCTTGGCGTGACGAAAACGCTGGCCGGTATAAAACACACTGCTAACGCCAAAGCAGCCGGCGGCTCGTAGAATACTGGCAACATTAGTCGCTGATTTCGGATTTTGTAACCCTATAGAAACGGCACGATACACGCTTTACCTCCAGTCTGAAGAAGCAAGCATTTTAGTCGGCTGAGACAAAATCACAACAACCATTACAATCCAATAGCGCTTTATCAGCGTAGTTACGAGGTCGGGCAATTCCTACAGACAGTCGGGAAATATTTGCCCGCGGTACCAAACCAGCATCAATATGCCATTATTAAAAATCCATAATACCTATTAATTTCAATAGGTTACAAATGAAATCCCGACCAATCAAACGGTACAATTCCTGCAACCACTCTTGGTTAACTATCATCAGGTCCTGATATTAACTGACAAAATTTCAGCGACACTGATTTATCAAGGATAAGGGTAATCAGGGGCTTACTATGAACAAGCATAATATTTTCGAACCAGGTAAGAATTGTTGGCAGGAAACTCAGGCCTGCTATTCCAGCCCGCTTATCGACTGTGCTAACTACTACCGGGCCTTGCATTCAAGTATTTGTAAAGCTGAAAAGCAAATCATCATCGTTGGCTGGGATATCGACAGCCGTATTCGTCTTCTTCATGGGGAAGAGGAGGAACAGTCTGAAGCCCCTTCTCGGATTGGCGACCTGATCAGGTGGAAAGCCGAGCAGAACCCTGACCTCAAAATCTATCTGCTACGCTGGGACTCATCCTTTGCATTTTTCGATCAGCGTGAAATGTGGGCGCTGGAGGTTTGGCAGGATAAAACACCAGAAAACGTTCAGGCTATCCTTGATGACTCTATTCCCATGGGCGGCTCGCAACACCAGAAAATTGTTGTCATCGATAACGAAGTGGTGTTTTCCGGTGGTATGGATGTGGCATTACACCGTTGGGATACCCGTGAGCATAAAATTGATGAGCCAGGCCGCAACGGTCCGGACGGTGAATATGGTCCGTTTCACGACGTACAAATCGTGTCCAGTGGCCCGTTGGTAAAACATTTTGCCGAACTCGCACACTGGCGCTGGAACCGCATTGCCGAAAAAACCATCGAGTCTATTGGGTTTCCTGACACCGACACGGGTGATTTGCCCAAATGCTGGCCGGACGGCGTAAAGCCCTGCTTTACCAACGCCGATTGTGCTATCGCACGGACCATTCCGGAAATGGAAGACACCGAGCTGGTTCAGGAAGTGCGCCACATGCTGATCAATCTCATCGGTCAGGCAGAGAAATTTATCTACATTGAAAATCAGTTTGCCACCCGTGAAGAGATTGCTTATGCCATTAATAAGCGCATGAAAGAATGCCCTGACCTGCACGTGGTCATTGTTAGCTCTTACGATCCGAAAGGCTTGTTTGAATCGGAAGCTTACTGGGCGAGCCGTATTACGTTTAAGAATATTATCGAAAAAGATATCGATGACGATCGGGTAATGATGACCTACTCGTCTATCCGCGATCAACAAGGCCGCATGGCTTACAAACGTGTACATTCAAAGGTGATGACCATTGATAACCAGTATCTGGTGATTGGCTCATCGAACCTGAGTAATCGCTCAATGACACTGGACACCGAAGTCGATCTGGTCTTTCATGGCAGCACGGAAGAGAACCAGCGCTGCATCGAATTTGTTCGTAACGATCTGCTGGCAGAACATACGGGCCGGGAGACCGACCAGATGCAGGAACTGATCGACAGTGATGCGCCGGTAACGGCCATCATGGAAGGTCAGTTAGCCCACGGGTATGTACTGACAGAAATTGATGACAGTGAATTTACTACCGCATCGAAAGCCAATGTATTTCGGAGTATTTCTGATCCGGAGGAGCCGCTTGGTCCGGCAATACCGGATTTTCATGGTAAATTCAGTGCCATTACCAATCCTCGTCGCCGGACAATTATGATTACTCTTGGAGTTATCATTCTGGCGCTGATAGCCGGTGCGCTGATCCTTATTAGTAATACCGTCCCATGGCTCGATGGCGACCGTATTCAGGCCTTCCTGGAAGAAAGCCGCGGCACTTACTTTGCCTTACCGACCGTATTACTGGTGTATCTGGTGGGAGGCCTCCTGTTCTTCCCGGTTACCGTGTTATCCCTGGCGGTGGCTGCCATTTTCGGCCCGATATGGGGCCCGATCTACGGCATCATGGGCGCCCTTCTGAGCGCCGGCACAACGTTCCTGCTGGGTAAACTGTTAGGTAATGCCGGACTGCGCAAACTGGGCGGCCCTAAGGTTGAGGCGGTTGATGAGAAGCTGAAAAAGAGCGGCATCATAGGCGTTGCAGCCATTCGCATGCTGCCGGTAGCGCCTTTCAGTCTGGTGAACCTGGTGGCCGGTATTTCATCTATCACACTGATACAATTCTTAATTGGCACCTTTCTGGGCATGGCGCCACAGATGGTTGCTAAGGGCCTGGTAGGTGACTCTATCATGCAAATATTCAGAAACCCTTCAGCTGAGACCGTGACCTACCTGGTAGGTGGTCTGGTGTTCTGGCTGGCTATGATTATTGGCTCGCAAAAAGCGGCTAAAATGTATCAGGCGAAAAAAGAAGAGGCAAAAGAAGAATCTGAAGAATGTATCGCTTAATTACCTATAATCTGCATAGCGGCGTCGGTCGGGATGGCATTCAGGACTATGCCCGTATTGGCCGCTTTCTGGTTGAACAGGACGCCGACTTTGTATTGCTTCAGGAAATGGATACCCGCTCCGCTGAGCGCGACGTTAACGATGATATCAGTGCAATTTGTGCTGACGGCAAATACATGTTGATAGCTGCCCCAACGGTAACTACCCGGCATGGCTGGTATGGCAATGCTATTCTCACCCGCCATCCGGTTTTGCACCGCCAGCAATTTGATATCAGCGTTTCAGGTCGCGAACCGCGTACCCTTCAACATGTTGTGGTAACCCTGGACAAACAACCACTTAGTCTGCTGAACGCTCATCTTGGACTGAAAAAGAAAGAACGGGCCTATCAGGCCAGACGATTACACGAGATCATGCAGTCTATTAGTGAGCGTAATCAGATGCCAGCCTGCTTAGGGGGCGACATGAATGAGTGGTGGCTGAACACTCAACTGTTTAAACGGCTCGATCAAACTTACCGTCAGCTGCGCACGGGGAGAAGCTTCCCAAGTCATTTGCCCCTATTCAAACTGGATCGCTTATGGACCAGCCCTGAGCTCAGGGTAAACCACTGTGACCTGCTAACGGATAAGGACTATCGCCACTACTCTGATCATTTAGCGGTGAAAATGGACTTTGAGATTAACCTGCCTACTGAATAAAGTAAGCGGTAACTTTCAGCTGACCACGTTCTTCTGAAAGAACCAGGATTTCACTGAGGGAACTGGCCTTCTCAAACTTACTGGCAAACTTTAACACCCAGTATTCCCCGTCGGGCAAACCGCTGAATTTTTGGCGTTTGCCAAAACCGGTGAGACTACGGTTGGTTAAATTTCCCAGTTTGCTTCGGGTTCCTTTTAGTACCTGATCCCACTGCGAGGCGTCAATACGTTGCTTAAAACCCTGACTGGCATATTGCCAGGTCTGGTAGTAGCGACCGTCATCCAGTAACTCCAACCAGGTATAGGCAGGCGCCAGATCCATCTGGGGCTCATTAGCATAAGACGGCACAAACGCCATCAAACACCAGCTAATTAATAGTAAACGTGCGAACCTGCGCATTATTATTTCCCCAAAAAAAAAGCGCGCCGGAAACCTGGCGCGCTTTTACGGTACAACAAGTCAGGGTTATTTCGCAATAACCGTCAGGATGGGTTGGGATGCATCCGGCCCGGTTACCCTGAACTCGTAGGTGCCGGCAGCCAGTTCAATCATCAGATTGTTGTTACTACTGCCCAGAACCTTACCGACACCCTCTTCAACGGTATTGGTCAGGGCATCGTCCGGATTACCCAGATTCACAGTCGCCCAGTCTTCTGAGGCCACCTTAAATTCGGTAGCACCACCGCCCAGAGTTATATCAACGGCATAAACACCAGCGCCCTGATAGATAAGCTCATCATCGGTGCCCCAGCCATTCATACCACCGCGCAGATAAACCGGGGTATTACCAAAGAATTGCTCATTGAAGACTTTGAGTACAGGTTCGGCCTTATCGGTAGCATCAAGTACAAACACATAGTCACCGTCTTCTTCAATGGTCAGTACCAGGTTGTCATTGGTCGCCGCCAGGTATGCCGGCTCACCAGGTACTACCTGTTTATCGTCATCAGCTCCTGAGATTGCCCCGAGATTTACGGTTGCCCAGTCTTCAGATGCAACCTTAAACTCATAGCTGCCAGCAGCCAGTGACATAGCCACCTGATACTGACGACCGCCCTGATACAGCAGTGGTGTATCTGTTCCCCAGCCGTTAAAGCCGCCGCGCAGGTAAACCTCGGTTCCCGCATAAGGCTCCTCGTTTTCTATCGTTAATACCGGTGCCTGCGGATCGCTGGCATCCACGGTAAACAGATAGGTAGCATCGATTGCGGGGGTAAAGAACAGATTGTTGTTCGTAGTGCCCAGCGCTACGGGTACGCTCTCGGTAACGGTTGTTTCAGACGCATTGGCTGCACCAAAGTTAACCGTTGCCCAATCTTCGGAGGCAAACTTAAACTCATACTGATTACCCGCAGTTAACTGGGCTGTTACGGTGTAGATACCGTTACCCTGATAACTGAAATCACCGTCTGTGCCCCAGCCATTCATGCTACCGCGCAGATAAACCGGCGTATCACCGTAAGGCACAACATCAGGAGCTCCCGCGGTGGCGTAACTCGCCAGACCATAACCCTGTGCGCCGGCCTGTGGCTTAACAAATACCGCGATGGTTAGCGCTGGCACGGTAAAGCTGCCATTGCCCGCTTGATCTTCGGTGAAATAAGCGCCGCGTACGGTGCTGTCGTAAGAGCTTTGCTGAACCGGGTGCAGCATAAAACCACTAGCGGTATTGACGCTCAGGGTCTTTTCCTCATAACCGGTATTTACCATTACCATCACGGCATCGTAATTAACATCGATATCAGTAAGCAGGGTTTCTGCCTCACTGTTATAGCCGTCGTCAATGCTCATGGCGATCAGGCCAACCTGCTGGCGGGTACCCAGATTATGGAAACCTACCCGCTGCATGATTTCCTCAGCGGTAGTGAGTCGGAATAACGGACTGGTCTGGCGAATGGTTAGAAATTCCTTAAACACTTCTGCCGCCAGTTCAATTTCCGTCATGCTGGCAGCCCGTTCAGGCGATGACACAAACTGGCCCATTTCTGACCAGCGGGCCTCGTTTTTCTCAGCCAGCGGTAAACCCACATTCCAGTTGTTGGTTTGCATGGTGAAATCTACGTAGTTAAACCAGTCACCGGAGTCGTAGCTGTCGCGATCCATGGATTTAGAGCGCAACATATCACCGCCCATCTGTAAAAATGGAATGCCCTGGGATAACAAAGTAATTCCCATACCGGCATTTTGCGCCCGCACTCGTTCGTGGAGGGTTAGCGACTCTGGTAACACGTAGTTGAGTTGATCCCACAGAGTTTCATTATCGTGCTTGGACACATAATTGATAATGTCGGCAGGATCCTTAGCATAACCACCAAGTGCTGAGGCCGTGGTAGCGCGTCCACCCGAGGTGTTTAATACAAAGTCAGCCAGCGTTCCGGCCATGCCCATTTTGACCCGGTCCTGCTCATACAGTGCTGAATCACTGTCGGGGTTAAAAATATGACCATAGCGGATCGCATCACGCAGTCTGTCGTTATAGGTACCAATTTCGGTACCGGCCATATTCAGCTGGTTAGCCTGCTCGTAACCACGGTCTATCTTGTTCCAGCCTTCACCGTAAAAGTAGTTGTCAGGATCGATAGCCTGGATGGCTTCACGTAAGCGCACCATGCTGTCTTTGGTCGACTGACTCATTATGTCAAAGCGGAAAGCATCAAACTTGTATTCACTGGCCCACATCGACAATGAGTCCAGCATCAGCTTTTCCATCATTACGTTACGCGGCTCGGTATCCTCGCAACAGGTTTCCCGCACAATAGCACCAGTATCCGTTTCATAACGATGGTAGTAACCGGGCACCACTTTATCGAGTACCGATTTAGTAAAGATACCTGATGCATTGGTGTGGTTGTACACCACATCAAGGGCAACCCGCAGGCCAATCTCGTGCAGCGCCTGTACCATTGCGCGCATCTCAATGATCCGCTCGCCCCCTTCAGCACTGGACGCATAACTCCCTTCCGGCGCATTGAAATGATGCGGGTCATACCCCCAGTTAAAGCTGTCGACACTGCGTAAATCCTGGGTCAGCGCCTGGGCACTGCCTGCCTGGGATAGCGGGTCGTAGCTGTTGTACACATCCAGTAAAATGCTGGCTGCATCTTCTTCGTTACACACCTGGGCATCCGGTTTTTTCACACAAAGCTGACCTACGGTATCGTAGATGTCCACGGTATTGGCCGGGTCTTCGTCTATAGTGGCAATGTCATTGCTGGGCAGAATGTGAAAATGGGTTAATCCCGCATCGGCCAGGGTCTGTAAATGATTGACAGGATCACTGCCGGTTTCGGTAAAGGCCAGGTATTTACCACGATTGGCTTCACTGGTAGACATATCGCGAATACTGAAGTCGCGCACGTGCCCTTCGTAAATCACCGCATCTTCCGGATTCGCAATCTCCGGGATCCACTGGGTATCCCAACCGTCTGGTTTCAGCGATTCATCACTTAAATTTACAAAGCGTGAGAAGCGCCCGTTGGTCGATAATGACACCGAGTACGGATCGGTTACTTCGAGCGTGGTAATTTCCTCCAGCGATGGATAATAAACGGTGACTTCATAACGATAGAGCTTTCCGTCGAGACTGGTATCACCGGCATAGGACCAGACGCCAGACGTGTCATCGAAGGCCATTGGGTAACGGTTAGCCAAAGTCTTATCATCATTGAATACCAGCAAGTTTACTTCCGTTGCTGTAGGAGCCCAGACTGCTGCGGTAATGCCTTCATCGCTATAGACCCCACCAAGCATGGCTTCATCGGCGTCATTTTCACCGCGGGTGTATAACTGGTCGAGTACGTTGGCATGTTGTAAACGTGTGGCTGCCAGCAAAGTACCGTCGCTTGCATAACCGCCCACAACCACCTGGGTTTTTAGCACTGCTTTGGCCTCATCGCTACTCCACTGGCCTTCGAATGCCGGTAATGAAGCCAGATGTGGGGCAATAGCAACCTGATCTTCGGTAAGGCTGGTTGCGCTGAGTTCGACGGCGGCACCGTTAAGACCATTTTCCACCGTGGTGGCCAAATCGGCCGCGGCAGAATAATGCAGTTTAACCGTTTCAACACCGTCCGGTACGTCCCATAACACGACCTGGGTATCCAGCCAGTGCGCCGCTGCACCTTCAATTTTTACCGGTTGCGGACCAAGTGATAACAAAGGAAATTCAAAGACGGTGGGCACGCCGGAGAGCGTAAAGTTCATCCGTGTGAAGGTTTCATCGTCCTGATCCAGTGGAGCCTGGAAATCGGTGCCGCCCATTTCTTTGCCTGCATCGTCAGTCCCTTTGTGAATAATAAAGTTATGACAGGCGCCCGGAGTTCCGGCTACGCCGGGTTTAAGCTCCAGGATCCAGTAAGCCCCGAAGTTAGGATCGATACCAGAAATCGCCCGGCCATTGGCCCAGTCGGTATCGCCATCTGCGTAAGCGTCACAGGCATCATTATTCCAGGTATGCAGTTTCCAGCCGTCATAGGCACTGTCGCCAGGATCATTTGTGGCCCCTACTCCAGCACGGTTGTAGTACAACACGGCCTGATTAGCAGTTGGGAAATACACCGGATCGTCCAGCGTTGGATCAGCACCAACCACGCAGGCACTGTTGTCTTCATTAGGTACCGTGGGTGGATCGCAAGCAATGGGCGGTTTTTCCACGCACATCATGCCAGCTTCATCGGGCACCAGAGGCGCATCACACACCAACAAGTCATTGGAACCAGAGTCTGTGCCAGAACTGCCGCACCCGGTAAGGGTAAGCACCACTAACACCATTAGGCCAGCCAGTATTTTATACAGCATGCCGGTGGATGCTGTGGGTTGAGTAAAAGTATTCATAGCGAGTAAGTCATCCCCAGGAAGTATTGGGTTCCGAAGAACTGAATGGTTCCTGTTTGTTCAGGCGAGGTGAAATAGCTTTTGGTGGGTTCATCGGTCAGGTTATTTATCTGGAACAACACACTTATGTTGTCGTTGATTTCATATGATGCCTGATAGTCCACCACTAACTCGGAATAAAAATTGACGGTCTGATCGTTGACCGCGACCTGCCTGGAAACAAACGCGTCGCGGTAGCGGCCAGACACCCGGGTTTCAAACCCTTCGTATTCCCAGAACAAGGTCATCGTGGCAACGTTTTCTGACAAGCCCGGTAGCTGGCTGGCATACACGCCATTGCCGACGGTGCGCTGTATCTCACTTTCTGTATACGAATAGCTGGCATTAACGCCCAGTCCCGACCACATACCCGGTAAGTCACTGTATATCTGGGTATAAGCCAGCTCTATACCGCGAATGTAACCGCCGCGGGCATTATTAATAGCGGTTTCATAGCGACCATCAGTGGTAGGCACCGTAACGGTAACCGGCGCTCCGGTATTATCTACAACCTGCTCAGGCGCCTGGCCCGGATAATCGGCTTCGTAAAACACCGGTACCGTAACTGAATCCGGCACTACAAAGCCGTTGCCTTCAAAATCATAGGGTTCGATGGCGATGTTTTCGATAAACGACTCAATGTTCTTATAAAACCCTGCAACAACAATCGCGCCGTCACTGTCATCAAAGTAGTGCTCATAGGAAATGTCATACTGAGTAGCGTAAAACGGATCCAGATAAGGGCTGTTATTCGATGACCCCGAAATGCGCGCCTGCTGATTGGATAAGGTAATCTCACCGGAGTCGCGGTTCTGGGTAGCACTGATTAGCTCAACGTTGGTGGACGCATTGGCTGCAAAGCGATTGATCGGGGCCCGGCCCATTACCCGCGCAGCAGCAACACGAAGTTGCGAGTTATCCGTAAGCTGGAAATTTAAGTTAATCGACGGCAGGACATCAGTGTACTCGTAAGTGAGTATGGTCGGTCGATAGAAATTATTGATGTAGCCAAGCTCATCGACAATATTTTGTGCCCCGGCAGTGGGATCGCTGACCTCTACATCCTGACCGGTCTCCGGATCTTCAACAAACATGGTAGCCCGCTGCAATGTGGTAGAGCTCTGTTTGGATTTTACATAGCGAACGCCGATATTACCGGTAATCGGTAATCCGCCGATTTCAGTATCGATATTAGCCATCAGGTAAGCAGCAGAGACGGTTTCAAACACGTCTCCACTTTCCAGGACCGACCATGCGGTAGACACAGTGGCATCGTCAGGGCCATTAATTACACCCGGGTCTCCTGCTCCCCAGGTTTGCGCCGGTTGCGGTATCCCGGAAGGGAACCAGGCTTGAAGCGCTTTGCCCAAATCAATGGAAAGGTAATTGGGAAAGTAAGCAAAGTCGCCCTGCCAGTTCACTACTTCGGCTAAATCATCGGTCAGACGCAGCGGCGGCTGGCTCGAGGAAAATGCCTGGTCGTTACCATATTCAAACACCGAGCGATCGTTACTGTAGGTGCGATCTGAGTAGCGGCCACCAAACTCGATGGATGATATGAAGTCGGTATCAATAAAATACTGGAAATCAGCCCGGTAGGCATCCAGTTCATCACTGTTAACATAGGGATAAATGCCATACTTACTGACCATAACCCGGTCCAGATCGGTAAAGGCATCGGCCTGATTGAACTGTAAGTCTGGTAAGTCCATACCATTGAGCAGATACGAGATCTGTATATTTTCATCAAAGCGGGGACTGGCGGCGGTGGCATCCTCACCAACCAGTGACCACAACAAGCCATTGCGGAAATTACTGTTAGCTTTTGATAATGCAATATCAAACTGTGCGGCGAAATTATCGGTGATCTGCCAGTCAGCGTTGATACCGTAGCTTTCTACTTTATCGAAATCCTGATTATCGTCATTAACCAGTTCGATACGGGTTTCACTGCTATCGGAACGCACAAAGGTGCCGCCTACAACACTGTTATTCACCACCACCGGATTGTAAATTTCGGTATTAACACCACCGAGTTTTACCCGGAAACCACGGGCAAAGGCTTCTGAATCAAATTTGGATACGAAGGCATCTGCTTTTAAGGTGAAGTTATCAAGCGGTGCCCACTCAATGGCCGCAACATAGCCGTTGCGGGTTTCCTCACCACCCTTGTGCTGCATTTCAAAGCCTTCGGAAATGAGTTCACATTCCAGGCACTGATCTTCCCGGGGCACATCTGAATTCGGGTTATAATTCTCCTCATCACCGGCCAGACCATCGACATCAACTTCGGCATTGTAGGCAAAGCCGATAAACTGAGTAGAAACACTGGGTTGATATAACCTGGCGTAACCAAGGGAAACACCCAGGGTGTCATCTAAGAACTTGCCCTGATAGGAAAAGCTCAGGCGGTGGCCAAACTCTTCTGCGTCGGCCACTTCGTTGGCCCGGTCGTTAAACATACCGCGCACATTGGCATTAAAAGTATGTTTGTCATCTTTAGCTAACGCGCTTGCGGTTTGTAACTCAACCGTACCGGCCACCCCGCCCTCAATCAGCGATGCTTTGGGGGATTTATAGACGGCTGCTGAATTAATCAATTCAGACGGGTACTGATCAAATTCGATTGAACGACTGCCACTGGTAGATACCTGTTCCCGGCCGTTCAGTGTCGAGAAGACAAAGTCTCCGGATAAGCCCCGAATATTAATCTCCGCAGCCTGACCACCGGTTCGTACCGCGGATATCCCCGGTAACCGGGTGAGTGCATCGGCCATACTGACGTCGGGCAAGCCGCCCAGGTCGTCGGCTGAGAGTTGTTCTGAAACGGTATCACCAAAACGCTTTTGGTTGAGTGACTGAATTAGACTGCTGCTAAAACCGCGCACCTCAATGCGCTCTATAGCTTCTTCCTGTTTTCCCTGGTCACTGTTTTGCGCTGAGTCTTGCGCCAAAAGCGGATAACTAGTGAAAACCAACCCACTGGTTAATAGTGCCAGAGTGATAGCACTGGGTTTGAACGTTTTCATGTTTTCCCCATTATTAGTTATGTTGAGAAATGCTGTGCAACATTTCGCCGGTTTGATTACCGAATTTCATACTAATTGCTAGGTGAAAAACTGAAAATGTCATGCATACGTATTCAGCTAACTTTTTTTACAAATTTTTCACAATAGATTTATAGTAATAAAAGAGGAGATCCCTAAGGGCGTCTTAAATTGCCTATCTTTTTGATAAATAATAAAAAAGCCCGCATAAAGCGGGCTTTTACCAAACAATAAATTGTTAACGCATCGGCGCTTGACCAGAGGTATTTACCAACCAGTTTGTTCGCGCAGTGCTTTACCGATGTCGGCCAGTGAGCGAACAGTTTTAACGCCTGCTGCTTCAAGGGCTGCAAATTTCTCGTCTGCAGTACCTTTACCGCCAGCGATAATCGCACCAGCGTGACCCATACGTTTGCCCGGAGGAGCAGTAACACCAGCGATGTAAGAAACAACCGGCTTAGTCACGTTTTCTTTGATAAACGCTGCCGCTTCTTCTTCTGCAGTACCACCGATCTCACCGATCATAACAATCGCTTCGGTTTGAGGATCGTCCTGGAACAACTTCAGGATATCGATGAAGTTAGAACCCGGAATTGGGTCACCACCAATACCAACACAGGTAGACTGACCAAATCCTTCGTCAGTAGTTTGTTTAACTGCTTCGTACGTAAGCGTACCAGAGCGTGAAACAATACCAACTTTACCAGGCTTGTGGATATGACCAGGCATGATACCAATCTTACACTCACCCGGAGTGATTACACCCGGACAGTTTGGACCAATCATGCGTGCGCCTTTAGCATTTACGTATTCTTTAACGTAAAGCATATCCAGCGTAGGAATACCTTCAGTGATACAAACCACTAATTCGATGCCTGCATCTACTGCTTCAACAATTGAGTCTTTACAGAAAGGAGCTGGAACGTAGATAACAGAGGCTGTGGCGCCAGTTGCTTCAACCGCTTCACGCACTGTGTTAAATACTGGCAAACCTAAGTGCTCAGTGCCACCTTTACCAGGCGTAACACCACCAACCATTTGCGTACCGTAGGCAAGCGCTTGTTCAGAGTGAAAAGTACCCTGACCGCCAGTGAAACCCTGACAGATAACTTTAGTATCTTTACCGATCAAAACTGACATTATTTGCCCTCCGCAGCTGCAACAACTTTCTCTGCTGCATCAGTCAATGATTCTGCAGCGATGATATCCAAGCCAGAGTTACCCAGCACTTCACGGCCAAGGTCTGCATTGGTACCTTCAAGACGTACAACAACAGGTACTTCAACGCCTACTTCTTTAACTGCGCCGATGATACCTTCTGCGATCATGTCACAACGTACGATACCGCCGAAGATGTTAACCAGAACGGCTTTCACGTTGTCGTCAGACAGAATGATTTTGAATGCTTCAGCAACACGCTCTTTAGTTGCGCCACCACCAACATCGAGGAAGTTAGCCGGGCTACCGCCGTGCAGGTTTACGATGTCCATGGTACCCATGGCCAGACCCGCACCGTTAACCATACAGCCAACGTTACCGTCCAGTGCTACGTAGTTCAGTTCCCACTGAGCTGCGTGTGCTTCACGAGCATCTTCCTGTGAAGGATCTTTCATGTCCTTCAGCTTAGGCTGACGGTACATTGCGTTGCTGTCTACGCCCAGTTTAGCGTCCAGACAGTGCAGGTTGCCGTCATCTTTGATTACCAGCGGGTTAATTTCGATTAACGCCAGGTCCAGGTCTTCAAACATTTTCGCCAGACCTAAGAAGATCTGTACGAATTGCTTAACCTGTACGCCTTGCAGACCCAGTTTAAACGCCATTTCACGCGCCTGATAAGGCTGAGGACCAACGATTGGGTCGATTTCAGCTTTCAGGATTTTTTCCGGGGTTTCTTCTGCAACGGTTTCAATTTCAACACCGCCTTCAGTAGACGCCATGAAAACTACGCGACGTGTGCCACGGTCTACCACAGCACCTAAGTACAATTCGTTTGCGATATCAGTGCAAGACTCTACTAAGATCTTGCTTACAGGCTGACCGTTCTCGTCAGTCTGAAATGTCACCAGGTTTTTGCCTAACCACTTTTCAGCAAAAGCGCGAATTTCGTCTTTGGTTTTTACCAGCTTAACACCGCCAGCTTTACCACGGCCACCAGCGTGGACCTGACACTTAACAACCCATTCGTTACCGCCAATACGGTCAGCAGCTTCTACTGCACCTTGAGGGGTATCTGATGCGTATCCTTCAGAAACAGGTAAGCCGTATTCTTTGAATAGCTGCTTACCTTGGTATTCATGCAAATTCATGGTGTTTCTTTCCGATTATTATTTAAACGAAAGCCAATATCTGGCTCGACTAATTCCCAACTGGTATCCGTCCCCAAATACCAGCATGTGAAGATGATACATGAGTATCATCTTCACATATAGTTATGCTACGAAAGTCTTACACATCCAGAAGCAGACGTGTTGGATCTTCCAGCATTTCTTTAACGGTGACCAGGAAGCCGACCGATTCTTTGCCATCGATGATCCGGTGGTCGTAAGACAACGCAAGATACATCATTGGTAAAATTTCAACTTTGCCGTTAACTGCCATTGGGCGGTCCTGGATCTTATGCATACCCAGGATAGCGCTTTGTGGCGGGTTAATGATTGGCGTAGACATCAGTGAACCAAACACACCACCGTTGGTGATGGTGAAGTTACCACCTTGCAGCTCTGCCATAGACAGTTTGCCGTCACGGCCTTTGATAGCCAGTTCCTTGATACCTTTCTCGATACCGGCCATACCCAGGGTATCTGAATCTTTCAGTACCGGGGTAACCAGACCACGTGGCGTTGAAACCGCGATCGAGATATCAAAGTAGTTGTGATAAACGATATCATCACCGTCCAGTGAAGCATTAACTTCAGGGAAACGCTTAAGCGCTTCGGTAACTGCTTTCACGTAGAAAGACATAAAGCCCAAACGGATACCGTGACGCTTCTCAAAACCTTCCTGGTACTGCTTACGCAGGTCCATGATAGGTTTCATGTTAACTTCGTTGAACGTGGTTAACATGGCGGTAGAGTTTTTCGCTTCCAGCAGGCGGTTAGCAATGGTTTTACGCAGGCGTGTCATAGGTACACGTTTTTCACTACGCTCACCGGCAGGCGCTGCAGGTGCTTCTTCTGACGCCGGGCTGGCTGCAGCCGGCTTGCTGTCAGACTTCAGGTACTGCTCAACATCTTCTTTGGTGATGCGGCCGTTTTTGCCTGAACCTTTTACTTTAGCCGGGTCTACGCCTTTTTCTGCTAACAGGCGACGCACCGACGGGCTCAGCGCATCGCTGTCACCGTCATCGCTGCTGCTTTCTTCACTCGCTGCGGCAGCTGGCGCAGAAGAGCCTGCACCTTCAGTGAATTTGGCAATCACTTCTTCGGCAGTTACCGTGGTGCCTTCTTCAGCCAGTACTTCGGCGATTGAGCCGTCCGCCGGCGCAACCACTTCAAGTACCACTTTATCGGTTTCGATATCAACCAGGTTCTGGTCGCGGCTTACTTTTTCGCCTGGCGCAACGTGCCAGGTAGCAATGGTTGCATCAGCCACTGACTCAGGCAGTACCGGTACTTTGATGTCTACGGTTTCGCCGCTTGCTTCCTCTGCCGCTGGTGCTTCTGCTTTAGCAGGCTCAGCGTCAGCTTTGCTTTCAGATTTGGCCGGTGCAGCACCGCCCTCTTCCAGTTTAGCAATCACTTGTTCACCAAGTACGGTTGCACCTTCTTCATCGATAATCTCACCGATAACACCATCTGCAGGGGCAACAACTTCCAGTACCACCTTGTCTGTCTCAATGTCTACCAGGTTCTGGTCGCGTTTTACACTGTCCCCGGCTTTTACGTGCCAGGTTGCAATCGTGGCGTCGGCAACTGACTCGGGTAGAACCGGAACTTTTATCTCAATTGTCATCTCTGTTCCTTATTTTATCGTGAGAGCGTCTTCAACCAGGGCTTTCTGTTGCTGGTTGTGAACGGATAAATAACCTACGGCAGGCGACGCTGAAGCCGCACGTCCCGCATATGTTAACTTGGCACCATCTGGGATTACCTGCCAGAAGTGATGTTGACTACAATACCAGGCACCCTGGTTTTGTGGCTCTTCCTGACACCAAACCCAGTCTTTAACATGGCTGTATTCAGCCACGATCTTCGCGCATTCTTCCTGCGGGAACGGATATAACTGTTCCAGACGAATAATGGCGACATCGGTTTGTTCATTCTTACGGCGTTGATCAAGCAGGTCGTAATAAACCTTACCAGAACACATCACCACACGTTTTACGTCTTTGGCCGGCAGTTCATCCACTTCGCCAATAACGTTGTGGAATACACCTTCAGACAGTTCTTCCAGTGAAGAAACCGCCATAGGATGACGTAGCAATGACTTAGGTGACATCACAATCAATGGCTTACGCATTGGGCGAATCACCTGACGGCGGATCATGTTGAACACCTGAGCAGGCGTTGAAGGTACACAAACCTGCCAGTTGTGATCGGCACACAGTTGCAGGAAGCGCTCAAGACGTGCTGAGCTGTGCTCAGGACCCTGGCCTTCATAACCATGTGGTAACAGCACGGTCAGACCGCATAAACGACCCCATTTGGCTTCACCTGAACTTAAGAACTGGTCGAATACCACCTGGGCACCGTTGGCAAAGTCACCAAACTGCGCTTCCCAGATTGTCAGACAAGTTGGCTCAGCTGTGGCGTAACCGTATTCAAATGCCATAACCGCTTCTTCAGACAGGACCGAGTCATAAATCTCGATAGCTTCCTGATCTTCGCTGATATGCTGAAGTGGCATGTAAGTTGATGCATCAGCCTGATTGTGTAAAACCGCATGGCGATGGAAGAAAGTACCACGGCCTGAATCCTGACCGGTCAGACGGATACTGGTGCCACCCTTAACAATGGATGCATAAGCCAGCAGTTCGGCCATACCCCAGTCGAGGTTACGCTCACCGGCAATCATGGCTTTACGGTCGTTATAAACCTTATTCACCCGAGACTGTAATTTTACGTCTTCCGGGAATGACACCAGGCGATCGCCCAGTGACTTAAGCTCATCCAGACTAATGCTGCCATCGTACGGCGTATCCCAGTCATGGCC
>CEWJ01132675.1_pt1 | contig 18826 bp, 14 predicted proteins | sample 350291 | NCBI WGS metagenome assembly CEWJ01 (sample SAMEA2622923, study PRJEB7988) | marine metagenome | isolation source: saline water (ENVO:00002010), including | reverse complement strand
GAGATCGAAAACGTTTCTCCTACTCGTGCCAAAGTAACTTTGGAACCCCTGGAGCGTGGTTTTGGCCACACTTTAGGTAACGCCTTACGTCGCATCTTACTGTCATCCATGCCTGGATGTGCGGTAACCGAAGTTGAGATCGACGGCGTCCTTCACGAGTACAGCACCAAAGAAGGTGTTCAAGAAGATGTAATCGAGATCTTGTTGAACCTTAAAGGTTTGGCGGTACGCTTAGAAGGCAAAAACGAAGCGACTCTGACTCTGGTGAAATCTGGCGCTGGCCCTGTTGTAGCTGGTGACATCCAGCATGATGGTGACGTAGAAATCGTAAACCCTGAGCACGTAGTTTGTACTTTAACCGGCGACGCTGAAATCAGCATGCGCATTAAAGTAGAAATGGGTCGTGGTTACGTTCCAGCGTCAACTCGTCGTTCCTCTGAAGAAGATGATCGTCCAATTGGTCGTTTATTAGTAGATGCATCATACAGCCCAGTAGAGCGTATTGCTTACACCGTAGAATCTGCGCGTGTAGAACAGCGTACCGACCTGGACAAGCTGATCATTGATATGGAAACGAATGGCACTTTAGATCCTGAAGAAGCCATCCGTCGTAGCGCAACCATCCTGGCTGAACAGCTGGATGCGTTTGTTGAACTGCGTGATATCTCTGAGCCAGTGCAGAAAGAAGAGAAACCAGAGTTCGATCCTATTCTGCTACGTCCGGTTGATGACCTGGAATTAACAGTACGTTCTGCTAACTGTCTGAAAGCAGAAGCTATCCAGTATATTGGTGACCTGGTTCAGCGTACCGAAGTTGAGTTACTTAAAACTCCAAACTTAGGTAAGAAATCGCTAACTGAGATCAAAGATGTTCTCGCTTCACGTGGACTTTCTCTGGGCATGCGCCTGGAAAACTGGCCGCCTGAGAGCATCGCTGAAAAAGATTAATCAGGTTTAAAAGAAACTGATTTTTTAGAAGGATAAAACTATGCGCCATCGTAAGAGTGGTCGTCAGTTGAATCGCAACAGCAGCCATCGTCAAGCTATGTTTAAAAACATGGCCGGTTCTTTGGTCAAGCACGAAGTGATCAAAACGACGTTACCAAAAGCGAAAGAATTACGTCGCGTAATTGAGCCTCTTATCACTCTGGCTAAGCAAGACAGCGTTGCAAACCGCCGTTTAGCTATGGCTCGCACTGGTGATAAAGAAGTAGTAGGTAAACTGTTCAACGAGCTTGGTCCTCGTTACGAAACTCGCCCAGGCGGTTATCTTCGCATTTTAAAATGCGGTTTCCGTGCTGGCGACAACGCGCCAATGGCATACGTTGAGTTAGTTGACCGCCCGGTTGTAGAAGCTGAAGAAGAAGCAGTAGAAGCAACTGAAGAGTAAGCAATTACTCGATAACGGCTAAGCTCATGCTTAACCGATTCGATTAAAAACCCGCCGCTGGCGGGTTTTTTGTTTTATGAGTTGCATATAATGAGAAGTCATATCTTCTGTTATGACTAATCTGTCACGCCAGTCTTAACTATTATGTTAACAATCAAGGGAAAAAACAGCCCAGCCAGGCAGGAAGCGATTATATCTAACCAGTCGAAGTAACCCAGTTTGAAAAAAGGTTGGATACATTCATAGATTGAAGCACCAAGCACCGTTGTTATGGCAATAGATAAGGTGTTTGCTGAAGCATCGCGATAGTAAAAGTAGAACATTGCACACAAAGGGCCCCAAAAACTGACTGACGAGCCGGCTATTCCAAAGTCGTAAATCTGGCTATTTAGGATAAACGACCTGTATAGAGTCTGAAAAATAAAGCAAACTATCAACGAGGCGATAGCTAGATAAAGGTAAAGTGCATGTCTTTGGGAATTTGCAGTCTTCATTTTTATCAATTTTGGTTAGTTGGTGATTGAATAAAGGCCTTACTGCAACCGACTGCATTTTGGTTTTGGCCTGATCTAGGGATTATACAACGACAATGGACATCAATACGCCCATTATGGTTACAGTCAAAATAGCCAACTACCTGCCACGTTGCATATTTCCACCAGTAGTCTCGCCATATTCTGTGTTCGAAAGCTCTTCGTAAGCGGCTTTTAAGCCATCATAAACGATACCCCCGACTACTAAATTTACGACATAGACCAAAATAGGGTTGCCGCCAGATACGGCTTCTTGCTCGGTTAAGTTTAATTCGTACATTATTGTCTCCTTTGTGAAGTGGAGATTTAATCTTATGGTGAGGTTAATAAACAAGCTACTGTACTAAAATACCGAATTATTGCTCTGGTTTCTGACGACTGAATAATTCATGTTAGCCCTTTTAACTGGATTACGAATCGTAGTAAGGGGAGGAAACACATTAATGTCCGCTATACTAAGCTTTCAGAGGTTTAATTAAACTGACAAACTCGGTAAACTGAAATGCTTAACAAGGACAAGTTTGTCAATATTCGTAGTATGTGGAGACACCATGCCTAAAGCCATTGTAGTGGCGGTGGGAGATACCCCTCTCAACCCCTTAAATGACTTACTAAAACAAAACTCTATAAGTAGCAAGGTTATCGACGCTACTACCAGCTCGGTGGATGAGATAGACAAACTTATTCACGCGGATGATCAAGGCCAATGTGTACTACTAAAAGGCGTTAGTTCACTTAGCCAGCACATTCCACGTATTGCCGATGCCACAGAAAAGCTGGTGTTGCTATACTGCTCCCCTGTAACTGCGCTAGGTAATGCAGTCGAAACATCAAACGGTACGGTTAAACCCGAGCAGGTGATTAACCGCTGGCAGGAGTCAGTTAGCCAGGCTATGGAGCTGGTTGAAGAGAGTGAATTGTGTTCGCTGTGTGATCTCAATGATGTCTTAGAACATTCATCACTTTTCCTTAAAGAATTTTTCGCACTCGAAAAAGCCGCCGAGACAAAACCTTCAACGTACACAAAAAAGCAGTTTGCTAACCACCTTGCTACACTTTATTTATTCGAACAAGACGATGCTTTCGCTCTATACGACGAAGCCTTATCAATTGGTAAGTTATTCGGTGAGTTTACGGTTCACTTAGGCCCTGAAACTGAAGAGCTAAAATCAAATGCTGAGACTGTTGGCAAGTCAGTACTGGAGCAGTTATCCGCTAACCACCAGGAAATTCAGGCTAAGGGCGCAAGGATCCAGGAACTTCAGCAACAGCTCAATGATACTCAGAGTAAAGAGAGTGAATTGCACGCTAGCGTTGAAAAGCTCGAAGCTGAGAAGAGCAACGTTGAGGAATCTCTTGGGCAAACATCCAAGCGCCATGAAGAGCAGGTTAAAGAACTAGAAACACAACTTGAAGCCCTAAAAAATACCAAGCTGGCATTCGAAAAAAATATTGCCGACCTAAATGAAGAATTAGGTCAAAGCAAAACATTAAATACGCAGCAATCCGAAAAACTGGAAAGTTTGCAACAACAACTAGAGTTAACCAATTCAAAGCTTAAAGAAGCCACAGAAAATAAAGAACAAGTGCGAGCACAATATGAAGAAAAAATTGAGCAGGCCAGGCAACACAGTGCAAATCTTGAAAACGAAAAACAAGAAATAGTAAAACAGCTGGAAGAGCACAAGCAGTTGCTTCAAGCGGAGAAGCAAGCAAAGCAGACCCTTGCGCAAACTCTTGAAGAAACAAAGCAAGTTAGTCAGAACAAAGATGAACAACTAAGTCAGCAATCGGGCGCACTAGCCGAGCAAAACACGCAAATTACGGCACTCAAAAAGAAAACTGCGGAGTTACAGCAAAGTCAGGAAAGCTTGCTTGCTGAACAAGCGCTGCTTATCGAAGCAAAAGAGAAACAGTTGTCAGAACTTAATTCATGTGCAGAAGACAACCGGCGAATAATGGCTGAGCATGAAGCTGCTACAAAGCAACTGGAACAAACCAATTCAGAAAACAAACAGCTTTCCCAGGATAAGATTGCTATTGAAGAGCAATATCATAATGTTTCAGGTAAGCTTAAAGAAGCTAATAAACGTCTTGCAGAATTAGAGAGCCTCCCTGCTAAATTAACTTCACTATCTCAAGAATATGAACTTGCTGAACTGCAAATAGCACAATTGCAAGAAGAGCTTGAATCCACTGTTGCTCAATTGAAAGGGTTAAAACCACTGCCTGAAAAATTAGAAGATGCTCAGGCAGCCATTCAGGAATATCAATTAAAATTTCAAGGCTTATCTTCTGATAAAGCGCTTGCAGAGATGCAAGTTGCCCAGTTACAGGAAGAGTTAGAAGCAACTCTGATAGAACTAACCAAACAGCAGTCGTTGGCAAAACAATTTACCGAACAAACGAAAAGTTCGGAAAGGGTAGTGAAAGAAAATAATCAACTTCAATCGGATAAGAATGCACTTGAATCCGAAATAGTCAGATTACAAAAAGAAGGTGAGCTGTTAGTTAAGCAAAACACAGAACTTGAAAACAAGTGTAAAAGCTTAACCCAACAAGTTGATGCCGCAACGCAGTCGCATAGCAAGAAAAGCCAGGCACTTATAGGGGAGTTGCAATCCCAACTAGCAGAACAAATAACAAAAAACGAACAGATCATGGATCTGAAAAATAAACTAGAAAGTCAGTTGAAAGAATCAGAAGCCGGTATGTCAAATAATAAAGAGTTTCATCAAGCCGAATTAGAGTTAGCCTCATTACAAATAAGCCAGCTTCAAGAAGAGTTGGAATATTACTACCTAGCCTGTCAGGAAGCACAAAATAAAGGAGTGACAGTTACAACCATGGCAAATCAACGACAAAAAGTATTTTCCAAAGCAATGGCGGCAGGCATAAAAGTAATAGGCAAATATGCTGACGATGGATATCAGGACATTCATTTTGTACTAAGCAATGTGCGTTTAGGTTGTGGTAAAGAATATGCTGAATTACCGGTGAAACTGGCTAATGTTGGGGGGCAGATTGCAATAGAGTTCAGAGATTCATCAGAAGGAACGTTATTTCAGCATTATGACGATACAACGGATGAGTACGGCCCGTTTTTACGGTTTTTTGCTAACCCATCGGCTGAGCAAGCGGAACAGCAAAACCTTGCGTACAATCGCATGAATGCAAGTGAGCGAGTGCTGGTAATGAGCACTATATCTTTGTTAGCAGAATTGCTCCAAAACCAATCTATAGAGTGCAAAGTTCAAGTTGATGCATCGGAGTGGCGCTCATGGCGTTTGGCAGCGATAGAGCTGCTAGAAGCCAGTGAGAATCTTCCTGCCTGGTTAAGCTTCGATAGCGTAGCCTTAAGAGAAGAGTTTCGAACCAGTGGATATGAACACTTATGGCTTGTATTTGAAAATGTGTTGGTTGGTGATAACTGGCAGGAGAGGTTAGAGCTTAAAGTAGCTGCATCAAATGTGAAGGGCGACGAGCAACCATTTAGTAGTGAAATTGCGCTGGAGTTTAGAACGCTCGAAGACGGCACGCCACCATTGCTATCCTGGCCGCCAGAAACAGCCGATGAGTATGGCTATAAACTTGTGGTCCAACTGGGCGATCTAAATTCACTGACAGACTTAGCAACGCCAGATCGCAATCTTATTACCCATTTAACAAATAATCTTTCCAGTATTATTGAAAAAGCCGAAGAGCAGGAAGCGGTGATGCAACGGCCTAAAAATGACTGGATTACTGCAATTGAGGCATTATCAAATGAACCGCAACCTGCAGCTGAAGCGGAAGAGCCGTTAATCCCCGAAGTATTATTTTCAGTTAACGAAGTAGTCAGTATGGGCAGCTATCAGCATGTGCAATTTAGCCAACCCAATGAAAGTACCAAGGTGAAGTTAAAAGCACAGAATATCAATCCGGATACTTTTGATGCTGAACTTTTTGTGGAACTACGAAATGGTGAGCCAGATGTGATTTATCATAACACCGAGTTTTACGGTGAAGACGAATACGGCCCAAGAGTTCAAATACCTGCAGAGGCATTTTTTGTTGAAATAGCAACAGAGCGCGAAGCGGAATTCACTTGGTTATTAGAGGCATTCGATCAAATTCGTACTGAGCTGGAAAGTAGTAATGAAGTTGATGATTTAGTGAAACGCCTTTGGGTAAACATGCTTAATCGTAAGCAAAGCATACTCTAAGAGTGACGATGAAATCTGTATTCGTTATCGATCCTGGCATGATGGAGGCTGGAGGTCATCATGCAGCGCTTTTGGAAACGTTAATTCATTCCAAGAGCGAAGATACTATGGTTAGTGTGCTTACACACCAGCATCTTGATAACGATCTTGAAACTAAGGCAAAAAATAGCGGCATTCAGGTTCATCGATTTTTCTCAACTAACTTTTATCAACATTACGAAGACAGTCTGGATTTAAACCTAAGCGGGATGCAGCACTACATAAGACTGCTGGCTTGGGAGTACGTGAGTGCTTTAAAGCTTGCTACGGAGTTCGGAGGTGAAAATGAGCTAGTGTGTTTTTACCCTTGTCTTAACTGGGAACATGCCTGTGCAATAAGCCTTGCACTTACCATTAATGGTGAGCAGTACAATTTCACACATAAAGTCTGTTGTATGTTTAAGCCGCTAAAAATCGATCAGCTGAGTGAATTGCTTTATAAATATGCCTTTGGGCAGTTGGCGAAACATTCAGGGGTGCAGTTATTCGCTTCGGACTGGGAAACCCGCGAGTATTATGAAGAGTTGGGTATAAACATTCAGGGGATTCATCCATGTTACTTATTACCCTGGGGTAGTTTAGACAAGCAAAAAACAACAAGGTTGGAAATCCCGCACTTCCTGTTATATATGGGGGATGCCAAGGAAAACAAAGGTTTTTTACGCATACCTGAAGTTATCACCCATGCCATTACCAAATTTAATGGAAAAGTAAAATTAACGGTACAATACACATTAGCCTGGGATTATCCAGAATTAACACCAGCCATAAGTACATTAAAGCGTTTAGAAAAAGAATATCCCGTGCAGGTAGAAGTACATACTCATTTTTGGTCTACAGAGGAACTTCAGTCAGTTATGACAACCCTTTCGGGAGTCGTATGTACTTACGATAGCCAAAGTTACCAAAATAAAAGTTCCGGATTAGCATGGCTATGTGCTTATTACTATTTACCCATTATATTTATGGGCCAACAACCTTTCTGGATGAACAGGGAATTTGAGCGCTTAGATATGACTTATTATCGTTCGCTGAACGCCTTTACTGATAACGTTAATGATATCCCAATGCCTGTGAGTCGTAATAGCTACTACGGCAGCTTATTTGAAGATTGCTTAAAATGGGTTGTGAGTTAAAAGGATGCCAGATTAAATGATTAGAGAGTTAGAGTTCCTCGAAGGAACATTAAACCAAATCCTTGGCACTGTAGTAGTTGTTGGAGCAGGCAGCGGCAGTGATTTGGACGACGTTATGGCTTTACAGCCTGAGCTACTTGTGTGCGTTGAGGCCAATAAACAACTGGCCGCTGCCCTAGAAAAAAAAACCAGGAAAGTAAATAGTGTTCGTATAGTAAATGAATGGGTAACGCCTGGTTCAGAACCAGTTCAGATTCACGAATTTTCAAATCCGCGCTATAACTCACTCTCTGCACCTTCAGAGAAGCTCAAATCACGCCCTAACCTTAAATTGATAGCAAACAATCAACTAAGCGGAAAACCATTTGCTGAATTATTATCTGAGTTACCTTTCAGTAAAGAAAAAGTAAACCTATTAATTTTTTCAGTGCCGGGTTCAGAGAAAATGCTGATTCAGCATGCAGCAGAAAAGTTATATGCGTTTGACTACATTCTGATAGACCCAAAGAACTCTGATTGTTATACGACTCCTTGGAAAGTCAGAGAAAAAATAGAAGGATTTAATCTTACAAATTTTCAACTTAATGAGAATTGCATTACTCATTTCCTTTACTCCAGAAATATCTGCCGCGAGAAGGAACTGCAAAGCGAAGTTAGTTTGCTTAAAGCAGAATGCCAGAAGCAAAGTGATGCTCTGCAAACCTCTAATGAAGAAGTTCAAGCACTCAAAAAGCAGCTGTATCAAGCGCAAGAGCAGGTGGCGAATCTCGAGGAAAAAAATGAAAAAAGTGAGGAGCAATTAAAGCAGCAAAGTATCCGTCATGAAGATGAGAAGCAGACATGGTTATCGGAAACTAAAAAACTAAACGAAGTACAAGCTCAAGAGGCCGATGTTCTCAAAACCACATGCAAACTGAATCTCAAGCTTCAAGCAGATCTTGATAACATCAGGGTTCAATATTCAAAAAAAGTACAAGCAGAGAAGGAACTCACTGATCTAATTAGCGAGCTTTACGTCAAGTTAAAACAAGCATCTGAATTTTATTACAAGCTAGAAGAAAATTACCCCGAAATCGCAAGGAAGGTTGATGAGTAAAAAGCTTGAAGATTTAAGCCAAATAAACGAAGAATTGAGTGGAGCTTTAAACTTACTTCAAGAAAGACTTGGTGAGCTTCCAGTCAAAGAGAGTACACACGGTAATATTGTTGAGGAAACCGCTAGCTTGCTTCAGCGTTGTGCTGATGTAGTTGGTGAAGAAAAAAAAGAAAAACCACTTATAAGAGTAATTCACCATTTAGCATGTAGTGGCGGGACTTTAATTACTAAATGTATTGCATCTTTGCCAAATACTTTTGTATTAAATGAGGTACATCCTAATACTGGTATGTTTCCACCAAGGGGGAAACCTATATTCTTGCCAACAGATTTTATATCCCAATTGAAATATTCTAAATTTCCAAACACGGAAATATTAGCAATTGAAATATTTAAAAGTGCTATTGATATTATTCTAAACGATGTAAATAGCTGCGGTGGCCACTTGGTTATAAGAGAACACACACATTCAGAATATTGCTTTGGTAAAGAAATTAATAATTCACGGTTAATCAAGAACAGTCTGAGTGTTGATTATGATGTTCGTTCCCTACTTACAGTGAGACACCCCTTAGATTCCTACTCTTCTTTAGTAAAAAATGGTTGGGTTCATTTTATGCCTGATTCATTTGATGAATACTGCAGGCGATATTTAAAGTTTATAGAAGATTATGATAAATCGAAAATTATAAAATATGAAAATTTCACTTCTAGCCCAAAATCAGTTATGCAGGAAATTTGTAATGAGTTAATGTTACCATATACTGATGCATTTGATTCTACTTTTAGTTCTATTGAATTATCAGGAGACAGCGGTAGAACATCAGGTCAGATAAGAATTAAGGCTTCTGATAGGGCAGAAAAAGTTGTTGAAGAAGCTAAATCATCTAATAATTACAAGCTTATAATTGAAAGATTGGGTTATGAAAAAGATTTTTAATAGGGAAGGCAGAAGTGTTTGATAGAATTACAGAGAAAATTATATTAGATGTGCTAAGTTGTGATTATCATTTTTTATTAAAAAAAGATTTGGTAACAATAAAGAATATTGAGAGGGATTGGTTAAGAAAGTTATATAATTTAAATGTAACAATTCCATCTGGTAGGAAAATAGAGTTTCTTTTTTTACGTTCTTTGGTTAGGGACGATTATAGAAATTTGTTTGAGTCAGTTTATAATGAATGTAATTCTGATAGTAAGATAATGATTGCAGATTTTTTATTGCCTGATAGAACAAATGTCGAGGCTATAAAATTCTTACAAAATAACCTTTGTTATCTGAATGCTTTCTCTTTTTATCCGGAAAGTCTCAGGTTGGCGTTATTTATAAAATTTAATTTCTATCTATATATAGTAGACAAGATTTTTAGTAATTTTTTTGACTGTTTAGTTTGTTTTGCAGACATGCAACCTATAGATGCATTGGCCTCGCATATTGGGAACATGCATAATATAAAAACTGTAACAATTCAACATGGACTATATGTAGAGTATCTTGACATGGATACCGTAAATGTTGTCAACTACGAAGTCCAACCTTCTAAATATTTCCTTGCTTGGGGCCAAAATACAAAAGATTTAATTGGTAAATATCATCCAGAAACAGAAGTTATTTTATGTGGTAAGCCAAATATAGAAGTGATCGATCCTTCACCAACAGCGAGTGGTATTCTGATAATTTTTGATCAGGAGATATTTCGTGAATCAAACATACAACTCCTAAAATTAATAAACGAATTCGCCTCTCAATTCGGGTATAATTTTGAAGTAAGGTTTCATCCTCACAACAATCAAGCCTCTTATAGAAAACTTGTAAGTCTAGATGAACAGGTGAAAGATTTTGGTGATTACGAATTTATTGTTGGCATATCTTCATCGTTGATTTATGAGTTGAAGGTACAAGGGCTTAAAGTTTTTCAGTTTAAGTGTAAAGTGCCAACAGTTGAATTTCCAACTGAACTCATTTTTGATAGTGTTGAAGGTTTACATAAGCTTAGCAAAAATAAACTTAATTGTTCTTTTGATCCTATACTTTGTATTGGTGAAGAAAGTAAATTAAACTACTGTCGTTTTTTTGAAAATGTCCTTAGTGTTGAGCAAGAGAAACAACCATTCTTTTCTATCATAATACCCACATTTAACAGTGCCCATGTTGTCCACAAAGCTCTCTCTTCAATTGAGTCCCAAGAATTCACAGACTTCGAGGTTGTTATTTCTGATGGGGGTTCTGACGATTATACTTATGAATATTTGATAACTCGATATGAGAATGATGACCGGTTTAAAATATACTCTGCTAAGGATAATGGAATATATGATGGCATGAATAAAGGCTTCAAGGCTGTCACAGGGAAATGGTTAATATTTTTAGGTAGTGATGACGAATTTTACGATAATAAAGTTTTGGCAAAAGTTCACAAACATATTTCAAGTTTTTCTTCTAAGGACTATGGAATGGTTTATGGCAATGTTGTTGTTTCTGGCGATGTTAAGTGGGCTAAAAGTGGAACGGTTTATGATGGACAGTTTGATATAAAAAAAATAAAACAAAAAAATATTTGTCATCAGGCTATTTTTTACAACGTTGACTTAAAAAGAAAGGTAATGCCTTACAATGATAAGTATAAGTTGTGCGCAGATTGGGACATGAATTTGAAAGTTTTCTCGAAGTTTAAAACTAGTTACATCTCAGAAAATATAGCGTATTTCAATGCAGGTGGGGCATCCACGGAAGGAGCTGACCCCGAGTTTGGTAAAGACTTTAAAAATAATATTCGTGTATATTTTTCGGAGTAAAGAATAATGACAGCAAGAACTATAGCGTTTTATTTACCACAATTTCATCCAATAACTGAAAATAACTTAGCACATGGTAAAGGATTTACAGAGTGGACTAATGTGACAAAATCACAGCCGCTATTTCCTGGCCATGTACAACCAAAGTTGCCGGCGGATTTGGGTTTTTATGACTTGAGAGTTCCTGAAACAAGAGAAGAGCAAGCTTCTCTAGCAAGAAAATATGGAATCGAAGGCTTTTGCTATTGGCACTATTGGCTTGGCAACGGGCGAAGATTACTGGAGAGACCGTTTAATGAAGTCTTGAATAGTGGCAAACCGAATTTCCCCTTTTGTCTAGGGTGGGCTAATCACGATTGGTCGGGTAAGGGATGGATGGGGGGAGCCACAGGAGAAGATATATTACAAACTTACCCAGGAAGAGAAGATGCCAAGGCACATTTCGAATTTTTGTTAAGTGCATTTAAAGACCCTAGATACATTCGTAGGAATGGCAAACCTGTATTAGTGATATATAGGCCAGCGGAAATACCGAATTGCAAGACTTATCTGGATTATTGGCGAGAATTGGCACTTGAGAGTGGGTTAGTTGGTTTGTTCATTATAGGCGATGCTGTGCCTGGAAATACATCTAATTATGGGTTGGATGGTTCGCTTTATTCTGGACAAAGGCACTTGCCTAAGGATGTATGGGATGTGCAAACTGGTTGGGATGCTCTACATTCCAAGAAGTTAAAGAAAGTGCAGTATTCAAAAGTTATAAAGCATTTAATTCCAGAAAAGGGGTTTAGAGATGATCAGTTTCCCGTCATAATTCCAAACTGGGATACTTCCCCTAGGCTCGGTGATGATGCAATGATTTTCTACAATAACAATCCTGGTTACTTCAAAATTCATGTACAACAGGTTCTTGACCTTGTTGCTGACAGAAAAGATAACGAAAATTTAGTATTTATAAGGGCTTGGAATGAATGGGCCGAAGGGAATTATTTAGAGCCAGACCAAGAATTTGGTTTGAAGTATTTAGAAGTATTGAAAGAGTGTTTAGACTCGTTTCGATTACGTGGCAGAACATAAAGGTGTCATTATGAATGTACTTGATTGTACGCTTAGAGACGGTGGTTATTATAACGACTGGAGTTTCCCATCGAATGTTGTGGACGATTATTTAACAGCGATGGCTGCAGCCAATGTCGATATAGTTGAATTAGGTTTAAGGTCTCTAAAAAACGAATCTTTCAAAGGCGCTTCGGCATTTACAACCGATGATTACTTGAATTCTCTTGAAATTCCTGAGTCGCTTTTGGTTGCTGTTATGGTGAATGCTTCCGAGTTGGTTGGTGAAAACACTGATTTGGAAGCGGTATTAGAGACATTGTTTCCAAGGGATGCAGATTCTTCACCGGTAGATGTAGTGAGAATTGCCTGTCATGTTCATGAGTTTGAAAAAGCTTTGCCGGCAACGAACTGGTTAAAAGAAAAAGGGTATGCAGTTGGCTTCAACTTAATGCAAGTAGCAGACAGGTCCGAAGAAGAAGTTAAGCAGCTTTCCAAAGTAGCTAGTGGTTATGATATAGATGCATTATATTTTGCTGATTCAATGGGAAGTATGGGCCCGGAACAATGCATCAAAATTATCAATTGGTTACGCGATAGCTGGACCGGCGCCTTAGGTATTCATACCCATGACAACATGGGTAAAGCACTTCAAAATACGTTAACTGCAATAGACCATGGTGTCACATGGTTAGATTCTACGGTTACTGGAATGGGGCGTGGCCCAGGAAATGCGCGTACCGAAGAGCTTGTTATTGAGCTCGCTGAAAGGCAAAACGAAGCGATTAATATGATCCCGCTGATGGCTATTATTCGAACTTATTTTCAACCTTTGAAAAATAAGTGCGGTTGGGGCTCAAACCCTTATTATTTCTTGTCTGGAAAATACGGTATTCATCCAACTTACATTCAAGAAATGCTCAGCGATAACCGGTTTAGTGAGGAAGATATATTCGCGGCTATTGACCACCTTAAAGTTGAAGGCGGTAAAAAATATAATGCAAACTCCCTGAACGCAACACGAAACTTCTTTGAAGGTGATGGTGAAGGAAATTGGGCTCCAAAGAATGTCCTTAAAGGTGAAGCTGTACTTATCATTGGTGCTGGCCCAAGTACTATAAATCACAAAAATGCAATTGAGACTTTCGTTACCAAGCATAAACCGGTTGTGATAGCACTTAATACTCAGTCGACGATTCGCCAGGAGCTTATTGACTTTAGGGTAGCAAGTCATCCGGTACGCTTGCTCGCAGATTGTGACCGGCATGTACAACTGCCTCAGCCTCTAATTACGCCTGTATCTCGCCTCCCTGCAGATGTAGTTGATGCCCTAGAGGGCAAGAAATTATTCGATTTCGGGCTGGAAATTGAGCCTGATTCGTTTGAGTTTAAGCAAACCTCGTCAACACTTCCAAATTCCTTAGTCATTAGTTATGCGTTAGCAATTGCTGCAAGCGGTGGTGCGTCAAAGATATTTCTTGCTGGTTTTGACGGATTCGGAGCTGCGGATAGTCGTACACAAGAAATGCAAAAAGTCTTCAACGCATTTAAGGATTCGACGGATATAGATGTAATTTCAATTACAAATACCGAATACGACATTAAATCTAAATCAGTCTATGGAATGTAATGCTATGGCTAACCGTACTGTCATTTTAATCCCTGCAAGATATGAATCGTCACGTTTTCCAGGTAAACCGTTGATCGACTTAGTTGGCAAGCCAATGATAATTTGGGTTGCTGAGCTATCGAGTGAGGCTGTAGGTAAAGAAAATGTGTATGTCGCAACTGACGATGATCGCATTGCAAAAGTTGTATCTGAGTGGGGGTACAACTTTGTTATGACAGGTCCGGCTTTAACCGGTACGGATCGCCTTGCTGAAGCGGCATTGCAAATAGACGCAGATATATTCATTAATGTTCAGGGAGATGAAACATTAGTGAATCCTGAAGATATCTTAAAAATTAAACAGGTAAAGCTATCAACCCCAGAGTCAGTTATTAATGGTTATAGCTATGTAGGGGATGATGAGGACCCGAATAACGTTAATATTCCTAAAGTCATTATGAACGAGCAAGATGAACTAGTTTATATGTCTCGTTGTGCTTTACCTGGATTTAAAGATAAAAAGCAAGCTCCAACGAAATATAAAAAGCAGGTCTGTATTTATGCTTTTACTAAAGACCAGTTAAGTCAGTTTCGTGACTTTGGCAGAAAAAGTGAACTTGAGTATTGTGAAGATATTGAAATACTGCGTTTCCTGGAACTGGGCGTTCCTGTCAAGATGATTGAAACACGCCCTGGAAGTTTGGCTGTAGATTGTCCTGAAGATGTTTCGGGCGTAGAGAATGCTTTAAGAAAGTTGCATGGCTTATGAGGCACTTATTATCGGATTACAAGGCACTGGTTTTTGACTGCGATGGAGTGATTTTGAACTCTAATCGAGTTAAAACGGAAGCTTTTTATAATGCAGCAAAAGAGTACGGCCATGATGCAGCTCAAGCTCTTGTCGATTTTCATGTAGAGCATGGTGGTGTTTCACGGTTTCGGAAATTCGAATATTTTTTTACAGATATTCTGAAAAAAGATTACTCCGAAATTGAGCTAAATTCTGTTATTAGTAATTATGCCAAAGAAGTTCGTAGTGGGCTCTTGAATTGTGAGATCGCATCAGGTTTGGATAACCTAAGGGAAGCGACCAAAAATGCAACTTGGTTAGTTGCATCAGGTGGTGCACAAGATGAACTAAGGGAAATATTTGAAATCAGAGGGTTAGTTCATTTTTTTGATGGTGGCATTTATGGCAGTCCTACAGCCAAGGATATTATCGTCGAGCAACAATTGGGTAATGGCAATGTTCAGCTTCCTGCGTTGTTTTTAGGTGATAGTCGTTTTGATCACGTTGCTGCAAATCAGTTTGATTTGGATTTTGTATTTATTACCCAGTGGAGTGAGTTTACTGAGCTAAATGAGTATGCATATTCAAATGGGTTAACAAAGAAATTGAGTCTTAATGCTTTACTAGATTAATAGGCCTTTAGAGTATAATTCAGGTAAAGCTTCAGTAGTTTAAGTATGTAGGGAAGCATAGCTTCTTGAGAGGATAAGTTTTGAAAAAAGCACTTATAACCGGTGTAACCGGCCAAGACGGCTCTTATTTAGCCGAATTTTTATTAGAAAAGGGATACGAAGTACACGGTATTAAGCGTCGTGCATCGTTGTTTAACACCGAACGTGTTGATCACATTTATGAAGATCCACATAACGAAAATCCAAAATTTCATCTGCATTATGGTGATTTAACGGATACGTCTAACCTAACCCGTATTCTTCAAGAAGTGCAGCCGGACGAAGTATACAACTTAGGTGCGCAGTCGCACGTTGCAGTATCCTTTGAAGCGCCTGAATACACCGCAGACGTGGACGCTATTGGTACCTTGCGTTTACTTGAAGCTATTCGCTTTTTAGGGCTAGAGAAGAAAACCCGTTTCTACCAGGCATCTACCTCTGAACTCTATGGTTTAGTGCAGGAAATCCCGCAGAAAGAAACCACGCCTTTCTATCCGCGTTCTCCTTATGCAGTTGCAAAGATGTACGCTTACTGGATCACGGTAAACTACCGGGAGTCATACGGTATGTATGCGTGTAACGGTATTCTGTTTAACCACGAGTCTCCGCGCCGCGGTGAAACCTTTGTAACGCGTAAAATCACTCGTGGTATTGCCAATATTGCACAAGGGTTAGAGTCTTGCTTGTACTTAGGCAATATGGATGCATTACGTGATTGGGGCCATGCCAAAGATTACGTGCGCATGCAATGGATGATGCTGCAACAGGATCACGCAGAAGACTTTGTTATCGCCACCGGTAAACAAATCTCTGTACGCGAGTTTGTTCGCATGAGCTGTAAAGAAGCTGGTATTACCGTTGAATTCAGTGGTGAAGGCGTTGATGAAATCGCTACGGTAACTGCGGTTGAAGGTGAAAATGCACCAGGCGTTAGCGTTGGCGACGTGATTGTTAAAGTTGATCCTCGCTATTTCCGCCCTGCTGAGGTAGAAACGCTACTTGGCGATCCGGCCAAAGCCAAAGAAAAACTAGGTTGGGTGCCTGAAATCACCGTTGAAGAAATGTGTGCCGAAATGGTGGAAGGCGATCTGCAAAAAGCCAAACAACACGCATTACTTAAAGAGCACGGTTATTCTGTAGCAGTAGCAAAAGAATAGTATGACTAATTGGGGAGCGATATGCTCCCCAATTAGTATGTAGAACACACCAGCTTGTTGTTTAGTCATCATAAAAAATAATTGATAATTTTCGGCAAATGTAAACTTCCCCCTAAGTCAACGAACTCGCAACAAAAATTAGCTGCCGCCTGAGTAATTTTGAGACTATGGCAAGCGCGAATTACAAAGACGTCGTTACCTAACCAGTTATAGCGAGAACTTACTTCACGTAAAAGAGAGCGAACTATGAAAAATTCAGCGGAAAGAGAATTAGGTAGTTTGGCTGCCGTCAGAGATGGCAGTGGTCCTGCTTCATGGGGAGAAGGAAGTTGGCATCAATCCGATGTGAAAAAGTATCCAACAACTAATGCAGAGTTTAACGAGCTTGAATCACTAATTAATCAATACTGTTTGGAAGGACATGCTCCTGCAGCGCCTTTGCTTAATAAATCCGGCAGTGTTATTGCTATAGGTTCTTGTTTTGCTGCTGAACTACGTCATTTTCTGAATGATGTTGGGCTGTCGTCTGATTCTTTTTGGATCCCTTCAGGGTTAAATAACACCTTCGCGTTGCTGGATTTTTTTAGTTGGGCTGTTACTGGCGAGCAAACCGGTAAGGGGTACGGTTACAGTAAAACCAGCAACGGAGACTTAGTTGATTGGCAACCGAGTTTCGAACAGCAACAATATAAAGATGCACTCGCGCACGCTAGCAGTTTTGTTTTTACACTTGGGCTAGCTGAAGTCTGGGAAGATAAAGAATCCGGAAAGGTCTTTTGGCGCGGAGTACCAGAGCAAATATTTAACGAAGGACGTCATCAATTTAGGTTGTCCAGTGTTCAAGAAAATACAGAGAATTTAGAGAATATAGTAGCGCTGATCCGCCAAATAAACCCAAATGCACCTATTGTATTTACTGTATCTCCGGTTCCTCTAAAAGCGACTTTTAGTAGTAAATCCTGTATTACTTCTGACTGCGTTTCTAAGTCTACATTACGTTTGGCAATTAACGATTACATGAGTAAAACTGATTGTTCATCAAATGTGTATTATTGGCCTTCGTTCGAAATTGTGAAGTGGGTGGGATGTCATTTACCATATCCAGTCTATGGAACGGATGACGGATGCGTGAGGCACGTATCAAGATTTCTCGTCACTCAGATATTAAAAGCATTTGTGAGTAGTTACTACGGAACGGAAACGGCAGAAAATGTATTTAAAGAATATTTATCAACGCTAGAAACCAGAGATGGTAACTTAGGTGAACCTCCTAAAATTTATTTAGGGCAAATTGTAAAAGCGTGAGCGTTTATTTTGTCACTCACTTTTGTAGAGATTGAGCGGTGATCCGTTTAATCTTAAAAATAGCTTAACGTTAAACTTGTTTACAACACTCAAAGGTTAATTAAAAACGATGAAAACCGTATTTGTAGCCGGTCACCGCGGCATGGTGGGCGCAGCCATTGTAAAAAACTTAGAACAGCGTGGTGGTGTATACATTATCACCCGTACCCGTAGCGAACTGGACTTAACCAGCCAGGCGGCGGTATCGCAGTTTTTTGCCGACAACAAGATAGACGAGGTATATCTGGCTGCTGCCAAGGTTGGCGGTATTCACGCCAACAACACTTATCCGGCTGAGTTCATTTACGAAAACCTGATGATTGAAGCCAACATTATCCATGCGGCCCATGCTAATGATGTACAAAAACTGTTGTTTTTAGGCTCCAGTTGTATTTACCCTAAAATGGCTGAGCAACCGATGACCGAAAAGGCACTGCTTACCGGTACCTTAGAAGAAACCAATGAGCCCTATGCCATTGCAAAAATTGCTGGTATCAAGCTGTGCGAAAGCTATAACCGCCAATATGGCCGGGACTATCGCTCCGTAATGCCCACTAATTTGTATGGCCCTAACGATAATTTCCACCCGGAAAATTCGCACGTTATTCCTGCACTGCTACGCCGTTTTCATGAAGCGGCACAACGAGGCGATGCAGAAGTGGTTGCCTGGGGCAGTGGTAAGCCCATGCGTGAATTCCTGCATGTGGATGATATGGCAGCCGCCAGCGTGCACGTTATGGAGCTGGATAAAGCGACTTACGAAGAAAACACCGAGCCTATGCTAAGTCATATTAATGTAGGAACAGGCGTAGACTGTACCATTAAAGAGCTGGTGGAGACCGTTGCCAAAGTGACCGGTTTTACCGGCGACATTGTATGGGATACCAGCAAGCCCGATGGCACTCCGCGTAAACTGATGGACGTATCGCGCCTGCATGCGTTAGGGTGGCAACATACTTATAACCTGGAAGATGGCCTGAAGCATGCCTTTGAGTGGTTTTTGG
>CEWJ01024829.1_pt1 | contig 18900 bp, 16 predicted proteins | sample 350291 | NCBI WGS metagenome assembly CEWJ01 (sample SAMEA2622923, study PRJEB7988) | marine metagenome | isolation source: saline water (ENVO:00002010), including | reverse complement strand
AATAATGAGGGATTTTTAAGTTTTGGAAGATTATTGTTTTGAACAAAATCAATAAAGTTTTTATCAATGATTTCTGCTCTATCAAACATAAAAAATATACTATTTATTTAAAATAAGCAATCAACCTAAATCTTTACTGCTTCAGGCTCTCTATTTTTAATTTAAACTCTCGCAATTCTCGAACATTATTGACTTCAATTTCACCAGAAGACCACTTTAAGTTGAAATCTTCAATGCTATCAGTGCCACCCTGTTTATTGTATAATGGAAATAGATCTTTGTCTTCTCTAGGCTTATTTGCATGAAGCGATGCTGTAAGCTGATAAGATATATCTTCTTGTATGTCATTTAAAACTCTGTCAGGCAATTTTCGTTCAAGAATGGATTGTTCTATTTTTGAAAACCTCATGCCATTAACAACATAGTCTTGGTAAGCCTCCCAAGCAAAAGGAGCAACTTGTTTAACATAAGTAGCCATGGCATCTGAAAAAACACGAATTTCGTACTGGGCATGACCATCTGACCTTAATCCAATGAAGTGAAGCAAGTTGTGCAAATCGTTTTTCCAGTACCATTCAGTGTAAAGATTCACAGGCAATATTGCTCTTGCAAGCTCTCGAGCAACACCTGCCTCATTTAATTCGCAGTAAATCTCAAAACTTCTATCGGAAATCTCCTTGAAATAAGCCTGCACTTTCTTTTTTAAATCTTCACCTACTTCACCCATTCTTCCCTGCTTATTTAGAGCGCTTTGAAATTCAATATGATCTGGATCTGGGAAATAAAACTCATCACGAGCTTCGGAATATCGAAGAGAGTACTCATTAATATTTGCCGTGCGATGTCTTACCCATTGCCTCGCAACAAATATCGGCATTTTGCAATGAAACTTAAACTCCACCATTTCAAATGGAGTTGTATGCCTATGGCGCATCAAATATCTAATTAATCCTCGGTCTTGTGATACCTTACTAGTTCCTTTTCCATAGCTAACACGAGCAGATTGAACTATCGCATCATCACCGCCCATAGAATCAACCAATCTTACAAAACCTTTATCCAGGCATTTTATAGCATCTTTAGGTAAATCAGTCATAAATATTCTCAATTATTTGATTAATAAACGTATAAAGATTATCATAATTATAATCTCAAAACAAATGGATTAGGTATTTATTATTGGCAATATTGAGTCCACATGATCTTTTGCTCCAGAAATCAGCCCTGGCTCGATAAGAGTTATCTCTTGGTTATATTTTATAGAATTTCCATGAAGATCCTTAAGCACTCCACCGGATTCATTAATGATACAATGCCCAGCGCATATGTCCCATTCATTCTTTGGGCATAATGTTATAAACATATCAGCCTTGCCTGCTCCAACCAATGCCAATTTATATGCTACAGATCCAATTGGTTTCAATTCTTTAAAATTTTTAGCGTAACCCTTCCATAAACCTTTTTTGACTTCTGATCTACTAACCAAAACAATCAATTCTGATTTAGATTGTAAACATTTTGCTGATCGTTGATTGTAAAATGTCCCCATGTTTTTACAGCTGCTAAACATTTCTTTTGTGGCAGGATTATAAATGACTCCAATAATTGGATCACCTTTACAAACAAGAGCTATACTGATAGTGAACTGTGATACTCCTTCTATAAACTCTTTAGTGCCATCTATTGGATCTACAACCCACACATAGTCCTTTTTAAGTCTTTCTTTAGAATCAACAGTCTCTTCAGAAAGCCATCCATAGGTTGAACCATCTTCAAATAAAATATCCTTTATGACCTGATTGGCTTTATGATCTGCGGTCGTTACAGGATTATTGTAACTTTTATCTTTAATGTCATAGAGCGACGTTTTGAAATATCTCATAGCTACACTCCCCGCTTCACGAGCTGCTTTTTGAGCGAGCTTTAAGTTTTTTTCAAGCACAACAACTAAGACTCTCTAATAAAGAAGTAGCGTGACTGTGGATGGGCAAAATACCATCCGCATATTGATGCAGCTGGACTCATAGCTCTGGTTTCCGTTAGGGTTATACCGGTATTTTGCTCAACATTAAGAATTTTCCAAATTGCGTCCTTTTCTTTATGGCTTGGGCACGATGGGTATCCAGGTGCAGGGCGAATTCCTTTGAATTTTTCTTTAATTAGATCTTCCTTTTCCATTGTTTCATCTTCTGCATAACCCCAAAACTCAGTTCTTACTCTTTCATGCATTCGTTCTGCAAAAGCCTCAACCAGCCTATCAGCAATTACCTTTGCCATTATAACGCTATAATCATCATTCTGTTTTTCAAATTCATCGACAAGGTTCTTTAAACCATGACCTGTGGTTAATGCGAATAAACCTATGTAATCATTTTTTGATGCTACAAAATCTGCTAATGAAAAGTTAGGCTTATTTTTGCCTTTATCAACTAATTGACGAGGGAAGTTAAATTTCGTTTTCTGAGTAAATACCGATTCGTTTTTAGCATATGCATCATAGATCCCAATTACAGCTTTTGGTTTTAAAATATTTTCATTAATGATTCGGTTAAGAATACTCTTTCCGTCTAAAAAAATCTTATTTGCTTCCACGCCATATTTTTCATGATTCAATATAGAAGGGTACTTACCTCTGAGCTCCCATGCGTGAAAGAAAGGCGACCAGTCTATGTAATTAGAGAGCTCCTCAACAGAATAATTTTCAAACACTTGAGTGCCTACAGATTTTGGTTTCACAACAGGGTATTTTACCCAATCAGTTAAAAATTTTCTTTCTCTCGCTTCATCTATTGAAAGATTTTTAAAATTTTTGCTCTTAACATTATTTCTGATTTGTTCAAATTCTTCTTTCACGGATTTTTCAAGAGCAGTCTTTTCATCTTTATTAAATAGTTTACTCACAACACCTACTGATCGAGATGCGTCATTGATGTGAATTGTGGGGCCTGAATAATTTTCTTCAATCTTTATTGCGGTGTGTTTTTTGCTGGTTGTAGCGCCTCCTATAAGTAAAGGAATGTCGAAATTCATTCGCTCCATCTCTTTAGCTACATGAACCATTTCATCAAGACTAGGAGTGATCAAACCAGAAAGACCAATCATATCAGCACCCTTATTTTTAGCTTCTGATAGAATCTTATCGGAAGGAACCATTACTCCTAAATCGATTATATCATATCCATTACAACCGAGTACTACTCCAACGATATTTTTACCAATATCATGTACATCCCCTTTAACTGTAGCAAGAAGAATCTTTCCATTAGAAACGTTTTCGAGGCCCATCTCTTTCTTTTCTTCATCAATAAAAGGGATCAGATAAGCTACTGCTTTTTTCATAACTCTCGCAGATTTCACTACTTGAGGTAAGAACATTTTACCGGAACCAAAAAGATCTCCAACAATATTCATTCCATCCATTAGCGGCCCTTCTATTATATTTATTGGTCGATCGTATTTATTTCGTGCTTCTTCTACATCTTCTTCAATAAAATCAGTAACACCTTCTTTAAGAGAATGACTGAGCCTTTCTTCAACGCTTAGCTTCCTCCATTTCAAATCAACAACTTTATCTTTCTTTTTACCTTTATGCATCTGAGCAATGTCGATTAGTCGTTCAGTTGAGTCAGATTTTCTATCAAAAATTACATCCTCAATGCATTCTTTGAGAATGGGGTCAATGTCATCATAGAGTGTCAATTGACCTGCATTCACTATGCCCATATCCATGCCGGACTTTACGGCGTGAAATAAAAAAGCAGAGTGCATAGCCTCTCGCAAAATATCATTCCCTCTAAAAGAAAATGATAAATTTGAAACACCACCACTAATATGTACTTTTGGAAAACGGTTTTTAAGCTCCTTTAATGCTTCTATATATGATTTAGCATATGAATTATGCTCCTCAATACCAGTCGCTACTGCAAAAATATTGGGATCGAATATGATATCTTCAGGAGGAAAATTAATTTTTTTAACAAGGAGTTCATATGCCCTTGAACAAATTTCTACTTTTCGTTCATATGAATCCGCCTGTCCCTCTTCGTCAAAAGCCATGATTACAGTTGCAGCACCATAATTTTTAATTTTTTGGGCTTGCTCTAAAAATACCTCTTCTCCCTCTTTAAGAGATATAGAATTAACAATTCCTTTGCCTTGGACATTCTTTAGACCAGTCTCAATCACAGACCATTTTGACGAATCTATCATTATAGGTACTTTTGAAATATCTGGCTCAGATGCAACTAACCTTAAAAACTTCTCCATAGCATTTTCAGAATCCAATAAACCCTCATCCATATTGACGTCAATAATCTGGGCTCCATTTTGTATTTGCTGTCTTGCTACCGATAAAGCCGATTCAAAGTCGCCTTCTTTTATTAATCTTTTGAATTTTGCGGAACCAGTCACATTCGTTCGTTCACCTACATTTATGAAGTTACTCTCCGGTCGAATAATAAATGACTCTAATCCGCTCAGACGCGTGTATTCATGAACCGAGGGTATTTCTCTAGGTTTTTTATTTTTCATAGATTTAGAAATAGCCTCAATATGCTTGGGTGTTGTCCCACAGCACCCTCCAACCATATTAACTAGTCCATCGTTTGCGAATTCTTTGATTATTTCTGACATATCACTTGGCGATTGATCATATTCACCAAGTTCGTTAGGAAGACCTGCATTTGGATACACAAATACGTAAGTATCGGCAATATCTGAAAGTTCATTCAACCAGGGTCGTATTTGATCAGCTCCGAGTGCACAATTAAGACCAACTCCTAAGGGATTGACATGTCTAATTGAATTCCAAAAAGCTTCGACTGTTTGACCCGACAAAGTTCTTCCGCTAGCATCAGTGATAGTTCCTGAAATGAATATTGGAATATCAAGATTTCTGCTAATTTTTAAATCATTAACGGCATAAAGAGCGGCTTTACAATTCAATGTATCAAAAACTGTTTCCACCAAAAAAAGGTCGATCCCTCCATCTATTAATCCTTCTGCTTGCTCAGTGTAAACCGCTACCAACTCGTCAAAATCAGTATTTCGATATGACGGATCATTAACATCTGGACTCATAGAGGCTGTTCTGCTTGTTGGTCCTATTGCGCCAGCTACAAATTTAGGTTTATCTTTATATAATTTGGCAACTTTTGATGCAATTTTTGCAGCTTCAAAATTAATATTATAAACCTCGCTTTCCATATCATAATCAGATTGCGATATGGCATTAGCGCTAAACGTGTTAGTTTCAATAATATCGGCCCCCGCATCCAGGTATGCTTTGTGAATTTTTGAAACTATATCTGGTTGGGTTAATACCAGAATGTCGTTGTTTCCCTTTAAATCAGTTTTATGATCGGAAAACCTATCTCCTCGGAAATCTTCCTCATCTAATTTAAAAGACTGAACCATAGTGCCCATTGCACCATCAATGGTTAAAATTCTATTTTTCAGTAGTTCATTAATCATAAAAAAAGCCCTTTTTGCTAAATAAAGGGCTTATATCCTTTTTAGCAAATATTTTATGTCGAAGCAATATGGCTCAAAATTCGACATTTGAATTTAAGTTGATTTAAACCACCAATCAAACACTTAGAACTAAATCTAATATCTTGGCTTACGGTATAATATTATCTAAATTATAATAACGGATTGTAATTGAAACAGTAGGTGAAACTAAAAGTTTTTTTGTCTTTTTATAGACACAGTTAATATAATATTTAAAATTTCATTCTTGAATATTAAATTTAATATTCAAGATTTTACCCTGGCTGAAGGGCCAATCTCACCTCAAAAATCATCCTACAATCCATGCTAACTATAACTCACTATTAGTACTACTAATAGCTAAAGGAGTCAAAATGGAAAAAGAGATTTTTATCAATGAAAGCATGGGTGAATCTCGTATTGCAATCATTGAAGATGGAACGCTTGTAGAAGTGTATGTCGAAAAACAAGACCAACAACGAATGGTTGGAAATATTTATAAAGGAAAGGTTGAAAATGTTCTTCCCGGTATGCAAGCCGCATTTGTCGATATCGGATACGACATAAATGCTTTTTTACCGTTCTCAGAGATTGAAAACCCCGCATACTTAATGGACTCTGACGATACTGATGATGACACATCTAAAAGAAAGTCCAGAAAAAGATCCAGTAGAAAATCCAGCGATAACGTAAATGTAGATTTAAAAACTGGACAAAATATTTTTGTCCAGGTTATTAAAGAAGCGTTTGCTGGAAAAGGTCCTCGTGTTACTACTGAAGTAGCCATCCCTGGAAGGCTTTTGGTTTTAGTACCAAATGCAAAATACATTGGCATATCTAAGAAAATATGGGACAAGTATGAAAGGCGAAGACTGAAAAAGCTTGTTTCATCTTTAAAAGACAAAGAAGCAGGAATCATTGTTAGGACTGTTGCTGAAGGGAAAAGTGAAGAGTTAATTAAAAATGATTTGCAAAATCTTGAAAAAAACTGGCAAAATTTGCTCAAAACAAGCGATCAAAAGAAAGATGTTGCGCTTGTTTATGAAGACCTTGAAACAGCATCCAGCGTAATAAGAGACTTGTTTACACCGGATATATCTAAAATAACCATTGATTCAAAAAAGCTTTTTAAAAAAATAAGCAATTACTTAGATGACGTTTCCCCAAACATGGCTAGCAGGCTCGAACACTACAAATCAAAGAAGCCATTATTTGAAGATAAAGGAATTGAAAATGAAATAGACAAACTTCTTCGTCCAAAAGTTTGGTTAAAAAGCGGTGCATATTTAATTATTGAAAAAACAGAAGCTATGGTTGTAGTTGATGTAAACAGTGGACGATTTGTTGGAAAGAAGAACCACGAGGAGAACTCATTAAAAATTAATTTAGAAGCATGCAAAGAAGTTGCCAGACAGCTCCGTTTAAGAGATTTATCTGGACTAGTAGTTATTGATTTTATAGATATGAAGAATGAATCTAACAGAAAAAAGATATACTATGAGCTACGCAAAGAATTAAAAAAGGATCGTGCTAAAGTAGCCGTTTCTCCAATTTCAGATTTTGGTCTCTTGGAAATGACCCGACAAAGAATTCGACTAAGCTTGTTAGATTCTATGAGCGATGAATGCCCTACATGCAAGGGTGCTGGAAGAATTATGTCTAGAGAAACACTAATTACGCGAATTGATCATTGGCTCAGAAGGTATAAATCAAAAAATAGAAAATTAAAGTTAAAACTAGAACTTCATCCTGAAATCGCTGACTTTATGAAAAATAATAAAAAAGCATTAAGAGGATTAATGTGGCAGAACTTTACATATATTACTGTTGAAGGTAACCCTAAGGTAAATCGTGACGAGTTTAAATTTTTAGATTCAAAAAACAATGAAAAAGTCATTGAACACGTAAGCATTGAACAAAAATGAAAAATTGCTTAGATTCATCGGCTTTTTTGGAGAAATAATGTTTGCAATATTAAATATAGCAGGAAAACAATTTAGAGTGGAAGAGGGCGACGAACTTAAGGTCCCCTTACTAACTTCACCAGAGGGTGAGACCCTTAAATTTGATCAAGTTTTACTTACCAACGACGGTAAAAAAGTTGCAATGGGAACCCCCACTATAGCTGGTGCTTCCGTTTCTGCAACAATAATTAATCATGGTAGAGACAAGAAAATAAGGATTTTTAAGAAGAAAAGAAGAAAAGGCTACCGCAGAAATAATGGGCACCGCCAAAGCTTTTCTTTGATAAAGATTGGTGCCATCACTTCAGGAAAAGTAAAGTCTACTGAAAAGCCAGTAGATGAAAAAGTTAGTAAAGAGGAGGGTTAATCTTATGGCTCATAAAAAAGGAATGGGTAGTTCTAAAAACGGTAGAGACTCAAATGCTAAGCGCTTAGGAGTAAAAGTATCTGATGGACAAAGTATTTTAGCAGGAGGAATCATTCTTAAACAAAGAGGGACTAAAGTTCATCCGGGCGTAAATGTTAAGAGAGCTAACGATGACACGCTTTTTGCCACAAGCAATGGTATTGTAAAATTTGAAAGAAAAGGCAAAGATAGAAAAAAAGTTAGTGTCCTCGAAAATTAGTAGACTCCCAAAAATATTTTTATAACCCCAATAATTATCGTATTTATTGGGGTTTTTTATTTTTAAATAATAAATCTATATTAATTTCGTAATAGCAATACAAAGGATAAACAATGTCACGTGCAAAAATTTCATTAATCGGTGGTGGTCAAATTGGAGGAAACCTAGCCTTACTTGCAGCGCAAAAGGAATTGGGAGATGTTAAGATATTCGATATTCCTAATGTTGAAGGAATGGTTAAAGGTAAGGCTTTAGATCTTATGCAACTACGACCCCATGATGGATTCGATACTGAGATAATAGGAACATCAAACTGGGAAGACCTGAGAGATACGGATGTCTTTATAGTTACTGCAGGAATTCCAAGAAAACCCGGCATGAACAGAGAAGATCTACTTGATATAAATCTTGGAATAATGAAAGATGTTGCCTCAAATATTAAAGATGTTGCACCAAATTCATTCGTGATAATTGTTTCTAATCCGCTGGATGCAATGGTTTATGCTTTTTACAAAGCGTCTGGTTTTAATAAAAATATGGTCGTTGGAATGGCTGGCGCTTTAGATAGCGCAAGATTTAGAACTTTTATCGCTATGGAAGTAGGCTGCTCCGTACAAGATGTTACTTGTATGGTTCTTGGAGGTCACGGTGATACCATGGTCCCTATAACTAGACTCGGTACTGTTGGAGGTGTTCCAATAGAATCTTTAGTATCTGCAAAGAAACTCGAAGAGATAGTGAACAGAACAAGGTTTGCTGGTGGTGAGATTGTAAAGCTTTTTGGAAATGGATCTGCTTTTTATGCGCCCGCTCAATCTGCTATTGAAATGGCTGAATCATTTTTGAGAGACAAGAAAAGAGTAATACCATGCGCATCTCTTTGTGAGGGTGAATTTGGCATCGATGGATATTTCATTGGGGTTCCAACTCTGATTGGAAAACGTGGAGTTGAAAAAATTCTAGAGTTTGATTTAAACGATAGTGAAAAATCTGCCCTAAACAATACCCTAGATGCAGTTAAAAAAACCGTAGAGGAAACTAAGCTTTAATTATTTTTTCTAAATAAGGTAGATTGCATTATCTACTATCTTTAATTCAAAGCTCTTTACTTTTATATTTTTATTATCAACGGAGCATCTTTTGTTAACATCAAATTCCCATAAATGATACTTGCACTGAATTGTCTTTTCAGATATGTAACCATCTGATAATGATGCTCCTCTGTGAGGACATCTATTATCCCAGGCATGAACTTTGTCATTAATTCTAAAGAGCGCGATAGGGGTTTCATCCAAAAAAATCAATTTGCTTCCCATATTCGGAATTTCATCGAAGTTTGCAATTTTTTTCATTATTTCATTGATACAATTTCATTAACTAATTTTTCAATACCTTCAGCTACTTCAGAAATAGATTTTGCGTCCATATATGCTGGTGTTGAAACAATTTTATTTTTTACATCAATAACCACTTCTCTTGTTGAGCAATTTTGATGTTGACTCCCCATCGTTTCGATATCTTTTGATGTAGTTGCATCACTCCCAACTGTCAGATTTGCCGACAAATTTTGTTCAAATAAAATTTTAGACATCATTGCTGGAGCAATACAAATTGCACCAATAGGTTTTTTTGAAATTAACATTTCAACGACTAATCTATATACATCAGGATTTATTGAACATTCAGATCCTGACATAGCATAATCAGATAAATTTTTAGCTACGCCTAAACCACCAGGAATAATTAATGCATCTAGATCTTCACCGCGAATTTCTGCCAAGTCTTTTATATTGCCTCTAGCTATTCGCGCTGATTCAACCAATACATTTCTGAATTCATCCATTTCTTGTCCAGTGTAATGATTCATAACATGCATTTGATCAATATTGGGCGCCATAAATACTATTTCGACTCGTGTCTTTTCTAAAAATAGTGCGGTTAAGACTGATTCATGAATCTCTGAACCATCTTGAACCCCGCTACCAGACAGTAAAACACCTACTTTCATTAAAAACTCCTTTTTCTAATAATTTTTTTTAATATTTCTTTTTAATCCAGAATGTTTTGCTCTTTTGACTGGAGAGTTTTTAAATATTTTTCTGAACTGCTCTTCATTTAACTGATCCCAATCACGATCGGAATTCTTTACTATTTCATTCCTTGGAAAAAATGATTTTTCTTTAGTTATTTTACCAAACTTTTTGTTCCAAGGACAAACCTCTTGGCAAATATCACATCCATATATCCAGCTATCTAAATTAATCGAATTTTTGTCAAAGTCACCTCTATGTTCAATTGTTTGATACGAAATACATTTATTAGAGTCTATTTGATACTCTGATAATGCTCCTGGAGGACATTCATCGATACAGGCCGTACAAGTTCCACAAAGATCATCCATGAAAGGCTTGTCATAGCTCAATGGGATATTTAATATTATTTCTCCTAGAAATAGCCAACTTCCAAAATCACGTGATATTAAATTGGTATGTTTTCCTTGCCAGCCCAGCCCAGCCTTCTGGGCCCAAACTTTTTCCATGACTGGAGATGTATCAACGCAAACTATCCCTTCTATTTCAGAGGATGCACTCTTTATCCATTCCAATAAAATTTTAAGCCTTGTTTTTAGTACGTCATGGTAGTCATCTCCCCAAGCATAGTTACTAAACTTGAAATTTGAGTTCAAGTCACTCTGAGCATACCCTGTGTAATAGTTCATACCTACGGATATTAGTGATACTGCTTTTGGAAAATATTTAAAAATATCACCGCGCTCATTTTTTCTTTTTTCGACCCAATCCATAGATGCATGCTTACCATTTAAAATCCATGTTTCAAGTTTCTCTTTTGCATTTTTAATGGGTCCAACTTCCGCTATGCCAATTTTATCAAAACCAATCTCATTTGCTTTTATTTTTATCTCGTGCGTGAAATCATTCATTTTGTATTACCAATTAATTGATGATACCACATAATCCCTATAATAGTTTTCACATCCATTATTTCTCCAGAAAAGACCATTCGAAAAGCTTCTTCAATTTTCATTGGTACTAATTCTAAAAACTCATCAGAGTCTAATTTCACTTTAGTTTTGACTAAATCCTCACCAAGAAACATCCACATTGATTCATTTGAAAAACCTACTGCTGGATAAATCTTTGTTAATAGAGTCAACTTATTAGCTCTATAGCCAATTTCCTCAGAAAGTTCTCTTTTTGCGCAATCTAAAGGATCCTCCATCATGTCAATTTTACCAGCTGGAATCTCTATGAATTCTTTTTTTGCAGCATATCTATACTGTCTAACAAAGCAAATATCGCCATTTGACATTATGGGAATCACGCATGCAGCACCAGGGTGATCGACCCATTCACGGCTACTTGTTTTACCGTTTGGAAGTTTTACTCTATCCAAAAATAATTGGATTAATTTTCCATTAAATATTTTCTTTGAAGATATTTTTTTTTCTTCGAGATATGACATGGATTCATTCTTTTATATTTTGTATATATTTTTCTGCTTCAATGATTTGATCCCAACTTTCGACTCTATTTTCCCCACTTGGTGTTGATTTTATTATATTTTTTAAAAGATCGAGCGCTTCTTTTGTTTTATTATTTTTATAAAGAGCTTTAGCGTAATTAAATTTTTGAGGTAAAGTATATTTCCCTGTTATGGAAGCGGATTTTAATAATTTTTCGGCTTTATCTTTATCTGGCCAAGAAAGAAAAAAAGGTACATAGGGTGCTCTTAAATGCACTACACCTAACATGAAATATCCACCTCCATCATTGTACTTGTTATCTAACTTTATGATTTTCTCTGAATGCACTTTCATTGTGTCTGCAAAACCAGATCTAGCAGCTGCAATCACTCCATATTCTTCAGCCCAACTTCCTAAATTAACTAAATACCAGTATCTTATACCTGGACTTTCGGGGTTGTCAATTATAAATTTTTCTCCTAAACTTACAGCATCATTAAAAATTTTCTTTTTCTCATCATTATCATCTAGCGCATATTTCCCGTAGTAGTAATAGCTTTTAAGGATACCAATGGAGGCTTCGATTGAGTTCTCATTTTCAATTGCTGCTAAATAAAATTTAATAGCGGATTTAATTTGTGACCCATCTGCTTTATTTTTTGTACTACCTAAAGCCCTTGATGCATAAGCTGAGTTTGCTTTTTCTAAATTAGATTGAGAAAAAAGTTGACTAATTAAGAATAAAAGAGGGAAAAAGATGTGCTTCATTAAAAGTATTCAATATAAGTAATCTTTAATTCACGGTTAAAATAATCAACTTTATCTTCATCGAATAATAAATTATTGAAATCAAGCTCAATGTGAAGTCTCTCAACGAATGTCCATCGTATAGCAGCATTCAAGTATCCCCCTTTATTTATAGCAATATTTTGAGCTGTCATATCATTTTCATTAAGGGCTGCATTGTACTCCATTAATAGCGAAAATTCAGGATTAAATTCAATGTCCATTCCAAAAAAATAGTTTACATCTTCATCGCCATCATTTATTTCAACAAAATTATAGTTAGTTCCAAAATGCAAACCCAAATTACCAAGGGGTGTTACCCAATTCTTACTGCTTGCAGCATACAGACCCATTGCTTTTATATCATACCTCATTAATGAGTCTTGTGAATTGAATTTTCCTTGTCCTTGGGTATTTACCCCAATTGATATTCCAGGGATTGACTCTGTTTCATCTATAAGTAAATACTTGATGTTAGCTTCTGGCTTGGGATGCATTACAAGGCTATCATCCCCAATTAAATTTGCTGATCCGTAGGAAAGTCCAAGCTGGAACCTATCAGTTAAGCCAACACTTATTAAACTAGTCAAACCTCCTTCTTTTTGAACATGCATTTGTAATGCATAACTACCTCTTTGAAGCGTTGCGGCAGATGGAACAGAAATCAAGTTGGTTGGTGGAGGATAGGATTGCGCATTTAATTGCAAAATGAAAATAAGTATGAGCGTGAATTGGTTTAGTTTATTTAGAATCATATGAGTGGTTTAATTTACTCTTTACAATCCACTGAAAGCAACCTTAGGGGTAAATTTGCTCTCCATATCTTGAAACTACAGTTTTAACGCGGCTTTTTGGCATAGTCAACTGAGCATCATCCCCAGCGATGCGAAATAAAATTTGGTTTTGACGAAACTGAACATTTTCAATCATTAAACTGTCACCGTTTGATAAGAGCATCAAGTCGTGATCCGTTTTAGGGATAAAAACATCAAAGGGAATCCTTAAGTTTTTATTTTTAATATCCTCGAGCAAAATCGATATCTCATCAAGATTGTTTCCTAATCTAGGTGGAGGTGTTCTATAAAGCGACTCAGCTGGAGGCTGAGACAACACTACGTAACTTATCTGTTCGGAATTTTGATTAAATTCTCGAATCTCTTTTTTACCAGTTAATATATCTATTGAGTAAGAAAATTTTCGTACAGTTTTATTTTCAAGCAAGTCTTTCCATACCTCTCCTATCATAAAACCAAGATGATCATATATAAAATCAATTTGTCCATAGCTAACTCCTTGAACAGTTTTAAATACTATAGAGTCAAAACGACTTGAAGAATTTAGTACAAACATTGTCTGCTGATTTTGAAAGTAATCACGATTATTCCTAGGAAGCACTTTTCTAAATTCTACAGACCATGGCTCATTTTCACTAAAGTATTTAACACTATCAATTTGCTGATCTGCGTTAGCATAGTACCTGCGAATCAATTTCCGGTTACTATCATGCTCTAAAATTTCCCGCTTAACAACTTCGCCATCAGTATCTACCCATTCTTTAATTAGTGGAATTTTATTTGAATCATAAAACACTTGCAAGTATGAACGATTGAATCTTGCAGTTGCTAATAATCTCATATCGGAAATGAAATCTTTATCATTTTTGTAAAAACGCATAAAGCTAATTTCTAATTGAGCATGTAAAGAATAGATGGAAAAAAGAAGTAATAAAATAATTCTACATACCATGATAAAGCTCCATTTCATTTAGATAGGATTTTGACCATTCATGAAAATCTCCAGATTTTATCTTCTCTTTAGCAGTAAGTATTAGATTGTTATAATAGTATAAATTGTGAATAGTTGCTAGTCGTAATCCAAGAACTTCTCCAATATTAAATAAGTGTCTTAAATACGCTTTTGAAAAATTTTTGCAAGTATGACAACTACAATTTTTGTCTATCTTATCAAAAGACTTTTTGTATTCTCCGTTGCTTATATTTACGATACCTTCGCTTGTAAAAAGTTGTCCATTTCTTGCATTTCTGGTTGGTAACACACAATCAAACATATCAACACCTAAATGTATTGCTTTTATTAGATCGGTCGGTCGGCCTACCCCCATTAGATATCTCGGTTGATCAATTGGAAGAGAATCATCAAGGAACTCAATAACATCAAACATTGCTGACTTGTCTTCGCCAACTGCAAGCCCTCCAATAGCCATACCACACTCTGCTAGGGGCAAAAGCTGTTCAGTGCTCTTCTTTCTGAGATCAGTATGAATGCCTCCCTGAACAATTGGAAACAACGTTTGCTTCCATTCATACAGTGGCTTGCTATTCTCAACATGAACACGGCATTTTTTCATCCAATCATATGTCCTATTGACTGCACTAGAAACCACCGATTTATCTACGTTTGCTGGGGGGCAATCATCAAAAGCCATAATTATATCTGTCCCAAGAGAGCGTTGAATATCCATGGACAGCTCCGGTGAAAAAAAATGCGTACTACCATCAAGATGAGATTGAAATGTGACCCCATCCTCTGAAATTTTATTTAATTTTGCGAGGGAAAAAACTTGAAAACCACCACTGTCAGTGAGGATGCTACTATCCCAATTCATAAATTTATGGAGGCCACCGCCAGCATTAATAATTTCATGCCCCGGTCTAATGTAGAGGTGATATGTATTTGACAAAATAATCCCTATATCCTGATCTTGAAGATATTGTGGGTCAATTGTTTTAACTACTGCAGAAGTACCAATTGGCATAAATACTGGTGTTGTAAAGGTGCTATGGTCTGTAGATATTTCTCCAAACCTCGCTGAGCTATTTAAATCGTTTGCTAAAACAGAAAACTTCATTTAAAAATAATACCGAACGCTTCCACGACATGAGATATTGGATGCAGTTTTACTTTTAAGTGCTTCTTTTTCAATCTATTTATACTAGTTTTAGGGGCAACAACATCAGTAAACCCTAAAGCTAAAGATTCGCTTATCCTTTCCTCTAATCGAGTAACTGACCTTATTTCGCCCCCTAGACCAACCTCACCAATCATTACAAAAGAACCCTTTATCAACTGATCTTTTTCGCTTGACGCAAGAGCGGTAATAACAGATAAATCTGCTGCAGGATCATTTATTTTTAATCCACCTACCAGGTTTACAAAAACATCTTTCATGCCCATTTTATAGCCCATCCTCTTTTCTAGAACAGCAAGAAGCATGGAAAGTCTTTTGAAATCAAATCCATTTACATTTCGTTGTGGCGCATTAAAGTTTGCATTCGAAACTAAACACTGAATCTCTACTAGGATTGGCCTTGTTCCTTCAAGAGATGGAAAAATCGTTGACCCTGTAATATCATTTCTTCTCTCAGCTAAAAATAGTTCAGATGGATTTGAAACCTCTTCCAAGCCAAGAGTTGACATTTGAAATATTCCAACTTCATTTGTTGTTCCAAAACGATTCTTCACTGATCTTAAAATACGATGATCATTTCGCTCATCACCCTCAAGATACAAAACTGTATCCACCATATGTTCTAACATCTTAGGTCCAGCAATTACACCCTCTTTAGTAACGTGCCCGATAACTAAGATTGCAATTTTTTCGTCTTTTGCCAGCTGAAGTAATTTTTGACCGCATTCTCTAATTTGAGAGACTGAACCTGGCAGTGAGTCTAAATTTTCACTGAAAATCGTCTGAATAGAATCAATAATTAACAGCTCTGGCTTGAGAAGAGATACTTGATTTAATATTTCATCGATTCTATTTTCTGAGGAAAGGTGAATGTTGTTTGAAAGAACATTTAATCTTTTAGCTCGCAACGCAATTTGTTCTTCACTTTCTTCAGCTGATGCGTACAATACGTTTTGCGTAAATGCTGATAAAGTTTGTAAAGCTAAGGTTGATTTTCCAATGCCTGGACTTCCTCCTAGTAAGATCATTGAACCGCTTAAAAGACCACCACCTAGAACTCTGTCAACCTCATTAATACCAATCGATATTCTTTTAACCTCGTCTTTATGCAATATATCCTCGAGTGAATGGGTGTCTTTTTTTTCTCCACTTTGTTTAGAGGTTCTAGAAGCTGAAACTTTATACTCACTAAGGGTTCCCCATTCATTGCAAGAGGGACACTGTCCATTCCATTTTGGGAAGTCTTGTCCACACGAAGAACAAAGGTAAACAGTCTTAGATTTATTTTTAGCCAAAATTATATTTGATAATTATTTTATTCACAAAGAAAGTAATGTGAACAAAATCAAAAAAACTACCAATCTAATCCTAAGGAGAGATACCATTGTGGCTTAGAAAGACCTTTGCCGGTCCAATCATATGCTGCTTCAATTCTCCAAGGAAGGAAAATTGGCAACTTAATTCCATATCCAACTGTTCGAACCCATGGTGAAAAATCATTTGAAAGATTATTACCATATTTAGTTTGCAATAGTGCGGTATCAGTAAATTCTTTGGAATCATCCCATGCTGCTCCCACATCCATAAAAATGTGCCCAAATATATTTCCTAAAGTAATAGGGAAAGGAAATCCAATTTGTAAATATTGAATTAAAGGAAATCTAAACTCAAGATTAGCTAGTAAAACGTTTTTTCCAACCCGCTCTGAAAAGCGAGCTCCTCTCAACGGGTAAGCGAATTCTGAGAAATAGATATCTTGCAATAGCGATTCATTTTGACTATCCAAAATGACATTTCTCCAGCGCCATTCTTGTGTCAATCCATCATCTACACCATCGGTAGTTCCAGTACCCCAAAGCCAATTTTGCATGCCCCCTAAAAAATACTTTTGGGGATTTTTTCCAGTACTATTACCAAAAAATAATCTCCCAGCAAACGAATAACTTCTGTTAAGCATTAAGTATTTTCGTAAATCTATTTTTAGCTTTTGAAACGAAATACCTTTTTTACCCATCGCAGGGCTTAACTCCAATGTGGTGTTCTGTCTAAATCCATCAATAGGACCAAGAAACCCAAAAACTGTATTATCGAAAATATAACTCATAGTAGGATTTAATGCTACAAAACCATCACTGCTTACAACTGTATTACTTGTCTCGTAAGGATCTACTGCGAAAAGCTTATAATCAAGATTATGAGTTATAACCCCAAAATCTACTCTATTAAATTTGTTCAAGGGTCTAGATGCTACAGCAGAAATACCGTAATGTCTCATCCGAGCAGTCAGGTCAACAGGATAGCCATACTGGTTATAATATCCTCCCGTTAAAAAGAAATCAGCTTGATGAAATAATGTAAAATAATAATCAGTTCTATTTTTCAAATAGGCATAATTGAGATAATAATCACTATTTGAAAGCGATATTTGAGATTCTAAGGCTAGAGATATTTGGTGGTCTCCCATCAAATCACTAAAATAAAATATTAATAATCCTTGATGACCAAATACATTATTATAACCGTATTGGCCCTGTGCAATATCTAAACTGAACTGAGTTTTATAAGATTGAGGGATATAGCTGCCAGAGTCATCTTTGAGAGGAGTGTCTCTATTTGTACTCTGCTTTTCAATTTGGAGATTTTGATTATTATAGCTTTCATATTCCATGGCAAATATATGCCGAGAATAATCTGATTGATTTGAGTCGCTTCCGCGCCATTTATCTTTTCTTAAATCAAGAAGCTCTTCCTTTTCAACAAAATCTTTATTTAAAACAAAATTGGTTGGCTCAACGTCAACCCTGCTCAAATCTAATGGATTATTTAATCTGTAAACATCCCATCCTCTATTAGAATAACCCGAAAAGACCATTGCATCATCATACTTATTTATACTCAGCTGAAATATTCCAGTGAGAAGATTTGTTATAATAGATGTGCTTCCACTCACTAAATCGTATTTAAATAAGTTCCATGTTCCAGATGAGTCAGCTATATAAAACAAAGATTTTTCAGTGTTAGCAAAAATAGGGTAATCTTCATTGTATCCAGTACTTGTTATTTGCTTTAAATTTTCAGTCTCAATGTTAATTACATATATATCTTTGCTCTCATAATCTACAGATATCATATCTTGGGCTGTAGAAATTGATTTTTTTTCAGCATCATCTCTATCTGAAACAAAAGCTATAGAACTACCATCTGGACTCCATGAGGGTTCTGAATCTGAATAAATATCTTTGGTCAAATTGAAGTGGGTTTTTTTGTTTATATCATAAATATAAATATCGCTAGCACCTTTTTCATACCCTACAAATGCTAACTTGTCACCCTGAGGGCTCCATGTAGCACTAAAGACACCATCCAGTTCAAATGGAATTTTTTCTTTTCGTTCACTTTCAATGTCAACAATATATAGTGCGTCGCCAGAACCAGATTTTGCAGCAAACACAATTTTTTTACTATCAGGTGACCAACTGATGCCAGGCTGTAAAAACTTCAATTCTTCAAAATCAAGGGATCTACTACCTTTTATTAATTTTTTAATTTTCTTACCAGTTACCGCATCAATTAAGTCAATATCAAAATAACTGAGATTGTTTGTTAGGAATGCAATTTTTC
>CEWJ01111960.1_pt1 | contig 18933 bp, 10 predicted proteins | sample 350291 | NCBI WGS metagenome assembly CEWJ01 (sample SAMEA2622923, study PRJEB7988) | marine metagenome | isolation source: saline water (ENVO:00002010), including | reverse complement strand
TTTTTTCGATCCTTACAACCTAGCTCAAAATAATTTATTTTAATTCTCTGATTGACAGTTTTTCTTAAAGCGGCATTATTGTCCGCTGTTCGCTTAATACGTAACTGCAACCGTTTATTTCAATGAGCAAGAATACCAAAGTCGCCAACGAGGAGTGGGATTTTTCCGTTCTGGATAAAGCACCCCGTTCGCTGATTCATCGCGCACTTTTATGGGAGCTGGATCGCGAGATCGGAAGTGGAAAAGAACCGTTCCTGAAAACCGCAGAATGCCGCAAGGCGCTGGCCGATCCCAATTCTTTTAGAGGAACCGCGACCGGCGTGACAGAGCTGGGCCGGGGCAATGCCAAGACGCGTCCTTTTGAAGAAGCGATCAATTTTGGCATCGACTGGTCCCAGCCAAGGGACGAGTTGGTGCGTCAGTTCGGTCTCTGGCTTGACACACAGGAGTCGACCGGCCGCCTGCAGGTCAAGCCGGCGCTGGGCAAGCCGCGTGATGCCCTCACGATGCTCCGGAAGATTTCCATCGTTCGACTGAAGAATGGTGGGCTCTCACAGCGCGTGGCGGCAGACACGTATCCCGATAAGAAGACCTATCTGAAGAGCCTGACCAAAATCAACTGGACCACGGCGTCACGGGAGGTCGACAAGGCCTGCAAAAAACGCCAGAACAAGCTGAAGACCATCGAACGGACGATGGGCAGCAAGGACTGGAAGAAAGACGTCTACGGCGGGTAACCGGTCTGTAACCAAAAACAATTTGAAGCGACACCGTGGGGTTCCCCCGGTGTTTTTTTTGCGATTGGCCAAGCGCTTGGCCGACGGATTGCCTTGCGCTTGGCCAAGCGATGAGTCCATAAGGCGGCGTGTCTGACTGGCTGACATCGATCCTGCTTGGGATCATCGAGGGCATCACCGAGTTTCTCCCGATCTCGTCCACGGGCCACCTGCTCGTGCCTCAGCAACTGGGCTGGCTGGAGAAACAGTCGGACGTGTTTAACATCGCCATCCAGGGCGGTGCGGTGATCGCGGTGTTGTTCAACTTCACCGACCGCGTCAAGCAACTGGTCTTCAAATGGCGCGAACCGGAGGCACGCGATTACATGGCCAAGTTGCTGGTGGCGTTTTTCATCACCGGCTGCGGCGGGGTGTTGATCGACACGCTTGGCTTTGAACTGCCGGAGGAGGTGCTGCCGGTGGCGTTAGCGCTGTTGATTGGCGGCATCCTTTTTGTCGTGGTGGAAAAACGACTGGGCGACCGCCAGGCGTTGACGCAGGTGACATGGGCGATCGCCATCGCCATCGGTTTTGGCCAATTGATTGCAGCGGTGTTTCCGGGAGCGTCCCGTTCCGGCTCCACGATCCTGATCGCACTGCTGATGGGGCTGAAGCGTGTCCCGGCCATTGAGTTCACTTTTCTGCTCGGCGTGCCAACGCTGCTGGCGGCCGGGGCGTACAAGGTGCTCAAGGCGATTGGCACCGAGGGAGTCTCGGAGGATTGGTGGCAATTGGCATTGGCCTCGCTGGTCTCGGCCGTGACCGCGTTTGTCTCGGTCAAGTGGCTGTTGCGCTACATCGAGACCCACACGTTCGTGGTGTTCGGCTGGTATCGCATCGCACTTGGCCTGATTTTGCTCATCATCACGTTCACGTAACATACCTTTTCAGGGGGTATTACGGTTGACGGCAGCTTGGTTTGCCGCAGAATCCCCCTCCGCGCCTGCGCTTGGCCAAGTTACCCCCGGCCACGCTGATCCCACTTTTTTCGTAACCTACCGAATGGCAATGGAGTAGTGTCAGGGCGCAGTTTCTTTGGTGAAACGAATGGATAAAACGTTAATAGGCAACATGATGCTCCTCGCCGGGGCGTTGGCACTCGCGGGGTGTGGCTCCGCAGAACTCGAGAAGGAAAGCTCGAAGAAAAAGTCGAGGTCCTCCAGCAAGGCCAAGCCGGTGCTGGTGGAACTGGCCAAGGTGACCCATGGCCCGATCGAAAAAATCCTCGAGCGTTCCGCACCACTTGAGGCCGAGGCTCAGGTGGAGGTCCACGCCCGCACGAGCAATCCGGCGGTCGACCTGCTGGTCGAGGAGGGCGACAAGGTCGAGAAGGGGCAGGTGCTCCTGCGGCTCGAGAATGATCGCCAAAAGAATGACTACGATCAGGCGAAGAGCCAGCTCGACAAGGAGCAGATCGACTTCGCCCGGCAGGAAAATCTCTACAAGGACAATCTCATCAGCGAGCAGGATTTTCGCAACGCCAAGTTCTCGCTGTCGCAACGGCAGTTGAGTTTTGAGGAGGCGCAGCGGCAGTTCGAGTACACCGAGGTGCGCGCGCCGATCGCCGGCACGATCACGCTGCGCGACGTCAAGGTGGGTGATCAGGTCGGCAGTGGGCGAAAGATTTTTGAGATCATCGACTTTGAATCCATCGTGGCAGTAATCCATGTGCCGGAGCAGTATCTGCCGGATCTCAAGCCGAACATGGAGGCGAGGCTGATCTCCAACACGCTCGGCGCTGATAACATCATTCCGGCGTTCGTTAAGCGGATTTCACCAATCGTCGAGGCGCGTGCCGGCACGGTGAAAGTCACGGTCGCGGTGAGGGAACTGGGCGCATTGCGGCCCGGCATGTGGGTGGATGTAGAGCTGGTGCTCAACACCAAGCAGGACGCCATCCTGATTCCGAAAAAATCGATCGTCTACGACAACGACCAGACGTACGCGTTCAAGATGCACCTCAACAGCACCAATAACGTGAAAAGCGTGAAGCGCCACCTGGTGTTGCCACTCAATGCGGACAAGGTGCATATCGAGCCGACCGACGGTTTTGCCGTGGGCGACATGATCGTGGTCGCGGGCCAGTCCGGCCTGAAGGAAAATTCGCTGATACGTGAGCTGGGCGATCCGTTGCCGGGCGAAACCAACGCCGTACCGGCAACCGTCAGCACCAACACGGCCGCCAGCACGAACGCTATCAAGTAACCTCCCGACTTCCGTTACGGAATGGAGTCTCCCCATCGCAACCCAAACTTCACCACCGACCGACCGGTCGCGGTGTTGATGGTGTTTCTGGCGGCGATCGTTTTTGGCTATTTTTCACTGAGACAACTCCCGGTCACGCTCATGCCGGAGATGAGCTACCCTACCCTGACCGTTCGAACCGAGTATCCAGGCGCCGCGCCGGAGGAGGTGGAGAACGACATCAGCCGTCGCATCGAGGAAGCTCTCGGCGTGGTCGGCGGCCTCAACGAGATCAGTAGCATCAGCCGTGCGGGAGTGAGTGACGTAATCCTCGAGTTTGTCTGGGGCACGTCGATGGTGGACGCCATCCAGAACACGCTCGAGAAACTTGACCTCGTCCGGCTGCCGCGCGAGGCGGAGAAGCCGCTACTGCTGCACTACGACCCGTCGCTGGACCCGGTGATGGAGCTGAGCCTCTCCGGCTCCAGCAAGAGCATCAAGTACAGGGGAGACGAGGGACTGCGGCGCCTACGCCGGATTGCGGAGCTGCAAGTCAAGCGCCAGATCGAGCCGATCAAGGGCGTGGCTGCCGCCCGTGTGCGCGGAGGCCTGGAGGAGGAAATCCACGTCCTCATCGATGAAGCCAAGCTGCAGCGTGTCAGCCTGTCCATCAATCAGGTGATCAGCCGTCTTCGTGCGGAAAACATCAACGCCGCCGGTGGACGAATTCAGGAGGGTGGCGCCGAGTACATGATCCGCACCATCAACGAATATCAAAGCCTCGAGGAGATCGCGAACACCATCGTCTTTCGCCGGGAAGGTCGCGAGATTCGCGTGAAAGACCTAGGGCAGGTTGTCCACGGTCAGCGCGACCGTGAGATGATGACCAAGACCGACGGCAATGAAAGTGTCCAAATTGACATTTACAAGGAAGCCGACGCCAACATGATCAACGTGGCCGAGCAGGTCACCCGACTCATCGGGAAGACCTCCGGCTCCAGCCGATCCACGCTCGCCGGCAAACTCCGCGCTGAAGAGGATGCCTATCTCCGGGTGGTGGCGGATCGATCCATCTTTATCGACAGCAGTATCTCAGAGGTAAAAAGCACAGCATACGTTGGCGGCATGCTGGCCATCTTTGTGCTGCTGATTTTTTTGCGCGACCTGAGGACGACCGCCATCATCGCGCTGAGCATCCCGATCTCGATTTTCATCACGTTCGCGCCGCTGAACATCCTTAACGTGACACTAAACATCATGTCGCTGGGCGGCTTGGCCATGGGTATCGGCATGCTAGTGGACTCCTCCATCGTGGTGCTCGAGTCGATCTATCGTTGCCGCGAGGAGGGCGATTCCATTCGCAAAGCTGCCATCCGTGGCACGAAGGAAGTGCGCGGTGCAGTGATCGCCTCGACCCTCACCTCGATCTGTGTGTTTTTTCCGATGGTGTTCGTAGAGGGTCTTGCCGGACAGGTTTTCAGTGACCTTGGCCTAACGGTGGTCACCTCATTGATCGCCTCGCTGATCGTTGCGGTGTTATTCATCCCGATGTTGGCCAGCCGCACCGGGTTTCAGTTGAAGTCGGACGCAGGCATGGTCTCCCACTTTTTTGGCACCATAAACGGGCGGATGAGCCTGAGATCGTACTGGCTGCGCTTCGTACTCCCAGCCACCGCGTTGCTGGGTGCCATGCTGGTTGTGGTTCTCAGTTACACATGGTGGATGGTGGGTGCCATGGACGATCCCAAGTTCGAGGAAGAAATCGTTTACGGCGCCGTGGCGATGACGGTATTTAGTTTCTGGCAATTGGTCTGTTTTATCCCCGGCATAATCGCCTTGGCCAAGCGCCTGCACGACCTTGGCTGGACAGCCTGGTGGCTGCTCGCCGCGGCCGCGCCGCCGGTCGTGGCGATGATCGCTTTCGTCGTGGCGGCGATTGCGCTTGGCGAGAATTTTAAACCGGAAACGTTTGCTTTGTTTGGAGTCAGTTGGCTGTTAGTGCTGGTCAGTTGGGCGCCGGCGGGGCTGCTGACCCTGCTCTGTTCGGTTGTTCCCGGCTCAAAAAGTGAAAACCGCTTTGGCCAAGCGGACCACGAGGGGCAAACCTTGGCCAAGCTCTGGAGTTCGTTCCGAGCGTTTGGCGAGAGCCACCAACGCAACCGGAGAGTCTTCCTCGCCACGTCGCCCTACTTTGCCTTACGCTTGGCCGTTTCGTTCCTGTTGGAATTGATCGGCCTGTCCTTGGTCTGGGCAATACGCGCGGTGTCGTTTGTGGGCCTGACTGCCTATCGTGCCATCATGAAAATCGGCTCCGTATTTGGGGTTTTGCTTACAAAGGTTTTCGGCAAACCGAAGGACGATTCAACCGACGGCACAGGCAAAGGATTTTATCGCTTGCTGATCCGCTGGGCGTTGGATAGCCCGGTGGCGATGATCGCACTCGCGGCGGTCTGTTTTTGGGTCACGTACTCCGTGGGGCGCTCGCTTGAAACCGAACTGCTCCCCGAGGTACATCAGAGCGAATTCACTTTTGAAGTGTCCCTCCCCGTTGGCACACCGCTGGACGAGACGGTAAAATTGCTTGGCGATGTGGAGCAAAAGATCCTCGATTCCAAAAAAGACAAGGACAGCAAAATTGAAACCTTGCTGGTGATGTATGGCTTCGACACCAGCAACATGAAGCGCTCCGACGAGGGCGAGCATTCCGCGCGGTTCAAAGTGTTGCTGAAAAAGACGAACAACCCGCACAAGACAGAGGAGGAGGTCATCGCGCAATTGCGTGAGATGTTCGACGACGTGCCGGACGTCACCACCCGCGTCACGCGCCCTGTTTTGTTCAGCTCTAAAAAACCGGTCGTAATCCAGATCAATGGCGAGGAGTTGCCGGAGTTGAAGGAGTACTCAGACCAGGCCACGGCGTTGCTCTCCAAGGAGGCGGAACTGGCGGATGTCGAACCGACGCTGCGAAGCGGTGCGCCGGAGGTTCAAATCACCTACGACCGCCAGCAGATCATCCGGCACGGCCTCAACATCAACTCCATCGCGGAGCAAGTGCGCGACATGGTCAAGGGCTCGGAGGCCACCCGGCTCAACCGCCGCGATCGCCGTGTACCGATCGTGGTGCGCTTGGCCGAGAAAGATCGCGAACAGGTTGCAGACGTCGGTCAACTCACGGTCAACCCCGGTGACGAGACACCGATCCCGCTGAACTCCATTGCAAAGTTAACAGTGGGCGAAGGGCCGAGTGAGATACGCCGCATCGACGGCAATCGCGTGGCTCTCGTGCAGGCCAACATCGGCAGCGGGTCGCTTGGCTCGGCGGTGAAAACAGCCGAGACATTGCTTGAAAACACGCTGGATTTGCCAGGTTACATGGACTTTCTCATTACCGGACAAAACAAGGAGTGGCAACGCAGCCGTACGAGCCTGTTCCTCGCGCTTGGCCTTAGCCTGTTCCTCGTCTACGTGATCATGGCTTCACAGTTCGAGTCGCTCGTCCAGCCGTTCATCATCATGTTCACCATCCCGATGGCGTTCGTCGGCACGGTGCTTGGTCTGAAGTTTATCGGCATCAACGTCTCCGTGGTTGTGTTTCTCGGAATGATAATGTTGGCGGGTATTGTGGTAAACAATGCTATCGTGTTGGTCGATTACACCAATACACTGCGCAGCCGCGGGTTGGCGCTGAAGGAAGCCATCATCCAGGCCGGCTGCGTCCGGCTGCGCCCGATTTTGATGACCACCGCCACCACCGTGCTTGGCCTGTTTCCGATGGCGCTAGGCCTGGGCGACGGTGCCGAGATCCGCACGCCGATGGCAGTGGCCGTGATTTGCGGTCTGCTCACTTCAACCGTGCTGACGCTTCTCGTCATCCCGACAATTTACTACCTGTTTGGACTGGTCGGCGAACGCTATTTCAAAGCTGTGGAGGCGTAACGGAGCTTGGCCAGGGCCTAAAGCGATGCAAACTAACAAAATCGCCACTGAAATCACGCGACTGTCCCTAAGTCGCAAGGTTACGGTGTTTGTGTTCTTTCTAACAATCCTTGCCGTTGGCTTGGTCGCGGTTGGCAAATTGCCGTTGGAAAAATATCCAAAAGGTCAAGAATCTACTCATATCCGTATACGAACCGGCTGGAGCTCCGGTGTCGCGGAGGAGGCCATGCAAAAGATCGGTCTGCCTATGGAAGAAGAGCTAAGCACGGTGCGTGGCATAAAGTCTATACACACCCGCAGCTCACAAACTTCCGCCGAGGTTAGTCTCAGCTTTAAGCGAGATACAGACATGGACGTAGCATACCGCGAGGTGCGCGATAGGATGGAACGCGCATCACTGCGGTTTCCAGATGGAGTAGATGAATACCGAATCTACAAGTCTGGTGGGCCAAGCCAAACAGTATGTCGTCTATCCATTCGCTATAATAGCGATGAAAATCTTTACAACAACATTGAAAAAAATATGGTGCGCCCTCTCCAAAGGATCGACGGTGTAGCGGACGTAAGTTTTCGGATTCGCAGAAAGGGAATTCAGATCGAAGTCGACAAAGACCGAGCTGAAGCCTATCGCCTTAGCATTAGTAGACTCTCAAGCCGGCTTCGCGGTGACAACTTCACCCTATCCAGCGGCACAGTAATTGATGGTGGAAAGAAATACCTTCTAAAGTCGACCAGCACCTTTCATTCAATTGAGGATCTAAGAAACCTTCCTATTAGTGACACCGTTTACCTCAAAGACATCGCCACTATACGATACGGTATAGATGATATGTACCAAGATACCGAGCGCTGGAATCAAATGCAATCGGCTGGCATATCAGTAGTCAAGGAAAGCGGAGCTAATACAGTAGAGGTTGGAGACGCAGTGGCCGCAGCGATTGAGGAAATTAAGAATAACCCAGAGCTAGCACAATATGAAATTAATCTTTATCAGAATTACGGAGATGTCATTAAAAAACAACTCGGGAGCCTAGTGAACAATGGATTGTTCGGCGCCTGCCTCGCAGCGGTTGTACTTTATTTTTTCCTACGCCAATTTCGACTAACAATGGTGATCGCACTAGCAATACCGCTGTGCCTGTTCATCTCGATGACAATAATGTTCTTCGCCGGTGACTCGCTGAATATGACATCGATCCTCGGCTTGGTAATATGTGTCGGGCTGCTGGTGGATAACTCGGTTGTGGTAGCGGAAAATATTCATCGGCATTACCATGCTGGACTCTCCCGGCATGAAGCGTGCCTGCGCGGAGTGGGAGAGATCGGGCTGGCGGTAACGACGGCCACACTGACAACGATAATTGTATTTCTACCTTCGCTGCTCGTGGGAGGAGAAATGCGCTTCATGCTGTATCAGCTTGCACTCCCGGTGGTCTCCGCACTACTGGCCTCTCTAGCCACGGCAATTATTTTTATACCTTTGTGTGTTTACCTGACGGCAGGTGCTAATCATCCGGATGAGTCGCACCCTAAAAAGACAAAGAGAGATACTATAAGGAAAGCACTAGCTACAATATACAACTGTACGTTCGAGAAGCTAAACTGTGCCTACAACAAGGCGCTCAGATACTACCTTTACCGCCGATTGGACTTAGCGTTTATCCTGATCCTTCTCCTGTCAGGCACGTACTTTTATAGTTTCCAAAAAGTGGAATTTTCCGGCTATCGCAGAAGCGGTCCGGATGATTTTCACATGAGAGTGCGCTTTCCCGAACACTACACAATTGAGCAGAAAAATGCTTTTTTCACACAGGTCGAAAATATCGTGGAAACCAACAAGGTCGATCTTGGAATTTCCAGTTACAGAATCGAGTTTGACAAACGCACCCATGGAGAATTCGAGGCAGACTATTCCAAAGAGCATGGAACCGCGGGGATTCCACGTGAGGAGATTCCCGGCCACCTTTTCAAAATGTTTCCTGAGATTCCGGGCGTCAGAGTTTATTATTCCGGCATGGACACAGGAGGTGAAAAGCGAAATGATGAAAAGTCTAGACAACATTTGCGTTTGGTCGGTGACGACGCCCGGCAACTGGAGGAAGTCGGTGAAATGCTTCGAGCGGTTTTTGAAAATCTACCCGGCGTGCTCTCCCTAGAAGACAAAGACTCCGACGATGCGCCTAACGAAATGGCGCTGATAATCGACCGAGACAAGGCCAGCTCCATCGGTGTCGCCCCAAACGATGTTGCAAGTGTTGTTAGTAGTGCCCTGCGTGGCCGGTCGCTGGCGGATTTTAATGGAAATGGGCGCCAAATTCCGGTTAATATGCGATTAAGCGAGGAGGATCGCGCAGAATTGGAAGACATAAACAATTATCGCGTCAAGAGTGATGATGGACGCAATGCATCCATTGGCTCACTGACCAAGCCTGCAATGCTTAAAAGTCAATCCCACATCAGGCGGGAGAATAAAAAAGTTAGTTACTATATAAGCATGAAGCTTGAATCGGGAAAGGAGAGAGAAGCTCGCAGGGCAATTTACGAGGCCCAGAAAAACATCGATCTCCCGGAGGGTGTTTCGTTCAATGATCCACCTGAAACTTTTGATGACGACGAAGTTTCGGCCAGTCTGATAGCTATGGGGCTATCAATTATATTCATTTATATGCTCATCTCGTTTCTTTTTGAAAGCGTTCTAATGCCGCTATCGATCGTCCTCACAATTCCACTAGCAGCCATAGGTTCAATATGGGCACACTATTTTAATGGAACCAGCATCGACGACATGGGGATGGTGGGCTGCATTCTGCTTACAGGCGTAGTGGTCAACAACGGTATAGTACTTATCGACTACGCTAACCGCCTCCGCACTGGAGGCATGGAGCGCAACGAAGCGTTGCTTCTGGCTACACGTTACCGCTTCAGACCGATTGTGATGACTGCAATGACCACCATGTTTGGCATGATTCCACTAACCTTCGCCTCAGCCGAGGCAATGGGAAGGAGTTTTGAAAGCTTTGGCTTCATGATTATCGGCGGTATGGCTTCGGCCACCCTATTCACCCTGCTGGCAGTACCGGTTTTTTACACTCTGATTGATGACGCCCAAAATGCGCTGAAAAACACCCTCGCCACGGTCTTGGGCCGTTCATTTAAGCAAAGTATGGGAGAGTAACCTGAATAACTTGGCCAAAGTATTCAATTACAATTTGCGATCTTGATCCAACACGGTCTTTTGCATCACTCTGATGAGAGATTAGCCAATCGAAAACCTGATGGAATCCAACGAACTAGCTGCGAAGATAACCCGGTTGTCCCTCAATCGTCGGGTTAGTATGCTAGTGCTTTTCCTCACAATCATAGCAGTAGGCTCGATTGCGATTATTCGCCTTCAAGTAGAGCTTTTCCCAAAGGGTTTCGAGGGTGATTCTATATCTATACGTGTGCATTGGAAATCTGCTGTTCCTCAAGAGACAATGGAAAAAATAGGCATACCTCTTGAGGAGGAATTGAGCACAGTAAGAGGCATTGACTCAATGACTGCATCTTGCTCTTCCAGTTCGGCTTCGGTAGATCTCAATTTCAAACAGGGTACAAATATGGACATAGCATACCGCGAAGTACGCGATCGACTTGAACGTGCCAAACTGCGTTTTCCCGAGGACGTGGAACATTCTTACATTCACAAAATGGACATGTCAGGGATACCCGTCTGCATGATCGGCATGGCTTACGACGTGCCTCCGGAGGTGGACTTGTATGATTTTGTGAACAAGAAAATCGTCATTCCACTCACGCGGATCGACGGCGTTGCCAACGTCGACGCACGCGGCCTGGACGAAAAGGAAATCATCATCGAGATGGATAAGGCCAAGTCCGAAGCGTACGGCCTCGACATCTATTCACTGTCACGAAAACTGCGCGGCGACAATTTCAACCTCGCCAGTGGCAACGTGCAGGACGGTGGTAAAAAATATCTTCTCAAATCCACCAGTACCTATCACACAATCGACCAATTACGGAATCTGCCGATTAGCACGAACGTCATCCTCAGCGACGTGGCGGTGTTGAAATACGAGCCTGAGCAGCGCCGCTATGTCACACGCGTGAACTCCAAGAAGGCGATGGCCATCACGGTGACCAAGGAAAGCACCGCCAACACGGTGGCAGTGTGTGATCAGGTCGTGGCGGAACTGGAGCGGATGAAACAGGACCCCGAGCTAGCCGCGTTCGACCTTCACATGTACATGAATCAGGGTGGAATCGTGATGACACAGCTCAACACACTTTTCACCAATGGCAAGATCGGGGCGTTTTTTGCCGCGATTGTGTTGTACCTTTTTTTGCGGCGTCTACGGATAACGTTGATCGTCACGCTGGCTATCCCGCTCTGCCTGTTCATCTCGGTTGCAGCGATGTATTTCGCAGGCGAGTCGCTCAACCTGTTGACCATCCTTGGGCTGGTGATTTGCGTGGGCCTGCTGGTCGACAACTCAGTGGTGGTGGCGGAAAACATCCAGCGCCATTACTACAACGGCATGTCCCGTCAGGACGCCTGCATCAAGGGCGTGCGGGAGATCGGGTTGGCCATCACCACGGCCACCTTCACCACCATCATTGTTTTCCTGCCGGCACTGTTGGTGGAGGGGCAAATGCGGTTTTTTATGATGCGCCTCGCGCTGCCGGTGGTGACGGCACTGCTCTCGTCACTCGTCATCGCGCTGGTGTTCGTGCCGCTGTGTGTCTACCTGACGCTCAATCGCAGGCCGCTTGGCCAAGCCGCTTGGCCAAGGCGAACTGCTGAGGCGTTTCGCACCCGGCTTGGCAATTTTTACAAGGCTACATTCGAGCGATTCAACCGTTGGTACAACCGTACGCTGCAGTACTACCTCCGGCGACGAATCGATCTGGCGTTCATTTTTCTTGTCCTGTTTTGCGTGACATATTTCCACACATTCAGAGAGGTGGAATTCTCCGTTGATGAAAAACGTGAGGAGAGCCAATTCAACGTCTCGTTCCGTTTTCCCAGCCAATTCAACATGGAGGATCGCGGGAAATATTTCGATCGGGTTGAGAAGATCATGGAAGAACGGAAGGAGGAGTTCGAGTTGGAGGGTTACTTTGTCCGGTACAGCACATGGTCCGGTTCGCTCGAGGGCTGGTTCAAGACGGATCGAAAAAGCGATGTCCCTCCCCGTGAAATGGCCGAACGAATCTTTAAGCTGCTGCCGGAGGTGCCCGGCCTGAAAATCGGCTACGAACGCCGGGGCGAAGGCGAGGAAAAACAGGATCGCAAGGAGCGCTACTACGTGCGGTTTATCGGCACCGACCCCATCCAACTGGACGAAGTCGCAGAAAGCCTTAAGCCGGTTTTTGAAAATCAGCCCGGCGTACTGGCCCTGCAGGAGCGACAGGACGAATCACCCAATGAGATGGCGTTGGTTGTCGACCGCGAGCGGGCCAACTCCATCGGTGTCAACCCGACCACGCTGGCCGGGCTAGTCGGCAGTGCACTGCGTGGCAGCACCTTGCCGCGGTTCCAAAACGAGGGCCGACAGATCCCGGTGCGCGTCCGGTTCAGCGAGGAAGATCGTGCCGAGCTGGCTGATCTGAATAACTTTCTCGTGCCAACAGAGGACGGGCGCTTCAGCTCCGTGGGCACTCTCACGCGCCCGGCCATGCTCAGCAGCCCGCGCTACATACGGCGCACCAACAAATCCGTCAGTCACACGCTGACAATGGAGTTGGAGACCGGCCGGGAAGACGAGGCCCGCAAGGCCATCGAGGCGGCCAAGTCGAACATCGACCTGCCTGAAGGGGTCTCATTCAGCTCACTGCGCAAGCCCTTCGAGATGGAGGACATTCTCACCGGGGTGTTCGCCCTGTGGATGTCGATCCTCTTCATTTACATGCTCATGGCGTTTCTCTTTGAGAGTGTGCTGATGCCACTCTCGATCGTGTTCACCATCCCGCTCGCGGCCATCGGCGCAGTGTGGATTCACTACCTCACCGGAATCAACATGGACATACTGGGTATCATCGGCGGCATGTTGCTGGTCGGCGTGGTGGTAAACAACGGCATTGTACTGATCGACTACGCCAACCGCCTCCGGCGCGAAGGGCGCGACCGCACGACTGCACTGCTGCAGGCCTCACAACATCGTTTCCGCCCCATCGCTATTACAGCACTGACGACCATCTTCGGAATGATCCCCATGGTCTGGTCGGAGGGAGGCGAAATGGGCCTGAGCTACCGCAGCTTTGGCCTGACGCTGATCGGCGGGATGTTCTCGGCATCGCTCTTCACACTGCTGGTGGTGCCGGTATTTTACACACTGTTCGATGACGCCCGGGAGGCGCTCACCAGCACACTGGCAGGAGTGTTTCGGCGGCGGAGGGCGTCCGGTCTGGCCAAATGAGCCTCGGGGATCCGCCGCTTGGCCAAGCGCTTGGCCAAGGTATTTCGGGTTGACCGGGTGCACGGAATTCGCCATAAATCCCGGCCCGGCAAGGCGTGTTGGTCTATCGGTTAGGACGCCGCCCTCTCAAGGCGGAAAGACGAGTTCGATTCTCGTACACGCTGCCATTTTTCCCCACTGTCACCCCCTGCCATGACGCCCTTCCAGATTATCTTCACCCCCACCGCCGCGGCGGAGCTGGGCACTCTGCCCAAGGAGCTGCAACTGGAGATACTCGGCGAATTCCGTGGGCTCCCGCACGACATCCGCAGCGACGAGATGGACAAGTTCGGCCGGCTCAATCGTGACGGCCACCACATGTTCCGCTTCCGGCTGGGCAACTACCGGGTGTATTTCGAACGGCACGACCTCGGGGTGTTGATCCACCGGATTCTGCACGCGAAAAAACAGCTGCGAGATTTTCTCTACCGCAACAAGCTGCCCGGCGGCGAGGACAGGACGCTGGAGGAAAATCCGGAATTCTGGAAGCTGATCGAGGAAGCCAAGTCGGCCACCTGCTAGGCGCATTTAACGCTACTGCAAATCCTCACCCAACTCGACGTTCCAGTAGGCAATGTCGAGAAAGTGCCGCCAACTCTCGTGGTAGTGCAGGCTGAACCGCACCTGCATGAACGGATGCCAGCGCGGCTTGCGCGGCTGCCGGATCAGGTGCATGCCGGCCTGCTCCGGGGTGCGGTTGGACTTGCGCGTGTTGCAAGGTATGCAGGAGCAGACGATGTTCTCCCACGTGGTCGGGCCGTTGTGCTGACGCGGCACCACGTGGTCGAGATTCAGGTCGCGCGTGTCGAATTTCTTCCCGCAATACTGGCAGGTGTTCTTGTCGCGCTGAAAAATATTGTGGCGGGTGAACTTGACCTCCTTGCGCGGTACGCGGTCGTACACCATCAGAAGGATCACCCTCGGGAGCCGCAGCGAGATGCTCACGCCGTTGATGCATTCCGGGCCGGGCTCGCGCTCGGAAAAGTCGGCCCACTCGTTGAAACTGAAGGTGTCGAAGTTGCCCTCCTGGCTGTGGACGACCTGCGCATTGCCCTCGAACAACATGGATAGCGCCCGCCGGGCAGAGCAGATATTGACTGCCTGCCAAAGCCGGTTGAGCACCAGGACCGGTTGTTCGAGTACCGTTGTCATGCCCGGAAAGGGCGGCAACCTAGCACGGCATTTTCGCGCCTGTCAAACAACGCGCTTGGCCAAGCGGAAGGGAGAAGAGAATACAGGAGCGGGGACATTCCTGTCCCCGTATTTAATCCACCCGCTGATTCGGAGACAGGAATGTCCCCTTTCCTTTGCTTCGCTTGGCCAAGCGGGACTTAATTCAGGTAGTCGCGTGGGTCGGCGACGTGGCCGGCTAGGGCGCTGGCGGCGACGGTGGCCGGGCTGGCCAAATAAACTTCACTCTCCTTGCTGCCCATGCGGCCGGGGAAGTTGCGGTTGGTGGCGCTGATGCATTTCATGCCGCCTTCGTTCATGCGGCCGAAAGTGTCTACCGGCCCTCCAAGGCAGGCGGAGCAGCCGGCGTTCTCGGTCATCCGCACGCCGGCGTCGGTGAGGATATTCCATACCGGCTTGCCGTCCCACTCGGTGGTCTGCAGGTCGTTGACGATCTCAGGGGTGGCCGGCACGCCAAAGGTGTCGATGCGGACCTCCTGCCCGCGCACCACCTCGGCGAACGCCAAAAAGTCACTCGTCTTGCCGCCGGTGCAGGAGCCGATGTAGGCGCGGTCGAGTTTCATGTCGGTCATCTCGCGGGCGAGCTTGCGGTTACCCGGGTCGGGGTGACAGGCAACGGTCGGCTCGAGTGCGCTCAGGTTGATCGTTGAGTCGTAAATGAACGTCTCGTTTTCGTCGCGCTCGACCGGCTCGAAGTCGCTCTTGGTGCCGTTGCACTGGGTGCGTTCGTCGACGAGCGCCTTGGTTTTCTCGTCGTACTCAAAAATACCGTTCTTGCCGCCGGCCTCGATGGCCATGTTGGTGACGGTCATGCGGTCGTCCATCGACAGGCTGGTCGCGCCCGGGCCGTCGAACTGCATCGCGCGGTAGGTGGCGCCGTCGAAGCCGATCTCGCCAATCACGTGCAGAATGATGTCCTTGGCCATGACGCCCGGCTGCATCTCGCCCTCGAGACGGAAGTGCATCGTCTCCGGAACCTTGATCAGCAGTTTGCCGGTGCCCATCACGAAGCCGGCGTCGGTGTTACCGATGCCAGTGGCGAACTGGTTGAACGCGCCGGCCATACAGGTGTGCGAGTCAGTGCCAAACAGAATCTCACCGGGACGAAGATGCCCTTTCTGCGGCAGGGCCGCGTGACAGACGCCGGCGTAGCGCGAGCCGTACTGGCGCTTGAGCAGTCCCTGCGAGGCGTCGAATTGCCACTTGCCATCCTCGTCGTCGATGACGTCGTAAAAGTACGGCAGTGCCTGTTCCCGTGCGAAATCGCGCAGGATGTCCACGTTGCGGTTGGACAGCGAGTCGGAGGTGAAAATGTAGTGGTCCGGGATGATCACGATTTTTTTCGCGTCCCAAACCTTGGCGTCCTCGCCGAATTCGCGCTTGAACACCCCGATCGTGCCGGGACCACAGACGTCGTGCGTCATCAACGTGTCCACGTTCACCCAGACATTCTCACCGGCGGTCACCTCACTTTTGCCCGCTGCCCGGGCCAATATTTTTTCAGTCAGCGTCATTACAGCCGGGACAATGTACCGGCGCAAAACCGCTCACGCAAGGAAGCGCTCAGGGTTTAGGATTTCGATATTAGAGTTTCGAATTTCAAAACTAGGTGTGAATGCCGGCGACGACGTCGCGGCTCTGCAGTTCGGGCGTGTATGGCTCGAGTGGCATCGGCTCGTCGTGGTCGAGGTGCTCGCGGCAGATGGCAAAAAAGTCGGCCTTGGTCTGGGCGCGGCGGATGTCGTGCAAAAACCGGCCCTTCGCATCAACCCCCAACCCGAAGTAGTTCATGTATTTTTTCATCTTCTGCACCTGACTTCGCTCGATGTAATTCTCCGGGGCAGTCATCTCAAACAGGTCGGCAACATAGTCAAGTACCTCGCGCCCGCTTGGCCAGGCGGGCGGCTTGCCCCGGAGATGCTCCCGAATCTGCGTGAACAGCCAAGGGTTGCGGATGATCCCACGTCCGATCATCAGGCCGCGCACGCCAGTCTCGCCAAGCACCGACTCGGCCTTGGCTGCGGAGTAGACGTTGCCGTTGGCCAACACCGGGCAGCCGGCCTCCGCAACCGCGCGTGCGATAAAGTCGTAATGCACGGCGCTGCGGTACATCTCCTTGACCGTGCGGCCGTGGACGGTGAGCAGGTCGAGGTCGTGCTTCTCAAAAATCGGGAGCAACTCGTCGAACACCGCAGGGTCGTCGAAGCCGATCCGCGTCTTCACCGTGAACCGAGTCTCCACCGCCTCACGCAACGCGCCGAGGATACGGTCGACGCGTTCCGGTTCGCGCAGCAGTCCGCCGCCGGCGCATTTCTTGTAAACGACCGGCGCGGGGCAGCCGAGGTTAAGGTCGACCGCGGCGATGGGATGCTGCTGAAGCTCGCGTGCCGTGCGCACGAGGTCTGGAATGCTGTTGCCGATCATCTGCGCGACGACCGGCCGGCCGGTGGGGTTCTCGGTGATCGAGCGCAGGATCGGTTTCTCCAGCCGCGAATCGGCGTGCACGCGAAAATACTCGGTGTAGTACACGTCCGCGCCGCCGCGGCTACGGATCACACTCCAAAACGGCAGATCGGTGACATCCTGCATCGGGGCCAGTGCCAGCACCGGCTCGTCCCGCTGCAACAGAGCATTAAATTGTTCAACCTGTTCAGTGTGCGACATCGCGCTTGCGGTTTCTCCCGCCTGACCAAGCGCTTGGCAACTCCAAAACGGCGGTGGCTTGCCTTGGCCAAGCGTTGTGGCGAGAATGCCGCCGAAGCCATGCGCAAATCAACCTGTCATCCAACCCGCCGGGCGGCCTGCCATCGCCGCCGCTTGGCCAAGCGCTTGGCCAAGCTGTTACTCTTACCAGTCATGGCCAGTACTCAACTTTTCGGCGCCGGCTACGACCGGCCTTATGGTGACCCCAAGCTCAGCCGCTCGGTGGTGATGGCGCCCAACGGCATGGTCGCCACCAGCCACACGCTCGCCGCTGAGGCCGGGGTGGACGTCCTCAAGCGGGGAGGCAACGCGATCGACGCCGCCATCGCGGCCAACGCCGTGCTCGGTGTGGTGGAGCCGATGAGCTGCGGCATCGGCGGCGACCTGTTTGCCATCGTGTGGGATGCGAAGTCGAAAAAACTCTACGGCCTCAACGCCAGCGGCCGCTCGCCGCTGGGCATTTCACGGGAGCTGATCCGCGAACGCGGGTACGACCGCATCCCGCTCAAGGGGCCACTGAGTTGGTCGGTGCCGGGTTGCGTCGACGGCTGGCAGGTGTTGCACGACCGATTCGGCAAACTGCCGCTTTCCAAGACACTCGCACCGGCGGTACGCTACGCGCGGGACGGTTTTCCGGTCACCCAAATCATCGCCGGTTACTGGAGCGGCAGCGAAGGGATTCTGGGCGAAACCAAGACTGCCAGCCGGGCGTTCCTCAAGGATGGCAAGGCACCGAAGGAGGGTGAGCGGATGACCAACCGCGATCTGGCCAAGGTCTACCGTGCCATCGGCCGGGAGGGGGCAAAGGCGTTTTACGAGGGCTGGATCGCCGAGGAGATGGTTCGCTACAGCGAATCGGTCGGCGGCCTGATCACGATGGAGGATCTCAAACGCCACACCTCGGAGTGGATCGAGCCGGTCAGCACCAACTACCGCGGCCGTGAAATCTGGGAGCTGCCGCCACCCGGGCAGGGCATCGCTGCGCTGCAGATTTTGAACATCTTCGAGCCGCACGACATCGCCGCGATGGGACACAACTCGGCCGACTACATTCACCTGTTCGCTGAGGCCAAAAAACTGGCGTTTGCCGATCGGGCCAAGTTTTATGCCGACCCGCAGGTGGAGAAAAACCTGCCGATCGCGGAGTTGATCTCGAAGCCGTACGCCGCACGGCAGGCCAAACGCATAGACATGGCCAAGGCCGCGCAGCGTGTGCCGGCCGGCGATCCGCAGCTCAAGCACGGCGACACGATTTACCTCACCGCAGTGGACAAGGATCGCAATGTGGTGTCACTCATTCAGAGCACGTACTACGGCTTCGGCTCCGGCCACGTGCCTGGCAACGTCGGGTTCACCATGCAAAACCGGGGCACACTGTTCGCGATGGACGACAAGCACCACAACCGGCTCGAGCCGTTCAAGCGGCCGTTCCACACGATCATTCCCGCGATGGTCACCAAGGACGGCAAACCGGTGCTGTCGTTTGGCGTGATGGGCGGCGACATGCAGCCGCAGGGCCATGCGCAGGTGCTCGTCAACATGATCGACCACGGCATGAACGTGCAGGAGGCCACCGACGCCGCGCGCGTGCGCCACGACGGCTCCGACACGCCCACCGGCGACGTGATGACTGACGGTGGGCGGTTGATCGTCGAGAGTGGTGTCAGCGACGAGGTCGTTGCTGA